>Ga0255346_1004655_pt1 | contig 14764 bp, 9 predicted proteins | sample wastewater_treat_FD_194410 | JGI IMG/M metagenome (GOLD analysis project Ga0255346, IMG submission 194410) | Wastewater microbial communities from Lulu Island WWTP, Vancouver, Canada - plant22 | ecosystem: Engineered > WWTP > Wastewater > Unclassified | place: Canada: Vancouver, British Columbia... | reverse complement strand
TACTACCACATCCGCCCGGCAATTCTTTGCCCTTAGGATATTCAGTACTTCCAGTGCTCCCCCGGTCCTTCCCGGGTTCAGGACTATTATCTGCCCGTCCTCCAGGTGAGGCGCCAGCTGTTCTGCAATAAACCCGTGCCCCGTTGCAGGAAGAACCACCATCAGGACATCCCTGCCACGGATGGCTTCTTTTATATCGGAGGTGACCGTCGTAAGCTCCACAAACCCACGAGGGATGTTGTCGTTAGCCGACAGCAGCTCGATCCCTCCCCCTTCCTTTATAGCACGGATCCTGTCTTCACCTCTATTATACAGGCTAACGTCGATCCCGCAAAGTGAAAGATGACCTGCCATGGCTGTCCCTCCGTGGCCGCCGCCTAATACCGCAAATCTATATTTATCTTTGATATTCTGCCCTTCCATACCTTATCCTCCTTGTATCCTAAAGTGTCGGAACATGGCATAAATTTATTAAGCGCTCCTTAACAACGTCCCGTATTTTATCCCATTGTTTACATTTAAAGGTTTATCCCTTTATTCTAAAATAACCTTAACCGCATTGGAGTGATAAAGGTTCAACGCTGCAGCTGATCTTGATTTGATAAAATGATACTCCTGATTTTAGAATAAATAACTTACATCTATAACGATAGAAAGATTATAACACTTCTTTTCTGAAAATTCAAATAAAATAAATAGCAGGGGATAAATGGCACGGAGTGCCAAAGAAGGGGCCGAGGTGGCACGGGGACGCTTTGTTTGCCATCATTGGTGGCATGGGGACGCTTTGTTTGCCATCATTTATTGATTACTAGAAGAGGCTATCAAAAAAAACGAAAACTGGATGTTAAATAATGTAAATTTGCATATGATGGGGATAGATGCGCAAACGGAGCAGTTTTGCTATAAGAAATAGCCTCCTGAGTTTCTATTTGAACCACAGATGGCTATTTCACTTTTCTTTTATTTAGGGCTTCCGGCTTACTGACATTTATAAGTTTTTTATATGTCTATTATCATATCTTTAAGCCTTTTTAAGCTTTTTGCCCGGATCCTTAAGGTTGTCCCCAAAGAATTTATCAATAACCTCCTTATCCGGCTTTTTGGTAAGCAGGGCTACAATAATAAAAACTACCGTTGACAAAATTAACCCGGGGAGAATTGGGTGCTGTGCCCAGGCCGGACGTAATGCGGGGAACAAGTACATTGCCGCCGTATATCCAAAACCGACAATCATGCTGGATAAATTAGCAGGAACATTGGCACGTTTCCAATAAAACGCGCCGATCAATGAAGGCAAGACCCCGGCGCCCATCATTGCAAACGCAGAAGACCATAAGAAAATCAATCCTGTTATTGTTTGTGCAAAGTAGGCTATTACAATAGATAATATGGAACAGATAATTATTGTTGCTCTTGATATTTTTAAAACTTCCTTATCAGTGGCTTCCGGATTAATCAACTTTTTGTAGATGTCATAACTGGTGCATTGCGATGCAATTATCAGCATCGTGCTGCATGTGGATATAATAGCTGCAATGACACCCATCAGGACGATTGCTGCAAGAAGCGGCGGTAAAATACTTAAAGCAACCGAAGGAAATGCGCTGTCAATCCTGGGGAGATATGGATTCAGTACACGAGCATAATTTGCAATAACAACTCCCCCTATATAAATAAAGGTAAACGGAATCATAACCAGAGCAAGAGCGCCTATTGCCGTCTTTTCATTCTTTGCTAAGTACATTCTGGTAACCTGATGCGGCTGCGACATATTGCCCGTTGTCCAAACCATAAACCATGCTAAGCTCATAGGAAATATCAGATAGGAATTCGTTTTGCTAAGCAATGCCGCCCCCCCTTGCCAGGTGGTCCCTTCGGGGATGGGGCTTTGACCGTAGGCAGTCACCAAAGCTTCGAACCCCCCTGAATAATGTAAACATGCGGGAACCAATATCAACATAGCAGCCAGCATTACGAACATGCACATTGTATCCGTCCAGGCTACAGCGCGTGCTCCGCCCGAATAAGTATATATAGCCACCACAACTGCCCCAATAATTACACATACAAGATAGGGAAAACCGGAAACAAGGCTGAGAATTGTATAAAAACCCATATACATAGCGGCCATTCCGACAACATATATCGTTAAAATGATTATTGCATAAATACCTCTTGCCCACTTCGACGGATACCGGTGTGCGATAACATCCGGCATCGTATATCCGTCATAATAATAACCAAATCTCCAGAATTTCTTCGCCAAAAGGATGGCCAGCAGAAATAGTGCCGTAATCGTTCCTATCACCTGCCATAATGCAGCCCAGCCATATGCAAAGTTGTATCCTATCGTACCGAGAAATGTGCCGGCACTCATAAAACTGGCGCCGTAAGTTCCGGCTACAATCCATATATTCATTTGTCTACCGGCAACAAAATAATCCGATAGGGTTTCTTCTTTTTTCTTTGCCGAAATAAAGCCAACAATAAGCATAGCGCTCATAAAACAGAATAGAACTACAATAAAAATATTCATTTCTTATCACGACTCCTTCTTCTTTAAATCTGGCCTTTCTGTTGTTTCTGTTTTTAATGCTAAACATGTTAAAACAATGGCATAAATAATACCAATGCCGACAAAACTCCCTGCAATCAACCAAACATCACCCATTTTTACACCTCTCTTCTTTTTATTTCTATCTTAACCCTGCAAGCTATTTTAAAACTCCTTAATGACACAAGGGGTCATTCCCCTTGTGTCATATGCACTATTCCGTGAGATTATTTCAGGGTTTGATTGATAATAGTTGTTGCATGCCTTACAGCGTCTGTAATCTTGTTGCGGTCTCTTTTCGCTCTGGTCGACCATACATAGTAATCATGTGAATTTTCCGGATAGCTTACTAATGTCCGGATGCTCTCAGAGCATGGAATCACATAATGCAGCGCGGATAATCCGTATGTATCCTGTTCATAACGCCCGGTTACCGTACATGTCATCGGGAGTATTGCGCGGCTGATCTGCTTTAATGCATGGTTCAATGCAGCAACATCATATGCCTCATGGTTTTCAACAGCTTTTTGCCGTAGTGTTTCCAATTGGGCCGCCTTGTCTCTGAACTCCAAAGCGGTTTCTTTCACCTTGTCCATTTCAAGCAGATCAATCGCATCCGGCCGCCCTTTGATGATATCTGTTAAATCATTTATTCGATTCAGGATTTCATCCGCCACCGGAACAAAATCCATAGGCAAAACCGGCGTAAGCGCTAAATCAAATACATAACTGGGGCCATATTTCATGCACTTTGCCAATACATCCTTATCCATGAAATCCATATTATCCGCATCGCTGTGGTAGTATTCCCCAAGTGTAGCATTGCACCAGCCTGCAATTTCTTCTTTTGTATGGAACATCCATGTAAAGCTTGCAGGTATGCCGATTCCGAAAAAGGACATATCTCCGATGCGTGAAGTTCTGACATAATCTCTTCCGACGCCTTCGTCAATGATTACATCATCCAATCCCACAATCCAGGGCTTCAACTCGGTAGCCACCTCATTATGCCATACACTTGCCTTCCACAGACCATAGGAATCAAAGTTAAAAACGGCAACGCAATGTTCATCCAGATCATCCCAAAATTTCTCAATAAACCAGGTGGATCCTTCCATAATTCCATTTTCATGTCCCTGCCAAAATGCAAAGCGCACATCCCTTTTCAGCAGATGCCTGTTTGCCTGTAAAACTTTTGCCATTTCCATGCAGAGTGCATTGGCAGACGCATTGTCACTTGCTCCATAACTCCATGCATCCATATGTCCTGTCATCAGCACAAAATCGCCGTCTCCATTGGGAGCTTTTATTTCTGCATATGGCAGGAAAATATCCATCCATTCGCGCTCCGCATGTGTGCGCAGCGTAACCGTAAGCTTTTCCCCACTTTCAATGATTTTACGAAGATGTACGCCGTCCTTTCTCGTAATCATAACGATAGGTGGTGTATTGTCCATTAAAGAAATCGTTTCAGGGGTAGGATTGCCCCATGGTGATTTTACAGTTCCATAACCTAAATATTCGCTTTCATCACTTCCCCAGTTCATAAGAAGCATCCCTGCTGCGCCGTTAGCGATAGCAATACGCGTTTTTTCCGGTCTGGGCGGCGCATAGGAAAGCTCTGCCAATACAATTTTCCCTTTTACGTCTTTTCCTATGTAGTCATTGACTCCGCCCGGGCCCACATGTACAACTTCTGCAGTTATTCCTTCCGGAGGCGTTGAGCCGCACTGCGCACAGGCAGCACACCGGATTTCTTCAGCTACCGGAGAAACGACCTTTAAATCCGCGGGCTCTGGCACATTCAAGTAGCCTTTTGTCGTTAATAATTTTGCATCGACTCCATTTTTTCTCATGTAATCCACATAATATTTAGCGGCGTCTTCCGCTATTTTTGTCCCTGACAAGCGCCAGGCAAAATCTTCAGAAATCGTTTCTGTTTCACGCAAGACCGTATCCAACGATAATTGCTTCACGAGATCCTCTCTAATTTTTTTCCGTTCCATATTCCTCTCCTTTTTCAGTATAATTATTTAAAACACATATGTATCATGTGTTTTGGACATATCCGCAATAATCCAGAATTACAGAGGCAATCACCTTGGTGGTTTCAAGCACTGACGGCAAATAAACATACTCATCTGCGCCATGTTCATTTCCGCCGGAAGCACCATAGCAGGTTGCCGGCATATTATGGTACAGGGTAAAAAATCTCATGTCGGTACAAGCCTTTTGTTTGAAATATGTAATTGACCTTCCCGTTACCCCCTTGTGAGCATTCTCTATGATTTGATAAAACGTATTCTCCGCAGGATCAATTAAACAGCCGGCTGTTTTGTGTCCATACCATGTTATTCCCGGCTCATGTCTGCATAGCCAGGGATCGGAACCCAGCCTGTCTTTCAACTGGCTCTCAAGCTTTCTCTGCATATCTTCCGGCTCTGTTTCCGGATAAATCCCTATTCGTACATTTAATACGCAGCTGTCCGGAACAGAGGAAGGCCAGCATCCCCCGCTGATTTGGCCTACATTGAAATAAATCGGGTTTTCAACATCCTTAAACGAAGGCGGTACATTTCTGTTCCATTCGCTCTCTATTTCCTTCAAGGCTTGGATTATCACATACGCTTTTTCTATTGCATTTACAGATTGACCTTTGCTTTGAACATGAGAAGCGGATCCTGCTACAGTAATCCTCATCCAAAGCACCCCTGTCTGGGCCGTAAGCATCGACTGGTCTGTCGGTTCCGCAATTAGTGCTGCCGTACCTTTATAGCCTTTCGCAATACATGCCAGTGTACCATTTCCGGAGCATTCTTCCTCAATGACAGACTGCACAATCACATTCCCTGCAAGCTCCACTCCTGATTCCTTTAAAGCAGAAACCGCATACACAATAGAAGCCAATCCGGATTTCATGTCGCAGGTTCCCCGGCCATACATTCTATGACCTTCAATCTGAGGTTCCCAGGGGTTATAAGTCCATAATTTGCTGTTTTCAACGGGCACAATATCCGCATGCCCATTCAGCACTAATGTTCTAACGCCGCCTTCGCCTGCCCCTGCGGAGTTCCATACTCCTACGACCTGGGGCCTGTTTTGAAAGCCCCATTCGACAGGTGAAAACCCGGGTTGAGCTGCAAGGCTATGAATGTCAGGCTCGAATACATCTACAAAAAGCCCCAGCTGCTTAAGCTTATAAGCCATCAGCTCCTGAACCGATTCTTCGTGAAAAAGTGTGCTGCGGCACCTTACAAGCTCCTTTAAAAAATTCAGCTGTTCTCCCCAGGAATCCTCAATTTTCTCAGATACACATTGTTTTATATTCACTGTATCGTCCCCTTTAAATACACACCTTTAAAAGAATATATCTATTTATTTTCAGGAAGAAGCTATTTGGGTGGAAAAGCATACGTTAGCTTACTGTAGGAACAGTGCAGGTGAATAAGTGATTCTGCAAATGCTACTGCTGTTTTTGCAGGCTCCAATACCGGCACCCCCAACTCCTCCGAAAGCGCCTTTCCCATCCCGGTCATTCCCAGGCAACAGAATGCTAAGGCCTGCGCTTTGTCATCACAAATAGCTGATTTGCCTGCCTGACATAACCTCTTAAACAGCAGTTCTTTATTTTTACGCATTTCTAAAACTGGAAGCTCTACTCCGCGAACAGATACCAGACGGCTGCTTAGGCCCGAACGTTCCGCCAATTCTTCTGCTAAGTAAGCCTGTGCCTTAAAAGGAACCAGTACGCTGAATTTCCTGGCCAGATTGTATGCGTAAAGCATTGCGGACTCCCCCGGCCCAACAACAGGTATGTTTACAATCTCTCTAGCGGCTTGGACGCCCGGATCATCTGCACACCAAACGACAACTGCAGCACATCCGTCTTCCTCTGCTCTTTTGCATAAACGCATAACCTCACTGCTTGCCAGCTCAGCTTCATAGCGCGACTCAATTGACACGATGTTGTTTACAGCTCTATACAAAGCAAACTCTGTTGTTTCCTGAGCACATTGCCGGATAACGTCCAGCCTCTCCTGAATCAGTTCATCTGTCATAGAACTGATAGGGAATACGATTCCGATCATGCACATCTTATTCACCAACCTTTCTGCATCTTCCCTTATTGCATATATAAGTAAAAGCAAATTGTATGCCAAACTGCAATTGCATAATTTGAACCCTTCCGGGCAAAATGATATGCGGCATTGCATAAGCCGGGGGGCTAACTATGCACTTCGTCATAGTTAGCCCCCCGGCTTATTGCATCAGTAATAAATATTAAGTTATTTTCTATCCCTGCTAATTTCTTAAGGCTTTTATTAAGTCCAACGCTGCTTATACGTATTGCCTTTTCTATTTCTCATTTAAAGAAATTCCATATTTTTGAAGCTTACGTGAAATCGTAGATTGATCTACATTAAGAGCCTTGCTCATGTTTACTGTTGTCTTGCAGCTCTGCAGATAGGAAGTCAGTATCTTTTTCTCATAGCTCTCCAAAATTTCATTGAGCGAATAATCGTCACTGTTTCTGATTACGGATCCGCTTTCACTATCGTAATCGCTGTCCCTGAGAAAATCCAGAAGCTCCTTTATTCCTATCACATTGTTTTTCGTCAGCAAAACAAGCCGTTCTATGAAATTCTCCAATTCCCGGACATTTCCCTCAAATTCTAAATTGTATGTAACAAACTGGACCACGTCAAACGTTATCTGTTTATTACAATCATATTTCTCATTATATTTGCCGAGAAAAAATCGGATCAGCGGCGCGATATCTTCCTTTCTTTCTTGCAAGGACGGAACCTTTATCATAATAACTGCCAGCCTGTAGTACAGGTCCTTTCTGAATTTCCCCTCTTTAATTGCAGCCTCCAGATTGCAGTTTGTTGAAGCAATAATCCTCACATCCACATGGATAGGCAACTGCCCTCCGATGCGGTAAATTTCACCGTTTTGCAATACCCGCAGCAGCTTAGCCTGCAGGGGCAGCGACATTTCCCCTATTTCATCCAATAAAATCGTCCCGCCATCAAGCGTTTCGAAAACTCCTTTTTTGCCGCCGCTCCTAGCTCCGGTAAACGCCCCCTCTTCATAGCCGAAGAGTTCGGATTCCAAAAGATTTTCCGGAATGGCTGCACAATTTATCTTCAAAAACGGCTTTGTATTTCTTTTGCTGTTTTCGAAAACATAGTTGGCGATCAGTTCCTTGCCGACTCCGGATTCTCCTGTAATGAGCACCGTAGTGTCAAAAGGCGCCACTGTCAGGCAAACCTTCAGAATCTCTTTCATTTTTAAGCTTGTACAAACCAGCTTCTTCTCTATGGAGGAACTTCTCTTTAGCTGCTGCAGGTTCTCCTCCAGCTCCATTTTCTCCAATGTGGCGTATTCAAGTTTTTGCTTGATATAATTGATATAGGTTGAGTCCACCAGATTACAAATGATATATTTCAAATCTCCGTCAGTATCGAAATAGGGCTCACCAAATACCAAATAGCTCTGTCCCGTAGGCAGATGCTGCTCAAATTTTGTGGGCTTTAACGTGCCGATTACATTTAACGTGGCAGATTCGGTATGAAAATCATTCGCAATCTCGCTCATGTGTTTTTTTAATGTGTACTGAGGATCGTGTCCCGTTATCCGTGTCTGGGCGGGATTGACTCTTAATACGTAACCGTCTGAATTTGATATCAGAATCCCTGTGTCCGTCAAATTAAAAGCCGCTTCCAGCATCTCAATTTCAACAGCCTGTTTTTCTATTATTTTTTTCTGCTCCTCAATAACTGAAAACGGATCTGTAATTTTATCCATATCATTCATCTGTATCCACCTTTAAAACAAACTATAATTATTTTTTTATCATTTTTCGCCGGTTGCCTTCGCTGAAAGCAGATGGTGCTAAAGGCGATAAACGGCGCAAAAGTCCTACGTCCACCAGATAAAGCTTGAAAACTGTGCCTTTATATCACACTATTTATTAATATTATATCCATATATTTAATAGGGAGTCAATGCAACACATAAATTTAATCACGTCAAGTTAGGATAGAAAAAAACAGGTGAAAGTTTCCCCAGAGGCACGGGGACGCTTTGTTTGCCATCAATGGGAGGCACGGGGACGCTTTGTTTGCCATCAATTATTGATTACTGGAAGAGGCTATCAAAAAAATAACACAAACCAGGTGTTAAATAATGTAAATTGGTATATAATGGGAGCAGGTGCGTGATAGGATATTAAAATTTTCATTTGTTTTGTTAATAACTAAGGGGGGCATAGTTATGGCTAGAATAGCTAGGATAAAAAGTAAAACCGGAATATACCACGTTATGCTAAGAGGAATAGATAAAAGGAATATTTTTCTTGATAAAAAGGAATATTTAGCTTTTCTCAAATATATACAAAAAACCCGGGGTAAAATTAATTTCACAGTATATGCTTATTGTTTAATGACAAATCACGTTCACATTTTGCTTAAAACGGAAGAAATGCCTGGCGATATTATTAAAAGAATAGCAATTGCCTACGCACAATATCACAACATTAAGAATGGCAGAACAGGACATCTTTTTCAGAATAGATTTAAAAGTGAAGCGGTCGATACAGAAAGATATTTTTTAACCGTCCTGCGATACATAAATCAAAACCCTATAAAAGCCGGAATCGTAGAAAAGATGATGCAGTATAAATGGAGTAGCTACCACGAATATTTTATCAATGAAAAAATGATAGTTGACACAGAATTTATTCCAACTTATTTCAGAAGCTTAAAGGATTTTATGAAGTTTATGGAAGAAGCAAATGAAGATGAATGTTTAGACTATAACCCTACCAAAAGATGGACGAATGATGAGCTAATAAAATATATAAATCAAATAATAGATTTAAACGCACTACATAATTCCGACAGGCAAGTTAGAAATGAAATGCTCAAAATGATAAAAATCAAAACCACGGCCAGTAATCGGCAACTGTCAAATGTGCTTGGGATTGGTCGAGGTGTTTTGGAAAAGATAAAGTGAGGATGGCAAACAAAGCGTCCCCGTGCCGTCCCCGTGCCATCTGAAAAAGAAAAGCGTCTCAGAGGTTCTTGCTTTCTGAGACGCTTTGTCTACAGTCTGAGAAGGGGCCGATGGCGGCCCCTTCTTTACTTTGTTCTTTGTTGTTGTTAGCTCTCACTAATATGTCTCTATTACGGCGTTGCCGGTGCAATTCGTGATCCAGCCCAGTCCCGGAGAGGGGCTGAACGATGATGCATTCCCGATAATAGTCCCTGCATCGTTCACATAAGCCGCCTGCACCATTATGGTTACTGTTGATTCTGTATTGCAGTTGGAAATTTCGCGAGCCAACCCATAGTTGGAATTGGCATTTACTGTGACGCTGCCAGCGATACCGCCCAAATATTGAGCTCCTTTAATCTGGGTATTCTTAACGGTCCACTCGGATATGGTTCCGGTATTCATATATCCTACAACGCCACCCACATAACTCTCCGCCCACGTGCTATGTAATGATACATCTGACACAGTATTTTTTTCGCCGCCTGTTATGGCTGCATCGAAGCTGATATAACCTGCTATGCCGCCGATTCTGCTTCCGCCGGAAAGGGTGTAATCCATATCGCTTCTCTTCCCGCTGACAGAGCAATCAGAAAGTGTGGCGCTGTTGCGTCCGAATTCCCCGATGCTGCCGGCAATACCGCCGATATAGATTCCGCCGGGATTGCCATCATACTTGTTCATTACGGAGCTGTCAACCAGCTTGCAATCCGTTATTGACTTACTGTTATGAGCGCCTGCAATACCTCCGATTTTCCCCCCGTTAATGCTGCTCACATGGCCGATAATCAGTGAGTCAATGAGTGTCCATCCTGAAACGGCGCCGATGTTCTCGCCCACGATGCCGCCGGTATTGTCGCCGCCGGTGATGGTTACGCCGGTAATAGCCGCACCTCCGGCAAGGGTTCCGGAGTTTTTCCCTGCTATACCTCCCACAAAGGAAACACCTTTTGGATTGACAGCGTTGATGATTGTACCTTCGCCTAAGGTGCAATCAGATACTGTCCCTACATTATTGCCTACGATGCCGCCGACAGTATTACTTTCAGACCAGACACTGTGGATGATCCCTTTAAAGTTACAATTATCTACCGCACCCTCATTTTTCCCTACTACGCCGCCAAAACCGCTGACGACAGTGTAGAAATTACCCTCTACATTGACATTCTTTACAGTCCCACCGGTCCCCACATAATCGAACAAGCTACGATAGCTGTATTTTTCCGATCCGCTTGAGTTGTCAGTCCCGAATATAATTTTACAGCCGGCATCTTTATTGCCGTCGAATGTTCCTTTAAAGGGGGTCCCACCGGTGCTGCTGCTGATGCCTATGCCGTCCTGCCAGCCGTAAAGTCTAAGTGTGACCGGTGCGATTTCTGCACCGTCCATACGGCCCAGTTTGAAATGACCATTGCGCCAGGCCTCAGGGCCATAGTTGACTTTATCCCGGAGAAGCTTGAGGTCATCCTCGTTTTCAATGAGACAGGGCCTTGCGCTGCTGTATAGCCGGGCATAAATAGTCTCGTTGCCCGTGCCCTGAACTTCGTAAAAGCCGACAATTCTCGTCTTGAATTCAGCGTCTTCGTACCATTCCAGGACAGTGGATCCATCCAGGGTCGCCGGAAAAGTGATTCTCTCCCATTTCTTTCCTTCCAAGGAGTACTCATAGCCGTCTTTACCTATCACTTTGACTTCGTAGAGTTTATCTTCCCAGTTGGCGGTGTAGCTGCGATTGCCGGTACTTCCTGCCTCAACGGTCACATCCTTTGTCTTTTCAGTAAGGCCCGTGCCTGTCCAACCGGTGAAGGTATATTCCCCAGCCCTCGTGGGACGGTTTAAAGTCAAACCGCTTTCTACGGTATAAGTAGCCGGATTGCCTTCGGCATTTGTGCCTCCGTTTAAGTTATAAGTAATGATATAGTTGACAATCTTCCATTTAGCTGTGAGTGTGAGGTTTTCCGCAGGCATGGATGTCGGAACTGAAGAAGACCAGCCGTCAAAGTTATAACCTGCTTTTGTCGGGTTTGCCGGAGCAGTAACAGCTGTTCCGTAATCCTGAGTAATCGTATGCCAGGTGGTGTTGCTGTCGGACTTAAAGGTTATGGTGTACTGCCCTTTAGACCACTGGGCATACAGAGTTACTGAATCTCCATCTTCGATTAACAGATTCAGCAGCTCAGCCCCCGGAGCGTAAGCAGTACCGTTGCCATCAGCTGCCATATTCCAGCCGTTAAAGGAATGACCGGTTTTGGTAAAGCCATTGGCGGACAGGTTCTGTGCAGTATCGTAGGTAAAAATCTGATCCGTCATAGAACCGCCGGTGCTGCCGTTTCCGTTAAATTTAATCGTGTAATTATTGGCCTTCCACATTGCATAAAGATTGACGCTGACTCCGCTCTCCCATAGATTGATCACGGTTTCCTCGTTTGCATAGTCGTTGCCGGTGCCGTCAGCCTTTGTATTCCAGCCGTTAAAGGTATAGCCTGTCCAGGTGAAGCCGTTGGCGGTTAGGGCTTTTGACTCATCATAGGCAAAGCTTTGCGCATCCATGTCACCGGTAGCTTCTACGCTGTTTTTATTAAATACCACACTGTAGCCGATGGCACTCCACTTTGCACAGAGAGTCAGATTTCCCGTGACCGCAGCACCGAAATCGTATTCTGTCTCTGCGGCAAATGAATCATCTGTAAACCAGCCGCCGAAGATATAGCCTGTTCTTGTCGGCGCCGGAGCGGGCAAAGTTGCCTTTCCGTTGTAATCCACCGATTGGTTTGCAACGTCGCTGCCTCCTTTTGAATCAAAGGCAACCGTCAGAATTACCTTGGTCCACTTGGCATAAAGAGTCAGGCTTTCCGTAACCGGAGCGTTGAAATCATATGACTGACTATAAGCCTCGTCTATATACCACCCGTCAAGGTCAAATCCGGCTTTCACCGGCGCCGGATCAGGCAAGATAGCCTTGTTCCCATGATCCACCCCTTGAGCCGGAACTGCGCCGCCACCCATCGGGTTAAAGGTTATGGTATAGCCAAGAATTGTCCACTTGGCGTAAAGAGTAAGGTTGCCGGTGACCGCAGCAGCAAAATCATAAAGAGTTGTGCAAGTCTCGTCCTTATACCAGCCGCCGAAGCTGTGGCCAGCCTTTGCCGGGTCGTCGGGCCGGACTGCCTTTCCTTTATAGCCAATGGTCTGGCTGTCAACAGGGCTTCCGCCGTTTGAATTAAATGTCACAGTATAGCTTACCGCGCTCCAGTTTGCCGTAAATGTAATATCGGCAGTCCCCATTTTAACCGATGCAGGAATGACCTTAACCGGAACACCGGTCCCTGACCAGGTCCAGCCTGTAAAGTCATAGCCTTCTTTCGTCGGCGCTGCAGGGGTTGCAATGGGCTGTTCGAAGCGATAGGAAACATTGGCGATGGCCGTGCCGCCGACGGTATTCCATACGGCATTGTGCCTGTCGCGATCATAGTACACATTCACCACCGTGCTTCCGTCTCCCTCTATAACACCTTGAGTGATTGCTTTTGCGGTAAATCCGGTGTAGGTGTTAGCCGCTGCGGCTGTGGCGCTGCCGGCGGTACCCGTAAGAGTCTGAACGCTTCCCACAGCTTCTGTATAATTGTTATCCTCCACATTCTGCTGCCAGTGCTTTACCTTGTACTGGATACCCGTGCCGGCCGTCCATTTGGCGTAAAGATCCATCACAGCTCCGTTATTGAGCGAAAGATTGACAACGCTCTGACTGTTGCTATAAGCTACCTCGCCCTCAGCCGATGTTGACCAACCTGCAAAGGTATAGCCGGTCTTGACAAAAGCGTTTGCATTGAGCGCCCCTGATACTCCGTAAGTAAAGCTTTGGTTGCTCATGGAGCCGCCTGTATTGGTGTTTCCGTTAAATCGAACTATATAATTATTTGCCTTCCAGACGGCGTATAGATTGTACTGGCCTTCTTTGACCGTCATCAAGTTGCCTACAGATTCTTTATCGTTATAGACCTTAGAACCCGCAGCAGTTGTCGCCCAACCGTCGAAGGTATAACCGGTTCTCGTAAAGTTGTTGGCTGAAAGAGCCTTTGTCGCTTCGTCATATACGAAGCTTTGATCTGCCATGGTGCCTGCAACATCAGCGCCATTACCGTTAAAAATCACCTTATAGGGGTTGGCCGACCAATGGGCGTAAAGTAACTGATCCTCCACGATGTCAACCGCAGTTCCGCTATCCACCTTAGTGCCCTCTGTTATATCTGTGAACCAGCCAAGGAAGGTGTACCCTGTGCGGGAAGGCAGGGGCAGTTCTCCATAGGTGCCGCCAAAGGTTACCTGCTTGCTTTCCGGGAAAACAATTCCTCCGTTTGCATATAAAATGATGGTAAATGTCCCTTGAATCCAATGAGCATAGAGGGTAGCATCGGAAGCCTTGTTCCAAGAGACTGCTCCCATACCATCGGCTGTATAATAACGGGTTCCCGTACCGTTTTTCCCGTCAAAATAACCGCCGAAGTTATAGCCTGCTCTTGAGGGAACCGTCACCGTTGCCAAGCCACTGCCATATACAGCCGGAACGCTGCCGCTGCCGTCATCTCCGCCCTGGTCGTCCAAAGTCACAGTGTATGCATTAGCCGTCCACATGGCGTAAAGAACAAAGTTCCCTCCTGCAGCAAGGTTGGAAACAGCTTCGCCGTCAGCATAGGATTTGCCGCTGCCGGCCGCTTTCGTGTTCCAGCCGGCAAAGGTATAGCCGGCTCTTGCGAAGCTATTAGCTTTGAGCGCTTTTGCCGCTTCATCGTAGACGAAGCTTTGATCTGTCATGGCGCCGGTGACGCCTGCTCCGTTGCCGCTAAAGGTTACGGTGTAAGTGTTTGCCGTCCACTTAGCATAAAGATGGACGATGGCCCCGTTTTCGGCGGACAGGTTCTTCACATTTTGACCGTCACTGTATTTTACCGCTCCATCGGCGCTTTCCGCCCAGCCGGTAAAGGTGTGGCCTGGCCTGACAAAGGAGTTGGAGGCAAGGGCCTTGGTCTCGTTATAATTAAAACTCTGCTCCGACGATGCTTCAGTGCCGTCATTGGCGTGGAACTTGACGGCGTAGCTGTTCAAAGTCCACTGGGCGTAGAGGTTGATATCGCTTCCGGTAGTCAGGTT
>Ga0255346_1004650_pt1 | contig 14784 bp, 12 predicted proteins | sample wastewater_treat_FD_194410 | JGI IMG/M metagenome (GOLD analysis project Ga0255346, IMG submission 194410) | Wastewater microbial communities from Lulu Island WWTP, Vancouver, Canada - plant22 | ecosystem: Engineered > WWTP > Wastewater > Unclassified | place: Canada: Vancouver, British Columbia... | reverse complement strand
CACGCGGGCACAAACTCTTGATCGCGACCGGACGCAGCAGACCCGCCATTTATCCATGGCTGCGAGAGCTTGATTTTGACGGAATAATCTCCGGAGATGGAGCATTTGCCGAGTTTGGAGGGAAGATTGTCCTCGAAAACCCCATCCCCGAGGCGCAGATCAGCCGCCTCCATCAGTACCTTGAGGATCAGAAAATCGGTCTCTGTGAGGAATGCAACAGCGGGCTATACGGCAATCGTTACCTGCTGAGCAGCACCAGTCAGACCTTCGGCATCACATTAGAAGAAGCCCAAAAAGACCTCCTCAGCATCTATCCGGGTTTGACGCTCGACCACCAGCATTATCATCTCGACGTGAACAAGGTCAGTTTTGTCCCGCCGGCAGAGCCGCGCAACTCTGCCTTGGAGGAGATTTTTGGAGATTTTTTCCGCATCACCACATGGACGCTGCTCGACAGGGCATACCAATTTGGCGATTTCACCCAGAAGAACCAGAGCAAAGCCTCAGCCGTCGCCGCGCTGATCAAATCGCTTGGTATCGACAGGGAAGACACCATCGCCCTCGGCGACGCGGGGAATGACTTGGAACTCCTCCAATATTGTCATATCGGCATCGCGATGGGCAACGCGACTGACAGCCTGAAGGCGATCGCCGACCACATCACCAGCGATGTGACCGATCATGGTGTTTACAACGCGTTCAAGCATTACGGCCTGATTTAATTCATTACCTATCTCAGCGTCTCAGATTCAGGTAAAATTCATTCAGGAAGTAACGCCTTCGGCTTTTTTTGTAATGATAGCGACTTTGCGAAACCGAAAAAATCCGCCAAACTCAGGCGCCGCGCATCTCAAGCCGGTCTTCTTTAGCCTGTTACTGGTCAGCATACTGCTTGTCCGGCTTAGTTTGCCTGCCTTCGGACAGCAAGCCTCCCAGCAGATAGTGATAGAAGGTCTGGACACACGCGAGTTCCCGAATCTGTCGATAGACTTTTCGATCCCGGGAGGATTGGATCAGCAGAGCTCACTGACCGCCAACCAGGTGAGCGTAGTCGAGAACGATCAAACCATCGCTGTCGAAGCGCTTACCAGCGAATACGTCGGCGTTCATTTCGTCCTGGTGATCAACCCCGAGCGCAGCCTTGTACTCACCTACCCCAGCGGTTACAGCAATTACGACCGCATGCTGGCTGCCGTGGGTGAGCTTAACTCGGACGTAACACCTGTCACTGGCGATGTATACAGCCTCTTCATCAATCCGGATATTCACTACGATCAGCTCGAAAACTATACTGAGTGGAAAAAAGCCCTCGAAGGCTACAAAGAGAACCAAAAACAAAAGATTGGCTCACTGCAGAGCCTCGAGATCGCTGTGGCTCAGCTCACCAGCCAGCCTGTGAACAAGGAAACCGTACTGGTCTACATGACCCCCTACATCGACCCGGTTGAAATCCCCAAGCTGACCGCCTTGATCCAGCAGGCTGGCAAAAGCGGTATCCGCGTGCATATTTGGATGACCGCAGCGACAATTGTGATCGGCTCCGCTTATGAGATTGACCTGCAGGCAGTTTGTGAGACCTGGGGCGGCAGCCTCACCATCCTGGACGGCATCCAGATGCCACCCAACCCGCGGGACTACATGAAGAGTATTGGCTACCGCTACACCGCCATATGGCAGTCGCAAATTCGCTCCGGCACCACCCAGCAGATCAGCTTGCGGCTCACCCCCAGTAGTGGACCCGTGCTGATTTCCGAGGCAAGCAGCGTGGATTTGGAAGTTCTGCCGACCCGGCTTAGCTTCAATAATCTGCCCGAGGAATTGACGATAAACATCCGGAAGGATGAGGTGATCGAACCAGCCGAACTGCCCATCCAGGCGCTGATCGAATTCCCGGACGGCTTCCCGCGCAACCTCCTGAGCACAAGCCTGTTCGTCAACGGCAGCCTCGTCCAAAAGCGGGAACAAGCGCCCTTTGGGGACTTCGTGCTCGACCTCAGCCCATATCACGGTCAGGATACGATCAGACTTCAACTGAACGCCAAAGACGCGCTCGGGTTCGAGACGCGCAGCGAGATAAAAACTCTCTCCCTCATTTGGGGGGATTCCGAGGCAAACCGCCAGAAAACCTTTCTGAGCAGTCCCTGGCTTTGGACCGGGCTGAGCGTTGTGGCGCTCGGGCTGCTGGGGGTGATCCTCCTGCCCCCCTATTTAAAGAACAAGACAAAAAAAGCGGGAAACGCGCAACCTGCAAAACCTGAGCCGGAGAGCTCCATGCCGCTGAAAACTTTCGGCAGCCTCATCAAGCTCGACCGTGACAACACCCCTTGCGCCGAGAAGCCGCTGCTGCTCACCAACGAGATATCCCTCATCGGAAAAGACCCGCAAATGGCTAATTTGGTGCTCAGCGATGAAGCGCTTGAACCGGTGCATGCCGAAATCCACGTCTTTCCTGATGGAAGGACGCGTCTGACGGATTTCAACACTACCGCTGGCACTTATGTCAATTTTAAGGCGGTGGATACCAAGGGTGTCCAGATCCACCACGGCGACATTTTGCACTTCGGGCGGCTAGCCTTCCGCTTCAACAGCCCCAACCGCATCACCAGCCCGAAAAATTGATCTGAACATTCCATTGGATTATCTGTATTGAAGGGTCTGATTTCATCTGTGTATCCGGTACAATTAGGGAAGAAAATGGAGCCACACCCAAATGGTTATCAGAAAATGACAGATAGCTTTGCCCCCCTGCGCGTCCTCTTGAACATGCTCGCTCCCGGCAGCCGCCCGGATGAGCTATACGCGTTTGCCGCTCCGCTCAATCCGGAAAGCTGGGGGCAGCTCTTCGCGGAAGCAAGGAAGCAAGGTGTGGAATCTTATCTTTACAAGCAGCTTTCCAGCCTGGCAGACGAGCATCGGTTAGAAATCCCTGAGCGCGAAAAGCTTCACCGCGCATACATCATCACTGCCGCGAAAAACATGATCATTCTGCATGACGCTGAGGCTATTCTCCGCGCGTTCAAAAACGCGGATATCCAAACGGCGGGTTTGAAAGGCATCTACCTCCTGGAACAAGTTTATGCGGACCTTGGCACGCGCGCGATGAATGACATCGACCTGCTGGTCCATAAACAAGACCTGTCTGAATGCTTGGAAATCATGCGCGGGCTCGGCTATCAAACCTCCACTTACTTCGACTTGGCAGACGCAAATATCGACACGAAACACGTCCCCCCGATGGAAAAGGACAACTCCACGATGGTGGAACTGCATTGGACTCTTCTCGAGGAAGACGAACCTTTCACACTAGAACCTGAAGGCATCTGGGCTCGCACGATGCCAGCAAATATCGCCAATGTGGACGCACATGCTCTCGGAATCGAAGACCTGATTCTGCATCTCAGCCTGCATCTGACCTACCAGCACTTTCTCAAGCTTGGTTTACGGGGATTGTTAGATATCGCCCTTGTTATTCACAAGTTCCAGGGGAGTATCGATTGGCAAAAAATGGTATCAATCGCCAAATCCTGGGGCGCGGAAAGAGTCACAGCCCTCACCCTGAAACTGGTTGAATCGGGGTTCCGCGTCCCTATTCATCCAGGTATCATCGCCTCTCTCGTACCGGAAGGGATCGCGCCCTGGCTGGTGGAAAACGCCCACCTCCAACTGCTCCAGCGGGCGATTTCTGAGGATCGTTTCACCCCGGACCTGGCGGACTTCTCCCTGCAAAAGAGCTTGTTTTCCAAGATTCGAATTGGTTTGCGGCGGGTATTCATTCCCCGCATATCACTTGCCCGCATCTACAGTGTCCCGCCAAATTCGCCAAGGATTCTGGGACTATACTTGGTCAGATTGCGGGACCTTTACCGAACCTACGGAAAAACCCTGCTGCGTTTGAAGCGCAAAGATGCCAGGATGGAACCCGCCCTTGAAGAAGCTGCCATTTCAAATGTGCTGCACGCGTGGATGGTCCCGCCGAAAAAATAAGAGAAGCCTTCCATTACCGCGCTTCGAAGAACAAATTAAACCTCAGGACGAAAACAAGCCGGCGCTTCCCCGCTTTACCCGCCGATAAAAAATGAGCATGGGAACCAGATAGTTCCCGCGGGAAAGCAACGCGATCAACTGTTTTTCCATGCCCAAGCCTAATCGATGCTCTACTCCTTCTCGCTCGATGCGGGTAACCCGCCCTAAGACATTCCCAAAATCTATCCAGCCATCTCCAGATGAGGAGGCATTATCGCCCTTGGTAAAGTAGTACTCTTTTTGGATTTTTACCACGCGGTGGACCAGAACGCGATTGTCAGAGGGGCAGATAAAAGCAAGAATGTCACCCAGCCGAATAGTTTCAGTTGTCACTGGAGAGATAAAAATTTTGTCGCCCGAGTGGATAAAGGGATGCATGCTCTGCCCGGGAGCGTTAAAACAGATCGTGTGGTTGCCCGCGATTGCTTCCGTCAGCAATCCAGCCAACTCATCGGAATCAAGCAATCTTTCAGTGATTCGAGGAGGAGAAATCAAATTGCTCACCCTATGTCTGCGGGATTTCCCGGCACGGATTGGGTTGAACCGTGGAACTTCTGCTGGCGCACATTCCAAAGCGATCATCCCTCGAACCAACAAACGAGTCCGCAGCATTCATCCGCCACCAAAAAGTGCCTTTGTTGTTATCTGTTTTCCACTCCCCCTTCACCTGTCCGGTCTCCTGATCGCTTTCTCCCTGAAAGGAAAAAAGGATGCCATCAAGTGTCGCGGAACCGCTCACCTTCGCCCCATTTACCCGGACAGTCATTGCCGCAGTGACATAACCGCCGCTCGGATTCTGGTACCAGATATTCCAAACACCGTCCCAAACGGGAGCCCCAAGGGTCATTGTCGGAGTTAGGCTTCCTGAGGAGGTCGCTGTCGGAGAGGGCGTTACATTGTCGAGTTCAGTTTCCGCGGGGTATGGATCGTCCTGTGAGGCGGGTTGGGTAGGAACAGGCGTTGCGGTTTGGCTTGGACCTGGTTCGGCTTTGCTCGGCTCAGGTGTCGGCTCAGATTCTTCGACAGGCAGCGGTGTATTTTCCAATGGGGCAGGTACCGTCTGGCTCACAGGTTTTTGCAGGGTCGCAATAACATCTCCCTGAAAATGCTCCACGTCCGGCAAGCGCCTCTGCCCACAGCCCGAAAGTACTAATACCAACGCTAATAAAGGCAAGCATATCCGCTTCATTTCATCGGATTTTATCATACAGGTTTATATGTTCTTACTTAACCCAGCTAAAACGCTTAATAGAATCAACCACTCTGTCTAATTCTTTTTCAGAAAGATCGTAAAACAAAGGCAATCTGACTAATCTATCGCTGATATCCTCAGTGACTGGACAATCACCTTCCTTGCCTCCAAATTTACGCCCCATAGTAGATAAGTGCAGTGGTAGATAATGAAAAACGCATGTAATATCCTGAGATTTCATCCACTCGATAAAACGCGTGCGAGAATCAAAATCCGGCATAATCATATAGAACATATGACTTGGATGACAACAGTACTCAGGTACATACGGCAACCTAACTCCATTCTTTTCCGCCCAACCAGACAATTGTGCCTGATATGTATTCCAGATTTTGGTTCTCTTTGCTTGAATTTGGTCTGAAGCTTCCAATTGGGCGAGCAAAACCGCTGCTATTAATTCTGAGGGCAAATAACTCGAACCGATATCAACCCATGTGTATTTATCGATCTGCCCTCTGAAATAACGACTACGGTCAGTCCCTTTTTCTCGAATTATCTCTGCACGTTCCTCTAGTTTCAAGTCATTAACTAGCAGAGCCCCCCCTTCACCTGTACTAACATTCTTTGTTTCATGAAAACTCTGTGTTGCCAAAACTCCGAATGTACCAAGATTTTTCCCTTTATAAGACCCAAAAAGTCCATGAGCATTGTCTTCAACAACATGTATGCCATATTTAGAAGCTATTTGATTTATCATGTCCATTTCACAAGCAATACCAGCATAATGTACAACAAAAAACGCTTTCGTCTTTGGTGTAATGAGTTTTTCCAGTCTCCTTTCATCAAAATTCAAAGTATCTGGACGAATATCAATAAAGACAGGCTTTGCTCCCCTGAGAACAATAGCGTTGACTGTTGAGACAAATGTAAAAGAGGGAACTATAACTTCATCTCCTGGTTTAAGATCCAAGAGAATGGCTGCCATTTCAAGAGCGTGTGTGCAACTTGTTGTCAACAGAGCTTTTTTTGCTCCTGTCTTGCTCTCCAACAAAGCTGCGCTCCGTTTTGTGAAAGGACCGTCGCCAGCAAGGTGGGCTGATAACAATGCTTGAGTTAAGTACGATTCAGCTTCTCTGATATATGCTGGTTTGTTGAATGGTATCTTTTCCATCATAGTTTCTGCCTAACTGGTTATAAAATAACCTTGTAATTTATCTTAATTACTATAAATAATGAACTCTTGTCTTACGCTGTTCAATATCCAAAACTAACCAATCATTATTGTTCTTTTTCAACCGCCGACCACTTGGTGACTTGTTGCCACTATTCTTACGTATTATCTTGAAGCAATCCACAACCCAATGCATACTACAAGTACGCCCAGCCACCTCGTCCAAGGAACAACTTCTTTGAAAACCAACGGAGAAAGTGCAAGAACGAGGACGATTGCCAGACCCATGAAAGGGTAAGCATAACTTATATCAACCAATGAGAGAGCACTCATCCACATAATAGACGCGATTACTGCACATAATAAACCTGCTATTAACTTAATGTTAGTGAATGCCCTGATTAAGAATTGAAATAAAGCAGATAATTGTTTTGGAAATGGTCCAAACTCAAATGAAGCGCTCTTTACCAATAATTGTCCGCAGACGGTAAATAATATCGTCAAACCAATAAAAGCATAAGCTGTCATACTATTTTTTTCCTGTCTCATAGCTTTCTGATCATTATTTTTGTGTTTATAATTCTTTAAATTTAGCATAACTCTATTAGTCAAACCACTTATGAAAAGTATGATAAGAATCCATAACGTAAAAGCCTAATTTTGTACATACCTTTTGGACCGCAATATTAATCAACAGTGTTGAATTCAAAACATAAGAAACACCCGCAGCCTTGCACCAGTTTAGACCTTCAATAACAAAAGCGCGATAGATTCCTTTTCCTCTCATCGCAGGAGTAACTCCAGCAAGAATGAACTCTGCTTCCTTTGATGAATTGATTCGAATTGCCCGAAACCCCACCAATTTTCCAGCATTCTTCGCTACCAATACACAGCTTGCAACAGAAGGATCAATACAACACCTTTCTGCCCATGAGCCATAAACTTTCATCGCTTTTACAGGATCCAAGCGTGGATCATTATGATAATGACCTTTATAAGCAGTAAATGATTCTTCAGCAATCTTTACAACAAGGGGAATATCGGATGGATTCAGCAATTCGACATTAAACTCATCAGAATATAGTGCTGGAGTGGGGCTTTCCAAATCATTTCGCAAGTAAAGGAGCGTATCCATCAACTGATATCCTCTCGCTTCCATCGCATGAATCATCTTAACATCAGAAGTCAAACATCTTGCGATAAGAAACTTCACTTGATTATCAGCACAAAAGCATTCAATATCAGTAAGTGAATCTTCAGGAGCGAGCTTCGCTTTAGCTGAGATCACACCAAAGCGATAAGTATCGAGTTCTGAAAGACTAATAGAGTTCGAAATAATGCTTCATTCCTTTCTACCCATTGCCTTGTAAATCATTTTTTAATGATTTATCCGGACATTGAGCTCGAATTACGTAAGTGGGTTGACCAATGGTTCTGGAATATAACCTGCCCAAATATTCGCCGATAATACCTATGGCAAATAGTTGCGCACCTGAAAAAATTGCGATGATTGACGCCAAAAATGTAAAGCCTGGGACAGCTCCTCCACTGGTCAAATACTTAATAAAAACATATATTAGAACGACAACTCCAAATAGGATGGATAGAAACCCCATTCCGCTCGAAACTTGAAGAGGAAATATGCTAAAGCCAGTTATAAGTGTAAAAGCGTGATTGAATAGTTTTTTTAATGAATACTGTGATTTACCAAAAACTCGCTGATGATGATCAACTTTGACTGAAGAAAACCGTGTTGTACCCCAGGATATAAGCACATCAATGGATACGAACACACCATCATAATTTGAGAAAGACCTCTTTACGTCCGATCGAAAAGCACGAAACGCAGAAATCTCTTGGGCAGCAGGAACCCGCATCGCCTTCTTTAAGAAAATTTTGATAAGCTTTGAAGTTAAATTTCTCCAACCACTATGCTGCTCCGTTTGAGGTACACCGTAAACCACATCAAATCCCTCTTCTAATTTCGCCAATAGATCGGGGATACATTCTGGAGGATGTTGAAGATCATCATCTAATGTAACTATAACATCTCCCTGTGCCTCCTTGATTCCACAAAGCAAAGCATTATGTTGCCCAAAATTCCTCATCAAATCATAAGCCCGAATCTGGGGATAGTTCTGGGATAATTCTTGTATAATTTGCCAACTTTGGTCTTTACTTCCATCATTTACAAGAATGATCTCATACTTAGAACAGTTTTTATCCAAAACTGAGGTGAGTCTTCCAATTAATTGTGGCAAACTGGTCTGACTATTATATACGGGGATAACAACGGACAACAATTTATTCACTTTTACCTTCGATCACTCACAACGCCAGCGCTTGAGAAGCGGATCTACACTCTTTGCCTCATCCTCATTTACTGATGACCTATAATTCTGCCACAGTGAGCAGAGCCCAAAATGTGTAAATTCATCTTCATTCATAAGGCTATCACTGATTTCAATTGCTTTCGCACTATTCCCTGTATAGAGATATGATCTGATTAGAGGCAGCCATTCACTTTCGTCTTCGGGATGATATCCTTTTTCTTCTGCCTCCTGATAGGTTGAGATGATTGTATCCCATTCATGCCTTTGTTCAGCCAGGGCAGCCTGTTGATAATAATAGCACCAATTTTCTTGACGTATTATACCAAAGTAACGTGTCGGCATCTCCGCCCTGGAAGCCTCAGTATCAATACGATCCAAGTCCGAAAGTGGGATGATGGACTTCCATAAATCTGCATAACGGTCTGAAGAGAAAGCCCTAAAGTCAGTATCGGAATATAACAACTTAAGACAACCTTTTTGCGGAGAATAAACAACTATTGCGTCGGACGTGTTACCGACAAACGAAAACACTCTTTGCCTCCGATTAATAACCTGGTTTGGCAGGAGTTCAGGCATTGTGTTCATCTGTGGTGTCGCAGTCAATATCATCTGGAATGGAATTGGATTCTCGCGCAAGTCAGGAGCATAGATCAAATTTAGCGGCGCTGTTAGAGATGTCCCTGAGAAATAAAGATCAAACGGTAAAACTGTCGAAAGCAAGACAGTTCCCGGTTCAATCTGCGGAGCCCTCCAAGTCAGTTGGGCAAAAAAGTCTTTTTGTTCGTCCCATGCTTTTTTAAATTCGAGACCATTTAGATAATTAGCACCGATTGACAATGCTAACAGTATAGCGATAATCACATTTTTTATTCTTTTGGCACGTACAGTGAATTCAATAAAAGCAACGGTGGCTATCGACACTCCTATTGATAACGGTAGGAGGAACCGATTAGTCTCAAATGCAAGACCAACGCTGAAACCTCCAACTACCACTGGGATCATTGCTGCCAACACGGAATACACGCCAACCCCTTGAAGCCCTAAGGATAATCGTCTGGATTCTTTTTCTATATCGGAATTGTTTGATCTGTGAATAAAGAAATAGGCTGTGAAGAAGGATATACACACCAGTAATGCTGCAAACACAGACTGTTCTAAGCTATCTATATGTGCAAAGGAACGAAAAATGTCAATCCATACGTTTATAAAGCTGTCAAACACACCGCGCAACACTCTAATTATCAAGTCAATGGCGTATTTTATTGGGTTTTGCATCAATTGATCAAACAGGCTCACCTGATAAGAGTACAAATGACTGAATATCACTCTAAAGAGAGTGAACCCTATAAACACCACCAAGTATGGCAGCCAGTAATAAATTACTTTCCAAAACTTTACTTTTGAACCCACCTCTTTATTAGACAAGAGGAAAAAGATCAACACAGGTCTGACCAGCTCCAAACCATAATACAACTCCATCGGTGCAATACCTATGAATTGGAAAACCATTCCAAAGACAACAAAAACGACTCGAAGTTTTGTTTTTTTCATGCCCAGAATCATGAAAATGTACGATAAAAAGTAAATAGTGAGTAAGAAATAATTTTGGGCATACATCACAGAGAAATAGTGAAACTTAAAACCTGGATAGACTGCAAACAAAGCGGCAACCGAATATGTAAACCAATTCTTTTCCGGCAATATTAATCTCAGAAGCTGCCAAAATGAAACAGCTGCAAGCCATTTAGTTAGGATTGCAAAATATTGCCAACCCAAGGGGTTATCTTTAATGATGGGAATAAAGACTCTGTAAACCATTGAAAAGAGCGGACGGTCCCCTTCAAAGAATTCCACGAATTTTGCCGCTCCAAAAGTAAGGTAAGTCCAGATTATGTACCAATCATCAAGAAAGAAGCCAAGTTTTCCCGCAATTATGCCATAAGAGAGTAAACAAATCAGTAACAGACCTAATAATTGTAATAATATTATTTTTTTTGATTCTCTTTTCATTCCTGACTATTACCTTTTAGCATTAATTGTATAGAAGCACACTAATCATTCACAAGTCTTGCTTATTATAGTCTATCCTTTAGTAACTCTTATTTTTTGAGGCATTAGGTACTGGGCAATTCCATCTAATTATTCCGAAAGATTCTGAACCGATTCCAAAAGAATTCGGAATCGTACAGGTCAAAGAGGCAAACAAGACCTATACCCCTGATCCTTCTGATGATGAGTTTTAGCTTACTTAGGCACCCTTCTTATTAGAGGGCGTCCGTGAGCGTAGCGATCGGGAGGGTGGAGAAAAGCAAGCCCCATATAAGAAATTAAAACATCATTTCTTAGCAGGGCTTAAATATTTAATCACCGCTTCGATCACCAGGTCTTGCTGCTCATCGGTCATGGCGGGGAAGAGCGGCAAGGTAACCTGTCGTCGGGCAGCGCTTTCGGTCATCCTGAGTTCTTCGTCTTCTTTGCGGTAGATAAGGAAATGATGCACCGGCGGGTAGTGGAAACTGGTCTGAATGCCGTAGGCTTTCAGCGCCTCGCGGAATACTTCCCGTTGAACGCCCTCGGGCAGCAAGATGGGGAAAATATGCTGACTGCTGATTCCTCTCTGCTCTGCGAACGGCAGCCCTAACGCAGGTGCTTTTTCCTGGAAAGCCTGCCGGTAGCGCAAAACAAGCTCTGTTCGCCTGGCATTGCCCGCCGGCAGTTTTTTGAGCTGCTCGCGCCCGATTGCCGAACGGATCTCATCCATGCGATAGTTGTAGCCCAGGTCAACCACGTCGTACGTGCTGGCATGTCCCTTGTGGCGGTCCCATGTAAGTGTCGTCATTCCATGGGATCGTAAAACGCGCACCTTCTCCGCGATGCGGTCGTCATTTGTGACCAACATCCCGCCTTCAGCGGTCGTCATATTCTTATTGCCGAAGAAGCTGTAACACCCCGCATCCCCCCAGGTGCCCAGTGACTTGCCTTGCAGGCTGCCGCCAATCGCGTGCGCGGCATCCTCAATGACTGCTAAATCATGCTTTTTGGCTACGCGCAGGATTTCGGGCATGTCGCAGGCAAATCCGCCGTAATGCATCACAACGATTGCCTTTGTTCGCCCAGTAATTTTCTCCTCAATTGCGCGGGGGGAGACGCAAAGCCAGTCCTCGCTTTCGACATCTGCGAAAACAACTTCCGCGCCGGTATACCGCACCGCATTCGCAGTCGCCACGAAGGTAAGCGAAGGCACGATCGCCTCGTCTCCCTCCCCAAGCCCCACGGCAAGGCATGCAAGATGCAGCGCGGCGGTTCCGTTATTGACCGCAAAGGCATGCCTGGCGCCAACGAACGCAGCCAGTTCTTGCTCAAAAGCCTGCGTCACGGCACCCATCGTCAGCCATCCGGAACGTAGCACTTCAAGAACTGCGCCCTCTTCTTCCTTCCCGAGTGCTACATCCGCCAGAGGCACACGCCAATCCATTGCTACTCTGCCAAAAACTGCGAACGCATGCTTTCAAAGTCCTCGTTCGCGGCGAGATAATCATCCTGATTCCCCAGATCGCGCCAATACCCATCGTATGGGAAGCACATCAAAGGTTCACCCGCTTCCAAAAGCGCGTTTACCAACTTCGGGAAGTCGAAGTACTCGCCTTTGGGAATAAAGTCCAAAACCTTAGGTTCAAACACGTACATCCCCATGCTGACCAGGTAATTCATCGTCGGCTTTTCAACGTATCCATCCACACGATAGGTTCCTGCTGTATGCTCAATCACGCCAAGGTTGATGACATGAGTTCTCTTGTGGCTTGCGATGGTGCAGACCGCCTTTTGTTCCTTGTGGAAAGCAATCAATTGATTGATGTCCAGAAGTGTGAGGATATCGCCATTAGCAACCAGAAAAGTATCCGTCAATCCATCCACAAACGCCAGAGGACCAGCCGTTCCAAGCGGTTTTTCTTCATATACGTAATTGATATTCAAACCGAAACGCGAGCCATCGCCAAAATAGGCTTGCATCAAGCTCGCCAAATGACCGACCGCAAGCGTCACCTCGCTGATCCCTGCACGGCTGAACTGACAAAGGATCACCTCAAGGATGGCGCGATCGCCTATCGGCATCATTGGTTTTGGTAAGATGTGTGTATAAGGTGCGAGCCTTGTTCCTTTTCCGCCTGCTAAAATGACTGCTTTCATATTCTCTACTGTCTTCTATTTTGGAGAATTATACATTCAATTCAACCAAACCGGTCGAACTACCGCTTTAGGAGTTTTCCGCACTTTCTTATACCCCGTAGTCGTCAACCTGGTAGCAATCAAGGTGCGCGCTGATCCAATCGATGGTTCGATTGAGTCCTTCTTGCATCCCGATCCTGGGCACCCAACCAAGCTTCGTTTTTGCTTTGCGGTTATCAGAAATCAGGCGCAGGACCTCGGATTTCTCCGGTCGCAAGCGGTTTGAATCGACCTGGATCTCAGGCTGCTTTCCCATGATGTTGAAAATCAGTTCCGCAACCGCGCCAATGCTGATCTCCTCACCCGTTCCGAGATTATAAGTTTCGCCGTCCCAGAGATCAGCCGCCCCCGCGCGCAAAAATCCCTCAACCGTATCATCCAGATAAGTGAAATCCCGGATGGTCGACAGATTGCCAAGACGCACCACATCTCCCGCAAGCGCTTGCGTAATAATGGTCGGGATGACTGCCCGATTGCTCTGACCTGGTCCGTAGGTGTTAAACGGGCGGACGGTGACAACAGGCACATTAAAGCTTCGATAGTAGCTCTCGACGAGCTTATCCGCGCCGATTTTACTGGCGGAATAAGGTGACTGACCTTGGAGAGGGTGATTCTCGTCAATCGGCACACGCAGCGCTGTGCCATAAACCTCGCTGGTGGAAGTGTGTACCAGTTTTGCTCCGTGCTTGCGGCATGCTTCCAGAACGTTCATCGTACCGAGCACATTTGTCTGAACTGTTTCCACAGGATGGACATAGGAATACGGAATAGAAATGAGCGCGCCAAGATGAAAAACCGTGTCAACACCATCAACAGACTGTTCAACCGCATTGAAATCGCGCAAATCACCGCGGATGAATGCGATCTCGTTGAAAACTTGCTTTGGAATGAACCTCAACAAACCTGGATTCGACCGACTGGTGTAGCGGACGAACGCGCTAACGGACGCGCCTGCTTCAACTAACTTTTCGCACAAACGCGAGCCAATAAAACCGCCCGCGCCAGTTACAAGGACTTTCCGATTTTTCCAATTTGCTGTCATGAGGATTCCTGCTTCGCAATTTTTTCAATCGATCGCTCAAGAACTTTTACGAGGTCCGGAATAACCACAACTTTCGCCTGGGTAGATTCACAGAGCTGCATGATACGTTCTTTATCTTTCTCTGAACTATTCGAGATGGCAAAGAAAATCAAACCTACCTGGTATTTTTCTGCAATGGTAGGGATAATTGCAGTGTTGCCGAGAACCCGCACCCCTGAGAGCTCCATATTCCGCTTGCGGGCATCGTCATCCACCATACCGATAATCCCAAAAATACTGGTATACGCGCTGCGCCGCAACAGCCAGATTGTCATTTCCGCTAGGTTCCCTGCGCCTACAATGAGCACCCTCTCCGAAATGGAAGCCTTGCTCCCTCGAAAAAGTAGCCAGCGGTTAGCCAGACCAGTGAACATGCGATCGCGGTAGCGTATGAGCACAAGCCCAACAAACATTGTGATACCGATAAGCCAGATGAGGCTGAAAGGCATCCAAGGTTCTGTAATCCAAAAGCGGGTGGAGATGTAGAGCGCAACCATCGTGATGCCCACAGAAAAGGCGAGGTCCATTGCGTAAACCGGGCTGGCGCTTTGCCATTCTATCCGGTTGAGTCCCAGCAGTAGGTTAATCAGGCTAACGAAGACCGCAATGCCAATTGAAAAGAACAGATAGTTTTGCCAGCCAATGTTAATTATTGCGCTGAGCCGCCAGATCAATCCAGAGAGACCAACAGAGAAGGCTACTACAAAAACATCTGCCAGGAGCCAGTAAAAAACACGCCTGAAAAACCGGTAGAAAG
>Ga0255346_1004635_pt1 | contig 14843 bp, 14 predicted proteins | sample wastewater_treat_FD_194410 | JGI IMG/M metagenome (GOLD analysis project Ga0255346, IMG submission 194410) | Wastewater microbial communities from Lulu Island WWTP, Vancouver, Canada - plant22 | ecosystem: Engineered > WWTP > Wastewater > Unclassified | place: Canada: Vancouver, British Columbia... | reverse complement strand
CCCAGACGGCGGCGGTGCGCTGTTCGCCGTAGGAGCGGATGCGGTTGCATTCGGCCGCCCAGTCGGTCGGCTGTCGCCAGCGCCGGACGTGTTCGTCCATTTCGGGGGCGACGGTGGCGACCATTTCGGCCCAGCGGCTGGTGACGTTGGCGCGCGAATAAGCGGTGTTGAGGTGGTCGGCGAAGCGCACGATGAAATTCTCGCGGAATTCACCATTTGCCAGAAGCTTATGGAACATGATAGTGGCGTTCGGCCGGTTCAGGTCGCCGCCATTGGTGGCGGCGGCGTAGGCGAGGGTGTTGTGCTGGGCGAACTCGTTGTAGCCGGGCACATAGAAGAAGGGGAGGCCGAAACCGAAGTCGGTGTCATACAGCATGTAGCGCCAGCGGGCATCCAGATAGGCAGGCGCGCCTTCGGTGCGGTTGGTGGCCGCCGAGCGCCAGATGCGGGTATTGTTGCCGGGCCAGTCGGTGTTGCCGAAGAAGATATTCGCCTGGTAGAAGTCCATGAAACTGTCGAGGTCAAGGCGGTCGGCCACGGCGGCGTAGTTGGCGGCGTCGGTCAGGTCGTGGGTCTTGACGAAGTGCCACAGGTTGGAAAAATCACCGCCGAGGTCCGGGTTGCCGTTGTCGTAAACGGGCACGTCGGGGAAGGGGGTTGTGCGGTCAATTTCCACCTGCACGTATTCGGGTTCGTCGAGGCCGTGGTTGTACTTGTGATAATCGTCATCAAAGCGCTCGCGCAGGTCGTGGATGCCCCAGTATTCGCCATCGAGAAACACCAGCACCGGGCGACCGTACTGGCGCTCCATGTTTGCATTTTCCGCGAGGGATTGCAGGAAGAGGTCGCGAATGACGCCGTTGCCCCAATCGTTGCCGCCATTGCGCAGGATGAAGGTGCCAAATTTGTTGAGCGGCTTGTCGGGGAAGATTTGGTATTCAAACGGGCCGCTGCCGCGCGAGTAGACCCGGATGGCCTTGCGGGGACGGTTGCGGGTGGTATTGCCGTGGAGGCGCAGACCGACCGGGCCGCTGAACGCGAGAGTGCCGTCCGGCTCGAAAAATTCGATGGAGCCGGGGCGTTCCCAGGCGCTGCCCGATTGCCACATGTTGTCGTTGACCGGGGTGTAAATGCCGATGTCGTCATCAAACAGATTGGCCTTGCCGGTGCCAATGGAGACGATGGGGAGCGTGAAGCGGTTGGTGCCGGCCGCATCCACGATATAGGAGTGGCTGACGGATGGGCTGGTCATGGCGCCGTCACGGAAGGCGCGTGCGCGGACCACGCTGAATTTGAAAACTTTGCCGTCGGGTGGCTGCCAGCCCTCGTAATAAGGCGGGCCCGGGTCCTGATAATTGGTGGGAATATCCGAAAGGTCGTTGGGGGCGCGGGTGCGGTTAGTCAAGATTAACGCGCCGGAATAGATGGGCGAGCTGGCGGTTGGCTCCGAGCCATCGAGGGTGTAACGGATGGTGACGCCCTCATCGGCGGAGGACAGTTCCAGAGAAACATTGGTTGTGTAAATCCCGCCGGGGACGGAGAACAGGGGCGGCTGTAGCCACGCGTCAAATCCCTGCGTGGTATTGGCGGCGCCGGGGGTGGGTTCCGCAAAGAACAACCAGTTGGCAGCGCCATCCGGGAAGCGCCCGCGGGAGAAGTCGGTGGGAATGGCGATGGGTTGCAGTTCATCCATGAGGGTGCCATCCGGACGGGTCAGGGTTACTTCTTCGCCGCCCGCGCTGATGGCGAAGTTGGCGTGCAGGGCATTGGTGGCGCTGGGCACGCGGCGGTCTTTGCTCGAAGCCCAGACAATCAGGAATTCGTTCGGCTGGATGGTCACATCGCCAAACGTCCATTTGAAGGGATTGGAATAGCTGTCGGAGAGGCCCCAGCCCGCGAGGTTCACGGGGGAATCGCCAGCATTCCAGATTTCCATCCAGTCGGAATAGTCGCCGTCTTCATCCTGAGCGCCGGTGTCGTTGGAAGAGAGTACCTCGTTGATATACAGCTCGGCCGCGGAGGGGTCATCGGGGGGAGCTTCGCCGGGAACCAGATAGGAGTAGTTTTCGCCGTTATGGTCGTTCCAAGCGAGTGTTTGCAAGGGGGCATCGGCGTGGGTGGGGGAGGCCACCGTGGTGGTCAGCACGTAATAGGAGCACGTTTTGCCCCCGTCTGTTGCACCGAACGTGATGGTGGCTGTCCAGTTCGTGCCGGAGCCCGTTGCCGCGACAAAAGAGGAAGTGGCCCAGTTGTTGAGGGAATAACGCACATAAATTTTTTCGCCGTTGCTTGGGGTGGCGGACGTTTGCACGGAAACGACCGCCTGGGTGTCGTCCAATTGATGCGCAACCGCAAGAAGGGAGATGGGCGCAAGGGGTGTTTCCTGTACAATCATGCGGCTGGCCACGCCGTAATTAGCATTTTCCATGGCGAAGGTGTAATGGCGCCCGCCGGTCGCGTTGATGGAGCTGTTTTCGCCCCACGTATGGGCCGTTTTGATTTCAGCCAAGGGCAGGTTGGTCCCGTAGGTCCATTGGTTGCTCCAACTACTGTTACCCGCCAGCTTGAAATTGCTGTCGCCGACGTTCGCAGGGGCTTGCACGGTGACGCGCCACACGTCATCGACGGCCAGTGTCATAGAGATATAGCCCCAGCGGTTCCAGTCGCCACGGAATCCGCGCAGGTCCTGGGCGGTGGCGGTGAAGGTGAGGGCCAACAACGAGAGAGTCGTGATGAGTGAGCGCATAATGCTAAAATATCGCCGTGCCTTGACTGTATCAACCCCTTTTCCGAAAATTCGCCGATTTTTTTGGGGGGATTCTTTTGGTTGGTGAATTTCCGAAATTCGGGTTGCCTGAGGGGGGGGGCTATGCCATACTAGCTTGGACAATTTGACAATTGGGAACAACAGTGGATTAGAACAAAACCATGGCAGAAACAACATTAGACATTCAGATTGAGGAGCGTCAGGGGGTTCAGGTGGTGACGGTTACGGGGCCATTGGATTCCGTGACTTATGACCTCTTCAGAGAGAAGATGGAGCCACTGGTGGGGACAAGTTCCTCCCGGGTGGTGTTGGACTGCACGCATCTTTCCTATGTAAACAGCCGGGGCTTGACGCTGTTGGCGCGTTATCAGCGCCTGGCGGCCGGCACGCTTTCGTTTTTCGGCATTGCCGCCTTGAGCGAGCGAATTATGCGGGCGATTGAGCTTTTGGGGTTGGCGAAACTGCTGACCCTCTATCCGACCGTGGACGAGGCCATCAAGGCCGCGAGTTCGATGTGAGCAGGGGACAGGGAAGAAGGCTGTGAGCCCAACCGTCTTTACGACACAGGTGGAGGAGCATGGCGATGTGCAGATTATCCACCTGAAGGGGATGCTGGGCTACGATGCCTATCCCCAGCTTAAGGAGCTTTTGGATGCCCTGATGACTGCCGATGGTCCGCGGTTGATTCTCAATTGCACACGGCTGGACTATGTCAACAGCAAGGGGCTGATGCTGCTGGCCCGCTGTCAGCGGATGGCCGAAGCCAATAATTCCTTTTTCGGGATTGCCAGCTTGAATTCGCGGATTATCCGGGCGGTGGAAATTTTGGGGATGGGCAAACTCGTCAAACTTTTCCCCACGATGGATGACGCTCTGGCCGCCGCTGCCGACGTTTGACCCGTCGCCCGATTTTTTTAGGGCTGTACAAACGCACCTGCCCGATTATATCCTCATATACACGTTCAGAATCAGGTGCGGGGCGCGTCCCCGCGAATCAAGCCGGAGAAAACATGGCCGAAGCTGTATTGACAACCCAAATTGAGAACCGCGATGGCGTTCAACTGGTCCATTTGTCCGGGCCGTTGGATTCCGTGACCCACGACCAATTCAAAGACTTGCTTGACCCGATTGTCAACCAATCCAATGTGCGTCTGGTGCTGGATTGCGAACAGTTGAGCTATATCAATAGTAAAGGTCTGGCCCTGCTGGGGCGTTACCAGCGTATTTCCATGCAAAATCTGTCTTTCATGGGTATTGCGGCCCTGAACCGGCGCATCACCAAGACCATCGAGTTGCTCGGCATGAGCCGTTTGGTCAAGCTCTATGACACGGTCGAGGAGGCTATTCAGGCGGCGCGCAGCGTGTAGGCCGCGGACTCGCGATTGAGGCACGGGCGATGCGGGAACCCGATCACTACAGAAAATACGCAGCCGTCCTGATTGGCGTTGCCGTCGTGGTGTGCGCCGCCGTTTTGGTTTCCTGGTGGTTGCCCGCAACCGCCACCACGCATTCCGACCGTTCGGCGTCGGTTGCATCCGCCACATCGCCGGAAACATCCCCGCCGCCAACACTCGCCGCCGCGCCCGCGCCGGAAGAGTCGCCCTGCGTCGCGCCTGCCCCAAAACCCGTTGTGCCAGCATCCGGCCCGTCGGCCTCAGAAGAGGCTTTGGCGCGAAAGGCCTTCCAACTGGAGATGGATAATGCCCGTCTTCGCGGTCGGTTGGAGGACATGCTGAATTGGATTGTCGCAAATTTAAAGGGCACCTTTCCACTGCCGGATAACCAAATCGCCAACTTGCGCCTGCTGCCGATGGATGAAAGCCTGGAGGGTGTAAGCGAGGACCTCATTCGGCTGTTGCGCCTCAACGACACCGAAATTGACAGCCTAGATACCGCTTTCATCGGCACACACACCCTGTTGCGCGACTTGGAGGAGGCGGGCATCGCGGTTGCAAGTCCTTCGCCCAATCAGGTGGTTTTGAACATTCCGGCATTTGCCGATGAAGGGCACGAGGCGCGCGAAGAGCTATATGCCGAATTGAAGCGCGCGCTGGGGACGCCGCGTTTCAACCTGTTGCTGCAAGTGGCCGAAGACGGGCTGGACGAGCAATTCGAGAACTTTGGCGATCAGGAGCGGATTCTGGAGTTTGAGGCGCTGACCGATCCCGTGGGCGGCGGCGAGCAATTATTCGTGCGCGATGAACGCGCGCGGCCAAGCAAAAAAGACCCGTTCCGCGTGGACCTCACCACATCGGAGCGCATCGTGACGGAGTTGCCGCCCGAATATTACACCTATCTGCATTGGTTGCCCGCATCCATCATGCGCTTTGCGCGGAGTCATTGATGGGCGCGCCCCTGCCGACATCCCGGCCGCAACGGAAACTCCGGCCCTCCTATTCCCACCGCCCGCCGCCGCCATCCTCTGCCAAGATGATTTTGCGCTGGGTTTGGCTGATAGGGGCCGCCATTGCACTCATCGCGCTTTTTGTGGACATGAAGACGGTCACGAAGCGGATGCAGCAGAAAAAGCAGGTTGCGCCGGTGCGGCGCAGGGGGGACGCGACCGATATTCTCGCCGGCCTAAACAACGGCCCGCGCTATGAGGATCCCAGCGGCCTGTTCAGCTTTATACCGCCGCAACACTGGGTGCCCTTTGTGCCGGAAGGCAAGTTTTACAACGTGGGATTTCGCGGGCCGCATCAGATGGATATGCAAATTCACGCCGTGGTCACAAATGGCGCCACCTTTGACGGGCTTGTGGCGGCTCTGCGAAAAATCGAGCGCAATTTGGCCGCCGATACGCACATGGACATCACATACATCGGCCCCCACCGCGCCGTGAAGCGTTCCGTGCAGCTTTTCAAATCAAGGGTGTTGCTGCTGGATTTTCTCACCGGCGACATTGCCCACCACATCCAATTTAGCACGCCGCCGCGCCTGTATGAGCAATATGAGCCGATTTTCCTGCGCGTGATGGAAAGTTATACCCCCGGCCGGATTCTGCCGCCCATTGAGCCGGAAGTGCCGGCGTCCGACCCGTGAAGGACCCATCCGCGTCCGTCGGCGCGCGGGTTCCGATTGATTTTTTCCGCCGGTAACGGGATGATGCAACCTTATGACAGACCCTCGAACACACACCATTGCTTGTCCGCATTGCGCTCAGGAGCAGGATGTCGCCTTGTGGGACGTCCTCGACGTGGATGCCGCCCCCAAGCTGCGGCAGGCGTTGCTTACCAACCAGATTAACCGTGTCACCTGCGTCGGCTGCGGGCAATCCTTCCGGATTGACAAGCCGTTGATTTATCGCGACCGGGAGCAGGGCATTTTTATTCACCTTGACCCGTTGACCGGCGGGCGCACGGTGGAGGACATCGAAGCGACCTTCCGCGAGGCCGTCGCCGAATTGAGTGACCTGCTGCCGTCGGATGCCCCTGCGCCGGAGATTCACCTTGTGGCGGAATGGAGCGAGCTGATTGAGCGGATTTTTGTGTTGGAAGAGGGGCTCGACGCCCGCCTGATTGAGCATGTGAAATACAATCTGTACCGCCAAAATCCGGGCAAACTGCCGGCGGAGCGCAAGGGGCTTCTTTTTAACGCACAGGATTCCACAGAGGAACAGTTGTGCTTTGTGGTGCAGGACCGCCTCACGAAGAAGCTCGAAGCCATGCTGCACTTCGCCCGCGCCGACTACGAGGCGTTGCTGAACATCTTTGATTCCGGCAGCCAGTTGGAATTGCTGAAGGAGCAATTTCCCGGACCCTACTTGAACGGCCGCTTGCGGTTTCTGCAAGATGCCGCGGAGGAATAGCCGTGGCCAAGGAAACCCAAGCCCAGCAAAAAGCGCGCGCGAAGAAAATTCTCGCCCGCCTGAAGAAGCAGTATCCCAACGCGCAATGCGAGCTGAATTGGAGCACGCCCATTGAATTGACCGTGGCGACCATCCTTTCCGCGCAATGCACGGACCGCCGCGTCAACATGGTTACCCCCGCGCTTTTTAAGAAGTATCGCACCGCGCGCGACTGGGCCGCGGCGTCGCAGGCGACACTTGAGCGTGAATTCCATTCCACCGGATTCTTCCGCAACAAGGCCAAAAACGTGCGCGCTCTGATGGCTCGCTTGGAACAAGAATTTGGCGGGCAACTGCCGGATGACTTCGATGTGCTGATTACTCTGCCGGGCATTGGCCGCAAGACGGCAAACTTGCTGGTGAGCACGCTGTTTGACCGACCCGGCCTGGTGGTGGATACCCACTTCATCCGGCTGTCCAACCGCCTGGGGTTTGTCCACAAGATGACCGACGCCGTCAAAATTGAATATGCGCTCCAAAAAATCGTGCCCGAAAAAGAGTGGGCGCCCTGGTCGCATGTGATGGTGTTCCACGGTCGGCGCTGTTGCTACGCGCGCAAGCCGGATTGCCCCCAATGTCCCATCGCCGCGCTTTGTCCGTGGCCCGAAAAAACACCCGCCGGGAAATAAGAGCGGATGGAGAATCGCAACGTCATACGATTTGCCGCGAGGGTGGGCGGGTTCACGATGTTGAGCCGCATTCTGGGCATGATTCGCGACATCCTGACCGCCAACCTGTTCGGCACGTCGCTGGCCATGTCCTCTTTTGTCGTGGCCTTTCGCATTCCCAATTTGTTCCGCGCGCTGTTCGGGGAAGGGGCGCTGTCATCTGCGTTTATTCCGGTATTCATGGAATCGCGTCGCCATGAGGGCGAGGGGGCGGCCTGGCGGCTGGCGCGCCGAGTCAGCACGCTGGCGGGTGCGGTGTTGCTGGTGGTGGTGGTCGTTGGCATCGTCGGCATGGGGATTGCCCGGCGGTTGCCCGGACTCGGCGAAAAAACCGCCGCCGTGCTGCCGCTGGCGCAAATCATGCTGCCCTATGTGTTTTTCATTTGCATGGCGGCGCTGGCGATGGCCGTGCTGAATTCCTATCGCAAGTTTTCGGTCTCCGCCTTCACACCAGCCCTGCTGAATATCACCTGGATTCTTTCCATTTCCTTCATCATCCCGCAGGTGCGCGGCGGGCCCGGCATGCAGATTCAGGCGCTGGCGTGGACGGTCTTCGTGGCGGGCATGGTGCAATTGCTCTACCAAACGCCCGCGCTTTGGAGCGTGGGCTGGCGTCCCGGCCTGGATGGCGGCTGGCGCGACCCGCGCGTGAAGCAGGTGTTCCTGCTGATGGGGCCATCCACCCTTGGCCTCGCCGTCAACCAAATCAACGTCATGGTCAACAGCATGCTGGCGCTGTGGGTCGGCACGTGGGCGCCCTCGGCGCTCTTTTACGCGGAACGCCTCATTTATCTGCCCCAAGGCATGCTGGCGGTTTCTTTGGGCACGGTGCTGTTGCCGGTGCTGTCCGATTTTGCCGCTCAACGCAAATACGATGAAATGCGCGCCGCCATTCATCACGGCCTGCGCACCCTGCTGTTTGTGATGACGCCCGCCGCCATCGGCCTGTTCGCGCTGGCCCGCCCCATTGTGCGCCTGCTGTTCGAGCGCGGCACCTTCGACCCGATGAGCACCGAACTGACCGCCCGTGCGCTGACCTTCTACGCGCCGGGGCTGATGGTTTTTTGCCTCGCCAAGGTTTTCGTGCCGGCTTTCTACGCCCTCAAAGACACGCGCACACCCGTCAAGATTGGCCTGTGCTCGGTGGCTTTGAATTTCTCCTTGAACGTGACATTTGCGCTCACCCTGCCCGAATACTGGCGGCATGCCGGCATGGCTTTCGCCACTGTAATCGCGGAAGGGTTTAACGGCCTGATGCTTGCGTATTTCCTGCGGCGGCGGCTCGGACCATTGGGTCTGCGCGGCATTTTGGGCGGTTTTTCGCGCGCATTTGTCGCCGCCATTCTCATGGCCGTCGTGGCCTTCACCGCCGAACATTTCCTGACCGATGGACTCATGACCGGCGCTCATCTGTCCCGTAAAATCTCCCATCTCATCGGCGTTCCGACGGCGATTGTCCTCGGCATGGGCGTGTATTTCGGTTCGGCCCGCCTGTTCCGCGTGCCCGAACTGGGCTTTGTGCTGGAAGCCCTGCGCAGTCGCCGCAGCAGCCGCGCGTCCGTGCCCGCCTCTGACGCCGCGCCATGAAAAAAGTGATTCTCACCGGCGCGATTGGCAGCGGCAAAAGCACCGTTCTCCGCGCGGCGATGCAGCGTTTGGGGTGGGCGACCCCCGCCGGCTATTTCACCCACTGGGACGGCCAGCCACGCGGCGCGCAAACCCTCTATGCCGAAAGCTGGCGTGGCGAAAGAATCCCGATGGCCCACCGCCGCGCGCCCTGCGGCGGCCCCGATGCCATGCCGCCGTATGTTCTGACGCCCGACTTCATCCCCTTTGCCGCAACCCATCTGACCGTAAGCGAACCTGGCCAGCCCGTCGTGGTGGATGAACTCGGGTTGATTGAGCTTGAAACAGCGCCCATCATCACCGCCGTTTCGGCCCTTTTTCGCGCCGCCAACCCCGTTTGGGTGGTCATTCAGCAACGCGCACTGGGAAAATGGCGGTTGCATGTCCCGGAGCTTTCCGCCGCGACCATCTTCGCCGTCACCCCCAAAAATCGCGCCGATTTGCCAGCCTCAATTGTCGGCGCATGAAGGCAGGGGAATATCCCGTTTGCGACTGATTAACGGGACCCGACCACTAAGTTTTACTCACTGGCATGAACAAAAACCCTTTTTTGTTGACTATTTCTGACATTTTTGTTCTTTTGAACCAATATATGAGAAAGCTGAACAACTTTGGCATGGATTCTGCTCTCTCTCTCTCTCTCTCTCTCTCTCTCTCTCTGTTTAATTCATAGAAACGCTGCTCAAAAAAGCAGCGGTTTATTACGCAAACGGTATCACACCCCCGCGAACAGGCAGGGAACTGTTTGGTTGCTTTTTGCATTGTGTCTTTGCGTCGTGTTGTGTTGCGGCCTTTTAAGTGCTTCGGCGGCAGAACCAATACCTGTCCAAAGTGTGCAGATTGCCTTTTCGCCCCGGGGCGATGGCGAACGGATCGCCTTGCGCCTGATTGCTCAAGCCAAACAGCGGGTGGACGTGGGAATGTTTGTGTTTTCGCACGATTCGTTTGCGCAGGCATTATGTGATGCCGCCCAGCGCCGGCGACTTCAAGTTCGTCTGTATCTTGATAATCGGATGGTTAGTGCGGCAACCCGGCCATTTTTTGAGCGGATGGCGGCGGCGGGCGTGGATGTTCAACTGGTTCGCTTGCCTGCCGGCGCACGATTCCATTTGAAGACGATGGTGGTGGATTCCCGGTGGGTCATGACCGGCGCCGCCAATTGGACCCCACAGGCATTTGGCTCCAATGTCGAAGACTTGCTTGTGCTGGATTCACCGGATTTGGCTGCTCACTACTTGGCGCGCATGGAAGGAATGCCGCAAATCGCCGAACTGGAAGGTTTGCACGTTTCCACGTCGGCAGGCAGCGGAAGGAGCGCCGGAAGGAATCGCCTGATTTTGCCGCCGACAACACGGCCCGGCCGCAATGTATTTTGTGCGCCAACCGCACGAACGATGCGTAGTTGCCGAGAGGTACATGCATACTTTTTGCCGGATCCCGAAGGGTTGGAAGCGCTGTTGGTATATTTGCGTTCGGCCCAGGAAAGCATTGCGGTGGGCATGTACCTGCTCAATCACCCTGATATCGTGGGGGTGTTGGCGGAAAAGGCCAGAGTTATTCCTGTTCGTTTGCTTGCCGATCGGATCATGACCGATCCGGCCAATGCCGAGGTGTTGCACACGTTGCACCAAGCGGGCTGTGAGATTCGGCTTTTTGGGGATGGCGACCGCGAAACATACCACATGAAAACCGCGATTGTGGATGGGAGCCAAGTCTGGACAGGTTCCGCCAACTGGACCCGCGCAGCTTTCGCTCAAAACATCGAGGACGCACTCTGCTTTGATTCGGCGGAAATAGCGTCATTTTATGCCGCCTATTTTGATGCCGTGTGGCAAAATGCAGTTGCTTGGACGCCAGTGGATGGGCAAGTGCAAACAGACACAGCCGGTTCGCCCCGGCGTACAACAGATACCCGGCAAGTTCAGTCACTGCCTCCGACCGGGCCACGAACAGACTACGACAGCCTGACCGTGGAACCCGTTTCTGAGTTTCCCGTTTATGCCCAAGTGGAATACCTCCCCGACGACACCTATTTTCCGGCTTTAATCCGATCCATCGACACCGCCAAACAAAGCATTTTGGGGTTGGTCTACGTGTTTTCCGAAACACAATCCGATGCTCCCCATCAGACGGCTCTTATCCAAGCCTTGGTTCGGGCGGTCAACCGGGGGGTATACGTCTATCTGGTGCTATACACCCCTGCTTCACCCGTGGATCGGCTGATGGAGATGCACTCCAACCAAGCGGAGCGCTTGCGTTCCCAAGGCGTGGATGTTCGTTTGGCGCATCCGGCCCGCCCTTTGCATGCCAAACTCTTCGTGGTGGACCAACACCGGGCTTTGCTGGGATCCCATAACTGGTCGGAAGGCAGCTTGTCCGGCGCACGGGTGCGAGAGGCCAGCCTGATGCTGACCCTGCCGGAGCCGGAGCCCCGCCTGGCGGAGTATATCCTGTCCCGTCCCGTTATTGCCGACATGCGGACAAAGGAGTCTTGGGATACGGAAATTGCCCGCATTCTTCGTCTGCAGCAACGCCCCAAAGCCCAACGAGAAGAACTGATTCGGGAATGGACGGCAGAAGAACCATGAAAAAAATGTGGCTTTGGTATTGGGCATTCATGCTGGCCGGATGTGTCGGGGCTTCGGAATCTTCGAGAGCCGATCGCATCGAAATGCGCGATGGGTCCCAACTGGAAGGCCAGTTTCTGGCGGAAACCCGCATGGGATGGCAGTTCCGGGAACGGAATGGGACGCTTCATGCCATAGCTCCATCAGCCGTTCGTCTGATTCATTTCGCCGATGCCAACCGCGCTCGATCTTTTTATGGCATTCCTGCCCGTTCCGTAAGCGAACGAGACGAGGTGATGCTATTGCCGACCGAGAGCTTCGGGCGGGATTTATTGACGGGATTGCGCGGCGCCGAAAAGTCCATCCATATCGCGGCCTACAACCTGAGCAATTGGGGAGCCGCACCCATGGCCGACATCTTCGAAACACTCAAGCAAAAGGCCCAAGCCGGCTTGCAGGTGCGCATGATTCTGGAGTTCGGCAGTGGCACCAGCGAACGCTTAAAGAATCTGGTGCTTGAATTCGCTGAATATCTCGCTGGTTTTGGGGTCGAAGTCCGCTATATGCAGGAATACAAGGTGCAGCACAAAAAACTTGTGCTGGTGGACAACCAAACGCTTTGGATTGGCAGCGCCAACCTGACGACCTCCGCCATGGCCCAGAACGAGGAATTCAACGCCCGAACCTCGGCCCCGCAGGTTCTGGATGCCGCCAACAAGGATTTTCAGGGTCTGTGGAACCTTGCCCGGCCCGCAGGAGAGCTGAACAAATAGGTTGACGAAAGGAGTGCCATTCATGCAAAAGAGACACATCTGGTGCTGGGTTGCGTTATGTTGCCTTGCGGCTTGGGCGGAAGAGTCGCCATCAGGGACATCAAGCGGCTGCGTTCCACTGGCGCCAGTGTTTAAGGAGGGCATTCACATCTATGACGATTGCTGGGAGGTGGAAACCTTGTCTCCCCCGACGACCGTCCCCCTTTTTGAGTGGGAAGAGGTTTATGAGGAACCGAAAATCAATTTGGATGGAGGTGTGGAACCGGCGTGGCGCACCGATTGTCTAGCTGGTTCGGGCAGTTTGCTGAAGCACACGTTCACCGCGCCACCGCACACGGTGACGAAAGGCAAAATTGGCTGGAAAACTGAGAACAGCGAATGTATTCCAGATGGCGGGGAAGAGGAGGAAATTGATTTGAAGGTGTCTTGGAAATGGCAAGCGCCGGAAGGGGCCGATCCCCCGGAAGGCTCTGGCAAAGAGGCCACCTTTACGTTTGGGGCGAAAACCCCCGGTTGCCATGACGTTGTTTTCACGGCCACCGGAACTCCCGACCGAGAGGGATGCCCGGAAGTGACCGCATCTGTAACCGCCAAAATTTCCGCAGTGTCGGTTGAGTTGACGGTTCCGGAGCAAGTGAACACCTGTTGTAGGCCTGAAGCCCGAAGCGCGAGGGTTGTTATAGATAGAGGTTGCGATGAAATAACGGTTGACGGAGTTGAGTGGAATGCGGCCCCGGAAGGACGTCTCGATATCGTACAAGTTTTTCCAGATGATCCAACCCTAGTGGAGATTCGCAATATCAGATGGTACCCTGGCGAAGTGGAGTCCCCTTGCGACAGAAGGTGTAAATACCAAATTACCGCAAACGTGAAGTTCTCCAACGGCGAAACTTGCTCAGATACCAAGACACTTGTCGTGGAGGCGGTATATCATCAATGTAGCGTTAGAGATAACAAGAGCTTCGTTGGGGATGTTGATTTCTGGAAAAGTCCTCTATTTAATGAGAACTGTAGATCTTATGTGGCGAGAGGGGGCACATTCAGATGGAAGTTTGAGCCAAGTGGCCCAAAATGTTCCGAACCTGAACTTCGAAGAGACTGTTACTTTTATGATGAAATTATGGCTGAAGAATTATTTCATAAAGACCAATACGAATCATTCAATCACAATCTTCCGTTAGAGATCGCCATAGACGAAGTGTTCGATCAGTTTAATTTCGGGGACAATATTATTTGTGGATCAAGTGAGTCCCATAGAAACATATTGGCGATGATTGAAATTTTCCGCATAGCAAACAGTCTATTCGACGAGCAAATGGGGTATGATCCAAAAGCAGGGCATGCCGGTCCATTGCGGTGCCGGTTGGAGAAAGAGGCAAAAAATGCGGCAAATAGCACATACTTCTATATATTCGAATGTACCTACCCTTTGTGCAAATAATTGGAGACAGGCATGAAGTTCATCGTTTCATTTTGGATTTACCTATTGGTAGGGGGCATGTTGTCGCCAACGTGGGGTCAGCGGGTCGGCTTTGGAGAGGCCGAGAAGGCTTGCGCTTTTGCGGATGCCTTTACCAAAGAAAACGCAGACCTTTCGATTGTCCACCTGATTGCGTACGATTTTGATGAACAGATGTGCCCGGAGGAAATGGCGTGGATCAAGGAGATGGGGGTATATACATTCAACTCCAAACCCTTTGCGCAATGGGCTTGGGACAATTTGGTTTTTTCGAAAGTTTACAAACAAATCCAAGGGCAAGTGCCGGATTGTTTCTTTATCTTCGACTCCCAAATTACCCCTCTCGTGCCCCGTCCTTTTGTGCCCATGATGCCGGGTTCCGAATGGGTGGTGGTGCTCAACCGTTTGTTATCTTCGGATCGTCAAACTCTGGACGAAGATTTTCCCCAAGTTTCGGCTGATCAAGCCCCAATTCTTACACATGACAACCTCTATCAAGTCTATAAGAAGCCACTCGGCATGTTATGCTTGAAGGAGACCGACAAATACAGGAAACCCGGTGATTATGCCGAGGCCATCTATCCTGCCAAGGTGGTGGCGGATTTGACGGCCATCCAGACGGTCATGTCCGCCGGCGGGGATACGAATGCGTTGCTGGCGCTGGAGGCGGAACTGGAGGTGGATTTCAGCCGAAAGCTGGTGCAGGAGATTGTCCGCCGGAAACAGCCGCCCACTCAAGAAGAAATCTGGCGGGAAAGTATTGATGAATTATGGAAATTCAGATGGAAAGGGGAGAGAATAAATACGAGTCAAGAGGTGCATGCGCATTTTAACGAACTAGAACAGCAATTCCGAGCCGCGCATGAAGCCGGGGAGTTGTCCGATGAAACCTATCTGGAGTTCATGCGCAAGTTAGGGGTGGATATAAAGAAAGATCCGGCAAGCACACCTTTCCCCTATAAGCCGCCGCTTACTGCGCCTGGAAAGTCCGCGGATTGATGTTGCTGAATATCTCGCCGGTTTTGGGGTCGAAGTCCGCTATATGCAGGAATACAAGGTGCAGCACAAAAAACTTGTGCTGGTGGACAACCAAACGCTTTGGATTGGCAGCGCCAACCTGACGACCTCCGCCATGG
>Ga0255346_1004627_pt1 | contig 14860 bp, 8 predicted proteins | sample wastewater_treat_FD_194410 | JGI IMG/M metagenome (GOLD analysis project Ga0255346, IMG submission 194410) | Wastewater microbial communities from Lulu Island WWTP, Vancouver, Canada - plant22 | ecosystem: Engineered > WWTP > Wastewater > Unclassified | place: Canada: Vancouver, British Columbia... | reverse complement strand
TCCGACTGCAAGATCATAAAGCGTGACGTAAAACGTGAAAAAAGCGATGATTCGGTATCTTTCAGGACTTCATACAAACTCGAAGGCACCATCTGCCGCCAGAAAGAAATATTCATAAAATAAAGACGGTACCCTTAACCGCTGTACTCTTACAGCAGCTTTATATGTATTTATCAGGGAAAAACCTTTCTGAGGAAAGGTTCTTTCCCCGAACCCCTTTTCCAAAGACTTTTAATAGAATTTTTGCCCATTATAGGGCGCACTTGAAAGAAATGAGAAATTCTTACTTTACTTGTGTGCGCCCTATAATGGGCAAAAATTAATACTGAAAGTTTTAGGAAAGGAGTTTGAGGAAGAACCCTTTTTCAAAAGGGTTTTCCTCAATAGACACGTGTAAAAACTTCTGTAAGAGTACAGCGGTTAAAGGTACCGTCTTTATTATGATTTTGCTTTTTCTTTCTTGTCATGGGTGAAGAGGTACTTCAGAAGCATTGGCGTTGCTATGCTTGAGACGATTATCAGCAGAATTACGGCAGTTGAGAATGAGTGGTCGATAATGCCCAGGTCAAGTCCCTTATTGGTGATGATAAGGGCAACTTCGCCTCTTGTCATCATTCCCACGCCTATTTTAAGGCTGTCGCCCCAGTTGAATCTGCACACCTTCGCCACAGCGCCGCAGCCGATTATCTTGCTGAGGAGGGCAACGAGAACAAATCCCACAGCAAAGAGGATGACCTCCCCGCTCATGGTCTCGAAGCTGGTTTTCAGTCCGATTCCCACGAAGAACATCGGTGCAAAGAACATATAGCCGTTGATGCTGACTCTTCTGTCGATGTACTCGGCATCACGCACATTGCAGAGGATGATTCCTGCGATATATGCGCCTGTGATATCAGCGATGCCGAAATATTTCTCAGCCACGAATGCCATGATGAAGCAGAGGCTGACTGCAATGATGGGTATACGTCTTGTGTGGACGTGCTTTTCATCGTATATCTTGAATATACGGTAGATAATGTAGCCGAGGATCACTGACAGCACAAGGAAGAGAACAACCTTTCCTGTTATCAGCAGAGGATTGCTGTCGGGGTCCTTGAATCCGAGGACGAAAGTGAGTACGATGATACCGATGATATCATCAATGATAGCGGCGCTGAGGATGGTCTGTCCCGCACGGCTTTTCAGATAGCCAAGTTCTTTCAGCACCTCAACGGTGATTCCCACTGATGTGGCGGTCATGATACTGCCTGTAAAGACCGCTTTGAAGAATTCCTCACTGCCGAAAGAGGCAGCGCCGTGGAATCCCATATACAGCAGACTTCCTGCAACAAGTGGGACGAATACTCCGACGCAGGCGATAACAAGAGCGATAAGTCCCGATTTTTTCAGCTCCTGAAGATTGGTTTCCAGACCTGCGGAGAACATGATGAGGATAACTCCTATCTCAGCCATCTGATTGATAAAGGCCGAGGGCTGAACTATCCCAAGCAGACACGGACCGATAATGAGGCCTGCCACTATCTCTCCCACAACCATAGGCGCTTTGCATTTTCTTGCAAGCAGACCGAAAAGCTTGGCGGAGATGAAGATAACAGCGAGATCCCGCAATATCTCATAGGTTTCCATATAAACATATCCTTTCATAAAAATAAGGAGCATTGCTCCCTTTGACGTATACTATTATACTCCCCTTATAAAAATAAGTCAAGTACCCTTGAAGTTTGTAGGGAACGGCGCCCTCGCCGTTCCATTTTGCGACTTTTTTCTTAAGGCAACACCGCACAAAGCTTGTGCTGAAGATGCGCAGACAGATTTTTTCGTCAGATTGTATAGAAATTCCGCAGGTATACTATCGTATGTCAAGGGATTTCTGTGCAAGATGACGGAAAATATGTCCGCAGATTCAGTGCAAAGCCGTCAGGTGGGCTTTGTGCGGTGTTGCCTTAAACTGTGGAACGGCGAAGGCGCCGTTCCCTACAGATTTATAACAAAAAGGGCGCACACTGTGCGCCCTGCTACTATCTGCTATCTGCTTTCTGATAACTATTTAGATGCATTTCTGTATCTGCCCGGTGTCATGCCCACTGATGACATGAACTGGCGGAGGAAATACTTGCTGTCCACGTATCCGCATCTTTCGGCTATCTCTGCCATATTCATGGGTGTTGCCGTAAGGTAATACTTGGCACGGGAAATACGTGCGGATATGCAGTCCTGATGTATGCTTACCCCGAAGCACTTCTTGTAAAGCTCACGGAGATGGCCTGCACTGTACGGGTAAAGCTTGCGGAGTTTTTCAGGCTCGAAGCTTTCCTGCGGATTCATATAGATATAGCTGCGTATCTTGAGCATTTCCGCATAATGAGGCTGACTGCGCATCTTTTCTGCACGAAGTCTCTTTTCCTCGATAAGATCGTTGCACTCGTCAAACAGCTCGGAATACGGCCTTCCCTCGCACTCAACAGCAGCGCAGAGGAATGAATCGGGGCCGTACTTTTCCATATATACCTTATGCTGGAGAAGCACTGAACAAAGCTTATCCGCAGCGGTATCGGGCTCGCAGTCCTCCCTTATGATACAAAGGTAGGTATTGTCGTTGACTCTGCCGCTTATCTCCTGGCTTCCGCAGAACTGACGAACAGCCTCGGCAGCGTCCATAACAGCGGCCACTTTGCCGTCAAGGTCTGAGAAGTTATCGGTGGAAAGGCACACTTTGAGTATGACCATAACAGCGCTGATATCCTCGTCTATGACGGTCTGATACAGTGCCCTCATGCCGTTTTCGTTGAACATACCCGTAAGAGTGTCACGGCTGTCGGAGAGATTCTGGCAGTGTGTCAGGTACTTGATATCGTTCTTCATGCGGAGGAATTCCAGTCCGTTCGATACCGACTTTATCCAGTTTCTGTAGATATCATCGTAGGTGTCGGGACAGTCATATTTCAGCACGGAATAGCCGAACATCCTGTCATTGCAGAACATCGGCGTAAAATAGTATACACACGGGATATCCCATCTGCTGAGAAAATCGCCGAGGTCGTACCTTTTTATCTCAAAAGGCTGCATTTCCGACCACGGAACGATGCTCTTGCAGGTCAGCAATTCTGACGGCGCAGCTGCTTCGGAGTCATACCAGTTCTTGTAGAGGCAGAAAACTATATCGTTGACCGAGCGCACCTGCCACTGGAAAGAACCGCAGGTGGAGATGAATTCATCGAGAGTACGTGAATCCGTCAGTTTCTGGTCGAGGGGATTGAACAGGTTGAAGTGCTCGAAATCCTTCTTGACTCTTGCCAGCTTCAGCTCCTCCATAAGCTGTTCCTTTTTAACGCCGCAGCCGCAGCTGTCGCCGTGGATGATCTTTCCTCTCGGAACGGTAATTTCGGTATCCTCGCCGCAAAGCTTGTTATAGAGAGTAACAGCCGCTATCCTGCCTATCTCGCTTCTGTTGCGCTGATAGGTGGTCAGGATGGGAGTATGTATCTCTCTGCCTCCCACGAACTCATAGCCCACAACGGAAACATCGCCGGGCACGGAAATACCCAGTTCGGCGAATTTGTCGATAAGGCCGTAAGCCATATGGTCGTTGGCACAGACGATGCCCTGCGGGAGTTTCAGTTCTCCGCTGGCATATCTCTCAGCCAGATCCTCGCCCGAATTCATCCAGAAATTGCCGTAGAACACCTTTTTTTCGTCGAAAGGTATACCGTGGGATTCCAGCGCTTTCCTGTAGCCGTCCACACGCAGGCGTGATGCCTTTATGAAATCATAGCCTGTCAGGATATGGATATCGGTGAAGCCGTGCTCCTCGATGAGGTGGTTGGTCACATCTTCCATATCGTTGGTATCGCTGGTATTGATGAATATGCAGTTGGGAAGTTCAAGGCCGTCATGGACATTTCCGAGAACGGCCACGGGAATTGACTTTCTGAAGATATAATCCACAACGTGTTTCCATAGTTCCTCATTGACGAATGACTCTGAAATGAGTATAATAGAATCAATATCCTCGGAAAGTATAAGGTCATAGATCCTGTTCTCACAGAAAAGATCCTGTTCCTTAACGTTCGGGTTGTAGATATTGGAGATAACGACAGTATCAATATTATATTTCTGGTTCTGAGTTACGATACCGCCGATTATCTGCCTTTGCTCGATGCTGTTGGCTTCTGCGGCTACAACTCCGCAGATCGGACGTTTCTTCTTATTCAAATTTTTCACCCCTGAAAGTTGTCGTCCTGCACATTGCAGGAAGAGAGCCCGCCGTTTGCGGACTTATCATTCTCATAAATCATTACCGTTCCCGGGAGTAAGAACTTGTCTTCACATATATCTTACGAAGACAAGTTCTGATAATACTCTTAGGAAAAGTATAAGAACATAATAACGATTTGTACACATTTATTATACAACATATCACAGATTTTGTCAACACCTTTGCCGTCATTTTGTCCACCAAAGATATAAATTACATATTGCCCTATCGTATTCTTGCAAATTCCACAATGAGAGGAAATATTATTGTTCACTTTCACGATTATTTGGACGGCGTTCGTCAATTTTCGCTTTTTCCGACACCTATTATACAGAATGGCACTTCATCAGTCCCCGAGAAGAACTATTACATAATAAAGGAGGCATTACATATGAACGATATTTCAGAAGATGTCCGACTGGCAGGTCAGGGCAGTTCAGAAGCATTTGCAAGGCTTTATTCAACGGTTTACAAGGATATGTATCACATTGCGCTCTACAGTCTCAGAAACTCTCACGATGCCTGTGACGCAGTAAGCGATGCCGTACTGGATGCCTTTTCTTCCATAAAGAAACTGAGCGATCCTTCAAAATTCCGAAGCCGGATAATGGCTATCCTCTCAGCCAAAATAAAACGCAAGCAGAAAGAGTATTTCGCTCCTGCCGAATCAATCGACGAAAACACTTCCCTCACAGATGATTTCAGCTACGATAATGTGGAACTGAGTGAGGCTCTCGAAAAGCTGGACAGCGATTCAAGGCTGCTTCTCTCCATGTCGGTGCTGGGCGGATATTCCAGCGGCGAGATCGCAGAGATATGCGATTCCAGGCCCAGTACCGTCCGTTCCAGACTTGCAGCCATAAAACAGAAGCTCCGCCTGGAGCTTTCCGCAGAAGCATAAAGGAGGCTTAACTATGAATAACGATGAGAAGGTAAAGGAAATGCTGGAAAAAGAACCCGTTCCGCAGGAACTGGAACCCGAAAACATAAAAGCTATGCTGGATGAGAAAAATGCCGAAAAGAAGAGAAGCGGCATATCAGTGGCAGGCCGCCTTGCCGCAGCAGCTGCTGCCTGTGCAGTCATAGGCGGAGGCTCTTATGCTTACCTTAAAGGTGTGAAGCCCGAAAAGAGCCATCGTGATATCAGCACTTCTTCGATGGTGGAGGAGACCACAACTCTCCCCGAAGTCGAGCAGACTATGGAACTCTATTCTCAGCAGGCTTACATGAGCGGCGCAACCGATTATTCGCAGATATACGAACTCATGAAGACCGCCTCAGAGAATCAGAAGAAGCAGAGGGATCAGTACAGATTTACCGATGACGTAAAGACATTCGGCGGAATAACTGATGACGCAGTAGAGGAAGCCATCCCTGCCGAAGCTGGCGAGAATTTCGACGACTTTGCTCAGGAAGCAGAAGCCGAGGAGTCATATGCAGCAGACGCTTCAGCAGTTCAGTCTGTCGAAGATAATGCAGGCGGAGATTATGAATTCAACGAAGCAGACAAGGGCGAAGGATCCGGGGTATTTGCCGAAGAAAGCTCTATCGGCATCGAAGGCTTAGGCGGTGCTGACGTCGAGGAAAAGCCTGAATTCTCCGACACCTACAATCAGGAAAAGGATGTCCTTGAAGCCGATATCGCCAAGACCGACGGCAAGTACATCTACTACATAACCAGTGGCATCAACGGCGAGGATGGCTCTCTGCTCCGCTCTGCAAAGGTCAGGGACGGAAAATTCCTCAGCAGCCATACAACTTCCGTGGACATACAGTCCTTCTACGAGGGCGCTGACTACTGCGGAAGCTACGTTGAGGATATGTACCTCTACAACGATATGGTGGTCATCATAGGCGAGACTTTCTCGGAATGGTACGCATCCGACGATTACCTCTACAAGCAGACTTCTTTCGCCGCATTCTACACCACAGGCGATTCTCCCGAACTTATCGACGTTTACTATCAGGACGGAAGCTACAAGGACGTTCGTATCGCTCCTGACGGAAATATGTACCTCCTTACCAATTACACCTCAGACGACTACTCTGCTTTCGATGATCCCGATGACTACGACCGCTACATCCCGCACTGCGGACTTGAAGGAAACTGCGGACTTATCCCTCCGAAGGATATCCTTCTTCCTCCCGAGGGCGGCACAAGAGAAATAACATATGTGACTTACTCCATCATCGGCAGTGTTGACCTGAACGAATCAGGCACTCCCAGAGCCGTTGACAAAAAGGCTCTTGCAGATTATTCGGGCGAACTCTATGCATCTGCCGATAATTTCTACACATCCGTTTACCACGGTGACAAGACCGATATCACACGTATCGCCATTGGCGGAGGCGGTATCGCTCCTGCGGCATCAGCTACTATCGACGGCTTCGTGAAGGATCAGTTCTCCATGAGCGAATACAACGGCTACTTCCGTGTGGCCGTTACCCGTGATACCGTTGAAGAAGGCGAAAAGCCACGCTGGTGGGAAAGACTCACCGACTCAGACAAGGCAAGGCTGTACACAGAAGATACATTCAAGCGTGACAATGCCCTCTATGTTCTGGATATGGATATGAACGTTGTGGGCAGCGTTGAAGGCTTCGGCGAGACTGAATCCGTCAAGTCCGTAAGCTTCCAGGGCGATATGGCTTACGTTGTAACATATGAACAGACCGATCCGCTCTTTGCTATCGACCTCAGCGACCCGACTGCACCGACTATCCTTGACGAATTCAAGATCAACGGATACAGCTCATATATGCAGCAGTGGAAGGACGGACTCCTTCTCGGATTCGGCGTCAATGCAGACGAGAACGCCATAGAAACAGGCATCAAGATGGTGATGTTCGATAACTCCGATCCCGAAAACTTAAAGGAAGTGGGATTCTGGTCACTTGACAGAGACGACGAAAATGGCTACAGCTGGGTATCTTCTCAGGCTGTATGGGAGAGAAAGGCACTCCTTATCGCTCCCGAAAAGAATCTCATCGGTTTCCCTGTTGAGTGCGAAGTCGAAGTCAACGGCAGCTGGAAGTATGAGAACAAGTTCATGTTCTTCTCCTACGAGGACGGCCATTTCGTGGAGAAAGGCACTATCGAAGCCGAAAACAACGACTACTACGATCAGTTCATGGTGAACCGTGCAATGTACATCGGCGACTACGTTTACGTTCTCTCGGGGGCAAGATTCATCGCAGCCGATATCAATGATATCAGCATCACCGATGACCTCATTTTCAGCGAGGGCGACAGAGTTGAGGAGACCACAACTGCCGAGGTAACAGAAGTTACCACAGAGGAGACCACATCCGAAGCTGTAACGGAAACTACCGAAACTTCAGCTGAAACTACAGCCGAGACCACAGAAGAAATCACAACAGAAACAACTACAGCCGAATAAATAAAAGCCCCCTGACAGGGTAACACAAAAAGGAGCTACAATTCTTTCATGTGTACTCAGTCAGGGGGGCAATATTCTTTTCAGTAGCCGCCGCCTTCGACGTCGATGGCTTCTTCTATCTGTCTTGTGTCGCCTGTAAGTCCGCACCATGCGCAGGTCATGCGTTCTTCGCCGTTCCAGCAGGAAAGCTTTCCGCATCTGTTGCACTGCACGAAGTACACAGCTTTACAGTAGGGGCATCCGTTATAATCATCGTCGGGAATGAGATTGCCACGTATCACCGTCTTGTCAAAGCCTTCACGGGCGGCAGTGTGCTCGCTTACCTTGAAAGCCCATGTCCTGTACCAGTCACCGTGTCTCTCCTCGGTGCGGACTCCGTAGATACCGCCCGTTTCGGGACATTTCATCAGTATCACTTCAGCCCTCATTTTTTTCACTCTCCTTTGCGTTCCGGTATTCCGTAGGCGATACTCCCTCGGAATGCCTGAACTGACGCACGAAGTAATTGTACGAAGAATAGCCGCATTCATGGGAAATATCAGTGATAGTCATATTAGTCTCCGTCAGAAGTTCCTTTGCTCTTTCCAGACGGAATTCTATAAGTTCCTCGATTATGCTCTTGTTGAAGTAGGTCTTGTATATCTTCTGAAGATAGCTTTTGCTGAGGTAAAGGCTGTCGGCGATAGTGCTGATATTCCACTGTTCTTCGGGGTGCTTGCGCATTTTTCCCCTGAGCTGACACAGCTTGTCAAACTGCGGATTGGAATTGCTCTCCGATGTTGTATAGGTATAAACACGGTTTATGGATGCCTGATACACACAGCCTGACAGTTCCTCAAAGGACGAGATCGTCTGAGTGTACGTGCCTATGGAAAAATCGGCAGGAAGGCTTATTCTCTCCTCATCGTCGGAACGGCGTATCATCGAGCATATATCCTTGTAGACCTTCTCGGTGCGGTCATTTCCGAAGCTGATAATGCAGAACATCTGCGGTGACCATACTCCCACTATCTCATCGGGAGCGGCGCATTTTTTCAGTATCGCCGCAAAACTGTTGGTTATGCGGTTGCTTTTCTCCTCGCCGTCCTGATAGTAGGCCTTTTTCAGTCCGTGAAGTTCGGCGGCTATGCATTCCACGGTAAGGCTGTGAGAGGCCGACTGCGCCAGCTTTTCCCTGAAAATGCTGCAAATTCCGTTTCTGTTGGGCATTCCCGTAACGTCGTCGTGCATAAGTGCTTTGCCTGCGGAAAGGACGGTATTGTTCAGTATGGCACGTATCCGCATCTGCTCAAGCGCCACGTTGACATAGTTTATCCACTGATGGTAAATGGGAGAGAAAGTCATGGGGACTTTTCCAAATGACAGCGCAGAATAGCCGAAGAAATTGTCGTTGTAGTGGAGCGGAGAAATATAATATGCCGAGGGATATTTCTTTCCTCCTGTGAAATCAGGAAGCACATCCGATGCCGTGAAGATATCGTCCATGCCGTACTCACGTCTTACCGATGATTTCGCAAGTACAACGTGCATGGGACTGTCTTTGCCGAAACCAAGATTTACAGCGGCATTATCCGCAGAGGTCGAGGATGTGGAACGGATAAAGCTGTCCGTCAGGCATATCCTCAGATTCTTCATCTTGTGCAGGAAAAAGGTGTAGTTGTCCAGTCTGTCGGCAAAATCCGATATATTTCCCGTATTGCTGATATCGAAAAGCATATCGCCGTAGAGGAAGTAATTCTCATAGCGCTTGTTGATGATGTCGCATCTGCTTTCTTTTTTGCGGATATCCGTGTTCTGGCGGCATCCGCAGCTTTGTCCGAATGAAAGTCCGCCGTATTCGTTGCGGACCTTACTGCATATCTTTCCCGTGATTATGCGGTAAAGGCGGCGCACAGCCTCTGCGCCAAGCTGAAAATTTGGGCGGCTGTAGCTGGTGATGGAGGGGGAATTCTGCTTCGCTTCGGGGGAATCGTCATAGCCCGTTACGGCTATATCCTCGGGGACTCTTATGCCTCCCTCGATAAGGGCATCGCAGAGGATTATAGCAGAAACATCGTTGCCGCAGACCACAGCTTCGGGGCGTTCAAGCTCCCCCGAGATTATGCGTCTTGCCAGATCATTGGCGGCATTGTGCCAGAAATCGCCGTATATCGTCCATTCCCTGCCTACGGAGATACCATGCTTTTTCATGGAGCGCAGGTATCCGCTGAGGCGCTGTTCGGCGCTGTAGGTCTTTTTCGGTCCTGTCAGGCAGTATATTTTCCGTTTGCCGTGAACTTCGATGAGATGGTCGGTTATAGTCTCAAAAGCGTCGCAGTCGTCCACGGAGGTAGTCTCGAAATTCTTATGGTCGCTGGAATCGAGAAGCATTACAGGCTTGCCCGAATTACGGCAAAGCTCGTCGATGTAAGCCCTCATATCGTCATTCTGTATGGTATTTCTGTCATAGATAAGTCCGTCGGTCCTGTCAGAGAATAACAGTTCAAAAATCTGTTTTTCTGTGTCTTTATGCAGCGATGTAAGAGCAAAATTATGGAGAGGAGCAAAAATGGCTAAATCACAGTTTGAACGGAAGCTCTGAGAGATGATACCCCGGAGTATCTCTGCCTGAAAGCTTATATGGCAGTCAGCGGCAATAACTCCGAGTAAGATTCTTTTGCTCATGAAAAGCTCCTTTCGGGGGTGAAGAAACATCTTCCTTATGTGTACTATTGTATCATATCCTGAGCCATATTGCAAGACTATTTTACACATTTTCTGCCCACGAAAAAAATAATCTTCTTAAATAGATACTTTAGTTGATTGTTTTTGCTGCGATTATGAGTATAATAATATTGTAATGAGATGTACAACGCATCGTAACAACAGAACGGCTACCTTCATTTCCCCTTTGTTACAGGTCATTTATGATTCCGGTTCTCCCCCCTCTCTGAGAACTATCGCTTCGACGGTGCAATACATTTTCATCAGCGGCTCCTCCGACAAGTGCAGGAAGTCGGAAGAATCCATCAGCAGTATTATTACTGCAAATAGTATTTGCTGTTGCTGACCGTCTGTTTAGGCGTCGGACGGCCGTAAAGCACAGCAGAAACTCTTTCCCTCTATTCTCTATGGCCGGGCGGCCTATACCTTCAAGCTTCCTTACGGAAGCTTATTTTTTTGCATTTTTATAAATGAGAAACGGGCTGTAGGGAACGCCGCCCCACGGCATTCCACAATTAGTCTTCCGACAGACTCAAGGGGCGCACACTGTGCGCCCCTACAGATAAAAAAACAGCGGACAGATATTTCCGTCCGCAAGAGGTAGCCTTCCGTATCATGCCACAGATGAACTGTGCCCTTACGCATGATACGGAAGGATGGTTGACAGCATTTGTGCGATGTTGCCTTTATACTGCCTTACAAAGAGGGATATTCTGTTTCCGAACAAAAGAAACAAAATGAATGAAAGGAAAGATCCATGCCCATGAAACGGCACGTGACCTTTTTATACCAGCCCCTGCTTTTTAAGCTCGTCAGCTACAAGCTTTGCTACAGCCTTTGCTCCTGTTTCGGTGAAATGAGTCATATCAGTTCCGCCTGTGGAGCACATATGGTACTTGTACGCAGCATCGTATCCAATGGAATTATAATGCTGTACCATAAGAGTATTGAGGTCGATAACAGGTATATTGTAATACTTTGCAAGCTGTTTCATAGCATTGCAGTAGTTGGTATAACTTCCCTTGAAGGTCTTTGAGCCCTTGTCATAGGCTTTCAGACCGATAACTGTTGTTACAAGGATCGGAGTTGCGCCCTTTTTCTGTGCGCCTTCGATGTACTTTGCCATGTAGTCCTCGAAGCTTCCCTTACTGCCGGGAACTTTTCCGCTGGTGGGAGCGTATCTCTCAGCCTTGTTGGAAGCCGCATCATTTATGCCGAACTGTATCAGGAGGTAGTCGCCTTTCCTGATAGTGCCGAGGATAGTATCCAGACGGCCGTTATCGTAGAAACTCTTGGAACTTCTGCCTGCGATAGCCTGATTTGATACGGTTATCTTGTCGGAGAGATTGCTTCCCAGGAATGCGCCCCAGCCCTGCTGAGGAGCATAGCTCTTGTTGTAGGTCTGTACTGTTGAATCGCCTGCAATGTAGATAGTTCTTGCGGCATTCTTGTTTGTATCGTCAACAACAGGCTTTGTGGGAGCAGTGTATATCTCTGCTATAGGCTCATCTGTAAGCTCTGTCTTCATGTAGTCAAGGTTAGGACCGCCCTGTGCAGATGCAGATGTCATCTTAATGGAGTTGCTTCCCTGTTTCAGAGGAAGCACTATTCCTCGCTCTTCCCACTTGGTCCAGTCGCCTGTGGTGAGGAAATCCTGCATCCAGTAGTCCTTGCCGCCGTTGACTTCTATCTTCATGGGACGGTTGTCTGCTCCGCCGTTTGCTATGTTGAATGTGCAGAGGTAATTTCCTGCCTGCGGAGCATTCACAGTCCACTCGACAGCGCTTGTATCGTTATTGTCAAGGTTTACGTATGACTTGCCTGTGAAGCCCTTGTTGGTGTCCTCGGGAGCGCCGTTGGTTATCTTCATATCAGAAGCAAAGTAGATATTTTCCAGCACAGGCGCTGTCTCCGTTACAGTTGTCACGGGAGCGGCTGTAGCTGCGGGCTGAGTCTGCTGCTGTGCTGAGTAGGAATCGGGAAGTGAAGTTATAGTGCCGAGACAGAATTTCTGAATGACCAGAGCGTCCGAATTGGTAAGGCCGTTTCCGTTTTCGGCAACGTCACCGTTGGCCCTTCCCTGCTCGGATACCGTGAACTTTGAAGGATTGGAAAGCGACTGCATTATCAGTACAGCATCGCTCATGTCAACTTCGCCGTTGCAGTTGGTATCACCCCAGAGTGTAGCTGCCTGCTGTGTGGGAGGAGCCTGTGTGACTGTCGGTATTTCGGTAACTACGGGAGCCGCTGTTGTTGTCGGCTCAGCCGCCTGTGCATTTACAGCTTCAAGGATGAATTTCTGATTAGCGCCGCCCGAATACTTGTACTGCTGGACATTTGCGCCTGTATTCTTTGACTGCTCGTTTACATCGAGAGCAGAAGCATCCCCTGTTATCTTAGTCAGGATAGCGTAAGAGCCGTCGTTGTTCTTCACGAATTTGAACTGCTGATTGTCGCCCTTGTTGAATGTGTAAAGCTCAACATTAGCACCGTCTGTGGTCTTCTTGCCGTTTACGTCGAGAGCGTAGGAATTGCCGTCGCCCAGCTGTGATACAAGGTAATAGTAGCCGTTGCCTGCTGATACAGCCTTGAACTGACTTGCCTTGCCGTCATTTGCAGCCTGCTGAAGATTTGCGCCGTTAGCGCCGTTTCCGCCTTCGATATCAAGATAGAGGCCGCTGTTCACGTTTTTGAATGTGTAAATCCGTCCGTCGATGATATCTGTTGCCGCTGTCACGGGAGGTGCAGTCACTGTCGGCTCGGTCACTGTGGGCTGAGTCTGTACGGGTGCTTCTGTCACCACGGGAGCAGCTGCTGCGCCCGGCTTCTGTGTGAACTTAGTTGCAAACAGTTCTGCAAGATGTTTTGCACCTTCACGGTTCGGGTGTACGTTGTCGATGTACATTGCGTCAGCCTTAGATGCGCCGATGGATACGCAGTAGTCCTGCCAGAGATTGAAGAGGTCAACTATCTGACAGCCCTGCTCCTTAGCGATCTGATCCAGCTCATTCGAGAAGTATCTGCTTGTGAGGAGAGGCTTCTTTGTGTAGTCGCCCTTACGTCCCTGCTGCTTGACGAGTATGACATCCATGCCCTTAGCCTTTGCCTTCTTTGTCATGTCGCCTACGTACTTCTTGTACTCGTCGCCCTTATAGTATTTACCATCGTTGATACCGATGGAGATGATGAAAACATCGCCTTTCTTGCCGTATTTCTCGATTGGTGCGAAGTTTCCGTTATTGATGAATCCCTTGGCATATTCGCCGCTGGCAGCCATATTTCTTATATTCCAGCCCTTGTCAACGTATCCGCCCAGCATCTGTCCTCAGCCTGCCTGAGTGCTGGAGTTGAGGGGATAATAGTTGCACACTGTTGAGTCTCCGCACAGCCATATCGTTGGCGGGAGTGTAGTGCTGTCGGAATACTTCTTGATTTCGACAGCACTTATGGTATATGCATTCCCTGCCTTTCCTGCGCCTGCACGGATATTCAGCTGTCCGTCAGTAACGGGGATAAGCAGTTCGTGGACCGCATTGTTGCCTGTCATATTGACTATCTGGAGCATATCCTCGATGAATACGCTGGTACGTCCTGTGTTTCCCAGTGTGACCTTTACGCTGTAGACACCGTTGGGCACATCCACGTTGAGGTTGGTCTTTCCTGTGAACTGTACAGCGTCACTGAGTTCGTTCTTGCCTGCTGCTGCAACGTTCTTTACATCATTTCCCGAAAATCCGTAACCTTTTGCTTTGCTGTACTTGTCGTTGGCGCTTACTCCCGTAAATCCGTTCTGAGCATTTCCGCCGAGGTCAAGCTTCCAGTTTTCGGCAGCTGCTGAAGCTGTAACTGCCTGCATTATGCCATTATTTCCGTAATACGGCAGATATGCGGATGTACCTGTTGTCAGCAGCAAGGCTGAAATAGCTGCTGCTATCCTCTTTGCACCTTTTTTCATAATTATTTCTCCTTTATTCAATTTTAATATCCCGTTTGCGGAACTTATCCGCCTTTATAAATTAGCTAATTTATCTGTTGATATTATTATAGCACACTGCCAATCAGATTGAAATGACTATTTCTATCATAAAATTGATGAATTATTGCAAGGTTTCAGAGGTAACTTACGGCATTCAGCCATAAAAAAATTCCTCCCGACAGTTTATCCGCTGACGGAAGGAACTATAAGGCAACACCGCACAAAGCCCGCCTGACGGCTTTGCACTGAGAACCTGTCCACATGGGGATTCATGCACGTCTTTTCGTCGATAGATTTACAATATAAGTGCAACACCTAAAAAATAATGACACAAAAAGCAACTCGTGTTATAATGGGAGTAACCACACAACCATAAACAGGAGGAGCAATATGTGTCATTACACCCATTTTACCACAGAAGAACGAGAAATGTCAAGAGTTTTGAAAGCCCAGGGATTGAGCATTCGGGCAATTGCCCGAATGCTCAATCGGTCGCCGTCCTCGGTGAGCCGGGAGTTTCGCAGA
>Ga0255346_1004623_pt1 | contig 14867 bp, 15 predicted proteins | sample wastewater_treat_FD_194410 | JGI IMG/M metagenome (GOLD analysis project Ga0255346, IMG submission 194410) | Wastewater microbial communities from Lulu Island WWTP, Vancouver, Canada - plant22 | ecosystem: Engineered > WWTP > Wastewater > Unclassified | place: Canada: Vancouver, British Columbia... | reverse complement strand
TGTCCAGATACATGCCGGATCCATAGGGACCGCGATGCTGGATGGCAGACATCATAGCCAGCAGATGCTCAGATGCATCAGGGATGCTCTGGGTAAAATATGTAAAACCTGCGATGCCACTCATTTTGATTAACCGTCGTTTTTGTCTTCTGTTGGGCGTGGGACGGTATCGTCATACCGGCGAAGGCCGGTATCCAGAAAATAATGAAGCCTTCCTTTCATGTCCACCGCTGGCGGGGGTGGCGCGAAGCGACGGGGGTGGATTTCTCCAATTGTTCTATGATTGCAGTAAGGCGAACTTCTACCCCGCTTATATTGTTTAAGACTTCCTCATCTGTGAAACGCACAACTTTAAAACCGTTCTTTTCCAGAACTTGTTGTCGTCGTATATCCTTTAAAACGGTGGTTTCTGTGTCATGTGTAATGCCATCGACTTCTATGATCAGCATCAAATCTTTGCATAAAAAGTCCGCAATATAATTCAAAACAGGTCTTTGCCTGCGAAACTGGTATCCCTTAAGTTGTTTCTTTCTTAGGACATATTTCCATAAGCTGGCTTCGGCTTTTGTCATGTTTTTTCTCAACGCTGAGGCAAGGGGTTGAAGGTTTTTATTGTAGCCGAAGTTGTTATGGTTCATCTGTGTGTCCACCCCCGGACATCCACCCCCGGCCTGCTGAAGCAGGCCACCCCCGCCAGCCCCCCCTTCGACAGGCTCAGGGCGGGCTTCGACAGGCTCAGGGCAGGCTTCGACAGGCTCAGGGTGAATGGGGGGATTTAAGGTGCGTTTAAGCAGACTGTTTCCTTTTCAGGAATGCATCTATGTTGTCCAAACTGTCCAGGTTTTCCGGCAGCAGCTCGTCATCGTTTATTTTAATACCGAATGTTTCTTCAAGGAAGGTGATGACTTCCAGCATGCCGGTTGAGTCAATAATATGTTCTTCCAGAAAGGAAGTGTCGTTTTTCAGTGATGTGTCGTCGCCGAACAGAAAGTTCTCCACAATAAACGCTTTAACTTTTTCAATGTTGCTCATGATCTGATCCTTTGTTGTTTTTTTTATGTTGAGCAGCATCATTGCTGTTTTCTTTGGCAATCAGTTCCATGCAGGCGTTTTTGTCTATTTTCCCGCTGATTTTTTTAGGCAGCGAAGGGGCCAAGAGCATGGTTTGCGGCATTTTATACTTGGGCATCGTCCGCGTGCATACTGACAAAATATCCTGCACATCAGTTTGCTTATTTGCCGCGACAACCACCGCAACAAGTTTATTGCCAAGCATGGCATCGGGGATGCCGGTGACGAACGCCTCTACGACAAGCCCCGTTTCCAATATGAGATCTTCTATTTCCTGGGTGTTTATTCTGTTTCCCCCGACTTTGAGCTGGTTGTCTTTTCTGCCTTTTATATAGATAAATCCGTCTTCGTCGATGTATCCGAGATCTCCTGTGTGGTAACCCATCTCATCGAGAACCTCCGATGTAGCTTCAGGGTTGTTCCAGTAGCCACGCATAATGCCCGGACCGCTGGCCACAAGTTCACCTTCGACGCCTGCCGGAACCGGTTTGCCATCGTCATCAACAATTTGGATTGTTGTATCCAAAACCGGTTTACCCACGGAATCCATTTTGGCCTCATAAAAACGCGGATCCAGGTACGTCAATCTGGCCGAAGCCTCGGTTGCCCCATACATGATAAATATTTTCGTGTGTTCGGGCAGAACATTGCGCAGGGCGACTTTTATGGCTTTACTCATATGCCCGCCTGCCTGTGAGCAGTATCGCAAATGGGGAAGCTGGTCGCGGTAGCTCGCCAGTGGTGAGCGGTGCAGCAAAAAAGCGTATGTGGAGGGAACTCCGGAAAAACCGGTAACTTTTTCTTCGGACATTTGTTTGAGCACGGTGGCCGGGTAAAGGAAGGTGTTGTTTATAACCACCGTTCCCCCTATGGCGAAATGGGTGTTTAGCAGAGATTTACCCATTACATAAAAAAATGGGAGCACAACCATCTGGATGTCCGCATCGGTCAGCTCAAGTGAGGCGCAGATCGCACGAGTATTGGAAACGATGTTTCGATGTGAGAGGACAACGCCTTTGGGGTTTCCGGTGGAGCCGGAAGTATATATGATGCTGGCCGGTGCTTCATTTTCTACGACTACTTCCGGAGGCGATGTTTTGTTTGACAAGACAGCCTCATCCCAGTTTATCGTCGGAATGCCGAAGTCCTTTTGCCCTGTTTTGGGGTTGAAAAGGATGATGCTGCCTATGTCTGTATCCGCGAAGTTGAAATCATTTAAGACACGGTAAAAGCCTGATGAACTGATAAGGATTTTCGCGCCTGTGTCTTGGATAAGCCACCCGAGACTCGCTGGCTTAATATCCGTATTGACCGGCACTGCCACTGCTCCGGATTTCATAATACCGTAATAGCTGATTACATATTCGGGACGGTTTTCTAAAAGAAGAAGGACCCGGTCACCTGTCTTTGCTCCCATCTCAAGCAACTTCCAGGCAAGTGCATTGGCGCTATTGTCGATTTCCCGATAGGTGAGACGTTGCTTTTGAAAAATTACTGCCTCTTTCTCAGGGAAGCGCTGAGCGCTGTGTTCAAGGAATTGATGAACAAAAAGAGTTTTATCTGGATTCATGGTTTTGTGGTCTTTGAAATGGGTGTGTTTTTCCTTTTTTGTCCCCCTTTGGAGGGGGCGCAGGGGGAGGATGGGAAGCCGAAGTTAACAAGTCCACCCCCGACCCGCTGAAGCGGGCCACCCCCGCCGGCGGGGGACATTGGGGATGCGCGTCGCGCCGTTTTGTTAAAGTGTTATGTCCACCCCCGGCCCCCTTCGACAGGCTCAGGGCAGGCTTCGACAGGCTCAGGGTGAACGGGGGGATTAGTGGTATGCGCTTCGCGCCGTTTTGTTAAAGTGTTATGTCCACTCCTGCTGGCGTGGGACGGTATCGTCATACCGGCGAAGGCCTGACCGCGCGAAATCGGCGGGTCGGTATCCAGAAAATAATGAAGCCTTCCTTTTTTGCCCCCCTTCGGAGGGGGCTGAGGGGGAGGAAGGGAAACGAGGATATAGAAGACAGGAGGCAGGAGGCAGGAGACAATTTCAAGCCGCTGCTTCCAATGTGCAAAACATCCACCCCCGGCCTGCTGATGCAGGCCACCCCCGCCGGCGGGGGACATTGGGTATGCGCTTCGCGCCGTTTTGTCAAAGTGTTATGTCCATCCCCGGCCTGCTGATGCAGGCCACCCCCGCCGGCGGGGGACAATAGGGATGCGCGTCGCGTCACCTTTTACCGGCGGTTCTTACAGGCCGGAAAGCAAAATCAGAAGTTGTTCTGCTGCCGCCTGGCGGCCTTTTTCGTTCAAATGGCCTCCATCGTAGGTGTATTCGGGCACAAGGGCATAACCTGTCTCGCCTTTGTGTACAAACCCCACTCGAAAACCCGCCGGGTTTGTGGATTCGACAAGTGCCAGATCAAAAACCGGTTCCTTGCCTTCATAATGGCCACGCAGTTTCTCATTGAATTTCTCTCTTACGATATTGTCGGCATAGCCGGAAACCTGTTTGCCGATAATCTTTTTTATCATCGCTTTTAAGCCTGTCTGCTGTGTGGTGAGTGGAGTGGTGACATGAACAAATATCGTTTGCGGGTATTTTGACTGCAGAGATGATATTGTGTTTTTGTACGTCTCAAAAACTTCATCCACATTTGTGTCGGGGAAAAAATCAATGTAGCAGAACTTGAAAAACGCGATATCCGTTTTTTCACCCAACCCATTGTTCATTGCCTCTGCAAAAGCCTCGCATTTACTTTTGGGATTCGTATTTTCTCCGACAGGCGAATGCGCAAAAGCTGGTGCATCCAGATCCGCAGGATTTTTTGTTTCAATAATGTTTAACTTGATTTGCGGGTTTGTGCTCATCAAATCGCGAACTCCATCGAGGATATTGTACCCGACGGACTGATGCCCGAAATAGATTTTCTTCTGGGATAGCTGTTGCCATTTTTCGGCAGTTACACTGTTTAGTTGGGGCAGGGTGCTTTTTTGGGTTTTCATTTTATCTCCTGTGCATCCAAAAAAAATTGTTAAGACAAGGCTGATTGCAATCACGCCAAAACGCGCGGCCATATTTTTCATACATATCCCTCCCGGAGGTGTTTTTGTAAAGGTCACGGCTTGTATTGATGCCTATGTTACTTTTGCATCCTGCGGGGCATCAAGTTTCTGAATAGGTCGCGCCGGGTTGCCGGCAATTAGAGAATGAGGTGGCATCGATCTCATGACTACAGACCCCGCCGACACGATGCAGCCCTCTCCTATGGTGACTCCCGATGTGATCGTCACACGGGCGCCGATCCAGCAACCATCTCCGATGACTATTGGCTCCCCGAAAGTCTCTCCAGCACGTTTTTCCGGTGCCCCCCTTTCATGAGTGCCGGTGACAATCAGAACTTGCGGGGCAATGCGGACATTATTGCCAATGGTAACTTGAGCGAGCGCATCAATATGGGATTGTCCGAAGATGAACGAGTTGTCCCCGATGAAAATGTGTTTGTGGTACTGGATATAAATATGTTTTTTTATTTTGCATTTCTTTCCACAGTTCAAGCCAAACAGTCGCGCTATATAAGGTCGTACATAAGAATTGGAAAAACTGTCGTCAGGAGGAAGATTTATAATAAAATTGACAAATGCAGGATAAAAGCCCTTCAAATAAGCTATCAGCTTATGCTTCAGAGACATTTTGCCTCCTTATAAAAACTTAAAAGAGCCGATGATCAAAGCACCTTGATGATTGACTGTGCCCAAATACAGCTCCGCCCCCTCGGTTACATATGTGTTGCCGAGAAGCTTTGATAACATTTATGCAACTTGTTTTTGCCGCATATTTGAACAATATTACATATAATATTGTTCAATAATTTACAATGTTTAATAGCAAGTCAGGCTTTTTTCAGCCCACGTGGCGGTACAAAATTCTGCCTGCGGTTTTTAAAATGGGAACAGGCAGTTTTGAGATAATATTTTGTAGTTTTCCGGGGATTACTTTATCGCTTCCGCGGAATGAATTTTTACTAAAGTCATACCTGTAGTATTGAATTTTATATGGTTTTGCTCCCCATCCGTCTTTGAACTGCATAAGCCCTTTGTGATGAGGCTCGGTGCGGCCGAATTGCAATTTTTCGAAACCCTTGTCGCAACAATGCTTGATTGCCTCCCACATTACCAGGTTGTTTGCCCGTAGCTGGAGGTGGCGCTTATCTGACGCTCCGTATTTGTAGATTACTTCATTGCCGAAATGCAGGTACACATTGGCGGCAATAACCTGTTTGCCGATGGAAGCCGTGGCAATGAATCCCATATTTTGCTCGATGACCTTGTCCTGTAAAATTCTGAAAAACCGGTCCGGCTGTGGCGGCAGGCCATGGTCCCTGCGGGTTAAAACATTGAGGCGGCAAAACTTTTTCATGGCATCCAATGAGGTGGATACGTTGATTTCCACCCCCTTAGCGGAAGCTTTTTTTAAGTTTCGGCGCGTTGAGTCACGCATCAGTGACAACAGCCTGTCATGTCCCGGCCGCAGGTCGAGCTCATGCCCCCAATAAACTCCGGAAGAGGGCATTCGCTCCAGATATGTGGCACCTCCCCTAATTTCCAGATACTTCCAGCGGCGCCCGCGGCCCAGCTCAAGTACCTTGTCCAGGAGCGCTTTAAAGCTCTCTGCATTAGCGGCCAGGGGTTCACAAAAGTCGGTGAAGGGCAGGCAGACGCCTCTTTTGCCGGTCAGCATACTCTTTACTTCCATTAGGGGAAGCAGATCCGCAGGGCCGCTGTTGTGGTTTCCACACAGATATAGCGGCTGATAATTATAAGCGGCAGTCAAGACTTCTGCCCATTGTGCCGTATGAAAAAAGGAATGGCCTGCTGTTTGCACAAGCAGGTCATTCCAGTTAGTTGTCTCCAAAGGATTGACAACAAGAATGTCAGGCATAGTACTCTTTTATCTGGTCAACAACATAGGTAACCTGTTCGTCGGTCAGTTCGGCAAACATCGGCAGCGACACGTATTCAGCGGCGCACTTCTCCGCAATCGGGAAGCTGCCCGGTCCTTTATTCATGAATGAATATGCTTTTTGCAGATGCAGAGGCACCGGGTAATGGATGCCGCAGGCAATGCCTTTCCCGTTGAGGTAAGCCATGAACTTATCTCTTTCTTTTACGCGAACGGCGTATATATGATACACGTGTCTGGCGTATTCCATTTCCATGGGGACGATGATTCCCTCAACAGTGGCAAGTCCTTTTGTGTAAGCGGCGGCATGTTTCCTGCGTGCGTCGTTCCAGTTGTTGAGATATTTTAATTTGACGCTCAGGACTGCGCCCTGAATGCCGTCCAGCCTTGCGTTCCAGCCAATGATGTCGTGATAGTACTTCCGGGCCTGGCCGTGATCACGGAACATCCGCATTTTTGCGGCAAGTGCGTCGTCATTTGTGACAATGCCACCGCCCTCGCCGTAGGCGCCGAGATTTTTTCCCGGATAGAAGCTGAAACAGCCTGCGATGCCGATAGAGCCGGCACGCCTTCCTTTGTATTCTGCACCGTGCGCCTGGCAGGCATCTTCAATTACATGCAACCCGTGTTTTTGCGCAATTACCATGATCGGATCCATGTCGGCCGGTTGCCCGAAGAGGTGCACCGGGATGATGGCTTTTGTTTTATTGGTGATTGCCCTTTCGATTTCAGCGGGATTCATGTTGTGGGTTATTTCTTCAATATCCACAAATACGGGTGTAGCGCCGGCCAGCGATATGGCTTCGGCGGTGGCGATGAAAGTATTGGGGGTGGTGATGACCTCGTCTCCTGCTCCAATTCCCAGAGCGACCAGTGCCATCCACAAAGCATCTGTTCCATTACCAACGCCGATGGCCTGCCCGGTGCCGCAGAATTTAGCGAACTCCTCTTCGAAAGCGGCGACAAATGGGCCTCCGGCAAAGGCCGTATTTTCAATGACTTTGTTGATGGCCGCATGGACTTCGTCCTTGATGGTTCTGTACTGTGCTTTAAGATCTAAAAATGGAATGTTCATCATTTTTTTAATTAACCTTTCCTTGAAGTATTTCGTTGTTCATTTCTATGTCAGCCGTGCTCTGTGTTGCTTTAGTTTTTTACATCTCCTGTATGTCCATCCCCGGCCTGCTGAAGCAGGCCACCCCCGCCGGCCCCCTTCGACAGGCTCAGGGCAGGCTTCGACAGGCTCAGGGTGAACGGGGGTAGTGGTATGCGCTTTGCGCCTATCATTAAAGTGTTTTTCACTCCTGCCGGTTTGGGACAAGTATCGTCATACGGGCGAAGGCCTGACCGCGCGAAATCGGCGGGCCGGTATCCAGGACATCAGGCAGTCTTCCTCTATTGTCCCCCTTTGGAGGGGGCAGGGGGAGGATGGGAAACGAGGATACAGAAGACAGAAAATAGAAGACAATTTCAAGCCGCTGCTTCCAATGTGCAAAACATCCACCCCCGGCCTGCTGAAGCAGGCCACCCCCGCCGGCGGGGGACAGTAAGGATGCGCTTCGCGTCTCTATCCTTGATCCTTTCGCCTTTACCCTTTCACCTGTCTTTTCACCCGGGCCGGGTTGCCGGCCGCGATGGCATTGGCCGGTATGTCTTTGGTAACGACGCTGCCCGCCCCAATAATGGCGTTTTCGCCGATGGTGACGTTGGCCAGAATGGTTGTACCCGAGCCGATGGAAGCTCCTTTTTTGACGATTGTTGGTTCAACCTTCCAGTCCGCTTCGGTTTGCAATTTGCCGTCGGTTGTGGCGCGCGGATAGCTGTCGTTGATAAAGGTGACTCCGTGGCCTACAAAAACTTCATCTTCGATGGTCACGCCTTCGCAGATGAAGGTATGGCTCTGAATTTTGCAGTTTTTACCTATAAAGGCATTTTTCTGTACCTCGACAAACGCGCCTATTTTGGTGCCGTCACCGATGGTGCATCCGTACAGGTTGATGAATTTGGACAGTTTTACATCTTTCCCCAATTTTACGTCATCTGCGATGCAAAGGTAGTTCATATGTCGATCATCTTTCCCTTGTTGTTGATGGATTTGCTGGAAGCCTCGAGCATCTTGACATTTTTCAAACCCGCCTTGCCGTCGTTTATGCATTCTCCGCCGTTTTTGACGTAGTCCACAAATTTTTCAGCCATCAGTCTGAGCGCCTCGGTTGATTCAATTTTAGGAGCCCACATGTCGCCTGAACGGTAGTTGACAAGGAGGTTGTATTTTCCCTCTTTAGTCGTAATTTCTACGCCCTTGTCGTAAATTTTTATTTTTTCGTCTGGTTCCAGATCATTCCAGACGAGCATTTTTTTCTCACCGCCGATAAGTGTGGTGCGCACTTTTACGGGTGAGAGCCAGTTGACGTTGATGTGGGCGATGATGTTTTCAGGGTAGTAAAAGGTCAGATAGGCAATATCCTCCAGCCCTCGCCCGAAATGCCCGGCACCGGTGGCCACAACAGCTTCCGGTTTGAGACCGATAACGTAATCCATGATGGCCAGGTCATGGGGCGCCAGATCCCACACTACGTTGACATCGTGCTGGAAAAGGCCCAGATTGACGCGAATGGAATCAAAATAATACAGGCTTCCCAACACTCCTTCATCGATGAGCTGCCTGATTTTTTTTACGGCACCCGTGTAGAGAAATGTATGGTCGACCATGATTTTAAGATTTTTCTTTTCCGCCAGGTTGACCAGTTCCTCCGCCTCGGCAACCGTATAGGTGAAGGGTTTTTCCACAAAAATGCTTTTGCCCGCCTCCAGGGCTTTTTTCCCCAGTTCAAAGTGTGTAAATACCGGGGTGACGATAGCCACCGCGTCCACTTCCGGGTCTTTTATCAGTTCATCGGGATTTGTTGTCGTTCTGACATGCGGGTATGCTTTTTGTACTTTGTTTTTTAATGTCTCAGAGTTCATGTCGCAGACCATTGTCACTTTGGAACCGTTGGCCGTACTGAAGTTGCGAACGATGTTCGGACCCCAATAGCCGTAACCGATTACACCCATACGAATCATTACAATACACCTCCATGTTTCTTTTCAGGGATCAACCGCGCGCCGCTGCCGCAGATGACCGCAGGCCTTACTCACAAGATAGCCACGGACGCTAAACGCGGGACGACGATTATTTTGTTTTTTGAACTGTTTATTTACTGCTTTATTTACACGGCGCCGGAGCCGCCCAAAACGGCTTTGGGTGTCATAAGTAATATCTTAATGTCCAGCCACAGGCTCCATTCCCGTATATACTTCAGGTCAAGGCGCACCATTTCGTCAAAAGTTGTGCGGCTGCGGCCCACCACCTGCCACAGTCCGGTAATGCCTGGTTTGCAGGAAAAAAGACGGCGACGGTGCCACACGTCGTAAAGCTCGCACTCGTAGGGAATAGGAGGCCGGGGACCGACAAGCGACATATCGCCTTTCAAAACGTTGATTAACTGGGGCAGCTCGTCGAGGCTGGTTTTCCGTATAAATCTGCCGATGGGGGTAATGCGCGGATCATTGGTTAATTTGAAAACACCCGGTTCTACGGCAGAGTTTTGCTGCTCGTTAATGAATTTCGCGATATAGGCCTTATGTTCTGAAGCATCATTATCGGCTTTCATGGAACGAAATTTCAGGAAGGAAAAAACTTTTCCGTTATAGCCCACCCGGTCCTGACGGAAAAAAACCGGCCCGGGCGAGGTTGCCTTGATGACGATGGCCAGTACCAGAAATATCGGTGAAAATAACAAAAGTCCGGTCAAACTGCCGGCAATATCGATGCATTTTTTTACTGCCAGCGCAAGATGTCGGCCGATGGTTTTTGGGGCCAGGTCAGGGTAGAGGTTGATATTGAATGTTTCATCGATGTTTTGGGATACTTTTATTTTCGGGAACAGATGGAAAGAAATAGCGATGTTCTTTACGATATCAGGATCCAGCCGGGTGCAGACACGGGTATAAATTTTCTGTATGATGGAATCAACAAAGTTATCCGTATCGATGGGTATTTCCGTGAAGATGATGCCGAAAGTACGTTCTGTTTGATACCATCCGCGAATGTCCGTTTCACGAAGTGAAGAGGAAAGAGCTGTTTTGACCAGGCCGATTTCGTCACTGAAGGGGTATTTTTCGGCAAGCCTCGAGACGTCGATGAGCAGGAGCATGAAGGGGGTTTTCGACCGCTCCGTTCTCATTCTTTCAACTCGCAGCATGTGGCGAAAATGTGTTTCGGTGAAAAAAGAGGGATCCTCTCCGACTCTGGGCACAGAAACATTGACCAGATTTAAGCGGTTGTTGTCGCCGAAAGCTTCGTGTGTGCCAACTGTTGAGCTGCCCATAATATTCTTTCTTACAGAACGTTTTTGAATTCTATGGAATTACCTTATAATATTTGCCTGCAACCAAGGATGACGCCTCTTGGCATTTATCTGTAAAATTTGCAAGGTTATTAAGGCGTTTAACCTCATAATTTGCGAGTTTTTTTTATTGTGCCGAAAAAAGTTTTCAGATCATTTAAAAGTATCCCGAGCTTACTTGGCGGCTGTGGCTCCGGGTTCCCTCTTGCGGAGCGGTAATCGTAGTACTGATATTTAGCGCCAAAATGTTTTTGAGTCATGTTTTTTGTTTTAAATTCAACGTCATTGAGCACAACACCGATGATTTTTTCTTTGTCAATGTGTCGGAGGGCCTGTTGAATGGCTTCACGTGGCGTTTCGCCTGCCCTTACCACCAAAATTATGCCGTCGGCCATGAGATTGAGCACTGCCGGCTCTGTTGTGGCCAGAATGGGGGAAGAATCCAAAACAATATATCGGTCAGCATAGCGCAATTTGAGTTCTTTTATGAGGCCTTTCATCTTTTCTGAACCGATGAGTTCGACAGGGTTTTCCTGCACGGGGCCACCGGGAATGACACTAAGCTTGTCCACAGCTGTTTTAACCAATAAATCAGGAACTTCTGCCTCTCCAAGCAGATAGTTGGAAAGCCCCTTTTCCTGGTGCAGACCAAAGAATCTTGAAATAGAGGGGTTGCGAAGATCGCAGTCCACAAGCAAGGCGTGACTGTGCAATTCCAGGGCGATGATCACGGCCAGGTTTATGGAAATGAGGCTTTTGCCTTCGCTGGGCATGGCGCTGGTCACCATGATTGTTTTATAAGCTGAAGGGCTGTTGGGCTTAATAATGTGTGTTCGTAACCTTCTGAATTGTTCGGTAACCAGTGAAGATGGTGCAAAAAAAGAGACGAGCTTGTCGTCAAGGACAGCATGTTCCGGTATTTCGGTTCCAGGAGATTTTTGAGTATCTCTCCCTGTTTTTTCCCGTTCCAGCTTTTGCAGAGCATCAAACATTCTGCCCATATCGTATTAGCTCCAAAATTTATCGAGAGTTTGTACTACAAAAGCTGACAAAAGTAAAAGTAATAATACCGCGAAAACTATCAGCGATCGCGTTATTACTTTTCTTCTTTTTGATGTGCCCGGTGGGGTAATATCCATCTCCTGCGCTGTTTTTTTAATAATATCACTGGTTATTCTCTTTTGTTCTGACGAAAAACCGGTAAGAAGGGCATTGTCGCACAGAATATTGATCAGCCTGGGTATGCCGCCGGAGTAGCGATAAATTTCTCTGACGGCGTCGTTGGAAAAAACGGTTAAGTTTCGCGAGCCGGCTCGTTTTAGTCGATATGAGATGTATTGCCTTGTTTCGTCCAGGCTAAGGGGACGCATATGGTAGCGGACGGTAATTCTCTGCTTTAAAGGCTTGAAGTCCGGCATGTTGAGAATCTGACTGAGCTCCGGCTGCCCCAGTAAAATTACGTGCAGAAGTTTGAATTTGGCTGTCTCCAGATTGGTCATGAGCCTCACTTCCTGCAGAAGCTCAGGTTCCATACAATGGGCCTCGTCGATAATTAAAAACACCTTTTCATGTTTGGCGAAACATTTTAAAAGAAAGCTGTGCAAAGCCGCGATGGAGTCACCTCTGGATTTCATACCCGAGGTGTCAATCCCCAGGTCTTTACAAACGAAATGCAAAAAATCATCCCGATCCATCAGGGGATTGAAAATATAGCAGGTTCGCACATTTCCGTCGATATTGCTCAGCAGCTTGTGAACCAGTGTTGTTTTTCCTGTGCCGGCTTCGCCGGTGATCACACTAAAGCCCTTGCCCTCATGAATGGCGTATTGCAGCGAGGCAAGCCCCTCCTGATGAACCTCGCTGAGGTAAACATAGAAGGGATCAGGTGTTATTTCGAAAGGTCTTGCTTTAAAACCGTAGAATTTCTTATACATATCAGGACTCTTGTTCCTCGATTTTTGGTATTGTCGCCACCACTTTGAGTCCCAGGGTTATTTCTACATCCGAAGCATCATGGAAGGTGCGGTCAAGCTGTTCCCTTAAAAATGCCGCCGCCAAACCACAGCCCAGACCGGCCAAAATACCCATCAGCAATGTTTTACGAACATCGGGCGAAAATGGTTTTTCCGGAACTCTTGCTGGATCAACTACTTTGAATTGTTCCCCTTTTTGCCTTTTTTCCAGATTTTCCGCCTGCTGAGCTTCCTGACTTTTTTTCAAAAGGGTTTCATAGGAATCTTTGGTGCTCTGGTATTCACGCATCAGGCCGGCCATGTCCTGTTCACGCACGGGTGTCTGTTCAATACGCGCCAGGTATTTGTTGATTTGTGCGGATAGGGATGATGATTCATCCTGCAGACGTTTGATCTCCATATCGGTCAGTGTCAGTTGATTTTTGATTTCTCTGTAGTGAGGATCCATTCTGAATGAATCTTTGTTTTTTTCCAGATTGGCGATTTTTCTTTTCACGGCAATAACGTCCGGATGATTTTCTGTAAATTTGGTGCGCAGGTCTTCCAGTTCCCGGTTGAGCATGTCTTTTTGGGACTCAAACGTTCCGCCACCGATTCCCGGCGCGGCGGCAGGCGGGTGCAAGGTAGAAGTTCGGCCATCGGAAATTATCGGTGTGGCCGGAGCTTCCATGTCGGTCAGTTGTCTTTGCAGGAAAAGTTTACGATCCTGGGCGGCGCGCAGGCTTTCGCTGACTCTTTGATTTTGTGTCTGCAACTGCTCGAGTATCCGGATATTGGTGTCCTGCTGTTCGGGAAGCTGCCCCATATACTGTCTTTTATATTTTGTGACCGCTTCTTCCATTTTGTCGAGTTTCTCTTTGGCCAGGGCAAGTTCGTCGGCGAGGAACTCCGTTGTTCCGACCGCCTGCTGTTCACGTATTTTCAGGTTTTCTTCAATGAAAAGAGATGCCAGACGGTTGGCAACGGCAGTGACGACTTCCGGGTCGCTTCCTATGAAACTTACGGTGAAAAATCCCTGCTTTTCGTCTCTGCGCGACGGCAGTTCAACCTTGATGTTGCGGCGCATCAGATCGACCAGTTCTTCGCGGGAGAGATTCGCGCGCTTTTTTTCATACAAGTTGAATTGTGTGATGATCTCTTCAAGGCGTGTACGGCTCATGACTTCCTGAGAGATGGACTGAAGTCGTTCTTCCACTTGTGCGGTGACGGTTGCCTGAACAAAAGCTTCGGGAACTTTTTGCGGTGAGACCAGCACCAGCGTGTCTGCTTTGTATTGCCTGGGTGTGACCTTCAGATATAAAGCGGTGACGGCAAAGACCACAACAAAAGGTATAACAATATACCAGATTCGTCTCCAGATAATTTCAATATAATCATCAAGCGTATAGCTCTTTGACGGGTTGATCATATGTTAATCCCTTTCACTGTAAAATGCCGTTATCAGTAGGTAGCAGTAGCGCTCAGAATGACTCTGTGTTCTTTATATTCATTTAAATCGTAATATGTATTGGCGCTTAACTGCTGATAACGGTAATCAAGTGCAATTCTCAGCCAACGGAAAGGTGTGTAGGCGATATTGGCGCCTGCGTTCCACATTATATCCTTTTCTTTCGGCTCAGGCGGCGCATTTTCGGTTTTAGCGTACTCGATGCTGCCCAGGAGACCTACGGATAGTCTTCTTTCCAACTGATGGGTGATGCTGCCTGTTGCCCGGTAGTATTTTCTGAAACCCAGGTTCTGTGAAGTGAAATAATCCTGGGTGTAGCCTCCCTGGATGCCCAGACGGTAAGTGGTGCGTCCCTCAAGCTGTGTAAGGTCAGCCCGGAAGGTCACACCGCTTTGGTTTTCCCCTATGCGTGGATTCATCCAGAAATAGCCTGCTTCGGCTGACACTGTGAGGGAGGGGCTGAAAGCATAGGTAAGACCAGCGGCGGCATCGTAAATATCATAGTTATGCTCTTTTTCAGTAAACAGCTGTGAGGTATAGGCGCCTCTGATAAATGCCGTAGCCCGCGGGCTGAAACGAAGCATGTAAGAGCCGCCCACCCTGTGTCCGTTGAGGTCCGGCTGAGAGCGGAAATGGCCGTTGGTGTAGCTGTAATCGGCGGATACCCCGTGCATCTGTGTCAGCCATACGGTCAGGAAGGGATTGACCGTATTTTCCACACTGTCGTTATCAATAGCTACTCCGCCCACATGTGTATCTTTGTCATGGTAGTAATTGTTACGGTAGCGGACACCAGCCCGGCTTTCCCGGCCGAACTGATATTCAACGACCGGTTCGATGACATTACGGAGATACACCCGGCGCTCGGTTTCTCTGCCCAACAGGTATCTGTTGTCTGCACTGGTAGAGAAAATCTCTCTTTCGCGCGGGTCGTCGTCGCGGATAAAAGAGTTTCTCAGGTAAAAATTGAAGCCATAGAGATTCATATACCGGGCATTGAAATCCACGTTGGCGGTCAGATAATCCAGATTTTCATA
>Ga0255346_1004621_pt1 | contig 14871 bp, 12 predicted proteins | sample wastewater_treat_FD_194410 | JGI IMG/M metagenome (GOLD analysis project Ga0255346, IMG submission 194410) | Wastewater microbial communities from Lulu Island WWTP, Vancouver, Canada - plant22 | ecosystem: Engineered > WWTP > Wastewater > Unclassified | place: Canada: Vancouver, British Columbia... | reverse complement strand
TCGTCCCAGCCGAGCTGTTCACCGGTCACGGGGTCTCTGCCGGTCAAGCCGGTCTGCAGCGTGGTGGAGGTGCCCTGCACCGCCGCGTTCGTGAACGCCGTCGCAATGCCGGGCTCCATGCCAGCCGTCAGCCCGGCCCCGATGCGGCTGGCTACCGTGGAAATCCCGGCAGTGATGAACGCATCCCCCCAGCTCTGCATGCCGGCCGCCGCCCGGTTGGCCTGATTAAGGGCGCTGAGCCCGGCCGCCAAGGCCCAGCCACCAGGCACAAATAATGACAGCGCCGTGCCGGCCACGGCCTGCCCGACCCCCTGGATCATGGCGGCGTCGTCCCCCATCACGCTCTCGGCGCCTTCGAGGTTGCGACGCATGCCCTCGGTGCCCCAGTGGATGCCGCTGGTCACGCCGAGCGGATCGGTTATAAAATAGGCTTCGTCGATGCCCAAGACGTCGTCGACAAAAGGCGCGGCCGCGGGCGCCGCGAGAGCGCCTGCCAAGGGTCCTCCAGCTATCGTGGCGACAACCGGGATCGTTGCCATGACAAAATCCACGGCGTCGCGGCCAAGCCCCAGTTCCTTGAGCCCGCGGGAGACGTAGTGGCCAATCCCTTTCTTCTGCGACGGCGACGTATTATACAGCGTGTACCCGTCGGAGTTCTGCGCGGACATCCACTCGTCCCATTGCTCGTCCGTGAAACCCTCCGGCTTATCGCCCTTGAACACTTGCCGGCGCGCGATGACGACGCCGGAGTCCTCGGGGACCCGGATAAGCTGTCCTGCCCAGCCGTGATGAAAGACGAGGTTCTCGCCGCCATAGGTCTCGACGGCCTCAGGAGTAACCGTAATAACTCCGCTGCCATCAACCGTTATGGTACCGTCATTCATACCCCGATACACTTCAACGCTGTACAATTTACTCCGAACTTGTAGTTGGTCAAGGTGGCCAGAATAGAACTCGGCATTCGGATTAGCTTCTCTCCACGCCTCGTACCACTCCAGGTCATCCCCGGCCAACTCTTCCGGGTCGATTATTTCGTTCCCGAAGTCCAACGGGTTTATCCCGTTCCCCCTTGCCTCGGGCTCAAGCGACATCAACTTAACAACCTGGGAATAATCCTTGTAGGCCCAGTTTTTCAACGCCGCGAAATTTTCAGGGTCGCGACCAAGCAAATTTCGATACGCGGCCAATGCGTTTGTGTACTCCGGCTTCCACTTTCCGTACGACTCCTCGTTCCACCAACGCGGCCGAGCGTCCGCGGACAAGTTGTGGGACAGCTCCTCGGCGGTCTGCTCGTTTCTTCGCCGGGCTTTATGTTTCTTAACCGCATCTTTAGACATTACAACGCCCTTATGTTCCCGAAGCCGTAGGCCGGCGCGGACTGGATGAAGTTGTAGTCGTGCGTACGCTCGGAGCCGCGCTGCTCTTCGATCAGGCGGTAGGCGTCGGCCTCGTAGACTTTCGCCGCCTGGAACTCGCGCTCGTTCTCGAACTCGATGGCCATGACCATCATCTTGAGCGCGTCCATGTTCTGCACGATCAGGATGTCGTCGGTCTCCGTCAGCGGGACATAGCCCAGCTCGCAAAGCGCATAGACCGAAGAGCCAGCGACGAAGTCGGGATGTGTGATGCGGTACCGGCGGTAGCGCGGGTTGGTTTCCTGCGGATGGTACTTCGCCAGGAAGTACATCTGGTGGGTATCCTCGTCGTAGGTGTAGAGCGACACGAAGCCGTCGGTCGCGGGCTTGCCAACGTTGTACACGTCGCGCACGGGCTCTGATACCGCGAAGCCGACTTCCGGCTTCGACGCCAGGTCCATGAAGAGCTCGCCCTCGACACCGCCGTGCCACTGCTGGATCGGCAGCTGCATGTAGGCCCCGGGGCTGCCCAGTGCCTGGTTCATGGTGTCGCGGCCGTAGATCGACAGGGACTTCGTGACGTCTTCAGCCGACGTCGAGAACGCCACCAGCTTGAAGGAACCGAAGAGCGGCTCCTGCTCGCAGGCGTCGTCGCTGGCGGGTGTCATGCTGGGCAGGTCGAACATCGTGGAGTAGTGGTTGCCCATGTCGACGAGGTACTTGCCGGACATGCAAGGGTGGTGGCAGGCGACCTCACCCAAGCCGCCGGACACGAATTCGTAGGCGCGCCCGAACAGCGGCGCGGGCCGGCCGTCCACCGTGTAGTGCAGGATCTTCTCGACCTCGCGAGGCAGTGTAATGAAGTCCTTGCGGGTGAAGAAGCGGATGACGCGCTCGACGTGGATCGGCTTGCGGGGCCGGTTCATGATGCGCCGCGTGGCCTGGTTGATCCGGGCGATCGCGGTTTCCACCCGGCAGGTCCCGCCGTTGATGCGGGGCCTGAGCTCGGTGATGGCGTCTTGAAGGGTGTAGAAGATCATTTGCTATTCCTCCGGGCTCCAGGCTACCCCGCGCACCGTCTGGCGGTCAAGGTCGATCGTCTCGCACAGGGCCTCCTCACCGCCCTTGAAGACATCCGTCACCGACGCCCAGAACGTCGCCAGCTTGAGCCGCGCGTGACCGGTCCACACCACGGCGAAGTCCATCATGTAGCCCGTTCCGTCGTTGTCGGCCTCGGCGGGCACGCGGAACAGCCCTGTGGTGTGGAACTGGGTGGACTTGAACCGCCGGGAATCGGACTCGAACCAGCCGCTGCCGTCGACCCGCCAGCGCACCTTGACCTCGAGATCCGTGGACACGCGGTCGAAGATCAAGTCGGCATACTTAAAGCGCTTGATGTTGCGCGGGGCGCCGAAGACGTAGGTGGGGGTACGCACCGCGGAGACCTGGGTGGCATCGCGGGCGATGTTGGAAAAGATGCCGTACTGCAGCGGGGCGTTATCGGCCACGCGGAAGATGGCCCCGGCCTGGCGGTTGGACACCTTGAGGACGGCGTGGAACAGGGGCCCGCGCCAGGCGCCAGCGAAGACACGCGACGACTGCTCGCCCGACGCTTGGAAGTTGGCCAGGTCCCAGGGCAGGACATCGAGAAACGCAACGTCGCCGGTGCCGAGCTGGGTGCCGTCGGAGGTGAAGAGAACATAGTTGTCGGCGTGCGCCAGGGTCACGAAGGGCTCGTGCCCATCGGACGTGCGCTCAACCAGGGTCGTGATCTCGGGGCTCGCCGGCACAACGGCCATGCCGCCCGACGCCGTCTCGTTGGAGGCCGAGTATTTGAGGGTCCTGAGCCCGCCGTCGCCGCGATACACCAGGTCGGAGTTTACGGCCGTGATGGCCCAGGGACTTCTGGAGCCGGATGTTTGAAAAAGCACTTGCCCAAAGCCCTGGGTCCCCCACGCCGTTGCACGGTCCACGCTGACCGCAAAGGCCATGACGCCGCGCCGGCATATCACAAGGAGCTCGCCGAGACCAGTACCCGTCGCCGCATTGCGGAAAAAGGCCAGCGAGGTAATGAAACCGTTTTCCGCCGGCATCGAGAGCGCCCCGCCACCGGCAAGCAAATCGTTCTGTGTGAAGACCAGCATGCGCGCCGGGTCGTCCCAGCGCCAATCGTCGGAGGCCAGCACGAAGCGCAACCCTTCGTCGGAGCGCCAGCCGGGCTCGAGCCCAGAGGACAAACCGTTGTCCCAGTACCGCTCGACGGCCACGAACAGGCGGCCCTGGCCGAACGCCATGGACTTGCCGATGGGCACGCGGAACACCGACGGGCTCGGTTCCGGGGCGGGCTCGACCAGGTTGTCGTCCTCGTCCACCATGTCCCAGTTGAAGTCCTTGACCTTGACGATGTGGTTCCGGTAGATGAACTCGGTCTCGAGGTTGTCGACTACTTCGTCGCCGTGCAAAATGATGGGCCAGTTCTCGACGGGGTCGTAGATGCCGTTCTGGACAATGCAGAACTTGCCGGCCTGGCAGAAGTACGCCTGGTCGAAGTCGACCGTCGGGAACGCGGCCAGGTCGAGCCAGGTGTTGGTGGCGAAGCTGTAGGTCCAGACGTGGCCGGACACGACGACGACCCAGCGGAGGTTGCCCTCCAGCTCGTAGGAGAAGGCGCCCTGGAACCGCCCCTGGGCCGGCATGGTCTCACCGAACAGGGTGGGGCGGGACTCGGCCAGGCCGTTGCGGACCTCGACATTGAGGAGCCTGGCGGCCGTCCCGGCCTTGAGCAGCAAGGGGTCGAGCAGGTCGTTGACCCCGCCCTGCACGGTCTGGAAGGCTTCAGCCTGTGTGCGGTCGTCGGCCATTACGGTATTACCTCGGTGGACGAAACCAAGAGCCCTTCAGAGAACTCGAGATCGTACTCGGTGCCGGCGGCGTTGGACAGCCGGATCGTGCCGGTGAGCTTGCCCGTGAACTTGCCGAGCGCGGTCGTAGCGTCCGTCTGGGCGGCCTCTGCCGCTGCCTGCGCGGTAGCGGCGTTTGCAAGAGCCGCGTTCGCCGTTCCTTGTGCCGCATCGGCCGCGGACTGCGCGATAGCCGCGTTGCCCAGGGCCAGTGTGGAATCGGACTGAGCAGCGTCGGCGGCGGACTGGGCGGCGTCGGCGGCGGCCTGGGCGGCGTCGGCGGCCCGGAGCGCCGTGCCGGCGCCGGCGACCGCCCCGTTCGCCGTAGACTGGGCGGCGCTGGCCGCGGACTTGGCCTCCCCGACCAGCTCGGCCAACTCCCCGGACAGCGCGGAAAGCTCTTCCCCGGACAGTTGGGAAAAGAACTGCCTCCGGAGAAAAGCAAGCTGGGATGCGGAGAGGATGAGGGCCACGGCGCCCTCCTACGTCTTGATGATGGTTTTGCCGACCTGCATAGTGCCGGACTCTGCATCGTAATACGGGGTCTGGATGTTCCGCAGGGTGAGCGTTGTGTCGCCCGGCGTGTAGTCTGTGAGCAAATGCGTATTTGCCACAAGGTACGCAAAAAGATCTTCGTGGGCCGCCGTGACCGTCTGTACCCCGTCGAGGTACAGCCAACCGTCCGGGGCCTCGCCGATGCCGTTGTAGCCCATGGTGAAACCGGTCGGGAGCTCGGAACCTCCAGGGACAACCGCCGCGCCGGACTCCTTCGAGAAGTAGCGAACGTGGATCTTGTCGGTAGTCTCGGGGATGAAATTGAGCCGGACCTGCTTGCCCACCACGACATAGTCGTTCACGGGGCGCTGGACACCGGAATTCAGGGACACCTGGACGGAAGCAGCCGCGTACGGCGTATAGTCCAGTGTGATGACGCCGGTCGGAGCCTCGGCGCCGGTGAAGCGTTCATCCACGAAGAAGGCGGTTTCGCCATCCATCTCGATGATGTTCTGCGAAATGTTGATGGTGCTGGGGGCCTCGGGGCAGCAGGTATGGATGCCTCTCATGATCTTCTCCTTTCAGGCCCTTCGGCCATCTTGTTCTCCGGAAAATCCCGGCCCCGGGGCCCCTTGCGGGGCCCGGGACAGGGTCAACCCCGGGGAGAACGCCAGGATTGACGGGTGAGCTACTGAACCTTTACGAGATCCAGATGAATCTGGAAAACACCCTGTGTGGCGGTCGAGCCGCTCCAGGTCAACTTGACCTGGCGGGCGTTAGCGGTCGTCACGATGGGCGCCTTCAAGGTGATCAGGGTGTTCGTGGTCGAACCGGACACATAGTTCCCGGACGCGACGTTAAGCATCGTGATCCCGGTGGATTGCATGTTGCGGCCGGCCGTCAGCAGGTCGTTCGCGGACACAACGTGCACGGCGCTGGTAGCGGTCACCGGCAGCACAGCCGTTGTGGTCTGAACGAACCCGCCGCGAACGGCGGTCCCAACAGGCAACTGGGGACCAATGTCGACCACGCCCGTTCCGCCCTCACGGGCCACGGAATACGTGAACGAAATATGGCCGACCCGGTCGTCCTGGTGCGGGATCTTGCTCTGGTCTTCTTGAATGTCCGTGTCGCGGAACGTGGCCGCACGGGCGTCCAGCGTCACGGGATCCGGGACAAGCTGCGCGGAAGCGGACAGCACAAGGCTGAACACGGCCAACGCGATGGTGAACTGAATGAACTTTTTCATTATGTCTTTCCTTTGAAGATACCCCGGGGGACCGGATTGGCCGGTCCCCCGGATCAGGTTATTGCAGGGTCACCGTGGCGGCCGCGGCGGTCCACTTCGCGGAGTTCGCGAGGTTGGTTTCGCTCGCCCACTCCGTGTTACCGAAACCGATGACATAGGTGGGGGCGGCGGCATCGCTGGCGATGAAGCCCAGGACGCCCGTGGTCGTGTTGAAGTCCGACCCGCTCTTGACCAGGACCGACTGCCCGATCGCCCCGCCCAGCACGCGGGCCAAGGTGACCGTGACGGTCTTGTTCGTGGCGTCGACATCAGTATCGGCGGCGTCAGCGGCCAACTTGATGGCGCCCGTGCCGGCGGCGGCGTCGAGCTTGCACACCGAAGCCCAGGTCTGCGGGCAGCGGCGATAGGCAAACGCCATCGCGCGGGTGCTGTACCGCAGGGGTTTCGGGAACGCGGCCATGCGCATGGCGTGGTAGCCCACCTCGCGATACGGGTTCGCATCGCTCTGGTAGTTGATCCACATCCAGTCGCCGCTGAAGCCCGGCGCGGGACCGAAGGAGGTTCCGCCCGACAGGCTGTCCAGCTTCGGGGGGATCCGAATCCGGTACACGTCGTTGAGGAACACCACGGCCACGGCGATTTCCGCGAGCAGGTACTCGGGGTTCGCTTCGGGCAGCTTGCCGATCGTGATGCTGCGGCCTTCGCGCATCGGGAGGACGCGGCGGAACCACAGCTTGCCATCCGGGCCAACCTTCCAGTAGCGGAAGCGCATCTGGCGGCTGTCGTGGATTATGCCCCAGCCGCGCAGGTTCTTGAAGGTCTGCGTGTAGTTGGCGAAGAGCATTTCGGGCTTGGCCTCGCGCATGTCCGCGCGGGTGTCAGGGTCGTCGCGCAGCATCTTGTCGAAGTCCGACATGTGCAGCATCAACCCGAAGACCGGCAGTCCGCCCTCCTTCGAGATCGCGGCGCCGGGGCATTCGCTGTCGAGCCACATGTGGAAGAGGTCCAGGAAGCTCATGTTGAGCGTGGACACCTCGACGCCCGCGTCGATCTTCAGGACCGTGACCTTCTCGTCGGCGCCGAAGGGGCCGCCGCTGTAGGTGTAGGTCTCGAAGGGGTCGTACGTGAACTTCGGGGAGCCTTCCAGGGTCAGCCCGGCGGAGAGCACGAAGAGGTTCGTGGCGTCGGCCGCGAACTTCATGTAGGTCTCGCGCGAGTAGACTTCCCACGCCTGGGACGTGATCATCACGCCCATGGAGTAGATGTAGCCGACCTGGCGCTTGGCTTCCTCGGTCCACATGGCGTCGCGCACGCAGGTGACGGGGGACCGCCACTCGGTGCTCAGGCCGGTGTATTCCTTGGACTCCACGCTGAAGCCGTAGGTCTGCGGATCGTGGATCGTACAGGCGTTGTATCCGCCGTCCGCGCCGCCGCCGACTTCGGAAATCTGAATGGCCTTCCATTCGGAGATTCCGGCTTGCGGGCCGAGGCCAGGATGCCAGATGTTCGTTTTCTGTGAGAGGCCGCTGAAGAGAGGATACATTTCGCGGGCAATACGATCGCGGAACACCATCGGGTGTTCTCGATCATAGCGTTCCAGGAACGGGTCGAACCGCTCCTGCAGGTCGATAAGGCGCTGTTCAAAGTTCGAGACCTTGAACTGATCGCCGGGTTTGAAGGACATTGCTATCTCCTTGAATAATGATTCTCTTGAATGCGACAAACGCACCGTGCGCTTGTCGCGCCTGGTCCTGGTGCATGACCGAGATAGTCACCATTCCCCCCGGCGGGGCTTCGGAGGCGGAGCAGCCTCTATTTGTCTCCTATGCTGCACATTGAATCACAGGACAAAAGGGCAGTCAAGTCCTAAAATGTCAAAGGCGCGGGATTTTTGTCCCGCGCCTCTGGGTTGCCTTGGTTGGCGTCTACTTCAGGAAGTCCTCGACGACGTCGACGATGTCCAGCCCGTTGTCCGGCAGCTTGGCCTGGCGGGGGGCCGGCGGCTGGTCGGAGGGCGCCAGCTGTCCCAAGCGGGGCCGCTGGCCGATGACCTGCTCGAACTCGGCCTCCACCGCCTTGAGCCGGTTGTACTGCTCGACATAGCGGCGGCGCAGGTCGGGGGCCGTCAGGCCCTCGGCGACGTAGGGCGCCAGCTTCTCGGGGTCCATCGTCAGCAGCAGGCCCTTGAGCGTCTGCTTGCGCTCGGCAACGGCGGCGTTCCAGTCCTCGTTGTCCTTGACCTCCCGGTAGTACGGGGAGCCCAAGGCCACGGCGTCGGCAATGGCCTTCTCCGTGACGGAGTCAACCCGGCCGGCCATCGCGGCAATTCTCGCCCGCGACTCGGCTTCGTCGATCGCCGCGGCCGTCTCCTTGGCCTTGTCCAGCGCGACCGCGCGTTCCTGGGACACCTCGTCGAACTGGTTCAGGTAGGCCAGAAGCGTGCCCTTCAGGGAGGGCGCGGCCTCGTCGATCGCGTACTCGCGCGCCGACGGCTTGGTCTCGGCCACCAGGGCCCGGATGAGCTTCACGGCCTCGGCCTGGTCCACGCCCTCGGTGACCAGGGTCTGGACCATGCGCTGGCCCAGCTGGTTCATGCGGTCGTCGTAGCGCTTCCTGAACTCGGGGCTGCGCGTCAGGTCGATCTTGGCGATCTCGGCGTTTAGCTTGGCGAGCTCCTCTTCCTTGGCCTCGAGCTGCTGCTTCAGGGTGGCGACCTGCTCGGCGTCCTGGGCCTTGGAGGACAGCTCGTTGACCTTGGCGTTCAACTCCTGCAGCCGCTGGCGGGCCTCCTTGTGGGCGGCGCGCTCCTTGGCAAAGGCCTCGCGCTGCTTCTTCTCGGGCAGCCGCTCGATGTCCTCGTCCTTCAACAGGTCGGCCGGCATCCCGGACTCGTCCTTCTTGGGGGCGGCGGCAGCCAGGAAGTCCGGGGACAGCGGGTCCACGGGCTCCGCCGGCTTGACCGGTGGCTTGGCGGGCTTGGGCGCCGGGGCCGCCAGGTCTCCGGGTTCCAGGTCGGTCTTAGGGGCCGCCGGGGCCGGCTTGGCGGGGGGCGTCTCCTTGTCCAGGGCCGACAGCACGGAATCCGCGATGTCGCCTTCGAGCTCCGCCTCGATCACGGGCGGCTTCACTTCTTGTTCGGTGGGGTTCATGTCGTTCTCCTTGCGGGTTTCTTCTTATAGCTTTCGAGCTCCTCTTCCGAGTAGCCGTACATCTCGCGCAGCAGGCGGCGCTCCTCTTCGCTGATGGAACCGTCGGCCTGGGCCAGCATGCGCAGCGCCTCGCTGCGGTTGTTGGCCATGACGACGACGTTGCGCAGCAACTTGGCCATCCAGGTGGCCCCGCCCACGAAGGCGCCGTACGACGCCTGGACGTGCTGGGGCTGGTCCCACGGAAACATCTCCCCGCGGATGGAATTGACGGCGAGCTCCAGCAGCCTCTCGCCCCCGTTCGCCATGTATTTTGCGTGGGCATCCGCCACTCCGGGCGCGGTCCTCACGAAATCCAGCAGTTCATGCCGCAACTGCGGCTTCTTGTTTTCGCTCATCTCGTTCTCCTGGTTGTTCTCCCCGGGGCCTTAATCCGCCCGCTTGTAGTCGGCCAAGTCGGCTTTGCGCCGCGCGACCTCCTCCTCGAGCGCCATCTTGCGTTCCGCCATTTCGCGGTCCAGCTGGCTGCGCATCTCGGCGCCCCAGCGCTTGATCTCGTTCTGGGCAGCGGTCTTCTCGGCCCTGACGGCGTTGAGCGACTCCTGCTTCATGGCTTCGAGCTGGGCCTTGAGCTCCACCTCGCGCAGCTTCACGGCGGTTTCTCCGTTCATGCGGTTCTCCAGTTCCTGCATGACCTGCTGCTGGCGCTCCATCTCGAGGCGCTGGCGCTGGTCGGCGTTCTGCTGGGCTTCCTTCTCGACGCGGCGGTAGAACACCACGAGCTCCTTGAGCATGTCGGAGGCGCGCCGGACAAAGTCCTTGCGGCTTTCGTCGGCGGCCAGGAACCGGATGTGCTCCTCGCAGTTCGGCAACGCCGCGGAGAACGTCCGCAGGATGGCCTCCGGGTCGGCCGGCTTGCCCTCCTGGGGCTGGTCGTAGGACTGCACCATGCCGCCCAGCAGCTCGAAGTGGATCGCCAGATGGGCGGTGTGCAGCTGATCGCTGCCGGCCGGTACATAGGCGCCTTCGCGGAAGTCGTTGTTCTCGAGGGTAGCGATGGACTTCTCGTTTGTCGGGATCTGGTCGCGGGTGCCCAGCGGGAAGACGTTGTCGACGTCCTTGTAGCCGATGAGGGCCGACACGAACTGGCGCTCGACGTACCTGCGACCAGCCTCGTCCATGGCGCCGCGCAGCTGCATGAGCTTGCCCCACGTTGTCTCGCGGGCCTCGGGGCTGCCGCCGCCGATTGCGCGGTTGACCTCAACGACCAGGGCGTCCTCGAACTTGTCGAAAAGGATCTCGGGGACGTTGCGGCGCAGGCAGCGCTCGCGGAACGCCTTGGCCTCTTTGGCCCCGGGCAGCTTCCCTGACTTCTTGGACAATATCACGGCGCGGCGGAAAATCTCGCGGTGCAGGTTGGTCCACATCATGTACTCAAAGTTGGCGGCGTTGGCTTCGATGCGGAACTCCCGCCGGCGCTCGGAAATGACTTCCTCGGTCGAGCGGGTGCCGCGGGCGTTGACCTCCATCTGCTCCGGGTTCATCCGCGTCATGCCGACGTTGTTGGAGTAGACGCCGCGGACCGCCATGCGCAGCTCGAGCAACCGCTCGATGGGCGGCGCGAACGCGGAGTTGATGGCCTGGAGCCCCGGCGGAATCAGCGTCGTTGGCCCGATGCGGACCACGGACATCTCGTCGGCGTCCCAGCCCTGTTGCGCCTGCAGCACGAGCCCGCCGGACAGCATGCCCCCGTCGAGCGCGGTGTTGAGCATGCGGTTGGAAATCTCGCAGTACGGCGCCAGGTCGTGGCCCAGGCCGTCGACAGATCCAATCGTCCCCTCGGAATAGTTGAACGGGTTGAGCCAGATCGCCTGGCTCATCTTCCCGAACTGCTCGAGCTTCTTGAAAATGAAATCCTCGGGCTGACAGGTACCCATGGCGGGGTCAATATCAATGTAGTGGCTGACCTCGGGGCCCGTCACGGATTTGATGAGGTAGCGGACGACAGGGATGCTCTCGAGCTCGAAGACGGCGACCTCCGCCGGGCGGCTGGCCCGCCAGGCTTCGAAGGCGGCCCACTGCCCAATGACATCGTCCCGCACGGACGGGGGCTCGGTCGTGGCGTTGGAGTCGGTCGTCGCCTTGTAGAACTGCAGGACGACCGCGCGCAGCTCCTCGACGTTCCAACCCGCCATCTTGGCGGCCTCGGCGTTCTCGGGCTCGAGCTTGGGGAGGATGTCCTGAAGCAGCAGGGTGTCGCGGACGACGCAGCACGGAATGGAGTCGGCCAGGGGCGGGAACTTGGGGTCAGTGAAAAAGCTGTACTTGGGCATGCGCACGGGGCGCCAGTCCCATTCGTCCGGCCAGCAGGCCACGCCGAGGCCCAGCTTGATGCGGTCGCGGCTTACCTGGTCGAGCAGGAGGTAGTTCTCCGGCCAGTCGACGTTGAGCATGTGGGTGTACTCTTCGGCGATGATCTCGCCGTACTGCGCCAGGGGGTTGGGCGACCGGTACTCCTGGTACTCGGGGCGCACGGTCACCTTGATGCGGTTGCCGACCTCCATGTGCAGGTCGTAGGCGGTGTCGGCGCGGTGGTTGACGATGCCCTTCATCTCGCGCAGGTTCAGGTTGGCGCGCCAGCCCTGGCCAAGGCCGCGCAGCTCGGCGTCGTCGTAGGGCGCCACGCCGCGATGCAGCGCCATGACGCGCGCGTCCGCGCGGTGCACGTCGATCAGCGCCTGGCGGTAGCGCTGGTAGACCTGCCGCGCGACCTCGGGGTTGCCCAGGCGGTCGCGGACGGCGCGCGCCTTGTGGTCGACCGTCATGATGGCTTCCTGCTTGCGGGCGCCGGGGGGAGGGGAGACATCGACTACTTCGGCCTGTTTCATTTCTCGGTCTCCTTGGCGGGGATGTGCGCCGGCGTCCCGTGCAGCCAGCAATTCTCGGGATAGGTGTGGCGCGACAACTCGTTCAGTGTGGACTGCTGCACCCAGACCTTCGCCCTGAGCAGGCATTTGCATACCCGGCAGGTATCGAGCGCGGCATCAACCGACGTCTTCTTCCCGGCCCGCACGAACCACCCGAACAGGTCGAAGAATTCGTTGCCGGGGCAGCTTGTGCAGATGCCGTGGAGGTTCGACGGGCAGTTTGCGCAGATGGCCGCGCGCCGCTCGGCCTCCGCCTGCTCGACGAAGAAGTCCTTGCGGTTGAACAACCGCCCGACGATGAGACGGGTGGCGTCCTTTATCATTCGCACGGACAGATACGGGACCGCGGGCTCGTCGGGGCCGCCGACACAGAACCCCTTGGGCAGCCGCTGGCAGATGAAGTGCTCGATCCGCGCACGCATCTCCGGGTCGCCCGGCCACTCCAGCTTCTTGTCGGCGTACCACCGCTTGAGCTGCTGCATGAGCCCGATCTGCATCGGGGACTGAAACCGGAAGGTTTCGCCCTCGTGCTCGATCTCGTAGATCCAGCCGATCGGCGGAACCGTTCCGGCGTGCATGAACCTGGCTCTCTGCGGCTCGGTCATTTCATGATCTCCGAAGCGGCCCCGGCGAAATCCTCGCCCAGGGCCAGAGCGTCCTTGACACCCTTCTCAACATCCTTCATCGAAGGATCCGGCGGAAGAACCTCCCCCACGACCTCGACCCGCTTGTAAGGGTTCTTCATGCGGGGAGGCACGCCGTGATCGTGCGAGAAAACCCACTCGGCCTCCTCGCGGCTATCGAAGAGCTTCGTCGACACCCAGCCGGTGCCGCGCACCTGGAACTTCTCGACAAGGTGCCCCGCCGCCGCGGCCGTCACGGGGACGATCTTCAGATCGTCGCCGGAGAACGGGCACAGCTTGCGGGGCTCCTTGAAGCCCAACTCGACTACCTTACTGGTCTTCTTGGGGCGGGGCATCTTCGCTCTCCGGCTGTTCCGGCTTGGCCACCTGGAACATCTGCGGATTCATGATCATGGTCAGGGCGTCGTTGGTCCACATCCCGGCTTCGCGCAGCTTGAACATGGTCTGCTCGAAGTTGCGTCCCACTGCCGGCATCCGCTCGACGTACGGCGCGTAGAGCTCGCCGACGGCGCTGTAGGCGGACTCCAGGGCCTGTATGAACGCCTGGGCGCCCTGGGGCAGGTCCTGCAGGGTCGGGGGTTTCGGGGTGAAGTCTGGCTTGATCTGGTCGTCACTCATGGTTGTTCTCCTATACCGCGGCCGTTTTGTACGCCCTGGCGTCCAGGTCGTGCCTCTGGGCCAGCCGCCTGAACCCAGACGGTCCCCCGGGACGACGGCCCCAGGGTCCCGCATATTTGTTCGAAATCGTATCGGCCCCCGCCTGCATATTCAAGACAAATCGTACGACGCCGATCGCGATGGACAAGGCGTCCTGCTCGTCGGGGGATTCGCCGGCCTTGAGCTCGTTGCCCTCGCGGGTCGACTTCTTCTTGGACAGCAGTCGGCGCAGCACGCCGACGCGCTCCAGCAGGCGCCCGCAGAGCTGCTCCATGGCGACGAGCGGCACGTTGCGCAACTGGCCCGCGCGGACGAAGGCGGCGACGGCGGCCCACAGCTCGGTCGACTGGTTCTTGAAGCGGTCCGACGCCTTGCGCACGTCGCCCTTGGACAACGGCATGTCCGAGGCCGCGGCGTTGGACACGAACCGGCGAACCGTCATGAAATGCTTGGACTGCAAATAGTCGGCCACGCTCTGGGTCGCGCTGTCGTCCACGCCGATCAGCTCGGGCTTGACGCTCAGCTCCTCGGCGTACTCCTTGATGGCGTCGCCCACCTGGTCCGTGACGGGGATGGCCGAGGACGCGTCGATCCTGGCGTACCGGGGCTCCAGGCACGACAGCTTGACCTGATTGTTCTTGTCGATGCCGATTTCGATGGCCTGCATGACGGCCCGGTTCCCGCCTTCGGAGAACGCGGGGTCGCAGCCCAGCACGGTCACCGATGGCGCGCCCATCCACGTGACGTCCTCCGTGGAGCCGCTGCGCAGAACCTCGGTCATCGACAGCAGGGTTTGTTTTTTGCCCTGGGCGGGAGGGAACCCCCGCACCATGGTCCAGAACTCGGGGTCGTCCTCGTTACCGCCGACGTCCTTGCGGATGTCGTCGAGCTTCTCCTTGGTCAGCAGGAACGTGAGCTTCTTCTCGGGGTGAAGGATTGCCGGGCTTCTGAGACCGTCATGGCGCCTGATCTTTCCGTAAGGGCTATGCCATTCATGTGTGGTTTCAGGATCGATGGCGGCAAAGCCGCCCGGCAAAAGGGGTTTGGAATACTGGGCCGCAAGATCCGTGAAGCTGTCGGGGTTGCAGAGCCCGACGAGCTTGAAGTCCTTGGCGCCGATGGATAGGTTGGTGCGTACCCGCATGGCGGCCGGGCGCATCTGGGACAGCTCGTCGAGGACCAGGCGGACGTAGGGCAAGTGGGCGCCGGTGAGCTTCGTGCGGGCCTCCTGCTCGGTGCCTTCGGCCACAGCGACGCCGCGGATCGACGCCTTGTCGGTGGCAACGCCCAGCTCGTCGTCCTCATCGAGGATGATGGCGTTGTCGGTCTTGCGCAGCTTGCCGGGCATTTCGAACCGCGAGAAGTGCTTGATGTAATGGAAGTACCGCAACACGGATTCGTAGGAGCGGATCTTCAACATCTGCAGGGACGTCGAGGCCAGAATCGCCACGGTCTCCTGGGGGTCGACCATCCAGTCGATCAGGGTGAGCAGGCCCAT
>Ga0255346_1004618_pt1 | contig 14880 bp, 6 predicted proteins | sample wastewater_treat_FD_194410 | JGI IMG/M metagenome (GOLD analysis project Ga0255346, IMG submission 194410) | Wastewater microbial communities from Lulu Island WWTP, Vancouver, Canada - plant22 | ecosystem: Engineered > WWTP > Wastewater > Unclassified | place: Canada: Vancouver, British Columbia... | reverse complement strand
TGATTATATGTTATTTAAAAATATTTTATTATTTTTGTCAAAATTTTTTATCATGGAAAAATTACTAAAAAATTCAAAAGAATACCTCGCTCTACCTAAAGACCACAAACGTGATTTTCTCGATCAGCTTTATCAATTTCTAATTGACGACCATGCTACAGTGGTAGATTATCAAAAGTTAAAAATCAAATCTACAGCGGCCATTTGTCCAAACTGTAAAAGTGAAAACGTTATCAAAGCTGGTACACGCAAAGGTAGACAAATATATAGATGCAAAAATTGTAGATATCAATTCAGTGAAACAGCACGCACCTTTGTATATCGCATGCGCAAATATCCATTGATGTTAGATTATTTACGCTGTATGCTTGAGGGTAAAAGCTTAAGAGCTTGTGCTGATGAAGTAGGTATTTGCTTAAAAACAAGTTTTCGATGGAGGCATAGGATATTAGCAGCATTGAGATCTTTTGAGGGAGGTATTAGCTTCTCTGGAATAGTAGAGGCAGACGAGTTGCTAATGCAATATTCAGAAAAAGGAAGGAAATACAAGAGCAGAGAAGAATATGAAAAAGCAAAGAAGAAGCGACATCCCAAGGTAGCAGTATTAGTAGTTACAGACAGAGAAGGAAATTTACTTCTCAAACATGTAGGGGATAAAAAAGTGAAAAATGAGCAATTGAAAAAAGAGCTGAATAAAAGGATAACAGAGAGTAATGTACTATGTGTAAAACCTAAAAAGGAATTCAAGAAGGCGGTTAAAGATATTAATAGTAAAAAAGTAATTGTAAACAAAAAGCAATTAAAGAGAGGTCTATACAGTGTAGAAATAGTGGAGAGCAAGATAGACAATTTTAAGAAATGGTTGATAAGATTCCATGGAATAGCTACGAAATACTTGCAGAGCTATTTAATGTGGTTCGTAGTAATGAATAAGTACCTAAAAGATATGATAGACCCTGACATTGGTAGGTTGCTAAACTTATCATCTCACGACAGATGGGCGTGGGACAAGTATTGGAAATTAATGAAATTAAAATATAAATAATAGCAATTAAGTCTAACAAAATATTAATTTCACAAATCCCTCTCCTACTTCCTTCAAATACAATTTTATAAAAGCTGATTAAGAGAAAATTTATTGACCACATTTATTATTTGCTTAATTTAAGTTTTAGCTTATCTACTATATATTTTTTTATCCAAATTCAATTGTCAATAACAAACATTATTTAGCCATTTTTTATATGTTCCACTGTTTAATTTTATAAGCGTTTTTCTAAAATATTTTTTTTAAAAAATTGAAATATTTCTTTAAAATATCTTTTATTTAAAAAATTTGTATTAAATTTGAAAAAAAATTAAATATGAAAAGTAAAATAATTATTTTTCTTGTGATATTTACTGGTTTATTATTTTTATCCTCTTGTGAAAAAGAAGAAGGTTGCAATGCAGTAATCACTGTAAAATTATTAAGAGATACTACTCAAGTAGTTCCATATGCTAATATCAGAATTTGGCAGATTAATTCTGATATTAATATTTTAGGTCAAGCAGATGCAAAAGGACGTTTTGAGCATTTCTTTAAAAATGAAGCCATTCTAAATGTAACTGCTAGCTCTACATTATATTTACCTATAGATACATTGAGTTCTGATACTCTAGATAATGATAGTCTATATGGAGAAACTACTATTCGACTGAAAAAAGGTAGTACTGTTACTAAAAGTGTTTTTATAGATTAATATTTTATTTATTATTTATAGCATCTAAATAACAAGCTCTACATAAGGGTTCGTATAAATCTTTTTCCCCTAATAAAACCAAATTTTCATTTATTGCTTTACGAAAAGAATATTGTGCTATATCACCACATCTAACGCATACAGCATGCACTTTAGTAATGTGTTCAGCTATTGCTAATAATTTAGGAATAGGACCAAATGGGAGACCTTTATAATCCATATCTAATCCTGCTACTATTACTCTAACGCCATTATTTGCTAATGTATTGCATACATTTACTAATTCATCATCAAAAAATTGTGCTTCATCTATGCCAACTACTTCAGCTTCACTGCTCAGAAGTAAAATACTTTGACTATTATCTACTGGAGTAGACATTAGACTCAGTGCATTATGGGATACTATCTGCTGCTCATCATATCTTTTATCTATAGCAGGTTTATAAATTTCTACTTTTAAGTTAGCTATTTGTGCTCTACGAATTCTACGAATAAGTTCTTCAGTTTTACCAGAAAACATGGAGCCAACGATTACCTCTATTGAACCAATTTTTTTGTTTGATCTTTTCTGCTCTAAAAACATATTTTGTAACAATTAAAAAATTTAATAATTATTTGCTAGATTTTAACTTTGACTTTAATAAATTTAATTGCATTAGTGCATCTAATGGAGTCAATTTATCTATATCTAGTGATAAAATCATTTGTCTAATCTCATCTAGCAGAGGATCATCTAATTGGAATAAGCTCAGCTGTATTGCATCACCCGTTGATTTTTCATCCCAAGTTTTAGATTCTCTATCAGCTTCTAACTGCTTTAATATCATATCTGCACGTTCAACGATTATTTTCGGCATTCCAGCCATTCGTGCTACATGTATTCCAAAGCTATGTTCTGAACCACCTGGTTCTAACTTTCTTAAAAAAATAATTTTTTTATCAATTTCTTTTACACTAAAATGATAATTTTTAACTCTTTCGAGATAATCAGCTACTTCATTTAGTTCATGATAATGAGTTGCAAAAATTGTCTTGGGTCTATAATAAGGATGGTTGTGAAGATATTCTATTATGGCCATTGCTATAGAAATACCATCAAAAGTACTAGTACCACGACCTATTTCATCGAGCAAAATCAAACTTCTTTCAGATAAATTATTTAATATGCTAGCAGTTTCATTCATTTCCATCATAAAAGTAGACTCTCCAAGAGAGATATTATCACTAGCACCCACTCTAGTAAATAACTTATCAGTTATGCTAATGACAGCTTCATCTGCAGGTACGAAACTCCCCATCTGTGCCATTAATACAATTAATGCTGTTTGTCTAAGAAAAGCACTTTTACCAGCCATATTTGGACCAGTCAAAACTATTATTTGCTGACTACCTATATCTAGGTACAAATCATTAGGTACATATTTCTCTCCAGCTTTTAGCATTTTTTCTATTACAGGATGGCGACCTTGTTTAATATTTAAAGTGTAATCATCTGTCAGAATAGGTCTATTATAATTATTTAAAATTGCTAAATAAGCAAAATTTGTTAAAACATCGATCTCTGCTATTAAATGTCCAGTAAGTAATAAATCTTTACAAAAATAAATAAGATCATTTAGTAGATTATCATATTCTTCTATTTCTAATTGTTGAATTCTAGCCTCAGCACCTAAAATTTTTTCTTCATAAGTTTTTAATTCTTCCGTAGTATATCGTTCTGCTTGGGTCAATGTTTGCTTTCGTATCCATGATGTAGGTACTTTATTTTTATGGGCATTAGTAACTTCGAAATAATATCCAAAAATATTATTATAACCGATCTTTAGGCTAGAAATACCAGTGTTTTTTATTTCTCTTTGCAAAATTTCTTTTAGTAATTCTTTACTATGATTTTTAATATTTCTCAGCTCATCTAGTTCTGCATTGATTGCATTTCTAATAACATCTCCTTTTTGTATAGAGACTGCCGGTTCATCAATAATAGTATTTCTTATTTTATCAATTAATTTAAAAGATTTATCATCTATTTTATCTAACTTATCAAATATATTTGGAACTTCATTTAATAATTTTTGGATTTCAAAAGCATATTCAATAGCATTAGCTAATTGTAATAATTCTCTAGGATTAATTTTTTTACTAGCCAATCTACCAACCATTCTTTCTATATCACCGATATTTTTTAGTTTTTCACGTATTTGCTGTATTATATCTTTGTTATGCACGAAATAATCCACAACATCTAATCTCCAATTAATAATTTTTTTATCTAAAATTGGCATAATAATCCATTTAGAAAGCAATCTAGAACCCATTGGTGTATTACACTGATCCATAATCTTAAAAAGAGAAACCCCCTCTGGGTGCATAGATGTTAATAATTCTAAATTACTAATTGTAAATTTATCTAGCCACATATAATCATCATTATCAATGCGACTAATAGTTATTAAATTTGAAAGATGTTTCTGCTGCGTAGTGGTAATATAATACAAAGCCACACCTGCACATATTTGTGCTATTGGCATATCTTCTATCCCGAAGCCTTTTAGATTATCAGTTTCGAACTGTTCTATTAATTTATCTCGTGCAAAATCAAACTGAAATATCCATTTCTCAAAAGTAAAAACAGGATAATTACCAAATAACTCAATAAATTGATCTTTTTGTTCTTTAGAAAGTAAAACCTCAGTAGGATGATAAGAATCCAGAATACGTTTGATAAAATCACTTGACCCTTGAGTAGCTAAAAAATCTCCAGTAGAGACATCTAGCAATGCTAGACCATATACATCATTTTGTGAATAACATGTTGCTAAAAAATTATTCTCTTTTTGAGATAAAACATTATCAGTGAAAACAACACCTGGGGTTACTAGCTCAGTTACACCTCTTTTAACGATAGTTTTAGCAAGTTTAGGATCCTCTAATTGTTCACAAATAGCTACTCTATATCCAGCTCGTACTAATCTGGGTAAAAATGTATCTAAACTATGATAGGGAAAACCTGCAAGATCCTCCTCAGCAGCCGCACCATTAGATCTTTTTGTTAAAACAATACCTAATACTTCTGATGCTATATGTGCATCATCACCAAAAGTTTCATAGAAATCTCCCACTCTGAATAAAATTATAGTATCAGGATATTTATTTTTAATTTCCCAATATTGCTTCATTAAAGGTGTTACCTTCTTAGCCATAATTTTTCCTTAGAATTGATAATTATATTTTAAAAAGGTAAAATTACTAAAAAATATAATAATTTATTTATAAAAAAATTAGAAAATAAGAGAAAAAAATAAATAAAAAAAGTCCGCTTTTTAGCGGACTTTAGAAAGAGTAATTGGTGGCGACCTACTCTCCCGCCTTAGCAGTACCATCGGCGCTAGTGGGCTTAACGACTCTGTTCGGTATGGTAAGAGGTGATCACCACTGCTATAGCCACCATAAATATCTATAACATACTTAATAGGGGTGGAGAAACATTGTAAGTTTCAAAAGGGATTAATGTCTTTTTTTAAAAGAGGAAGCTTTGGGTAATTAGTACTGCTCGGCTAAACGCATTACTGCGATTACACCTGCAGCCTATCAACGTCATCGTCTCTAACGTCCCTCTAAGGAATCCTAATCTTGAAGTTGGCTTCGCACTTATATGCTTTCAGTGCTTATCCTTACCATACATAGCTACCCTGCTATGTAGTTGGCACTACAACAGGTACACTAGTGGTATGTTCATCCCGGTCCTCTCGTACTAAGGATGACTCTTCTCAAGATTCCAACGCCTACCGCAGATAGGGACCGAACTGTCTCGCGACGTTCTGAACCCAGCTCGCGTGCCACTTTAATCGGCGAACAGCCGAACCCTTGGGACCTTCTCCAGCCCCAGGATGTGACGAGCCGACATCGAGGTGCCAAACCACTCCGTCGATGTGAGCTCTTGGGAGTGATCAGCCTGTTATCCCCGGAGTACCTTTTATCCTTTGAGCGATGGCCCTTCCATTCAGAACCACCGGATCACTATGCCCGACTTTCGTCCCTGATCGACTTGTTTGTCTCTCAGTCAAGCACCCTTGTGCCATTACACTCATCGCACGATTGCCGTCCGTGCTGAGGGTACCTTTGGAAGCCTCCGTTACTCTTTTGGAGGCGACCACCCCAGTCAAACTACCCACCTAGCACTGTCTCCACTTTTCGTGGATTAGAACCCAAGTATAAGAAGGGTGGTATTTCAACGTCGACTCCACTGTAGCTGGCGCCACAGCTTCTTAGTCTCCCACCTATCCTACACATCTTATACCCAGACCCAATACTAAGTTGCAGTGAAGGTTCACGGGGTCTCTCCGTCCCGCGGTAGGTAAGCGGCATCTTCACCGCTACTTCAATTTCACCAAGCTCATGGCTGAGACAGCGCCCAGATCGTTACACCATTCGTGCAGGTCGGAATTTACCCGACAAGGAATTTCGCTACCTTAGGACCGTTATAGTTACGGCCGCCGTTTACCGGGGCTTCAGTTCAGAGCTTCTCCATCTTGCGATAGATAACCCCTCCCTTTAACCTTCCGGCACCGGGCAGGTGTCAGGCTATATACTTCATCTTTCAATTTTGCATAGCCCTGTGTTTTTGGTAAACAGTCGCCTGGGCCACTTCCTGCGCCCACCTCTCAGTGGGACCCCTTCTCCCTAAGTTACGGGGCTATTTTGCCGAGTTCCTTAGCCATGATTCTCTCGCGCACCTTAAGATCCTCTCCCCAACTACCTGTGTCGGTTTACGGTACGGTCTATCCTACACTCATGCGGCTTAGAGGCTTTTCTTGAAAGTATGTTTACGGCCATTTTCCAATCTCCTTACGGATCTCGGTACTATCAGGTTCGACATACTCGACGGATTTACCTGTCAAGTATTTATCTACACCCTTTAACGTGCTATTCCGTCAGCACGCAGACCTGTCACTCCTCTGTCACCCCTTCACCTCGTGTATTATAGGTACTGGATTATTAACCAGTTTACCATCGGACTCCCAGTCACCCAGTTATCCTTAGGCTCCGACTAACTCTGATTCGTCGAACGTAGATCAGAAACCCTTAGTCTTTCGGTGTCACGTATTCTATCCGTGATTATCGTTACTCATGCCTACATTTTCTCTTCTATTCGCTCCAGATATCCTCGCAAATATCCTTCTACGCCAATAGAATGCTCTTCTACCTCAACCTATTTTTCATAGATTAACTATAGCTTCGGTGTAACAATTTATGCCCGCTCATTTTCCACGCCACCCCGCTCGACTAGTGAGCTGTTACGCACTCTTTAAATGATGGCTGCTTCCAAGCCAACATCCTAGCTGTCTACGCAGTTTGACCTCGTTTTTCTCCAACTTATTGTTATCTCCGGGACCTTAGCTGATAGTCTGGGTTGTCCCCCTCTCGGACATGGACCTTAGCACCCACGCCCTCACTCCCATAATTCCATCAATAGCATTCTCAGTTTGTCTGGATTCGGTAGCCTCGCGACCCCTAGTCCAATCAGCGCCTTACCTCTATTGATTACCTTATGAGGCTGCCCCTAAAGGCATTTCGAAGAGTACGAGCTATCTCTCAGTTTGTTTGGCCTTTCACCCCTACCCACAGCTCATCTAAGAACTTTTCAACGTTCACTAGTTCGGCCCTCCATCCACTGTTACATGAACTTCAGCCTGGCCATGGGTAGATCACTAAGTTTCGCGCCTAATTATACTAACTATTTCGCCCTATTAAAACTCGCTTTCGCTTCGGCTCCTCAGTTTACCCCTGATTAACCTCGCTAGTATAATTAACTCGTAGGCTCATTATGCAAAAGGCACGCCGTCACTCTATTCTCATAAAGCTCCGACCGCTTGTAAGTGCATGGTTTCAGGTCTATTTCACCTCGTTATTCACGATGCTTTTCACCTTCCCCTCACGGTACTCGTCCTCTATCGGTCTTCCACTTGTATTTAGCCTTGCCAGATGGTCCTGGCTGCTTCCTGCTAGATTCCTCGTGTCTCGCAGTACTCAGGCTCACACTTCGATATATTCTATATTTCGCGTACGGGGCTTTCACCCTCTTTGGCCTAACTTTCCAGTTAGTTCCACTATATATCCTATATCTTATCCCTTCAGGAACTAGTGTGGCCTACTACCCCATATATGCCTAAACTTATATGGTTTGGGCTCTTACCCTTTCGCTCGCCACTACTTAGGTAATCACTATTGTTTTCTCTTCCTCTGGCTACTTAGATGGTTCAGTTCACCAGGTTAGCTCTATAGCTCCTCGCTATAGTGTTATGTATCTCTACATAACGGGTTACCCCATTCGGACATCTCCAGATCATCGGTCGCTCAGCACCTCCCTGAAGCTTTTCGCAGCCTGCCACGTCCTTCTTCGCCAGTGGAAACCAAGGCATCCCCCATGCACTCTTACATACTTCCTCTTTTCACGGTTTTCTTTTTTTTTATTTTCTCCCCCTCTTTCTACCTACCTATTTTTTTTCTTTGCTTTCTTTTTTCTTTCTTCTTCTTTTCTCTCTTTGGTTTCTCCTTCCCCCCTCAGTATGTTAATTTACTATCTTTAAGATAAATGCAATGGAGAATATCGGATTCGAACCGATGACCCCCAGCTTGCAAAGCTGGTGCTCTAGCCAGCTGAGCTAATCCCCCGATTTTTATAGTCCCGAGCAGACTTGAACTGCTGACCCCTACATTATCAGTGTAGTGCTCTAACCAACTGAGCTACGGGACTAAAAGAACGAGAGTAGATGAGTGTAAGGGGAAAAAAAGAGAAAAGGATTTCTCTAGAAAGGAGGTATTCCAGCCGCACCTTCCGGTACGGCTACCTTGTTACGACTTAGCCCCAGTCATCGAGTTTACCCTAGGTCGCTCCTTTTACGGTTACGAACTTTAGGTACCCCCAACTTCCATGGCTTGACGGGCGGTGTGTACAAGGCCCGGGAACGTATTCACCGCGCCATTGCTGATGCGCGATTACTAGCGAATCCACCTTCATGGAGTCGAGTTGCAGACTCCAATCCGAACTGAGATAACTTTTCGAGATTCGCTCCTAGTCGCCTAGTCGCTGCCCTCTGTAGTTACCATTGTAGCACGTGTGTAGCCCTGGACATAAGGGCCGTGCTGATTTGACGTCATCCCCACCTTCCTCTCTGCTTGCGCAGGCAGTCCCTCTAGTGTCCCCAGCTTTACCTGCTGGCAACTAAAGGTAGGGGTTGCGCTCGTTGCTGGACTTAACCAAACACCTCACGGCACGAGCTGACGACAACCATGCAGCACCTCGTATGATATCCCTTGCAGGACTGTAACCTTTCAGCTACATCTATCATACGTTCTAACCCAGGTAAGGTTCCTCGCGTACCATCGAATTAAACCACATGCTCCTCCGCTTGTGCGGGCCCCCGTCAATTCCTTTGAGTTTTAACCTTGCGGCCGTATTCCCCAGGTGGATCACTTATCACTTTCGCTTGGACACTGACTGTCTGTCGCCAATATCTAGTGATCATCGTTTAGGGCGTGGACTACCAGGGTATCTAATCCTGTTTGATCCCCACGCTTTCGTGCCTCAGCGTCAACTATGGTCTAGTACCCCGCCTTTGCCTCCGGTGTTCTGTGTGATATCTACGCATTTCACCGCTACACCACACATTCCAGGTACCCCTCCCATGTTCTTAGTTATACAGTATCGCCAGCACTACTACAGTTGAGCCGTAGCCTTTCACTGACAACTTATTTAACCGCCTACGCACCCTTTAAACCCAGTAATTCCGAATAACGCTTGCACCCTCCGTATTACCGCGGCTGCTGGCACGGAGTTAGCCGGTGCTTTTTACTACACTACCTTCCTATTAGTATCTCGTACTAACCTCTATTCGCGTAGTAAAGAAGTTTACAACCCATAAGGCCGTCTTCCTTCACGCGGCATGGCTGGGTCAGGCTTTCGCCCATTGCCCAATATTCCCTACTGCTGCCTCCCGTAGGAGTCTGGACCGTCTCTCAGTTCCAATGTGGGGGGTCTCTCTCTCAAAACCCCTAACCATCTTCGCCTTGGTGAGCCCTTACCTCACCAACTAGCTAATGGTCAGTAGGCCCCTCTCATACCGCATAATCGCTTATGCTTTGATTATATGCCTCTATTCATATAACCTCATGGGGTATTACCACAGATTTCTCTATGCTATCCCCCTGTATGAGGTAGGTCTCCTACCTATTACTCACCCGTCCGCCGGTCGCCATCAATATACTCGCGTATATCATGCTGCCCCTCAACTTGCATGTATTAAGCCTGCCGCTAGCGTTCATCCTGAGCCAGGATCAAACTCTCCATACTTTCTCTCTTGTACTTCTTCTTGATCCTCCTCTTCTCTCGCTTTTGTTAAACTCTTCTTCCCCTTACTCCTCTCATCTCCTCAATTTACTTCCTTATTATTTTTTTTAAGTCTTTTTTCTCTTCTTTTTCATCCTACCCTCTCTAATCTACCCCCTTATCCCCTATCTACACCACCTCCTCTCTCCTCTATCTACCTCTTTCCTCTTTTTTGGGACTGCAAAATTATTTACTTTTTTTCACTCCACCAAATTTTTTTTATCTTTTTTAAAAAATTTTTTACCTACCCTATTTTTTGCTCCACCTCATCTTTTATCTATCAACTTTAATTGCTCCCTACTGCCTCTTCTATATGACTACCACTATGGCCTCCATCATCTCCCTCTACCTTATTCCCCCTTTTTGAGAGTGCAAAAGTATTCACTTTTTTTTATTCTACCAAATTTTTTTTCACCTTTTTTATATTAATTTATTATCTCTAAAACTAAAAAAGTCATTTTTAGAAACAATAACGTGGTCTATAACCTCAATACCGAGAATTTTACCAGATTCAACTAATTTTTGAGTAATATTTAAATCTTCTTGAGAAGGAGTATTATCACCAGATGGATGATTATGAGCTACAATAATCTGAGAAGCCAGATTTCTGACAGCAGGTTCGAAAACTTCTCTTGGATGAACCAAACTAGCATTTAGAGTACCTATAGAAATAATTTCTTGAGTGATTTCTTGATTTTTAGTATCTAAATAAAAAATAACAAAATGTTCTTTTTTGCTTTCTCTAATATCTTTCAAAGCTTCCCATACTTGAGAGGGCTTCATATAGAGTCTAGTTTGTTTATCTTTTAAAAATCTTTTACCCAATTCGAAACAAGCAATTATTTCACAAGCTTTAGCAGGACCTAGTCCAGGATAAACTTTTAAATCATCATAATTCAAATAAGGTAATTTATCTTTAGAAAATTTTTTTAAAATATTGCCTGCTAAATCTAAAACATTTTCGTCTTTAGTCCCTGAACGTAATAGAATAGCTAATAATTCTTGGTCAGATAGTTTATCTGGACCATATTTAATTAATTTTTCTCTTGGTCTTTCAATATTTGGTAAATCTTTAATAGTGATTTTATTTTTTTTAGACATAAAAAAGTTATTAAAATACTATAATTTTATAATTATACATTTTATTAATTCTAAGGATGTATATACCTGAGTTAGCAATAGAAAAACTATTAGAATTCCCGCAAGATATCAATTCGCCACTAATATTAAATAATTGCCATTGCTCCAAATTTGGTGCTAAAATATTAACATAAGAATTTACTGAAACAGGATTGGGATATACACTAATATCAGAGAGACTTTGATAATTATCTGTAGAAGAAATATAAGGATAAGGACTATCACCAATAATAGGTCTCATCATCAAAGCACCACTATATTGAGAATTTCTCCATGTGCCATCTACATTATAAAAAAGAAACTGGTGAGCATCATTATTCATATCAAAGCCGATGTTAATATTATTATTTTGATATTGTATAAAACCAATATAAAAATTACCAGAAGGTAAAGCGAGAGGCTGATCTAGAATATAATTATAAAATTTACCAAGTTCATCAAGGCTTTGAGGTAAAAGCTTATCTTCTTGATAAATGACATTACCTGGTGTCCCATTAAGATCATTCCAAACATACAAGCCAAAATAATCATAATCAACCATTGAAGATAAGGGATTAAAAAATATTTGAATTGTTCTGAGAGTATCTGGAGAATTTAATCTAAATTTATAAGCTAGTTTAGCATCATAACCAGATAAACCATATCCTGCTGTAGGTATTCCGCAATCATAAGCAAAATAATTATAAAAATTTTGATTAAATTTAATAGTATCATTTTGAGTAATAGTATCAGGAATAGTGGCAGTATTAATAGCAAAAGTAACAATAAACTCTGCAATACTATCTGAATTTGTATTAAAAGTATAAGGTAAAGAATTCCTAGTAAAGATTGTATCAGAAAATGGAAAAACATTTAAAGCACTCAAAGATGGATTATATGGAGTTCCAATGCCAGCTTTGTCAACAATATTAATATATTCTGTAACATTACAAGTCTGGTTAGAATAATTAGAATAAGGAATAGAAAAACCAGTAGCCATTTCATCATTAGCATTAGCTAAAAATTGTTGCCAAGGGATAGAAACATAATTTTTTAATAAAGAATATTTCTGACCTCTGAAAGCCAAATCTACTGGCAATGTGTCGTCGTGGTGTCTATTTTTATTAATAATAATATAATCTATATTCCAAATATCACCATTCCCATTCCAATTAGGAATTTGATTATCTGCTATACTAGCATAATTACGAAATCTAAATCTAAAATGTGAATTTAAAAAATAATCATCTAACAAAGGTATCATCACTACCTGCCATGGGTTACCGAAAGAGTCAATAAAAGATTGCAAGGGCATACCCTCACATGCCCACATTTTATGCCAAGTTTGATTTATACTATCGTAAAATTCTAAAATTAAAGAATCTTTAGTTTCTGGAGCATCACCTAAACCCTGAGGCTGAAAAGCAAAACTAAAATAAATAGAATCACTAATATGCAACGGATGTGCAACGCCAACAAAAAAACTATCTAATCTAATATAACATGAAGTAAGAGTATCAGCGGGAAATGGAGTGTATTGAGCATGTTCATATAATTTACCAAATTTATCTAAAGCATCAAGAGTAATAACACCATTGGTAAATGGTTTATATGAATATTCATTATTACTAAAAGCAGTACTATCAGTAAAAAATCTACTTGATGGAAAACCATAATTATTAGCTAAATCAATTACAACGGGTAATTTTAATTGATTAATAGATTTATTGTAAGTTTTGTCATTAGATATTTTATAATTCATTAAATACGGATTATAATTGAGTGGAGTTAAATACTCTTGAGCAAAAATCATATCAGATAAAACCATCAATAAAAGAAGATTCAATATTTTTCTCATTTAGGATTAAATTTAATTATTTAACAAAATTAGAAAAGAATTTTTTAATAAAAAATTATTCAAAAGTAAAAACAACCCAAAAGATTTTTGATTTTATGTATTGTAAATTTTTGTCAAAAACAGTTCCTCTACGAGTAGTGATGTCATTAATGCCATAAGCCATTCTAATTTCTACACCAAATTTAAAATATTTCAAATAAAAATCTGTACCACCACCAATGATAAATTGATAGTTATGCGGATTAATTTTCAAAAGTTCCAAATTATCCTCTTTTTTTTTAGCTTGAGAAGCTAGATCTATGCTATATTGAGCTCCAGCTAAAGCATATGCTCTGAAATTTGTCAATCTATCCGTTTTGTATTTAAAATAAAGAGGAAAATCTAATAAAGTAGATTCAGCGGTTTTAGTAACAGCCTCTATAGAACCATCTGGTTGTCTGAGAGTGAAGTCGATTTTTCTAGTGCCAAAAGAAAGACCAGGAATAAATCTGAGATTGAGATGAGAAGCTAAACGAAGATCTGCAGTAATGCCAATTTCAAAGCCACTTTGTGGTCTAGGAACAGCAGTTAGAAGAGTATCATTGGGTTTCACTTTAGTACTAAAAGACATACTATTGAGCCCTAGTATAAACCCAAAATGTATAGGCTTCATATCAAAAGTAACTAGATTCATCATACTCTCGTTCTGAGCATAACTGGTGATAAGTATAATCGAAAGTAAAATAGTAATATTAATTTTTTTCATAAATATTTAAACGCAAAATTAAAATTATTATTGTAAATCATTAGACATAGTATAGAAAAACTAATTATTGATTTTCATATTAGACTTGTCAGCTTTGTAAGCTAGATAAAAATACCATATACCAGTGCAAATGTAGACGACAGATTGTACAATAGTATATGCTATCAATATTTTAGCAAAAGAATAACCAACCGCAGCCATTATAATAATAGTGCCTAAGCTTAACACATAATTAATAACAGCAAAAACAAAATCTAGTTCTTGTTTATCTACTACTAAAGGTAATGAATTAACAGGCAAAATAAGAAAATAGAAAAACATTGATAAAACATAATATTGAGCATATACGCCAGCCTGAGACCACTGATCTCCCAAATAAAATGTAAAAAGTACTCTACCACCTAATCCAATAATTAAAAGAAAGGGTAAAGCAAATAAAAGTGTTGTTTTTAAATTTTTTAAAAATAATTTTTGAAGACTATTTTTATCTTGATAAGTCTGAGCAGCATCTTTATAAAATACTTGAGATAAAGCATTGCCAATAAGCTGTATAGGTATTCTCAGATATTTAATAACAATAGAAAAAAGGCCTAAAGTCTCTGCACCAAAAAAATAAGTAATAAGCCAAAAGAGGAAAAATTGTTGAGAAAAAGTATCAGCAACTGTGTGCACACTATTCACTAATGGGAATTTTTTATATTCATGAGCTACTTTTCTAATGAGTTTAAAATTCCATAACGGCTTAAAATCAGTCTTTTGCTTAATAATAACGTAGAGATAAACCATAGATAGTAATTGTCCCAAAAACCAACCATAAATTAGTCCGTTTCCACCCCACTGCCAATAGCCCCACGCAGCTATTAAAAGCTGACCCACAGTAGATTGTGCTATTTTACTATAAGACAAATGTCTGAATAATCCATAACGCAAACAAATATTATGGAAAGTATTATAAGAGGCTACTACAAGCACTGCTATACTAACTAACCAAATATATTGAGGTAATACTTGATCATTGTATACTTGCGTG
>Ga0255346_1004613_pt1 | contig 14896 bp, 10 predicted proteins | sample wastewater_treat_FD_194410 | JGI IMG/M metagenome (GOLD analysis project Ga0255346, IMG submission 194410) | Wastewater microbial communities from Lulu Island WWTP, Vancouver, Canada - plant22 | ecosystem: Engineered > WWTP > Wastewater > Unclassified | place: Canada: Vancouver, British Columbia... | reverse complement strand
GATGAGTTGTTCGGCGAGCAGTTGCCGCAGTCGGGCTTCGTCGGCGGGATGCTCCGGACGATGCACCGTCGCCAGATAATCTTTCAGCTTCTTCCGCATGAAGACGCCATTGGTGCAGATGTACACAATGCGGCCCTGGCGCCGGAGACCTTCCACCAAGGCCTCGATCTGGGGATAGATCAGCGGTTCGCCGCCGCAGATGGAAACCATGGGCGCGTCGCATTCGTCGGCCACCGCCAGACATTTCTCCAGCGGCACCAGGTTTTTGAGCGACGTGGAATACTCGCGAATCCGGCCGCAGCCGGTGCAGGTGAGATTGCAGGTGTGCAGCGGCTCCAACTGCAACACCAACGCAAACTTCGGCGTGCGGCGCAGCTTGTGCTTGAGAATGTGCCCGGCGATTTTGACCGAAAGAGCGAGCGGAAAACGCATGGTTACAAGGTGGCGGCTGGGGCCGGGTGTGCGGCCAACGGTAACGCGGCCCCCGCACCGGGCGCCGGCGGGGACGATTGCTGCATGAACATCAACGGACTGATCGGCACGCTGGTGTTCACCCCGCTGCATCCGACCGCGCCTAACGTCAGGACCAGAGCGACGACGGCAGCGCACAACTGGCAAACGGATCTTTTCACGAAGCTGCGACTATACGCCCCTTCGCCGGGGCTGCAACTGTTTATTCTTGGCGCCACATTGCGAATCAATCCACAGACATCGGGCACAATCGGCTTGTTGCGCAGTTCGCCGCCTCCGTAACATGGGCGGCAATTGACAAACATGAAAACGCTTGCTCGCCCGCGCCCACGATCAAATCGTCCGTCGGGACGATTTCAATTTTTGACTTGGTTCATCGGCTGTTGGCTCGTGGTGGTGGCGGCGGCATCCGGCGCCGCCGAGCCGGATCTGGCATTGCTGCGGGGGCGGGTGCTGGAAGATATCTTCGTCTTGCGCGACTATCGTCCGGGCAAAAACAGCTTTGTTGAAAGCGCCGAGCGCCACCCGGGCGCGTGGACGAACATCGGTTACCGCCACACGTTGCTTGACGTGCGCGGGCAGGGATCGCTCCGTCACCTCTGGACAACGCGCCAAGCAGGCGAACCATTCTTCGACTGGGAATTTTTTGTGGATGGCGAAACCCAGCCCAGCCTGCGCGGTACGGACGTGGGGTTGGTGGAAGCGACGCGTCGGCTGCCGACGCCGGTGGGACCGGTGAATTACTTTCCGGTGGATAACCAGGCCTTCAACCTTTTCCTGCCCATTCCCTTTGAACGCAGCCTGCGCGTGGACGTGGTGCAACGGCTGCCGCAATTCTGGCTGTGGTTTTGTCAACTGGATTACCGGTTAAACGACGACTCCCTCCGGGGCGCGCGCTTGTTCAGCCAGGGCAACGGAACGAACTTGTCCCTCGCGTACGTGGGGTTGCCCCAACAACCGCTTGCCCAGCCGCCCTCCAGCCTGCCGCGCGTGCCTCATGCTTTAGAGTCCAAGACGATTCCACCGGGGCAGCACCGCACGCTCGCGCAACTGACCGGCCCGGCGATTGTGCGGGAGCTGCGCCTGCGCTGGCCCACGAATGCCGCGTTGCGTCTGCGTGTGCGTTACGATGGTGCGGCGGGCGACGCCGTCAACTCGCCAGTGGCGCAATTTTTCGGTCCATTCCGCGGGGTGTCTTACTTTGAACACACCCCCGGCGACGCGAGTTGTTATCTGCCCATGCCCTTTCGTGAGAAGCTCGAACTCATCCTGGCCAACGAGGGCGACGCGGCGGCTGACGTGGCGGGCGAGGTCGTCGTGGAAAAGGTGCCCGGCTTCGCGCCGTCGTGGGGTTACTTCCATGCCCGCCATCAACGCACAGAACGCACGGACGGCCACCGTCCACATCAGGTGTTGTACGCGCGGGGACGCGGGCATTGGCTGGGCATGACCCTTTACCGGACGGGCCACGATCACGGTGGCGGTGATTTTGCGGTCTTGGACGGTGAGGGCGAGACGCCGGCATTTTTGCATGGAATCAACGGCGAGGATTATTTCACGTTCGCCTGGTTTGGCCGGGGGGCGCACCATCCCTACGCCATCGCGCACGCGAATGACGTGGGCCGTTACCGGCATCATTTCGAGAACGTTTATCCCTTCCAAAAATCCGTGGCCATCGAGTGGGGAGCGTTCGCGGATCTCAGTCCGGAAAGCGTGGCCGTGTGGTATCAGGATTCACCGGAGGACACCACCCTCGCGGACGGGGCGCGCGCGGAATCCGCCGTCTGGGACGTATTCGGGCCGGTGGCCATTCTGCATGACGCCGTGGGCCGGGCGACGGTGGATCCGTTTTCGGTCCTGCCCTCCGTGGCCGATCTTGACGCGGGCAAACAGTTTGAGTGCCGGCTGGTGAAAGAGCGTTTCCGGTCCGGCTGGCAGAAGGAATGGACGGTCGGACCGATGTTGAATCTGACCTACATCGCGCGGCATGGCACGAAAGTGGATCCGGAGCGGGAACTGGGCGGCATGGGCCACGCGTTTCTGGCGCGACGGTTTGTCGTCGCAGACACTGCCCATACCGTGCCGTGCCTCTTCGCCCACGATGATCCGGCGGAAGTGTGGGTCAACGGCAAACGGATTTACACCGGCGCGCAGCATTTCAACGGGTTTGAAACCGTGACACTTCAACTGCCCCTGCGCGCGGGTAAGAACGAAATCGTCGTGCGCCTGACGAATTACTTCAACCGGAACTTCAACTGGACCGGATTTCTGCTGCGACCGAAAACCGGGGACGGCTGGCGTTGAGCGGACGGCGACCGCTCAGAGCGCCAGAATCTGATCGAGTTTTTCGGAGATGACGCGGAGGCGCACCTCCGGCGAGACCCCTTTGGGCTCGTACGCCGGCTCAACGGTCACCCAGCCGGAATAACCGATATCGTCGAGCGCCTTCATCACGGCGGGCCAGTCATTGTCGCCTTCCAGAAACTCGACGTTGAATCCAGCGTAGGGACCGCCCGCCGCCATTTTTTTCCGGCTGAATTCCTTGATGTGAACATGGACGATGCGCGGTCCGAGAATGCGAATCCAATGCTCTGGCCACCCGAACGCCACCACATTGCCGACATCGAATTGCCAACCCACCGCCGGACTGTTGAACTCGTCCACGTACCGCGCGGCTTCGAGCGGGCTAAGCAGAAAATTGTTCCAGACGTTTTCAAAGGCGATCTTCACGCCGAGTTCCTCCGCCAGCGGCACGGCCTGGCGGAACCCTTCCTGCGTGCGGGCGTAGTTTTCGGCGTAGGTCGTGGCTTCGTTGACCCCGCCGGCTACTGCCAGCACGGAATGCGCCCCGTATTGCTTGGCCTCGCGCAAGGCCTGTTTGACGCCCTCCACCGCCGCGAGCCGGTCGGCCGCCGAGGCGGAGGCGAGGTGGCGTGATTTGGAGGCGCAGACCACGCTGTGAATAAGCACGCCTGTTGCATCACGCGCGCGCAACAGCGTTTCCACGTCGAGATCCATCGGCGGCTCAATCCCATGGAAGCCCGCGTCCTTGAGCGCCTTAAACTTGTCCAGCGGTTCCCGGCCCGGGACGGAGCCGTACCAAAATCCTTTTTTCCAGTTACGTTTCATACGCAAACCCGCAGGTTACGACGCCAAGATTTGGTCCACCCGCTGGGCGAGGTCCTGGAGGCCCTCCGGGGTGTCGCCACCCCCCTGTTCGGTAATGACCCAGTCGCGATAACCAATTTCATCCAGCGCCTTCATGATGGCGGGCCAGTCGTTGTCGCCCTCCCGTAATGAAACCTGGAACCCCTTCCACAAGCCCTCGCTGTCCCGTTTTTTCCGGCTGAATTCCTTGATATGCACCTTCGCGATGCGTTTGCCGAGGATGCGGATCCATTGTTCGGGCCAGCCGTAGTTGAGGATGTTTCCGCAATCGAAATGCCAGGCCACCGCGGCGCTTTGGAACTCATCCACGTACCGCGCGGCCTCAAGCGGACTCAGGAGAAAATGATTCCACACATTTTCCAAGGCGATCTGCACGCCCAACTCCTCCGCCAGCGGCACCGCTTTGCGGATTTCGGTTTGGGACCGTGCATACGCCTCGGCATAGGTAACCTCCTTCTTCACCGTGCCGGGCACGAGCAACACGGAGGTCGCTCCGTAACGCTTGGCTTCGCGGAGGCATTGTTCCAGTGCGGCAAGCCCCTCGGCGCGCACTTTCGGATCGGGATCCGTCAACGGTTTGCTCCAGTGATGCGCGCCGCAGACGCTGGGGATTTCCAAGCCGACCTCGTCCCGGGCCCGCAGGACTTCCTCCACATCCATGTGGCTCATCATTTCGACTCCGTCGAAACCGGCCGCCTTGACCGCTTTCATTTTTTCAAGCACGGAACCTTTAAGCCCGATGGTGGCCCACATGATGCCTTTTTTGAGCGGGCGCCCCGCCGGCTTGGTGGCGGCTTGGGCGCGGGCAGAGAGAGAGGCAAAGCCGAGGGTGGCGGCGGCCAGGCCGCAACCACCGCGATGCAGGAATTGGCGTCGAGTCATGATCAAGATGGATGAGTGGGGTTTATACGAATTTGGTGCGGCCCGGCATCGCCATCGGCGCCACCGGCAACGGAGTTTTCCAGTCCAAGGTTTCCGGCACGAGCTGTTCCTGTGAATTCTGCATCATCTCCCAAGTGATCTCCTGGCCGGTGTAGGCGGCCATGCGCCCCATGATGCCCGCCAGCGTGCTGTTGGCTTCCCAGATGCCGTCGTTGATCGGTTTGCCGCTGCGGATGGAGGCGAACAACTCGTCATGCTCGGTTTGATACATGTTGTTGGGCTGCCCGCGGAAGCGCCAGGTTTGCGCGCCGGTGATGCGCGGACCGCGTCCGTCAATGATCCCCTGGCCGGTGCTGCCCATCAGGAAATCGGAGTTTTCATTGAAACATCCACTGATCTGCCGCTGCCCCAAGAAAGCGCGCACACCGCCCTCCCATTCATAAACAACATTGATGTGATCGAAGATGTTGCCTTCGTTATTGGGCGTCTGGCGTCCGCCGCTGGCCACCGCCTTGAGCGGCGGCACATCCTGCATCGCCCACATCACCTTGTCCACGCTGTGTACCGCTTGTTCCACCAACCCATCGCCGCAAACCCAGACGAAATTGTACCAATGCCGCAACTGCCATTCCACGTCGCCCATGCCGGCAGGGCGCTGACTGGCGGGAGGCATCGGCTTGACCGGGCCCGTGAGATAAGTCGCATAAATGGCGCGTATGTCGCCGATCGCGCCGCTGTGAATCTGCTGGAAAAATTCCCGGCGCGCGGTGTCGTAGCGCCAGCACAAGCCCGCCACCCAGGCGAGTTTCTTTTCCGCCGCCATCCGCGCGGATTCGAGCACCGACCGCACTCCGACGGCATCCGTGGCAATGGGTTTTTCAACGAATTGATGTTTGCCGGCGATAACCGCGGCGCGCACATGCGCCGGACGAAATCCCGGCGGCGCCCCCTGCAACACCACGTCCACTCCGCTGTCAATGAGCTTTTGATAAGCGTCCAGCCCCACAAACTGTTTTTCGGGGGGCACTTTCACACGGTCCGCAATCGCCTTCTGTTTTTGGAGTGAATCCAAGCTTTTGGCGACCGGTTCGGGAAACGCATCGGCCAAGGCGACCAGGACGGTGTTTGGATCCGCCTGCAACGCCTGACTGGCCGCGCCGGTGCCGCGGCCTCCGCAACCAATCAACCCGATTCGCAATGTTTCCCCGTTTTCCGCCGCCCCGGCGTTCCGGGAGAGAATGGCGGGCATGGCGAGTGCGGCACTCGCCACAGCGGAGGTTTTCAGGAATTGGCGGCGGGAAGTCGGCTGCCCTTGGAAATTTGAATGGCCCCAGTTCATATTCATAAATCAGTACAGGAGTGATACGTCCTTGACGCGACGGGGTCAAGCCATCGCTTGCCGGGGGGCTCCGCTACGGACAGGCCGCTGAACCTTCGACAAGCGTGGTTCCCAACCGGAACCAGCCAGCCGGGGTATTCCATTGACGGTTTAAGCGCATTTTTTCCACTCTGGAGCGGTCTGGCATGAGCGCGTTACGGTGCGGCGTAATTTTCTGGGTGGCGTGGTTGTTCGGCTGGGGGCCGATGTTTTCCGCGTGCGCCGGGTCGCCCCCTAAACAAGCCTCGCTGGATGAATGGCGGGCGTTGACTTCCCCCACATCGCCACCGCCCTGCGTGCGGGTGAAAGGCGACCGCGTCCGGATTTATTTTCCGCGCGCGGACGGCTGGGAGCTTTTCCAAGCGGACTGGCAACGGACGCGCGTCCCGACCGATCACTATCGCATCGCCTCTGCGCTGCTGCGCTGGCAACAAAAACTGGCCGCGCCGGCGGATCCGGAGAGCGGCTGGCGCGAAGCCCGGGTGATCGCCGGTGCGGAATGGCGGGAAATCTCTACCGGCCTATTTGAGCATTTGACGCCGGAGACACCCCTGCACGGCGCCTACTATCAGGCGTTCTTTGCCGATGGTTTATTTTTCCGCGACGCCCAGGGCCGTCCCCATTATGTGCCGGCCTCGGAACCGCAACCCGAGGTCACCGTCGTCCGCCGATTCTCGATTGAGGAAACGCTGCAGGCGCTCTCCTCCGCGTTGGAAACCCACCTGCGGAAGATCCCTTCAGATGATTCGCTGTTTCTGATTCTGCCCACCCGGACGCGCCGCGCGGTGCAACCGCTGCTGCTGGATCAAAAACATCGCCGGTGCGTGTTGCTCTCTCCCGCGGCACTTTACGACACCACAGATCGCGGCCTGACCTGGGGCGGCGCGGCCGAGGGATTGGGCGCCTTGGTATTTGAAGGGCATGGCTTGGCGTTGCTCAAAAATCCGGTCTCCAGCGCGTTTCGCTTGGTGGATCTCGGCCTGCAAACCACCACCCGTTTTCTGCGGCGCCCGCTGCCGCGCCTTGCCCGGCAACGTCCCCTCACCGGACCGGAAAACACGATGGATCTGACTGAATGGGAGCGCTGGCTCGACACCTACACTGGCACCCGCCGGGAGGCTGGCTCGTTGAAATTGTTGATTGACGGCGAACAATTCTTTCCCCGCCTCCAACAGGCGATTGCCGTGGCTACCAACCACGTGCATCTCAACGTCTATATTTTCGATCGCGACGACGTGGCGGTAGCCTTCGCGGATCAACTCCGGGCGCGCGCGACGGAGATCGAAGTGAAAGTGCTCTCGGACCGGATCGGCACCCTGACCGCCGGCCTCTCGCCGCCGGCGACGGCGTTGCCCGAGAATTTTACCATGCCGGCCTCGATCAACACCTATCTTAAACGCACATCCGACGTGCGGAAACGGTCGTTCCTCAATCCCTGGCTGAGCACGGATCACAGCAAGGTGTGCCTGGTGGACGGTTGTTACGCCTGGATGGGCGGGATGAACTTGGGCCGCGAATACCGCTATGAATGGCACGACCTGATGGTTGAACTACAAGGGCCGGTGGTTCAGTCGCTGGAGGCGCAATTTCGCGCAGATTGGGCGCATGCTGGGCCGCTCGGTGATTGCAGTTACGCCGTCAGCGCCCTGGCGGGGGCCCATACGGCGACTCCGGTTGCCGCATCCGGCGATTTTCCCACCACCGCTCGTTTGTTGCCCACCCGGACGCTGTGGAAACCGATGGGCTCGGCGGTGCTCACGGCGATTCGTCGGGCGCGCGGTTACATCTATGTGGAAAATCCGTATCTCTACGATAAAAAAGTGACGGCGGCCCTGGTACGGGCCCGGCGGCGGGGCGTGGATGTCCGCGTGGTTCTGTCGCGCGTCAACGATTTTCCCGCCGGCGCCCGGAGCAACCTGGTCACCGCCAACTACCTTCTCGCGCACGGCATTCGCGTTTATTTTTACCCCGGCATGACCCACGTGAAAGCGTTGTTAGTGGATGACTGGGCCTTGGTGGGCTCCGGCAACCTGGACCACTTGAGCATGCGACTTTGTTTGGAACAAAACATCGCCACTTCAGACCCGGACTTCGCCGCCCAACTGAAACGCGATCTGTTCGAAGCGGATTTCCGCCGGTCCTATGAATTGACCGAACCGATCTCCGTGACTTGGATGGATTTCATCGCCGACATAGTCATGGAGAATTTGTGAATGCCCCGACGCGACCACGGGGCTCTCCGCTCCAACGCCGAATAGAAGCAGCACAGATTGCCGGGCGGACGGAAGAAGTGGAAAATTCCTCAACTAAAAACACCCCCCAACCGACCGGCGGAAACGCCACGGCTTAACCCCCACCAGGTTAATCGTGCCCGCAGGCCGCGCTTCACTGGATCGGCGGCTCTTCAAGCAGCCGGGCCAAGGTTGGTTCCATGGCCTCGGCCCAAACCCGGTAGCCCGCTTCGGTGGGATGTAGAAAATCGCGCATCATCGCCCGGGAAATTTTGCCGTCCGGTTCGAGGAAGCGATGCCCGAAGTCGAGGAAAAATACGCGCCGACCATCCTCAAGATGACGCAACGCTTGATTGATTTGCAGCGCCCGGCCGCGTTGGGGATTGAAATCTTCGCGGAACGGGAAAATGCCCAGTACCAGCACCTTGGTTTCCGGACACTTTTCGCGGATGCATCGGACCACCGCTTTCACGCCGTCGAGAATCTGGCCGGTGGTGTTGGTTTCGTGCGGGATGTTATTAACGCCGATCAACACCACGGCAACCGCGGGGCTGAGGCCGTCCAAGTTGCCGTGTTCCAGGCGCCACAGCACGTGCTGGGTGTGATCGCTGCCGATGCCCAAATTCAACGCGTGACGGGGCGCGTAATACTGGGCCCACACCGCTTTGCCGTTGCCTTCCCAGCCTTGCGTGATGGAATCGCCCACAAAAATCAACCGGGCCGCGGCGCCGTTCTCTTTGACGCGCTGGTTCAACGTTAGGAACCGCTCGTGCGCCGCGCCCTCCCGGGGGACCGGGACGACGCATTGGTTTACGTCGGCATTGGTTGGTTGAGCGATGGCCGGGACAACCAGCGCGAGCGCCAGGCTCCAAGTCAGAACGGAGGCGTATTTCATGCGCAAATAATTTTCAGCAAACTCCGCTTTGGCAAGCCTGAGAATGCGTCGCGGTCGGCCAACGATCGGGACACCCAATTGGCGTTGGTGACAACGGCGGATTGGGTGGGATCACTTTCCGACTAAACTGACAGCGCCGCGCCGAAAAGGAAAAGACAAGGCGCGGGAACCGGGGGCCGCCAAGGCCTCGTTCAACCAAGGGTAGCTTCGGCGCTCCGTTCACGCGGGCCGCCCCCCTGTTCCATTTCACACCGCATCCCGCGCCCGCTCCGGCCAAAGCGATCGCGTTTCGTTAGCACGCGTTGTCATGGCTTTTGAACAGGCCGACCTCGGAGGCAATGATCTGCAACTCGGAGTCACAGAGCAAAACCTGCAAATCGCCGCAACCATCGGTAAAATGAACCTCAGCGTAGAGCCAAATGTCGCCCGCCGCTGAGTCGGGAATCCGTACATCCCGCACCCCCAGAAACTGCAGTGTGCATATGCCCTCCCCGGGCACGGCAAGACGCAAGATGACCTCCGTAGGGTTCGGGCGTTCCACGGCAAGAATCCCGGCATCGTGAAAGTCCGCCTCCGCCAACTCACGCCAGCCCGGGGTGAACTGGTCCCGCGTGCGCGCCAACTCCTGACTATACCGCGCCCAAAGGCTGTTCCAGCGCGACTGGCCCCTCCAGTGGCTCAACTTCTGGCTTGCTTCACGGGTGAAGTATTTCATGGCATGTGCCGTAGCCTAACCGTATTCATTGGCCGGGACCAAGTCGTCATTGGTTAAACGGAGCGTCTAGTCCAGGGATTTCTTCTACGTCTTGGAAACTTGTGCCAAGCGTATTTGCGGTCACGCTTGGGAAAGAGCTTGAAATCACCACGGGTCAGCAGAGAATGGGGGTGGCCGAAGCACCGGAAGAAGGCCAAGGGAACTTGCCCGCGGCCTCCTTTGTTTCCCAATTCATGAACCAACCACGGCAAGAGTTATTTTAAGACACCGTCTCCTACTGAATCGTCGTTCTCCGGATCCGAATTCCCGGCGGATAACCGGTGTGTTCTCATTGCCTGACTCACTTTTCGCGACGATCACGGCGCCGCAGAACCTCGACTGGGCGCCATCATTTTCATCGCCATCCCGTTTGTCAATCTTCGTCCTGTTTTCCCCAATATGAACACCTCTCTGCACGCTCATTTGACGTTTCTTTATGGCCCGGAACAAGCCGCAGCGGTGGCGCCCCGGCTGGAGGCGTTGCTGGCCCGTTTCCAACAGGCATCTCCCGGCGAGACCGGCTCCCAGAAGCGGGATTTAACCCAGCACGACACCTTGCTCATCACCTACGCGGACCAAGTCAACCAGCCCGGCACGCCCCCCTTGCGCACGTTGGCGGCGTTCGCCGCGCGGCATCTGCGCGAAGTGGTCAGCGGCATTCATCTGCTGCCGTTTTATCCCTGGTCCTCGGACGATGGTTTTTCTGTGAAGGACTATTTCGCGGTTGAACCGGCGTATGGCACATGGGCGGACCTCGGGCGGTTCCGACCGGAATTTGATCTGATGTTCGATGCGGTGTTCAATCATCTGTCCGCGCAAAGCGAATGGTTTCAACGTTTCCTTCGTGATGATCCAGCGTTCCGCGATTTCTTTATCATGGTCACCGGCGATCCCGATCTTTCGCAAGTCATCCGGCCGCGTGCGTTGCCCTTGCTCACCGAGTTCCCAACCGCCGCCGGGCCGCGGAAAGTGTGGACCACCTTCAGCGCGGACCAGGTGGATTTGAATTTCCAGAATCCCGAGGTGCTGCTGGCGACGCTAGCGGCGCTGCTGCTTTATGTGCGAAACGGCGCCCGGTTCATCCGGTTGGACGCCATCGCGTTTCTGTGGAAAGAAATCGGCACCTCCTGCCTGCACCGGCCGCAAACGCATCGCCTGGTTCAATTGATGCGGACGGTGTTGGACCGCGTGGCGCCCGGGGTGCGCCTCATCACCGAGACCAACGTGCCGCACGCGGACAATCTCTCCTATTTCGGCGACGGCACGAACGAAGCGCATCTGGTCTATAATTTCGCGCTGCCGCCGCTCGTGCTGCACGCGATGCAAACGGGGAATGCCGTCCCGCTCACCCGCTGGGCGCAGACGCTCGCGCTGCCGTCCCCGCAGGTTACGTTTTTTAACTTCCTCGCCTCGCATGACGGCGTGGGCCTGAACCCGGCCCGCGGCATCCTGAGCGACGCCGAAATTGACGCGCTAGTGGCGCGCACACTCGCGCACGGCGGGTTAATCTCTTACAAAAACATGCCCGACGGCTCGCGCCTCCCTTACGAGATGAACATCAACTATCTCGACGCGCTCTCGAATCCGGCGGCAAACGAACCGACCGAACTGGCCGCCCGGAAATTTCTGACTGCGCAAGCCGTGTTACTCAGCCTGCAAGGCGTGCCGGGCATTTATTTTCATTCGCTCTTCGGTTCCCGGGGCGATCGCGCGGGCGCGGCCGCCAGCGGCATTGCCCGGCGCATTAACCGGGAGAAACTGAACCGCGACCGGCTGGAAACAGAACTGGCCGAGCCAGCCTCGTTGCGCACCCAAGTCTTCCGCGGGTATCGCGAGCGACTGAAGTTCCGCCGTGCCCACGCAGCTTTTGCCCCAGCATCGCCTCAACACGTGTTGTCCCTCGACCCGCGTATCTTCGCAATCCTGCGGGAAACTCCCGATGGGAACGACCGCGTGCTCTGTCTGCACAATGTCAGCGGCGAAACGGTGGACTGTCCATTGCCGCAGCCGCCCGGAGGCGCGGACTCCGCAATCTCCCAGTCAGGCCCGGCGGGATGGCTGACAGAGAACACGCTATCCTTCGCCGGACAAACTACCGCCCGTCAAGTTTACCCGGCAGGAAGCCGATTGCCGTTACCTCCGTGGACCACGCATTGGCTCGTGCAAATCCCGGCTGGCTAGAAGCAATCGCATCAATCCTTCCGTCCGCAGATGGCGACGATTCACGCCGAGGGAAACCCGGAAAGAATCTGTGTCATCTGCGTCATCTGCGGATTTTTTTCAGGCTGTTGCCGGCGACACGCATTGATGAGATGGCTCCGAAATCCTTCCCCAAAAACTTTGCCGTCGCCGAGGCCCATCGCAGATGGAGAATCAGCCGGTTTTTCCCGGCCACAGATTGATGTTTGCGGCAATGGGATAAATCAACCGGAGATTCCAAGAAATCTGGAGAGATCGGCAAGAGGACAAAGCGCGGAAACGTCGGGCGATGACCCGCGCGTGCCGGAGAACGGCGGGGCGCAGAAACCGATTGCGCGCGCGGACCAACTCTGAAATACTCACCACTGCCTGCTCAAGGGGAATTGCCCGGCGAGCATCATCCCGGCGGCGCGGTTAGCTCAGTTGGTAGAGCACTACCTCGACACGGTAGGGGTCGCAGGTTCAAGTCCTGCACCGCGCACCATTTCCCGGATTTGTTGAGCATCGTCGGTGCATTTGTGCAGTTCTCGAAAGAGGCTGAATCATGCCAAAAGGGACTGAAGATCAAGGAGTTATGACTGAAAAAATGTCGTTTTGCTGTCGTCCCTGAAAAAGCCACTGCCAATGCAAATGTGCAGTCCCACGTGGAACGGCACAACGCCAACGGAGGGAGGGAGGGAAGGAGTCAAGGCATAGTTCCACGTAATACTGCACAAATGTACCGACAAGCGCGGCCACGTGGAACCAAGAACTCGGTTCCGCATCCGCCAAGCTGAAATTTTACTTCTATTTGTGCGACCCGGCCAGGCTGGGGAAAGTCCCGTTCATTCACGAACCCCGCCGCCGTCGCCGCACTCGGCGCGCCGCGCGATTGGCCAAGCTGAAATTTCACTTCCTTGGTGCGACCCGGCCAAGCTGGGGAAAGCCCTGCCCATTCACGAACCTCGCCCCGCCGCCGCACTCGGCGCGCTGGGCGATGGCTGCTGCGTGGGGAAGCTCCATTCCCGGGGTGGGTTAACGGCCCGTTAAACCACCGTTCACGCGACGGAGAAGGAGCGGCAGACCGCCCACGCACCGGGGGACGATCCCCTGGCGCCGGGCGGGAAGTTCAGCCCGTCGGTTGACGATTTTCCGCCCGTAGAAACGCGGGCGGCACTCAACACGCCCCCAGGCTTTCCTGAAACCAAGGTTGGCCCGGGCAGAGAAAACGCCAAGCGCATTGGCGGCGTGATTTCCATGCCCGCTCCGTTTTTGAAAGCCTGCGGTAATTTTGCACAAATATACCGACGGTTTACATTTGTTGAAACCCGCTCCACACGGGATGGTGCATCTCCCGCTGGGCGGCTGCGGTCAACGGCGGCCAGTTGATCCAGGCCACGAGCGCCTGAAGAATACCATACCCCCCGATCAGCCAGAACATGTCAAAACCGCGCAGCGCATCCACCGACATCAACCGGGCGGAAACCGTCTTCTCCAGTTTGACGGGGGGCGGCACGCTCATCAGGGGCATGGCGGATTGCCGGATCGTCTCCGCTCGATTTTACGCCGGGGCGTCCGCCGGATTTTGTGAGCACGGGAGATCATCTCGTGGCGACCTTCATTTGACCGGCTCGCCGAAGGGGCGGACGGCGGCGATGATCTCCTCGGTCAGGTAGTTGTCAGCAAACAGGCAGAAGCCGCGATACCCCTGCTGTTGCACCACGCGCAACTGACGCGCCACCACCGCGGCGTTTTGGGGCACGACGATTTGTCCTCCCCCCACCGTTTCCGACACGTAAAGCTGCAGACCAGGATGGATGCGGGCTAATGTGCCGGGCGGCGCGGCGGCGGTTTGCCCCTGGAGAATCTCCACCAGTTCCTCCGGGTCGGGGGTGTAATTCATGGGGAACACCTCGTCGTTGAGCCCTTCCGCCAGCCAGCGTCGGGCATCGCGGTAACACGCGTAAAATTCCCAGGGCGACGGCCCGCCGGAGGAGGAAATCACAAGCCGCGGATTCTTGGCTTTGGCCGCAACCCCCAGATCGCGCACGAGGGCCGTGACCCGATCCGCGCGCCACGCAATCCACTCCGCCCGTTTGGCGGCAAGCGGGTTCGGCGCGGTCACGCCGGCTTCCGTTTCGCACCACGTCAGGATCTGCCGGGCAATCCGTGCCACTTCGGGCGACGTGCTTTTCATCAGATGAAAGGCCAGCGTGATGACCCGGCCCTGCCCGACCGCATTCAACACGACCCCCGGCGTGCCATCGGCCAAAGTGGCAATGACTTGCGCGCCCTGCAGCTGGACGCCGTAAAGCGTATCCGACGTAAACGGTTGCCCGCACAACAAATTCCCCAGCGGATGGTGGCCAGCAGCGGTCAGGGTGATGCGGCTTTTCCCAATCCAGCGGGCGGATTGGATGCCGACCAACTGGCGCAGCGCGGGCCACTGGGCCAACGCCGGGGTGGGCACATCGGTCCAAAGAATGGTGCCGCCGCGCGTGACAAAATGTGCCAGGGCCGCGACCATGGCCTCCGGAACGTCGTAATAGGAACTGATCACCAGCAATCCGGGCGCGCGGAGGCGCTCAATATTTTCCGGCGATGCGGAAAGGAAGGCGTGGCCAAACCCGGCCTGATCCAACGTGCGTTCAATCGCCGTGGTTTCCCAAACCTTCCCGGCGTGAATCGCCGGTTGCAGCACGCGCACCGGAAACGGTTCCTCCGCCGGCGGCACCAGGCGCTCGGGATGATCGAGGAAATTTCGAGGATCAAAACCTTTCTCCGCCTGAAACGCCTGGCAGGCGGCCGTGGAGTAATCGAAGGCGCTGCCCGGATACCGGATGTAGTCGAGGTGAATGCCGTCAATATCGTAAGCCAGCAGGTCTTGCAGCACCGCCAGCAAATACGGATTGACCTCGGGATGCCCGGGCGCGAGGAAA
>Ga0255346_1004612_pt1 | contig 14899 bp, 20 predicted proteins | sample wastewater_treat_FD_194410 | JGI IMG/M metagenome (GOLD analysis project Ga0255346, IMG submission 194410) | Wastewater microbial communities from Lulu Island WWTP, Vancouver, Canada - plant22 | ecosystem: Engineered > WWTP > Wastewater > Unclassified | place: Canada: Vancouver, British Columbia... | reverse complement strand
GGACGGCCAAAAGGTTATATGCGTCAGTTTGGAATTTCTCGTATCGAATTCAGAGAAATGGCTTCGAAAGGCTTAATTCCGGGTGTAAAGAAATCAAGTTGGTAATTCAAGAAAACGAAAAATTGTTATCGCTCGGACATCAATTGCCTCAAACGATAATATAAAGAAAGTTCTTTTATTAAATATTGTCCCGATTGGCGGGATCAATTTAAATTATTTTTATATGACAGATCCAATTGCAGATTATTTGACGCGGCTAAGAAATGCTATTCAGGCTAATCACCGGGTGGTGGAGATACCCGCATCAAATCTTAAAAGAGACATCACCAAGATTCTCTTCGAAAAAGGCTACATTCTTAATTACAAGTTTGTAGACGAAGGTCCACAGGGCACCATCAAAATAGCCCTGAAATATGATCCGGTTAATAAAGTGAATGCTATCAAAAAGTTGATTCGCGTTTCAACACCGGGTTTGCGTCGATATACCGGATATAAGGATATTCCGAGAGTACTTAATGGCTTGGGTATTGCAATCTTATCCACATCGAAGGGTGTGATGACCGATAAGGAAGCGCGCGAACAAAAGGTAGGTGGTGAAATTTTGTGTTACGTTTATTAAATTAGGGAGAGAATAGTATGTCAAGAATAGGAAAATTACCCATCACTCTGCCGCAAGGCGTATCAGTGAACATCGCCGATGATAACACCGTTACGCTGAAAGGCCCTAAAGGTGAACTAACGCAACAAGTCAACCCCGATCTTAATATCAAGGTCGAAGATGGCGTGCTTACAGTAGAAAGGCCAAACGACGATAAGGAATATCGTGCACAACACGGCCTTTATCGTGCATTGTTGCATAACATGGTTGTTGGAGTGTCCGAAGGTTTTCGTAAAGATCTCGAACTGGTAGGTGTGGGCTACCGCGCATCCAATCAGGGACAAATTCTTGAACTTTCACTTGGTTATACGCACAGCATTTTCATGGAGCTACCCAAGGAAATAAAAGTTGAAACCAAATCCGAAAGAAACAAGAATCCGCTTATCATTTTGGAATCTTGCGATAAACAATTGCTTGGTCAAGTTTGTGCCAAAATTCGCTCTTTCCGTAAACCCGAACCATACAAAGGAAAAGGAGTACGTTTTGTTGGCGAACAGATACGTCGCAAATCCGGTAAAACTGCAGGTAAATAATCTAACGTAAACAGAAACGACTATGTTAACAAGAGAACAAAGAAGATTGAAAATCAAAGCTCGCGTTCGCGGAAAAGTGCATGGCACACCAGATTGCCCACGCCTTTCGGTGTTCAGGAGTAATAAGCAAATATATGCACAAGTGATCGACGATACAACAGGCAGAACACTCGCTTCGGCTTCTTCGCTAAAAATTGAAGAAAAACTTCCGAAAAAAGAAATTGCAGCCAAGGTCGGCGATCTTATTGCAAAAAATGCCAAAGAGGCCGGAATCGAAAAAGTGGCTTTCGATAGAAACGGATTTCTTTATCATGGACGTATAAAGGAATTGGCTGATGCCGCTCGTAAAGGAGGACTTAAATTTTAACAATCATGGCAAGAATAAACAACAAAGTAAAATCGACGAACGATATAGAGTTAAAAGACCGGTTGGTGGCTATTAACCGTACGACGAAAGTTACCAAAGGAGGACGTACATTTACCTTTGCCGCTATGGTTGTAGTGGGTAATGAAGATGGTATCGTAGGTTGGGGACTTGGTAAAGCAGGTGAAGTAACAACGGCTATTGCCAAAGGAGTAGAAGCTGCAAAGAAGAATCTGGTAAAAGTGCCCGTGTATAAGGGAACAATTCCTCACGAACAAACCGCACATTATGGGGGTGCAGAAGTGTTTCTGAAACCGGCATTCACAGGAACCGGTGTAAAAGCAGGAGGTGCTATGCGTGCTGTTCTCGAAAGCGTAGGGATCACCGATGTATTGGCAAAATCAAAAGGTTCGTCCAATCCTCATAATCTTGTGAAAGCTACCATTCTTGCGCTGAGTGAAATGAGAGATCCAATAACTGTTGCTCAAAACAGAGGTGTGAGTTTGGATAAAGTTTTCAATGGTTAAAAATTTGGAGGAACTAATATGGCAACTATCAAGATCAAACAAACAAGAAGCCGAATCGACTGCCCAAAAGTTCAGAGAAGGACGTTGGATGCTCTCGGACTTACTAAAATCGGGCGTGTTGTTGAACACGAAGATACTCCGGCTATACGTGGCTTAATTGCAAAAGTAAGCCATCTGGTTACTGTGATCGATTAAATTAGTTTATAACGATAAAAAATACACAATAATGAATTTATCGAATTTAAAACCGGCAGAAGGATCAACCAAAACTCGGAAAAGAATAGGTCGTGGACAGGGATCGGGAAAAGGCGGAACTTCTACCAGAGGACATAAAGGAGCCAAATCACGTTCGGGTTACAAACACAAAATCGGATTCGAAGGTGGGCAAATGCCTTTACAGCGCCGACTGCCAAAGTTCGGGTTTAATCCTTTGAAAAGGACGGAATACAGAGCTATTAATTTGGACAAACTTCAAGAGATTGCCGATTCGCAAAATGTATCGAAAATAGATATCGAGACATTGATAAATGCTGGTCTGATTTCTCCGAAACATTCGGTGAAAATACTCGGCAAAGGCTCGTTAACTGCCAAATTGGAAGTCACAGCTCATGCCTTTTCTAAATCGGCTGAAGCGGCTATTATTGCTGCAGGTGGAAACGTTGTAAAAATCCAATAAGATGAGATTTATCGAAATTCTAAAAAATATTTGGAAAATTGAAGACCTTCGTCACCGGCTTATCATTACGGCTTCCTTAGTTGCTGTGTACAGGTTCGGTTCGTTTGTGGTTCTTCCCGGAATTGATCCTGCTTTGTTGACTGTTCTGCGAAACAATGCAAGCTCGGGGCTTCTGGGTTTGTTGGATATGTTCTCAGGAGGTGCTTTTTCAAACGCCTCTATATTTGCATTGGGAATCATGCCATATATTTCGGCCTCTATCGTTATGCAATTGTTGGGGATCGCAGTTCCTTATTTTCAAAAATTGCAGCGTGAAGGCGAAAGCGGACATACAAAAATGAATCAATACACACGTTATTTGACTGTTGCGATTCTTGTACTGCAAGGGCCTGCATATATCTACGGGGCATTACAGGGAGCTATACCCGGCGGGTTTTGGGATTGGGTTCTTCCCTCTACCATTATTTTAGCTGCCGGAAGTATGTTCGTATTGTGGTTGGGTGAAAGAATTACCGACAAAGGCGTTGGAAACGGAGTCTCGTTTATCATTCTTATAGGTATCATTGCTCGTTTGCCTCATGCTTTGGTTGCCGAAGTCGATCGATTGCTCAATGCACCCGGAGGTTTGCTTGTGCTGCTACTCGAGATTCTCTTCCTGATGATAGTTACTGCATTTGCTATCATGCTTGTTCAAGGTACTCGAAAAGTTCCTGTGCAGTATGCCAAACGTATCGTTGGCAACAAACAATATGGCGGAGTACGTCAGTATATTCCTCTTAAAGTGAATGCTGCCAATGTGATGCCTATCATTTTTGCTCAGGCAATCATGTTTATCCCCATCACGATTGCTCAGTTTACGGCGCAGGGTGGTGGCGGGTTTTTCGGATCGCTCATGAACTCAAACAGTTTTTGGTATAATTTCATCTTTGCGTTGCTGATTATTGCATTTACGTATTTTTATACTGCAATCACAGTTAATCCTACGCAAATGGCTGAAGATATGAAACGTAACAATGGATTTATTCCCGGTGTGAAGCCGGGTAAAAAAACGGCAGAGTATCTCGATACGATTATGTCGCGAATTACCCTTCCGGGTTCTATTTTTTTGGCTATCATTGCCATACTGCCGGTATTTGCTAATCTGATGGGAATCAACAGCCAGTTTTCTCACTTTTTCGGAGGAACCTCTTTGTTAATTCTTGTAGGGGTCGTATTGGATACTTTACAGCAAATCGAAAGTCATTTACTGATGCGGCATTATGACGGATTCCTGAAGTCGGGACAAAAAATAAAAGGTCGAACCGGATCTATTGCAGCTTATTAAGACCGTAAGGAAAGTTTTCTTTGATTGATGAGAAGCGAAAGAGATATTATATTGAAAACGGACGAAGAAATCGAATTGATGCGCGATGCCAATCGTTTGGTTGGAATGACGTTGGGTGAATTGTCTAAACATATCAAGCCCGGAGTCACTACCCTTCAACTCGATAAAATCGCCGAAGAATTCATTCGCGATCATGGAGCATACCCCGCTTTTTTGGGATATGGAGGGTTTCCAAATTCCATTTGTACTTCGGTTAACGAGAACATCGTACATGGAATACCCAACAATACCCCTCTAAAAGAGGGAGATATTATTTCGATTGATTGCGGCACCACCAAACGTGGATATACTGGTGATTCTGCTTATACTTTTTGCGTTGGAGAAGTGGCCGGAGAGGTGAAGAAGTTGTTGAAAATAACCTTGGAGTCGCTTTATCTCGGAATCGAGCAAGCTCGCGAAGGTCATCGTATTGGTGACATCGGTTACACCATACAGCAATATTGCGAGAAACATGGATATTCGGTTGTTCGCGAATTAGTCGGTCACGGAATTGGCCGTGAGATGCACGAAGCACCTGAAGTTCCAAATTACGGTAGAAGAGGCACCGGCCCTATTATCAAAAATGGGATGTGTATCGCGATTGAGCCGATGATAAATATGGGAAGCAAGAATGTAGTATTCGAAAACGATGGTTGGACAGTTCGGACTAAAGACCGAAAACCGGCCGCTCATTTCGAGCATACCATTGCAATACATCACGGCAAGCCCGATATTTTATCGACATTCGAATTTATTGAAGAAACAACAAATAACTAACGAACAAACAATAAGAATATTGATTCTTTTATGGCAAAACAGGCAGCAATAGAACAAGACGGAACTATCGTCGAAGCATTGTCTAATGCAATGTTCCGAGTAGAACTCGAGAACGGACACGAAATTACCGCTCATATTTCCGGAAAGATGAGGATGCACTATATCCGAATATTACCCGGAGATAGAGTCCGTGTTGAGATGTCGCCATATGACCTTACTAAGGGAAGAATTTCATTTAGGTATAAATAAAGAACAAAAAACAGATTTTGGCTGAACAATTATTTATCCTCAGCCGGTCTAAAATAAAAAATAGAGAATATGAAAGTTAGAGCATCTATTAAAAAGCGTACGGCCGACTGCAAAATAGTTAGACGAAAAGGTCGTTTATATGTGATCAACAAAAAGAATCCCAAATACAAACAACGTCAGGGATAAAATTACTATCTTTGTAATCAAATAATTAAAAATCTTATATGGCAATAAGAATCGTAGGAGTCGATCTGCCGCAAAATAAGCGAGGTGAAATTGCACTCACTTATATCTATGGCATCGGACGCAGTGCAGCAAACAGCATTTTAACGAAAGCACAAGTTGATAGAGATATCAAGGTAAAAGATTGGACAGACGATCAGGCTGCCCGCATTCGCGAAATTATTTCCACCGAATATAAAGTGGAAGGGGACCTTCGCTCTGAAGTACAACTCAATATTAAGCGATTGATGGATATCGGATGCTATCGTGGCATTCGTCACCGTATCGGGCTACCCGTTCGCGGACAAAGCACCAAAAACAATGCCCGTACACGCAAAGGCAAAAAGAAAACTGTTGCTAACAAGAAAAAAGCTACTAAATAACAGATAAGACATGGCAAAAAGAACAGTTGCAGCTAAAAAGAGAAACGTAAAAGTGACAGCCCAGGGACAGGCTCACATCTCTTCATCGTTCAACAACATTATTGTTTCACTCACAAACGAAGACGGAGAGGTGATAAGTTGGTCGTCTGCCGGCAAAATGGGATTCCGTAGCTCAAAAAAGAATACGCCCTATGCCGCACAGATGGTAGCACAAGATTGTGCCAAAGTGGCTTTCGATCTTGGTTTGCGTAAAGTGAAAGCATTTGTGAAAGGGCCGGGTAACGGTCGCGAATCGGCTATCAGAACGATTCACGGAGCGGGCATCGAAGTAACCGAAATTATTGATGTTACACCGATTCCGCACAACGGATGTCGTCCTCCTAAAGCAAGAAGAGTTTAATCGACAATTATTTAAGTTTCATTACATCGAAACTTGAGCTGTGATTTTGATTACAATATTCACTTCTCTGTAATCGCGGCTGCACAGTTTAGGCTTCAGTAAAAAAGTTTATTTTAAAAAATGGCAAGATATACTGGTCCAAAAACAAAAATCGCCCGCAAATTTGGCGAGCCTATTTTCGGCCCCGATAAGGTTCTTTCGAAAAAGAATTATCCTCCGGGTCAGCACGGAAATTCACGTAGAAGAAAAACGTCGGAATACGGCATACAGTTGCGTGAAAAACAACGTGCAAAATACACCTATGGTGTTCTGGAAAAACAATTCCGCCTCACATTCGAGAAGGCAAGTCGCAGCCGTGGCATTACAGGTGAAGTATTGTTGCAGCTTCTCGAAGCCCGCCTCGACAATATCGTTTATCGATTGGGAATTGCTCCGACACGAGCTGCTGCTCGTCAGTTGGTTTCTCATCGTCATATAGTCGTTAATGGTAAAGTAGTAAATATTCCTTCCTACGAGGTGAAACCGGGAGACATTGTGGGCGTGAGAGAGAAATCGAAATCGTTCGAAGTCATCACCAATGCACTCAACGGCTTTAACCACAGCAAATATCCATGGCTCGAATGGGATAGAACCACATTCAGCGGAAAGTTGCTTCATTTGCCCGAAAGAGCCGACATTCCTGAAAACATCAAGGAACAATTGATCGTAGAATTATATTCTAAACAATAATTTCATGGCAATATTAGCATTTCAGAAACCCGATAAAGTAGTTATGTTGCAGGAGGATGCTTTCTTCGGGAAGTTTGAATTCCGTCCGCTCGAACCGGGTTATGGTATTACTATTGGTAATGCCTTACGCCGAATTCTACTTTCTTCACTCGAAGGATTTGCTATTACATCTGTCAAAATAGAGGGTGTGGATCACGAGTTTTCGACCATTCCCGGCGTTATTGAAGATGTAACAGGTATTATTCTTAATCTGAAGAAAGTTCGTTTCAAACGGATCGTGGAAGAATTCGAAACCGAAAAAGTTGCCCTTCACATTTCGGGAACGGAAGTGTTCAAGGCCGGTGACATCAGCAAGATTCTGACCGGATTCGAAGTTTTGAATCCCGAGTTGGAGATTTGTCGTTTGAACAAGAAAGCCGAAATACGTATGGAACTTTCTATCAACAAGGGTAGAGGATATGTACCGGCAGACGAAAATCGCAGCTTGCTTGCTCCGGATGATGTGCAAACAATCGCCATTGACTCTATCTTCACACCCATCCGAAATGTAAAGTACGAGATCGAAAATTATCGTATCGAGCAGAAAACCGACTATGAGAAGCTCGTTTTCGAAATCTCGACCGACGGATCTATACGGCCCAAAGATGCGTTGAAGGACGCAGCCAAAATACTGATTCAACATTTCGCTTTGTTTTCCGATGACAACAAGATCATGATCGAAGCTACAGATACGGAAGACTTGGAGGAATTCGACGAAGAAGTTCTTCATATGCGTCAAATGCTCAAACGTAAATTGTCTGATCTGAATCTTTCGGTACGCGCACTCAATTGCCTCAAAGCTGCCGATGTGGAAACCCTCGGACAATTAGTTCAACACAATAAAAACGATCTTCTTAAATTCCGCAACTTCGGAAAGAAGTCGCTTACTGAACTCGAAGAATTGCTCGACAGCCTTTCACTCTCGTTCGGTATGGATATTTCGAAATATAAATTAGACAAAGACTAACAGCAATGAGACATAATCATAAAATCAATCATTTAGGACGTACAAGCTCGCATCGCGAAGCCATGCTCTCGAACATGGCAACTTCGCTGATCATGCACAAACGTATTTTTACTACTGTACCCAAAGCAAAAGCATTGCGCAAGTTCGTTGAGCCTATTATTACCCGTTCGAAAGACGATTCTACCAACTCGCGAAGAGTAGTGTTTCGTGCTTTGCAAAACAAGCAGGCAGTTACCGAACTCTTTCAGGTAGTTTCGCAAAAAGTAGCCGACCGTCCGGGTGGATACACACGTATCCTCAAAACCGGATTTCGCCAGGGTGATAATGCTGCTATGTGCTTTATCGAATTGGTAGATTTCAACGAGAATATGCTTAAAGATAGCAGCTCGAAAAAGGCTAAAACACGACGCTCTCGTCGCAAAGCTGCCGATAAAGCTGCCGAACCTCAAGCTGCCGCAGGAGTAAGTACCGCAAAGAAAATGAAAGAAGTTTCCGAAGTTAAACCCGAAGCAACAGAGGTTAAAGCCACCGAAACAGAAGCTCAGACTAAGGAAAAAGATACTAAAAAATGATTCTGCTTCGCAGCAGAACGAAGATATCGCTGCGGAAGCGCCATCAGACGGCGAAGAACCAAAAGCTTAGCCGATGACGTCAACCACAGCGAAGCTGTGATTTTTAAAATGTTAAACATTGAGGAAAGCGCTGCGAGTGATTCGTCGCGCTTTTCCGTTTTAAAAAATCTTCATTTTTGTAACCAAATTCCCGTTTGTTTCGTCTTACTTTAAACAACTTGCTTCCATGAAACAAATCTGCTTTTTTTTATTGTTTATATATCCGATTACCGTATTTTCTCAAACGAGAACCTACCTGTCGGAAAGAACAGCTAAAGCGCCCTATATCGACGGTCAACTTACGGATGATTGTTGGCTCAATGCTTCTTGGACGGGCTACTTCGTCCAATATGAGCCGAATTCCGGAGATGCACCTTCGCAGCCAACCTTGTTTGCGGTTGCTTATGACGACAATAATCTGTATGTGGCTATAAAATCGCTCGACGATGAACCCGACAAAATAGTACGTCGCATTTCGCGTCGCGATGTCGCCGATGGAGATTGGGTTTCGGTGTCCATCGACAGTTATGAAGATAAAATCACGGCATTTGTTTTTCAGGTTTCGGCCTCAGGAAGCAAGGGCGATATGCTGAAAACAGAGGCCGGCGGCGAAGATTCGTCGTGGGATCCTATTTGGGAAGTGAAAACATCGATGCAGTCCGATGGATGGTATGCCGAAATGCGCATTCCGTATTCGCAACTCCGTTTTGGCAAAAAGCAGGATTATCGATGGGGATTCGAAGTTGCAAGATTTATCTATCGCAACCACGAAATGTCTCTTTGGCAGCCAATTGACAAGGCTTCGGCCAAATTCATCGGCAATTTCGGAACGCTGGAAGGGATTCATTCCATCTCACCCCGAAAGGATATCGAAATCGTGCCGTTTGGGCTCACTCAACTGACATTATCCGAAAAAGAAGATGGGAATCCTTTTGCCACCGGCCATCGAACTACTGCTTCGTTTGGCGTTGACGGAAAAATTGCCCTGACCAACGACATCACACTCAACTTCACTGTCAATCCCGATTTTGGACAGGTGGAAGCTGATCCTTCGGTTGTGAACCTGACCAATTTCGAAACTTATTTTGACGAAAAACGACCTTTCTTTGTCGAAGGAAGCAATATTTTTCATTATCCCTACGATATCACAAATAACGAGCGAAATAAACTTTTTTATTCGCGGCGTTTGGGGCGTGAACCTCATTTGCAATACGATACCACAGACGATGCATTTGTGAGAGAACCGTTTCGCACCACTATTTTGGGAGCAGCAAAGGTATCGGGCAAAACCCGAAATGGTACTTCCATCGGGATATTGAATGCTGTGACGAAGAAGATGTATAGCGAAATCGATCGCGACGGAGTGCAAAACAAGTACGCCGTGGAGCCATTGACGAATTATTTTGTAGGGCGTATCGAACAGGATCTCGATAGCGGCAACATGATTGTCGGCGCCATGCTGACGGCCACCAATCGCAAGATTGATGAACACCAATTTCGTGTTTTGGCCGATGAAGCCTACACCGGTGGAGCAAACTTTTCGAAATACTGGAAAGATAAGTCTTTTTTTGTGACGGCACGAGCTTTTTATAGCCATTTGGGAGGATCTGCGGAGGCTATTGCGCGCTTGCAACAGTCGTCAGCCCGATATTATCAGCGTCCCGATGCAAATCACGTGGAGCTTGACACCACTCGCACCTCCCTCGACGGCTATGGGGCTTCGGTGAATGGTGGCAAAGTGTCGGGGCATTTCAACTTCATGTATTTTTCCTCGCTCAGTTCGCCCGGTTTGGAACTAAATGATGTCGGATTTAAACCGACGAGCGATTTCATTATGAATGGATTTTGGATGGCTTATCGTGATTGGCGACCCAAAGGTATCATGAATGAATATCAAATTAACGGCGATATCTTTGCGATCCATAATTTTTCGGGTGAAAGGCTTGGAACGGGTATAGAACAGAACGGCTATATCATTTTTAAAAACTATTACGAATTGAGCGAGGGGTTCAATTACCAGTTCAACCAACTTTCGACGACCTTACTGCGTGGCGGACCGGCCATCAAATTGCCGGCCGATTTCAATTATTGGGTCGAATTGTCGTCCGATTCGAGAAAAAAGTTTCAGGCCGAAATCAATTTCAGTGGAAATATCGGCGCCGAAAATTCGGCTGATGGTATCGAGTACGGTCTGCATCTGACTTACAAGCCCAACAACAGGTTGTCGGTATCGGTGAATCCCGAATACTCGATATTCACCGATCGGCAACAATTCGTTCGGATGACACAAGAACCGGCTCCGACTTACGTTCTTTCAACTATTTGCAAGCACGCGGCGTCGATGTCGGTACGCATCAATTATGGCATTACTCCCGATATGTCGCTGCAGTGGTATGCCCTGCCTTACTTGTTTTCGGGAGAATATTCCGATTTCAAGACGGTGGTCAATTCTCGTGCCGACCGTTTCGAAGATAGGTTTCGCAGGATGGAGCAGTACCCTTATGACAATCCCGATTTTCATTTTCTGCAATTTCGTTCCAATCTGGTTTATCGATGGGAGTACAGGCCGGGATCGGTGCTCTATTTGGTTTGGTCGCAAGGGCGCACGGTGCATGATGTGGGCGGGTCGTTTCGTTTTGGCGATTATTTTGGGGATTTGTTTCATTCTGTTCCACAAAACGATTTCTTGCTCAAGGTTTCGTATGCATGGACATTTTGAACCATTCATCGTGCAAAAATTCCGTCAGAGAGCAATTTTTTTGCTATGCAGAGGTGCAAAGCACACAAATGTTAAATAAGTATTCTGTTGCAGCTTCCAATTTATGCGGATAGGGTGGGGTTTCTTCAAATCGTTTTCGTAAATTTGTCTGACATATGAAATCTATAAGCAACAATTAACAATGAAACGATTGACATCCCTGTTTTTCATCCTCATCGCTTGTGCAGCGAACCTTGCCGCACAGAGCAATATGGTTTTAAGCAAAATTGTTTATTTGCAAGAGTTGTCACTCGTCAAATACAACTACACCGGCGTTATCAGTTACAAAGATTACTACAAAATACTCAATATCAATGTTCCGCTTACCGAAAAATCTTTTTTGATTAAATATGGCGGTTATGTTAAGGCAGGGGTCGATTTTAGTCGAATCAAAGTTGATGTCGATAACCGAAATGTGCACGTATCGGTTCCGAAAGCTAAAATTTTGGATACGGTTATCGACGAAAATTCGGTAAAAGTGTACGACGAAAGTCAAAATGCTTTTAATCCGATTAAAATCACGGATTACAATGATGCTTTGAAAAAAGAAAAAAATACGATGATTGACGATGCCCTCAAACAGGGAATACTTAAGGAAGCTAATGAACAGGCAAAACTTGCAATTAGTGCTTTATTACAAGGACTGGGTTTTGAAAAAATAGAAGTTACCGAAGAAATTGCTTTGCCGGAACTTCATTGATAAATATTTGGAACGATGAAATTCACAACACAACTGTTGATTTATTGGATTGCGATATTGTCTCTCATTTATTTCCCTTTTTCGGTGATAATTTTGCCGATTTTGGGTGAAAGTGTAAACGGATGGATCCTGACGGGTGGATTTCTTCTTTTTTGTGTGCTTCCACCTGCATTTATAACGGCAATATTTTATAAAAAGCTCGATTATATGGAATCCGACGATCTAAATCCTCCTCGGTTTAAAGGACAGAGAGAAGCCGTGTTTCGTATCAATCCGCGCAGCAGTCATCCATTCGATGATGTCTTGCAGCGTATCGATCGTCGTTGGATCGTTTCCTTTTCCGACCGAAAAAATCATGTTCTTAAATTTAGAACTGATTCGCGGATAATGGCTTGGGGTATCGGCGGATACGTAAAAATGAACGACGATTTGACTGTTCAAATCGTCGTATATCCTGTTTCAAGCAGTTCCTTGCTAACCGAAAAAGTGATGGAATCGACTCTTGCGAGTTTGCGCTCGCTTTTTGCGGATTGATTTCACTCGTTGGGAAGGCTCAATCGATGTCCTTCGCAATAGCGAATAATGGTCGTTTCCAAGAAATGTACGAATTCCTCGTGTTGTTCTTTGGTAATCATTTTAGGGTAACTCAAGATAAGTAGCTCCTGAGGCTCCGCTTCTAATCGGTAAGGCAAATGCACGAATCGATAAGGCGTAAGCGTAAATCCGGCTCTTTCATAAAATTGCAGGCGGCGTACCGACAAATCGTTTACGAGTGGATCGATTTCGAGAATAATGGTGTGCCCCGAATCACAAATCGATCGAAGTATTTGCGATCCGAATCCCTGACTTCTAATTTCGGGATTAACCGCAAGATATTCGACATAACGATAGGTATCCCATTCCCAATAAAATATAATTCCAATCAACCGGTCTTCATCCCATGCCGAAAGAGGAAAGAATTGTCGGTTTTCCGATGCACGGATATGGTCTTCCATTTTGCGTCGTTCGGCAAGGGGAAAACTCTCTTCGTACAATTTCCAAACTTCGTTCCACCGAATGGTATCCGATGGTTTTATTTTTAAAAATTCCATGAAAGAAAAACGTTTTTTGGGTATGATGTTTTCAAATTTCGCACATTCCGTCAGCCGAACACGATTGCCCTTTCGTTATACTCAGCTCTTCCTTTTCCAAACGGTTTTTCCTGTTGTTGTATGCTTTGTTAAGCACTTTCACAAACAAATCTACCGGTTCAGATCCGATTATCGCCTGCCTGCGATCCATCAGAAAAGTTGGAACGGTATCGAACCCCAAATTTGCCGCTTCTTGCATATCTTGTTTTATTTCGTATAAAAAATCGTCGCTTGCCAACATTTGGCGAATTTCGGCTTCGTCCAAACCGGCATCTTTTCCAATCGAAATCAGTAAATCGGGATCGCTATAATCGAGGCCGTCTTCAAAATAAGCTTTTCCCAACAGGGTAACAACGATATTGTCTGTCCCTTTTTGAGCAGCCAATTTTATCAATCGGTGAGCGTCGTGAGTGTTTGCTGCAACGGCATTCGGAAGATTGAATTTGACGCCTGCTTCGTTGGCGAGCTGTTCAATTCCTTTATACATTTGTTTCAAACTTTCTTCCGACATCCCCATATTTGTCAGATATTCCGATACCGGAATTCCATGTCCATTACCCGGCAAATCGGGGTTGAGTTGATAAGCTTTCCATTCAAGCTCTATTTCGTCGGCATGATCGAATTGGGCAAGTGCCTTTTCGTAATGTTTTTTGCCTATGTAGCAGTAAGGACACATAATATCCGTCCATACTTCAACTTTCATCTTTTGTTCAGTCATTTTTACTATCGAATTTTAATTCTGGGTGAATTCATTTAACAACATTACACGGGTTATTGTTTCCGCAATTTGCTGTGGAAACTAAATGATCCCTCAAAAATTAAACCGCCCGTTTTATGAATTTCAGGCGGTTTAATAGATAAGAGGGTTTCCGTTAAAAGTTTCAGGCTTTGTTCTTGCTTGGCTGCTCTATTTGATTATTGGCAACTTTCATCGTGATTTGTTTGGTTTCGTTGTCAAAATCGATTACGAGCGTTTCCCCTTCTTTGATACTCGTTCTCAGTATCATTTCGGCCATTTCGTCTTCGATGTATTTTTGAATGGCTCGCTTGAGCGGGCGGGCTCCAAACTGTACATCATAACCTTTTTCGGCAAGGAATTCTTTGGCAGCTTCGGTAATCGTAACCTGATAACCAAGTTCGGCGATTCTTTTATAAAGTCCTTTCAATTCCAAATCGATGATTTTGAAAATCGATTCTTTGCTGAGCTGATCGAACATGATAATGTCGTCCACACGATTCAGAAACTCGGGCGCAAATGCCTTGTTGAGGGCTTTCTGAATGATTCCTCGCGAATATTCGGCGTCAGCAACATTCGCGACCGTATTAAATCCGATTCCGCGCCCAAAATCTTTCAATTGTCGTGTACCGATATTGGAGGTCATGATCAAAATCGTGTTTTTAAAGTCGATTTTTCTGCCCAAGCTATCGGTAATATGTCCCTCGTCCAAAATCTGAAGTAAAAGATTGAAGACATCAGGGTGTGCTTTTTCGATTTCATCGAGCAAAACTACAGAGTAGGGACGACGTCGTACTTTTTCTGTCAATTGTCCGCCTTCTTCATATCCTACGTATCCCGGAGGTGCTCCTACGAGGCGCGAAACGTTGAATTTTTCCATATATTCGCTCATGTCGATGCGAATGAGATTCTCGGGCGAATCAAACAGAAATTCGGCCAATTTTTTGGCAAGATGGGTTTTGCCTACTCCCGTCGGTCCCAGGAACATGAATGTGCCGATGGGTTTATTCGGATCTTTCAGTCCTACCCGGTTGCGTTGAATGGCTTTAACGACCTTGTCGATTGCTTCATCCTGCC
>Ga0255346_1004600_pt1 | contig 14933 bp, 7 predicted proteins | sample wastewater_treat_FD_194410 | JGI IMG/M metagenome (GOLD analysis project Ga0255346, IMG submission 194410) | Wastewater microbial communities from Lulu Island WWTP, Vancouver, Canada - plant22 | ecosystem: Engineered > WWTP > Wastewater > Unclassified | place: Canada: Vancouver, British Columbia... | reverse complement strand
CGCGCAACCGACGGGGCTGATGACCACGGTGCGGTCTTGCAGGCCCATGTCGGCCAGCGCTTCGCCAATCAGTTTGTGCAACACGCCGTGCTCACAGCCCGGGCAGTAGTGCGTGGCCGTTTGAGCGGCGCCGCCTTTGCGCGGGAAGGTTTTGTAGAGTCCGCGGGTTTGAATCACTTTTTCCTGCATCGCCGGTTCCATCTTATTTCCCTGCAATCGCCCGGATTTTTTCCAGAATTTGTTTTTGTTCAACCACATGCCCGCCCAGCCGGTTCACCAGATGAACCGGGCAGCGGCATTCCACGGCCAGCTTGATGTCGTCGCGCATCTGGCCGTTGCTCATTTCCACGCTGATTAATTGCTTGCCCCCGCGCGCCACGAATGCGTTCAGCGCCTTTTCGGGGAAGGGGAACAGCGTCTTCGGGCGGAACAGGCCGACGCGGTAGCCGTTTTTGCGGGCCGCATCCACCGCGCCGTGGGAAATGCGCGCGCTGATGCCGTAGGCCACCAGCGCGATGTCGGCGTCTTCCAGACGATATTCTTCGCTGTCTTGTTCCTCCGCCGCAACCGCCGCATAGCGTTCCTGCAGCTTGTTGTTGAAGGCTTCCTGCTGCGCGAAATCGAGAAAAATGGAGGTCACGACATTCGGCCGGGTCTCCGCCGTGCCATCCACGGCCCACGACTTGTTGACCTTTGGCTCCACGCTGTATTCGGGGAAGCGCAACGGCTCAATCATCTGCCCCAGCACGCCGTCCGCCAAAACGAAGACCACCATGCGCCACTTCTGGGCCAACTCGAAGGCCTTCATGGTGAAATCGCACATTTCCTGCACGCTGGCCGGCGCCAGAACAATGTTGCGATAATTGCCGTGGCCGCCGCCCTTGACCACTTGGTTGTAGTCGCCCTGCTCGGGGCCGATATTGCCCAGCCCCGGCCCCGCGCGCATGATGTCCACCACCACCGCCGGCAGTTGCGCGCCGGACAAGTAGGAGATGCCTTCCTGCTTCAGGCTGATTCCCGGCCCGGAGGAGGCCGTCATGGCGCGCCGCCCGGAGGCCGCCGCGCCATACACCATGTTGATGGCCGCTTCTTCGCTTTCCGCCTGCACCACGCGGCGGCCCGCGCCGGGGAATTTTTTGACCGCTTCCTGCAGGATTTCGCTCGCCGGCGTGATGGGATAGCCGAAATAGCAGTCGCATCCCGCGTAAAGCGCGCCGATGATGACCGCCGTGTTACCTTTGACCAGTTGTGTTGCCATTAGCCCACTCCTGTGGTTGCCGGCGCTTTTTTCCGCTCCGGCACGTGCACGGCAATCGCGTTTGGTTCCGGACATACATAAAAACAGTTGAGACAGCCGATACAGCCCGCGCCCGCGTATTTGGCATAGGTGTAGCCGCGCGCGTTCAGCTCGGCGCCCATCGCAATCACCTTTTTGGGGCAAGCCGAAATGCAGCGCCCGCAGGCCTTGCATTCCAGCGGATCAATCGCCGGGTAGGGCAGCGGCGTGTTGGATTCAGTTTTACTCATTCGATTGTTCCAATCAATTTAGAACGGAAGAAACTACCCCACCTGACGCCGAACTTCAACTGCATTCCCCTGAAATCCGGCGCTGGAACGGGGTTAATCAACGTTTGGGGGGCTCGGATGGCGTGGAGCGTGGCGTGTCTGGGGTGAGCCCCCCCGAAGCATTATTTCGTTTCGACCTGCGCGGGGGGGGGCGTCTAATTATTGTGCACCGTCAGGATATTTTTCTGGATATTTTTCTAGCCAGATGCCCTGACTCCTGCGATACGTATGGCGGTGTCGAGGTGAGTCGTATGTGGGCTCATTCTTTCCAGTTTGTGCGGCACCAAGTTCATGCCAACCACCCCAGGAGCATGAGCAATGAAAAATTTGAGAAAGCATCAACTAATTGCCATCGGGAGCAGCATGGCGGCTCTCTATGTTGTGATTTGTCTTGTTGCCCTTGCGTCGGCCGCTTCCCGCACCGAAAAGCCCGCGCCCGTTGATGCTGAGCAGTATGCCGATTTCATGGGGCATGAGGTTCTGGATATTCAGGATTTGGCGGAGGGAGCGGAAATCCAGCGCCGCATGTTCAATCGAATCACCCCGCCGGGGCTTTCGTGGACTCAGCCAATGTTCCCGCCGGTTGCGCCATTTGATGCCCAATACTTTGACGACCAGTTTTTGGAAAGGCTTTTAGGCGAGGACAAAAACAGCGTGGTGATTTATCCGCTTTCGCTGATTCAAGACCCCAAGACGCGCGAAACGCTCATTTACAATGCCGAGGGGGAGCTAATCGCGGTCATCCCTGCCGCCCGCAGCTTCCGCGAGTGGCCGGAGGATGCGGACCCGTCCCGCGTGATTCTGCAACTGGACTTGCTGCCCGCTGAAGATGTCGAGCCGTACCTTTATACCGAACGGCGCATCGAGGAAACTCTTGCGCGCCACAACGTGCCACGTTCAGCCAAGTCCGGCGGCGCGGCAACGAGAGGATTAGAGGCTGGCGAGTTCGGCATCTGCGACATTCAGGGAACAACGAACGGCACGATGTTTATCACCGTGACCAATGGCATGAATGTCGCCGAAGTTTACGCCTATACCGTCTGGCACACATCCAGCGTTTCCGTGGTGGTTTGGACTAATGAAAACGACGAGGTTATCACCAGCACAAATATCCATTGGCATCAGGTGTCGCCAGCGTTTAACGGGCTGGAAAGCGCGTGGGAATGTCTGACAACCAATCTGGTGCTGACCAACGGGGTTGGCATCTACGAGGACGCGAATATATCCAGCAACGCGCGGATACGGTTTTATGCCGTGGCAAATCGGCAGGATTCCGACGGCGACGGGTTGACCGATGGCAGTGAAATCTTCCTTCATCATACCGACCCGCAAAGCATCGACACGGACGGCGACGGCTTGTTGGATGGCTATGACATTCCCGTCTGGATTGGTGAGCCTCGCTATACGGCATGGGCGAACAACATTGTTTTTTCCAGTTCGGAGGGGTTGCGTATTTTCAAGGGCGAACTGAGCGCCGGAAGCGACCCATTGGCCGATGATACGGACAGCGATGGCTTGCCGGATGGATGGGAAGTGAAAAACGCGCTTGATCCTCTGGATGCCGAGGGGGATGACGGACCGGAGGGAGACCCGGATGAAGATGGCTTTGAAAACGCCTTGGAACTCGAACTGGGTGCGCCGGCCAACAATGCGGCTTGGAACGGCGAGCAACTGGCCTATCGGCTCACGCATGTTACGCCTGTTATCGTCACAAATATCCGCTCAATCACCACAAATTGGATTGGCTTGAGGGTGGATATTGATGATTCCATAGACTGCGGAGGGACCGCCGGAACTCAAGATAAGCGAAATCCGTTGGATATCCCCAAATTGCTCGATTGTGGTTATTTCATCGAGATAAGGGTTGATGGCATGGTCGAAGATGTAGATGTGAATTATGACAAGGTATCCATCGAAGCCTTCACCAATACTTTTTATTTTAGCGGTAGCTACAATCGTCCACGTGACTGCCGCATGATCCCGAAGACAAAGACATGTAATGTACTTATCATGGGAAACAGCACCGCGTACTTGCGATATAATACCGTAAGCTATAAATGGCACAGCGGCGCGTATGCCGAAATTATTAGCGCGACGAATACCGGTCCCTATAAGGTGGTCGTTTCCGGGGAGGATGCCATGTGCATAGGAGAAACCATATCCGTGACGGCATCCGGCGGGAGTGAATCCAATTACACTTGGTCCGGTTATGGCGGGTTGTCACTTTCTGGAACCACAAGCAATTCGGCTCTTGTTACAGGAATATCTCCGGGGTTTGCATCCGTCTCCGCGACCGATGTCAACAGATGCAGGGGCGTAAAAGAAATCATTGTCCTCCAGCCGAACATCGGCAAGGCAAGCCCGCTTGCCGACCGGACCTTGCATCCGGACGCCGCGCGAAAACCGCTGGTCTTGAGGCAAACCCTGCCTGACGCCTGGCATGGTCAAATGCAACTGAATCTCACCGGCGCGGTGGCCTACTGGACACCCACCGGCGGCGTGCCGATTGCTTTAAGCTCTACGTTCTTCGCCAATGAGCAACTGCCCCGAACCATCTACCTTGAAGGCGACGGCTGCGGAATCGGCGAGGCCAGTTTCTCTATTGCCGGTTCCGGGGGTTGCGCAACCAATACCCCCCTTCAAATCTTCGGCGCGAACGCCACCCTTGCGGGGGTGGCCGAAGCCGACGAGGAATCCCCCGGCGGATTCATCGCCGACCGCACCGTCCACACCAACGCCCCCCGCACCATACTCACGCTGGAGGCATGCGGTCCATACGGCTCGCCTGGTAATCTGATTTTGACTTGGGATTCTTCCATTGTGCAAATCTATACGGCCCCGTCTGGAGGAAGCGCCTTGACGCAATTCGTTACCCCCTTCCACGGGTTTAATGGCACGAATCTTTACGTTGAAGGCATCGCGCCCGGCACCACCACCCTGAGCTGGACCTATTCCGCGCAGGCCAACTGCACCGATAACATTCAGGTGAGCATCATTAAAATAGACATGATTACCCCCGCTGGTGACCCGGTCGGAGCGCCTTCCGACTCCGGCGACGGGCAAAACGAGTTCACGTACTCGCCAGCCAGTCCGGGCGTGTTGACGATGAATCTCAAGGCTCGTGTAACGCCGAGTGGAATTGCCGACCAGATCAAGGATCAAGTCCTCTTCACCGTTGACGGAATCGGCGCTTCGACGCTGGCTTGGGATGCGGCGAATCCCGGCGGAAAGCCGACTGCGAGCGGCGACGATCTGCTGGCAACCGTCACATTCACCGGGTTGCCCGCGAACAATTCCGATTTCGGAGCTAAGAAGGCCGCTGTTTATTTCAGTGGCAACAAGCAGGATGAAGAGAGCTACGAGGTGTTTTATACCAAGACAGCCAGTAACCATCCTTCAGATTCTTCCACCGCAGACTGGCCAAACTGGATGTATTACTGGAGTCAGACAGTCGTACCGCTCGGTAGTCCTACGCCAGCGTACAAGTACGGAACGGCCTCTGGATACGGTTCCTTTACGCCTGGTACAACCGAAATATGGCTCGGTTCAAACAATGGCGGCTCATATAATGCACCATATGGTCTTAACAATCCTCTTACCGGGATCGATAATTTTGCTTGGGTGGTTATTCATGAATCACAACACTACAAAGACTGGTGCGACCTCTGGTCTAACAACTACACAGACTGGTTCTACAATCACCAAGGCAATGCCGGGCCAGGAGATGACAAAGACGCTGATATGATTTCTAATAGTACAGAAGATATGAATTTGAATGGCGTGTATGATGCTGGTGATTTGTACGACTGGGAGACCTACAACACCCCAACTGCCGGAAGACCAGTTTCAATCCTCAACGATTTTGAGGACTGGAACTGTCAAAGGCACAAAGATGCAACAGGTGATCACTCAAAAGACTGGGGCAATCCCGGCATGCAGCACAATACAAAGGACAAATATGATGACTAGCAATCTTTCAATGCCGTTATTCAAGACCTTGGGAATCATTGCCCTTGGTATCTTGGTGCCAACGGTGCATGCGGAACCAATGGACGTTGAAGCCGCGAAGAAAATTCCTGAACTGAAGCATGTACTCATTAGCGTTCGCCAGCAAGGGCGGCTTAGCGACCAAGATCGGTTTATTGTCGAAAGGAATCTTGCCAGTGGGGATTCCGTTCTTGTCTCGCTTGCGGCTTGTGTCGTGGCGGAAAGCACGGAAGCTGAGACTGACCTCTGCGTAAAGGCAGAGGGTGTTCTTAAGGAAGCGTCAGCAATGCCTCAGGCATACGTTCGGTTGATGCTAACGAAGAAGAAGGCCGAGGGCAAGGGTTCGGCACAGTTGATTGCTGCCATCGAACCGCTCTTGAAGGATCCCAACCCTTACCTGCGGGTAGAAGCAGCCAAGGAAGTTCTCAAGACCAACGCTCGCAATGGGGAAGAAGCCTTAAAAACAATGCTGTCGGATGATTCCGTAATCGCCAAGGGCGAGGCATTCCGCCAACTTCACAAGAGGGGAAAGGCAGGCTGTTCTGTGCCAACACCCATGGCGGACGAACGTTACGAATTGCTTTTGTCCATCATCGACAAGGCGCAGGAGAAGTAGTATGTCCCCGATCCGCACATCGCCGCGAAGTTGGCGGCCAACATTGCAGCCATGCGCTTCGCCCCCTGCGTGCCGCTACGCGTTGTGCGGCTTGTCCGTGAATCCGGCGATTGATTGTGCGACGGACGCAGCGCCAAGCCGCGCGGGGCCGCACCGGAATGCCGGGTCGAACTACGTCCGACCTGCCACCCCCGCACCATGCTCACGCTGGAGGCATGCGGTCCATACGGCTCGCCTGGTAATCTGATTTTGACTTGGGATTCTTCCATTGTGAACATTTACATGGCCCCGTCCGGCGGAACCGCCTTGACGCAATTCGTTACCCCCTTCCACGGCTTCAACGGCACGAATCTCTACGTAGAAGGCATCTCCCCCGGCACCACCACCCTGAGCTGGACCTATTCCGCGCAAACCAACTGCACCGACAACATTCAGGTGAGCATACCCTCTGTAGACTTCGAAGAAACTGCCCCGAATAACGGTTTCGACGATACGGTTGATCCGCCTTGGCTTGTTGTGCCCGTCAACAATCCGCCGAATCAGAACACGGTCAAGGTCAACATTGAACCGAGCGCAGCAGCCGCACAGGTGTACTTCACGATCGACGATCCGGCGAAAGCAACGGTATCCCCGGCCCAAGCATCATCATCACCGCAGACGCTTACTCTGACTGGAGTGGCGAAAGGCCATACCGCTCTGCGTGCTCGTGTCGGATCTTCCTCTGGGCCGATTTGCAAGACGCTTAATGTCTGCGTACGGGATAAGAAGGTTGTTATTGTCGATTTCCATTTCATGCAGGACAACGCCAGCAACCAGACTTCGCGATCAACATCGGAAGCCGATGGCTTTGTTTCCACTCTGAATACAATTTGGACGCCACAGGCCAATGTGGTCTTCCAAAAAGGAAGTGTCGACAGCCCCACCGTCCCAACGAACCTTGGAAGTGTTGTTGAGTGGTATCCGACCAATCCCGCCAATGAATGGGATGACATTGTGGCGTTTCGTAATGGGTCGGCTCCTGACGTATTCTTTGTTTGGGAGTACGAACAAGATGGTACACCGGCAACCGACAACGCCGACGCGGCGCAACTCGGCGGTGACATCCTGTTTGAGGACAACGCGGGCTCCGAGGTGGGGGAAACACTGGCGCACGAGATGGGCCATTTTCTGGCGGTGAGCCCGGCGGATTACACGGATCGGCAGGATCAACTGATGCACGCGTACACCGACGTACGCGGCCAGAAAATCACACATGCACAGGTTGATCAGGCGAACCCATGAGATGAACGGAGATTATGCATATGAAACACAGCTACTTTCTGGTATTTTGTCTGTTCTGCTGTTCCGGGCTGTTTGCCCAAGCCGAGGAGACATCGACCGTGACGGAACAAATTGGGCGGAATGCCGCACTCTTAAAATCACATGACATGAATACGCGACGAAGGGCGATAGACGAGATGTTTTCCATGTCGTCGAAAGTTTCCGAGATGGCTCGTGATCCTTCGGTGGCGGTTGGCCTGAGCGATTATGCTCAAAAGTGGGACGAGAACAGTTACAAGGCGGTTTTGTTGCTTGGCCGAATGGGGGCAGAGCAATCAAGGCCGATGCTCAAGTCCATTCTGGCGGAAAGTCGGGGCATTGTGGGACCAATGGATGACCGATATGTCCTTGCGCCCCGAATGCAGATGGCTTGCCTTAAGGCGTTGCTCCGCTTGAAGGACGATGAAGCCGAAAAAGAAGTCTTGTCTCTTCTTGGTTCAAATGAGGCGGAAAGTCGCGTCAAGGGAATCGAGTGCATATCCTATGCCGATGATAAGAAACTCATTCCTCATTTGGTGCCGCTCTTGGATGACAAGAGGGATGCGGTGAATGTTGCGCCGTCGGGTGCGAACTACTTTATTCGCGTTTGCGACCTAGCCGTGAACGCGATTGCGTCCATCAGTCAGACAAAGACATCTTTCATTGTTCAGAATGGTGCGAGATATTCGGATGATCAACTCGGCGAGGTGCGACGGAACGCCCTTCAGATCAGGTAATCTTCTGTATGGTGCGAATGTCCCGTCCTGCTTGCCCTACGCTCCGCAACCGTACACGAAAAATGCGGGGCATTTTTTGCGCCGGTTGCTCCGCTGATGCGGTGCGCCGCCGGTAAGAGGTTGCCGTGAATGCAATCGTGATGACCGGCGGCGCTTCCTGTTCATTGACGGCCTACGCACCTGACACGCCGTGTGCTGAAAGAATGGCCACGCGGCGCGCCAGGTGCTCCGGCCTTGCTCCGGCGCTCTCGCGCCTCCGGGGCACCTACGCGCTGACGCGCTCCGATGGTGGACTCGCTCCAGCAGAGAGCGTCCCCGAAGACGTGGCCGCTCACTGCTTCCGCTCGACAGGCGTGCCGCTACGCGTCGTGCGGCTTGTCCATGAATCCCACGTTGCTGGTAATGCGACGGACGCAGCGCCAAGCCGCGCGTGGCCGCGCTGGAATGTCGGGCCGAACTACGTCCGACCCGCCACCGGGCAACGTCGCATAACGGCGCGCGTTATGCGTCCGTTCGGTCGAAGACTCTCTCGAAGACTCCCTCGAAGACTCCCGCACACGTTGGCCTTGACGGGGATGGGCGGGCTTGGGAGGATGAAAGCTATGAGCAAGGTCATTCGTTTCTTGGGTGTGGGTTTGGCGGCGGTTGGGCTCCTTGTTTTGGGGGCTGCCGGCGCGCGGGCTGAAAGCAATCTGCCGGATGGGGAACCCATCGTGCCGCTGATGCCTGAAGATGAGAGCGTCAACTGGATTGTGGTTGACTCCGTGGATCAGGACTTTTCCGAAGGCGCTGCCGCGCCTGCGGTTCGCGCGACAGCGGGGGAGGCTCCTTCGGGTGTCGTGCCGCCTTCCATTCATCAGTCGGAGTTGGAATACTACGGCCAATTCGAGGCGGCCAGCGAAAGCGACTGGGACGAAGTCAAGGCCGTGCGGACCCGGGCGCTGCCCAAGGGTGGCGCTTCCGCGCCCGGCCCTTTTGTTCTGAATAAAGAAGTTTTCGGATGGCACCCGTACTGGCAGGGCACCGGTTATACCAATTACACCTTTGATTTGCTTTCCACGGTGGCCTATTTCTCCTACGACGTGAACCCCAGCACCGGCTACGCGACCACGATGAACAGTTGGTCGAATACGCCGCTGGTCGAATGGGCCCATTCGAACGGGACAAAGGTGGTGCTCTGCGCGACCATGATGTCGGGGCACACCAATTTTTTCGCCAGTTCGACCGCGCAAAGCAATCTGATTAACGAGCTGGTCCGCGTAATCAAGTTGCGCAACGCGGACGGGGTGAACATTGATTTCGAGGCCATCCCGAGCGGTTATCGCACCCACCTGACGACATTCATGAGCAATCTGGCGGTGCGCATGCATGCGGAGATTCCCGGCTCGGAGGTGTCCATCTGCCTGCCGGCCGTGGACTGGAGCAGTCTCTTCGACGTGGCGGCGTATGACGGCTTTTTGGACAAGTGCATCATCATGGGCTACGACTACTCCTGGAGTACCGATACGCAGGCCGGCCCGGTGGCGCCGCTGACCGCGAGCACGACGTTCGGCGCGTACTGCGAGCAGAGGTCGGTCAGCAATTATCTCGCGGCGGGCATTTCTCCGGGCAAGCTGCTGCTGGGCGTGCCCTACTATGGATATGACTGGCCGACTGTTTCGCACGCCATGCACGCCAACACCACCGGCACGGGGACGTCGCGGACATATCCCGCCGCCAAATCCTATGCCGAAACCTACGGCTACAACTGGGACACCAATTCGCAGACGCCCTACGTGCTGTATGGCAGCTATCGCCAGCTTTGGTACGACGACACCAACAGTCTGGCGCTCAAATATGACTTTGCCAAATCCAAGAATTTGGCCGGCATCGGCATCTGGGCGCTCAACTACGACGCTGGAACCTCCGACCTTTGGGATTTGCTGGCCGAAAAATTTGCGAGGGGCGACGCGACCTGGGTGGCGCAAAATTCGGGCACGACGACGAGCTTCTACGGCGTCGCTGCCAAGGCGGGCGCCTTTGCCGCCGTTGGCGCGGGCGGGGCCATCTACACGTCCGCCGATAGCGGCACAACTTGGACGCCGCGCACGTCCGGCACCACTAACCTGCTGTTGAATGTCACCAGCGGCAGCGGCGTGTGGGTGGCGGTGGGTGACCAAGGCACTGTCGTCACATCCGTTGGCGGGGCGACTTGGACGGTGCAAAGCACACCGACGACCGCCATGTTGCGCGGCATTGCCTACGGCGACGCCGGCGACGTCTTTGTGGCGGTCGGTGGCGGCGGTACGATTCTGCGCTCGGTGGACGGCAACGCCAGCAACTGGACGCAGGTGGTTTCGGGCACCACGGAGACCCTCCAGGGCGTTCACTATGCGAACGGACTGTTTATTGCCACCGGCGAGAACAACGTTCTGCTGACATCGTCCGACGGCGCGTCGTGGACGGCCCGCACGTCGAACGCGGGCGGCTGGCTGCTGGATGCGGCCTATGGCAACGGTACCTATGTGGCCGTGGGGCTGGGCTCGCGTGTTGTTACCTCGTCCGACGGCATCACCTGGACGCGGCAGACCAACAGCCTGCCGAGCCAGAGCGTCAATCTGTACCGCGTGGCGTTCGGCAACGGGCAGTTTGTCGCCGTGGGCCAAAACGGGGTCATTTGGGGTTCGCCCAACGGCGTGGACTGGACCGTCGAAAATTCCGGTACGACCGAATTCCTGCGCGGCGTGGTGTTCAGCAACAATCTGTTCATGGCGGCGGGTTTCAACGGCACCGTCCTGACCAAGGGGGCGGGCGCGCCGGCCGTCGAGATTACGACCGCGGGCGCCACGGTGCCCAATGGCATTTCGAGCCAGTTGATTGAGGGCACGGCGAATGCCTACGCGGTCGGCACGATGCGGTGGACCAACAGCCTGGGCGGAAGCGGCACGTTCGCGGCGGCGACAAACTGGTCGTTTCCGGCGGCGCTGGCCGTAGGAACCAACGTCATCACCGTCACCGCCACGAACGCGGCGGGTGCCAGCGCGAGCGCCAGCGTGACTTTTGTGCGGGCGGCGGCGTCGGGGGCCGGGGCGGTGGAAACCGTCGCCACGCAGCCGGACGGCGGCCTGAGCGACATCATCATCTATACCAGCGCCGGGCACGGGGCCATCGGCGATACCGGTTCCTGGGTGTTCGGGCGGGGGCTGACGTATGGCGTGGTTGAAGACATCGGCAACATTGATCAGTTGAATTATTTTGTGGAGTATTGCTTCAAGGCCGGCGCAACGGTGGTGCCGATGCGTCCGCTGGGGAACCAGACCAACGAAGTCGTTCTGGACAACACCGATTCCGCCCGCGTGACCTTTAGCGGTGCGTGGAGCGACAGCACTTCGACCGTCTATTACGGCGCGCCGGGCGCGACGCCTTACCGTTATGCCACCATCAATACGACGGGCACGACGGCATCGGCGACCTACCGGCCGAATCTGCCGGTGGCGGGCTTCTATCCCGTCTATGCATGGACGCGCTGCGGTTCCGACCGTGTGCGGCAGCTCTACCGCGTCCAGCATTCCGGCGGCGTGACGGAAGTGCGGGTGAACCACCGGCGCGTGGGTCTGGGCTGGGTATGGCTGGGCACGTACTACTTCGAGGCGGGCACCAACGGCTGCGTCACCATCTCCAACTACGCGCCCGGCTACTCGGGCAGCGAAGTGATTATCGCCGACGCCATCCGCTTCGGCAACGGCATGGGCGACATTGACCGCGGTTGCGGTGTCTCAGGGCTTCCGCGCGAATTGGAAGGCTCGCGCTATTGGGTGCAGCGCATGGTCGGCCAGGGCATGAGTTCCTCCATTTACGACTTGTCGGGCTATGCCGACGTCAGCGACAACGTAGGCGCGCCCCCGCGCATGGCGGCGGAGATGAACCGGGAAACCGATGGCACCGTTTGGGATCGCATCTACCTCGGATTCCACTCCAACGCGGATGGCGGCGCCGGAACGGGCCGCGGCCCCATGGGGCTTTACGATACCCGTGGCAGCGCCCTGAGCCAGGCGCGCCAGAAGGATTTCGGCACCCTCATCGCGCGCGAGTTGACCAACGACCTCGGGTACGGTCAAAGCGGCGTTTTATTCCCCGACGGATTCGCCAACAACTCGGCGAACATCTACGGCTCTCAGTACGGCGAAATCTACGGAACGATGACCGACGAGATGAATTCCACCATCATCGAAACGGCCTTCCATAACAACGCCGACGACGCCAACCTGTTGAAATGCCCGTCCGCGCGGCGGGTGATGGCGATGTCGAGCTACCAGGCCATTGTGAAACACCTGACGACCAACAACCCGACGGTGGTATCGCCCGTTCTGCTGCCCGATCCGCCCACGCACGTCAGCGCCGCGAATGCCGGGGTTGGAAACGTGACGCTGAGGTGGCACGCGCCGGTGACAAACCGGGCGGAGGGCCATGCCGCAACGGGCTATGTCATTTACCGTTCGAGCAACGGCTACGGGTTCGGCAATCCCGTCGCGGTGTCGGGCGGCAACACGCTGTCGGTCACGCTGACGAACCTGACCGTCGGCCAGATTTATTACTTCCAAGTCTGCGCGACGAACCGTGGCGGCGAGTCGCTCGCTTCCCGGACCGTTGGCGTGCGGGTTTCGCCTTCGGGATTCGCGCCGCATCTGATTGTGAACGGATTCGTGCGCAACGAGCGGCTGATTGCGCCGACGGAATACATCGGCCAAAACATCGGGGGCAACGTCACGCGCGTCATCCAGCGCAAGATTAATTCGCAGGATTACGTGATTCAGTACGGCGAAGCCATCGCCGCCGCCGGGCGCTACTTCGACTCGTGCGGCAACGATGCCGTCGAAGGCGGTGACGTGAACCTGGGCAACTACCATGCCGCCTATTGGCACCTTGGCCGCGAATCCACCGCCGACGAAACCTTTTCCGCCACGGAACAAACGCTCGTCTCGAACTTCCTGGCCGCCGGCAAGCGCCTGTTCGTCTGCGGCACGGAAATCGGCTGGGATTTGCAATATCGGGGTTCCACGGCAGACAAGACCTTCTGCTCCAACATTCTCAAGACCGCCTTCACGGGCGATGACGCCGGGACGGGAGCTGTCACGGCAAAAAGCGGCGGCATCTTCGACGGCGTGGGCGCGATTGCCTTCGATTACGCGGGCACGGGCACCACGTACAAGGCTTCGTATCCCGACGTCCTGCAAGTCACCGGTTCGCCGGCTTCCGTGCCCGCGCTGGTTTACGGCACGTCTTCCGCTGGCACCAACGTGGCGGCTCTGGCCTACAGCAACGGCTATCGTCTGGTCGTCATGGGCTTCCCCTTCGAGACGATTTATTCCACAAGCACGCGCACGAATCTGATGGCGCGGACCATCATCTTCTTCGGCGATGCCCCGGAGGACACGCCGGTTGTGGATATTACAACGGCCAACCAGACTCTGGCGGCCGGGACCGCGTCGTTCTCGATTTCCGGCACGAACAATGCCGCCGTCGCGGGCAATCTCACGTGGAGCAACGTGTTGACGGGCGCCACCGGGACCTTCGCGGCCGCGCCGTCGTGGAGCGTCATGGTGCCGCTGGCGACCGGCACGAACCTCATCCGCGTGACGGGCAGCAATTACCTGCAAAACCAAACCGCCGTGGACACGGTGACGCTGACGGTATCGGCGCCGTCGGGTCTGGTGCTCATCAGCGAGCCGTTCGACGATGCGCCCACGCCTCCCGCCGGCTGGACCTTCAACGGCGTGGGCAGCTATACAACCGCCACCTATGCCGGACAAGCCGTGCCCTCGGTCAAATTCGACACGAACGGCGATTCCATTTTGAGTCCGACCTTCCTCGGCGCAACCAACGTGCAATTCTGGATGCGCGCGGTCACGGCGGCAGGCGTGGGGACGTTTGTCGTTGAACAGAAAATCGGCGGCGTGTGGCAGACCGCGGGCGTGGTGACCGACCCATTGAATGTCGGCACGACGTACTCTTTCAATCTGTCCGAGTCGGCCACGCAACTGCGGTTCACGTGGAACAAGACCACCAGCAACATCGCCTTCGACGATGTTCTTGTCACCGGCGTACAGCCCCAGCCGGTCGTTGACAGCGATGGCGACGGCCTGCCCGACGCCTGGGAGCAGGAATACTTTGGCAGCGCCACCGGCGCGAATCCCGACGCCGACAGCGACGGCGACGGCATGAGCAACTACGCGGAATACATCGCCGGCACGCATCCCACGAGCGCCAACTCCGTTCTGGTGATTACGGACCTGGCCGCGCAAACCAACGGCGGGCACCTGATTCTGTGGTGGCCCAGCGTTGACGAGCGCGTGTACACGGTATTGCGCGCCACCAACGCGCTCGGCCCCTACACCACGCACGTCTCCGGTGTCACGGCCACCGCGCCTGTCAACACGCAAACCAATCCGCTGCCGCTGGACATCGGCGACTACTTCTACGGCCTCGAAGTCACCTGGCCCACTCGCCCCTGACCGCCGCCAACGGATTTTTCCACGGTGTGGAAAAAAGTTTTCCACACCGTGGAAAACATTTGGCGCAAAGGGGGGCGTCGGCCCGAATTTTTCCACACCGTGGAAATTATTTGGCAATGTCCGAAAGTGTGTGATTTTTGGGGGTGAGGCATTTGGGAGGTTATGGCATCATCTGGCTTTTGACTAGCGATCTCAACCAAGAAAGGCCGCCTCCCAAATGCAACATACACTTACCGC
>Ga0255346_1004598_pt1 | contig 14934 bp, 13 predicted proteins | sample wastewater_treat_FD_194410 | JGI IMG/M metagenome (GOLD analysis project Ga0255346, IMG submission 194410) | Wastewater microbial communities from Lulu Island WWTP, Vancouver, Canada - plant22 | ecosystem: Engineered > WWTP > Wastewater > Unclassified | place: Canada: Vancouver, British Columbia... | reverse complement strand
GTAGATAATTTGCATTCCCGCGCACGCGAGGTGATCTTAATTGAGCAATCTTAAAAACGAAGAAGAATATATTTTAAGAGTCTTGTATGGGTTTCTGGGAATGATAGAAGACAAGTATAAAATCAATAATGTATTTCTCCGCATAACAAGCGCTTGAACCAGACTCGCCTGTTGTCACAAAACCTGCTTCCAGGCTTCGCCTGGCAAGTTTTGCGCCAAGTAACGGCTCGCTGGTTAAGCGCACGTTAGACGGACGCCTTTGGCGCAAAATGATACATATTGAAGCAATAATCATAGTACTATATGAGAAAGAAAATAGTATGTTAGGCGCGAAAAGGATGGTAAAGCATGAGCCCGATTGTATCATTTACAATTAACTACAATGTGGGAAACGCGGCGCTGAACTCAGGCGATAACGATCGAGCTATCAGAGCATACAAGAAGGCTGTCACTGTTTGGGAGAAGACCGAAAGCACAACAATACCTAGCCAAATGATGGCTATGTGTCTCACCAATCTCGGTATAGCATACACCAGAAAAGAATCAGTTGTCGAGGCGATTGCGGCGTTTGATCGCAGCATTGAGATTCATCCCTCTTTTCTCATGGCTCTCTACAATAAAGCCTGGCTTTTAGAGAAGGTTGGACGCATTGTCGAGGCTATTGACACATGGGGAACCTACCTCAAATTGGCTCGAGCGGACTCAAAGGAACAAGACTCCATCCCCGAAGCAGAAAGACACCTCTCTTTGTGTAAAGTTGAAAGTGCGTTAGAGAAACAAGGTGTCCCTTATACAAAAAGAAGTGACCTCATAGGTAGTCTAGAAAGAGGGGACAGTTCTGGAAGTAATGAGGAAGATGCAGATGGTGGCGCCTAACAAGTCAATTTACCCGACTGCAAGGGCGTCACTTTTTAAGGTTGATCCAGCTTCCAAGAGGAGGCTTTCAGGGTGTCCAGGGTCACGATATTCCCCCAGCACGAACCCATTAGGGTCAAGATAATTGGACCAAAAATCATGGCCTAGGGTCATGATAAACGGACCACATTCCCCGGGGTACACTATCCTCCGTTTCGTGAAGGAATGGAGGAATTATGGGGTACCGAAGGGTGAGTGAAGATTTGTTGTATCAGATCCTTGTCAGGCTGAAGAAAGGTGAATCACACCGCAGAATTGCGGTGGAACTCAAGCTCGACAAGAAAACCGTCAATCATTATGCCACGATGATTGACGGGTTCATGGATATGCCAGCGGGCGATTATGTTGCGACCCTGGCCGTGTTGGCGACGCTTCTTCCCAAAAATGAGAAACCAAAACCGGCATACATGGTACTGAGCGTCTACGCCGAAGAGATCAAGGCACTGATCGAAGGCGACAAGATGGCGCATCTCGAGGGCATGAAGCCCAAGACCGCCTGGGATGTCATCTGCCATCGCCATGAGCTTGCGGAAAAAACAAGCTATGAGACCTTCAAACGCTTTGTACGAACCTCTGTGGTACTCGCGCCGCATGTCCCCGCGGTTGCCCGCATCGAGGTGAACCCAGGAGAAGAAACCCAGATTGACTATGGCAGCGTGGGCATAATACCAGAACAGGATCACTTCAGGCGAGTTAGTGCATTTGTGGGCGTCCTGAGCGCCAGCCGTTTGCCCTTCATCCAGTTTTGTACCACCCAAGACCAGGTTTCATTTTCCCTATGCGTCTCGGACATGTTCAGCTTCTACCAGGGAGTCTCAGCGAGGCTGAATCTCGACAATCTCAAGGCGGGTATTCTTTCCCCGGATATCTATGACCCGACGCTCAACCGCACGTTCGCCGAGCTGTGTGAACACTACGACACCATCGCCGACCCGGCGAGGATCTGCTCCCCCAAGGATAAGGGTAAAATTGAACGCATTATCCCGCTTGCGCGGGAACTCTATCGATCGCTTCGTGCTAAATACCCAGATGAAAACCTTCAGTTCCTCAATGCGAAGGCGCTTATCTGGTGTACGGAGGACTATGGCAAAAGAAAGCATGGGACAACCGGTATTCCGCCCATGCTTGCCTTAAAGGGAGCTAGAGCAGCCCTGTCTCAGGCCCTTGCCGCGCGAAGCCTTTGTGCCTGCGTCGTGGACGACGGCAAAAGTACACCCAGACCAGTTCATCCAGGTCCATGGAAAGTACTATGGGCTTCCGGCGCTCTTTATAGGAAAGCGCGTGGAAGTACGGTCGACCAGCACCACTATCGAAATCTACAGCGACCACCACATCGTACGGACCTACCCTCTGTCCTCTCGGCGAAGAAGCTATCTGCCGGATGATTTTCCGCCGTGGGCGGAGCCCTTTGTGCCAGGCTCCTACGCGAACTATCTTGTGAGCAAAGCCGACGAGCTCGCTCCCATCGCAGGCAGTTACCTCAGGGCCATCATCCTTGAGCAGGGAAATCTCGGGCTCAGGCGCGCGCAGGGTTGCCTCGCTATCCTCGCGCGCTATCGCAGCCACCCTGACTTTGAACACCTCGTGGAAGTGGCGTTGCATCGTCACTTGTGTATCCCCGCACAGCTTCGTTCGCTGTTCGAAGCTCCTGAGCTGCCGCACATGCTCATACCATTACCCCTCTCGGATCGGGGAAAGGCAATGGCGCGGAGTGCTACCTACTATCTGGGTTCCTGAATGGGTTCGGGGACCCGTTGCGGCCCCCTTAGTATGATCTTGGGAGGACGTTCATGTTGAAAGACGACCTCGCGAATGAGCTGAAGCGTCTCAGGCTGCCCGCCATGGCTGATAATCTCGATTCTCGCTGCCACCAGGCGGAAGAAAGCAAACTCGGTTACCTCGAGTTCACCCAGCTGCTTGTCCAGGATGAGCTCGCCAGCCGTGAATCTAATTCGTTCCAGAAAAGGCTCAAGAGTGCCGGTGTCTCGACGCGCATGACCTTCGAGACCTTCGACTTCGAGTTCAACAACGCAGTGTTGCCGGCCCAAACTATCCATGATATTGCGTCCTGCAGATTCATCGAGCAGCACCGGAACCTTGTGCTCGCCGGACCTCCGGGAATAGGCAAATCACACATCGCCCACGCGGTGGGCCATGAAGCCGCACGTCGTGGACTCGATGTCGTTGTCTTCAAGACCCACAAGCTCCTCGAACATCTCGTACCCGACCGTTTCTCGTCGAAGCGCAGTCAGATACTCTTGAAGCGATGCATCACCGCCGGACTTCTCATTCTCGATGATTTTGCCTTTAGGCTCTATAGCCAGCAGGAAACCGAGCTTCTGTACACGCTCTCCGACGAGCGCCTCCAAGAAGGCTCCATTGTGATCACGTCCAACCGCCCACCCGAAGACTGGTTCTCGATTTTCCCGGACCAGATTGTCGGTGGAGCGATCATGGACAGGCTTGTCTCGGGAGCGGTCAAACTGATCGTGACTTCAGGCCGCTCCTACCGCAAGGAAGGCATACCGACCGTGCTAGTCGCCGAGCACGCCGCTTGACGGCTCATGGAAACTATGCTCTAACAGACTTGTGCACCCCGGGGAATTACCATGACCCTGCCCGGGGAATAAGATGACCCCCGACATTGGTATGTATGAAACGTGCTAGCTCACTAAATTCTGAGTAAAACAAGAGAAATATGATGAATAATAAAGATACATAGTATGATTGAAGGACTCTATAACTTATGTATTATTTAACAGATCATAATCTATATAGAAAACAGCGTCGTAAAAAAGAACATCATAAAGTTTTTCCCGTCTAGGATATCTTTTACCGAAAAATACAAACGAGCCAAATATATTTTGCCTATAGATATATACTACTATCGAAATGTTACCTCAAATTCCTTTCTATTCATAAACGACTTCTGAGTCCCTGGTTTCATCGTGGAGAACGCAGCGTATGCATTAGCGATTTCCATTGCCTTCACTACATCTCTCGTTTCCAGGAAGTATGTTGCAAAGCAGCCAATGAATGCATCTCCAGCACCTGTCGTATCTATACTCTTGACCTTTCGCGCAGGGACCAGTTTCTCAGTACTCTCCGTTATAAGAAGGCAACCTTTATCACCAAGAGTCACAATGACCTTTGATATGCCTCGCGCATTGAGTGAGCGGGCTGCTTTCTGCACTTCTTCGACTGTCGATGTCGGCATGCATGTCAGTGTTTCTAGTTCGCTTTCATTTGGTACAAAAAAATCTACGCTTGCAATCCGTTGTGTATCTAGTTTTGAGTCGGCAGGAGCAGGATTGAGGAGCACAGGCACATAATGCTGGGCGCATAGTTCTATTGTGTAATAAACCGTTTCAAGATTTATTTCCAGCTGCATAATAACAAGATCGCTCCCAAGAATAAGATCGCTTGCTTCGTCAACATCAGCGGGTTTCAGGTACTCATTGGCTCCTTTAATGATAAGGATACTATTCTTCGAATGCGGATCGACAAAAATCGGCGCAACACCACTCGACACACCGGGCATAGTCTTGACGAATCTCGTGTCAATGCCAAAGCGTTCAAAGTTCCTTTTCGTGTTTGGCCCAAACAGATCATCACCGACACAGGTCACCATACTGACATGGGTACCAAGTAGCGCTGCTGCCACTGCCTGATTGGCGCCCTTCCCACCAAACCCCATCTCAAAACGCGGAGCTACGATCGTCTCGCCTTCACGGGGCATACGTTCGATGTAAGTGATGAGGTCCACCATATTGCTACCTACGACAGTGATCTTGGGCTGCTTCATAATTATTCTCCTTTGGCTGCTCACTTTTGAGTTGGAGGCTTTTGACCTTTGAGTTGGATCCTTATACGCTATTGATGAGAGCCTCTATCCTGGCCGATTCATCCTGATCCATATATCCGACCCGTACAGAAAAGACTTCCTTGCCTAGGGGCGGAATCGTCCTCACATTTCCCTTTTTCTTTTCAGCTATATAGCCTTCCGGATCGCATGTCGATGGGAGTGCAAATGCCATAACCTTCTGATCCTCATTGATAAGAATCCAACGAACAGCGTGATTGAGTTTCTGTATGTTCCAGGCGATATAATCCGCGCAACCATCGGTATGCTTTTGCAACATATGGGTAAGTCCTATAGCATCGTGGCGGAGGTTATGCACATAGAAAACGATCTCTGGGTTATATTGGTCTTCAGGTCTTATTTGTCTTGTAACCCCAGGGTTAGTTTTGAGCGCCTCCATGAAACTTAGGTATTCGACGCTCGGATGCACATGAGATGGAATACTTGATCGTATCACCATATCCTGCGGCCCCCAACCTGTGGCTTGCACTATCTCTCCATTCATTGCAGGAAGAAAGTTGATATGGCACATATACATGAGGTCCATAGGAGCATGGAGCAGGTTCTCAATTGTCATCTCTACATCGATTACGGTGGAATCACGATGCAGAACACATCGAGGCGTAGCGCGATATTTGTCGCCAAAGGCCTTCATCCATGTGAAATTTCCTGAAACACCTAGATAGGGGCCTTTATCATCCTGGCCAAACAACAACCATGCCTCTTTGTAAGAAGCATTCGGCAATTCACCATGTAGGGGATGTGTATCCTCCGCAGAGGGCGTTCCCATCCGCAATGCTCCACAATGGAAGAGAAATGCCCCATAGGAATCAAGAAGCTGTGTCGCGGGCTTCGGCTCAGGAAAGAAACTTTGCATTGTAAGGCGCCGATCATGAAAGACAGCATCCCATATCTGTTGTCCTTGAAATGGGAGCACAACAATATATCCTGAAGGATTTTCGATACGGACTGCCTGAACACCACTTGAAAATTGGAATGCAGTCGCTTCTAGGCCATCCAGCTTACAAATGGTCTGCGGAATTATTAAAAACATGCTCTTTTCAAGATGAATTACACCTTTCACATCCCGCCTCCTTTTTGCTTTGATTTCTAGTATTGTAACTTAATCCCATGAGCTTCTAAAGGGCCCTTCTTTATCAATTACCCTTTCACAGCACCGAATGTCAGCCCGCGCACAAGGTACTTTTGGAAGAAGAGTGTAAGGATTATGCCAGGCGTGATGGCAATAAGGGAAAGTGCCGAGATCTCTCCCCAGGGGATCTGATGCCCACCTGTCATACTTGCAAGCGCGATAGGGAGCGTCTGTGTATGAGATCGAGTGAAAATCAAAGCAAAAAGAAACTCATTCCATGAGAAGATGAAGACAAAGAGGGCGGTCACTGCTATGCCAGGGACTGCGAGCGGTAGCACATATTTGCGAAATGCAGCAAAGCGAGAATAGCCGTCCAAGAGTGCTGCATTCTCAATTCCGTGTGGAATATCCTCAAAGAATCCCTTCATAATCCACACCGCGAAAGGCATATTGATAAGAATGTAGGAAAGAAAGAGCGCAGGATAGGTGTCAAGCATCCCTAGCGTCTTGAAGATGATGAATAACGGTGTTGCTGCGATAACTGGAGGAGCAAAGAGCAACGACAATACAAAAAAACTGAGATTATCACCGCCTACATTGAACCTTCCCATTGCATACGCCAGCAAAACTCCAAAAGCAATGACGAGCATAGTATTCGTTATCGCTACAATGAGACTTGATACAAGCGCTTGGGTTCCACCAAAAGTCGTCATCGCTCTTCCAAAGTTGCCCCAGTTAAAATGCTCTGGCCAAAAAATTGGCGGATAATGATAGAACTCACCTTCCGATTTGAATGCTCCTATTGCGATCCAATAAACAGGAAATAGAAAGATGGCAAGAAAAATAAAAATAAGAAGAAAACGCAATACAGAAAATAATTTACGAATGCGCTTCCGTCGATCGAGATCTTCGGCATTCAGCGCAATTTTAGCGCTCATGGCTATTTGGCCTCCTTCGGTTTCATGATGGTACCGATGAAAACTTTCGCAATGATCGTAATGATAACTAGCTGAATTACCGCAATGGCCGATGACATTCCAACATCGAAATTCTTAAATCCCATGATATATGTGAGAACACTCAGCGTCTCAGTTGCGATACCTGGGCCTCCACCAGTAAGAATCTGTACAGGGTCGAAAATTTTGAATATGAAAATAATACGAAGCAGTACTACAAGGGCAAACATAGGCTTCAGCAGAGGCAAGGTTACCCGCCATAGTGTCTCGCTTGAACTTGATCCATCGACGCTTGATGCTTCGTACACCTGGCGAGGAATTGCTGCAAGGCCAGCAAGGAGCACAACCGCTACGAAGGGTGTCCATTGCCATGTATCCATGATAAGAACAGATGCCATTGCAAGCGTAGGCTTCGACAGCCATGCGAGAGGCTGAATCCCGAAAAGTCCAAGAATATAGTTCAGCGGTCCAAAGTGATTATCGAGGATGATTTTCCACTCAAAACCGGCAACAACTGGAGTGATCATGACAGGCATCATGAATAAGGCGATAACAATCTTGCTCCCATAAAACTTTTTATTCAAAAGCAGCGCAATAATGAGCCCTAACACTGATTGGATTGGAATTCCTATTACCATGATTTTCATTGTATTGAAGAAAGCATTCCAGAATCTGCTATCATCAAAAAGATTGAGGTAGTTTCTCCCCCAGTTAAACCGCGGCGGTATAGGGGCAGCGAGGGTATTTGCAAAAAAGCTATTGAAGAGCATATACAAGAGCGGGCCCGCAACCAGCAAGACAAGAACAACCATGCCAGGAAGAGCAACAAGTTGCGCAAATCGCCTCTCTCTTCTCTCTAGCGTAAGAACCTTGTCCAAATTTGCCATTTTTGATCTTCCATCCTTATCTCAAGCTTGTCAAACAAGGTCCGCTGCAAAGCATACAGCGGACCTAATTTTGCTATTCATGCAAGATGAGAAACGTTTCAGTCCTTCCAGAATCCATGTTTTGCCCACATATCGAGCATTGCATTGTAAATTTTCTTTTGCCTTGCAGGATCAAGTTTCTGCGTAATCTTGTTCCATGTATCTGCTGCAGTGTTGAGAGCACCAGTCACACTTGTTGTACCCGAGAGAGCACTTGTCACTGCCACATCAAGAGCGTCAAGATACTCTGCTGAGCCAGGAATATTGATATCCGGGAAAAGATGATTAAGGTTATCCTTCACGACATTGAGGTAATTTGTTGCTTCTGCAATTGTTCCAAATTTCTCAAATGCCTTCGGATTGTTGATCTGTGATAGTCTATAAGGATCTTCTCCTGTATCATTTGAAGTTACGCTGCGAAGACCATAATCAAGGCTCAACATTGAGGCAACCCAAAAAGCTTCCTTGGGATGTTTAGAAGTTGTAGGAATACCAATGATACGTCCTACCGGGGTAGCTGCTCTGTAGTAAATTGAACCATCGGGCTGCTTCACACCAGGCATCTGGGCGATTCCGGCGTTGTGTACAATCTTTGAAAGCTTTGGATCATTCGCTTTTTTCCATACATCGGACCATTGTACCATCATTGCTACGCGCCCCTGGAGATAGGCGTTTTTCAGCTCTTCATACCCCATATTCATAACATCAGGAGGGCAATATGGCATAAGGCTTTTCTGAAAGTTCAGGGCATCGATTGCTACTTTAGAGTTGATCTGGGGTTTCATGTTGCGGTCAAAATAGGCACCCCCCATTGAACCGAAAATATTAGCCCACCAAGCATAAGCAAATCCCCTCGCTCCAAGGAAAGCAAACCCATAGAAGTCTTGATTAAGCGTCTTTCCAGCAAGTTTCTGCCCTTTTTTTCGAGTAAAGAACTTTGCAACTTTTGCCAGATCGTCCCAAGTCTTAGGTACCTGCAGTTCTTGTCCATATTGCTGCTTAAATGCAGCCTTCTCCTGCTCATTAGAGAAGATATCCTCAACATAGTAGAGATTCAGCACATCGCCATCATAGGGCAAGGCATAGGTCTTTCCATTGTACATGCAGTACAGATCTCTATAGGCAGGGACAACATCATCCATTTTGGGATCATGGATTGAAAACAAGCTATCCAATGGCTGCAGATATCCAAATTCGGCAAACTCACCAAGATAGGAAGGGTAGAATATCACCACGTCGTAAGCACCAGTCCCGCCTATGAATTCTGTCTTCAGTTTTTCATATACGGACGTAAACGGCACACCCACGACCTCAAGAGTAATTCCCTTTGCTGCTGCATCCGTTTTTAGCCACTCCACTGGCTGAAGATTTTGTCCTTCATCACCATACACTGTAATTGTGATCTTGTTTTGGGAAAATACATCAAAAGCAAAGATTGTACAGATGATGGTGATGATGAAGAACAATTTTTTTGGTCTCATCATAGCTATTACCTCCTTTCCATGAACTATCTTTACTACTCGGTAAACGCCGAGCTATTTCCGCAGATAAATGCGCGATGTCGTTTCTGCATCGTAGAACAATACCTTCTCTGGTTTGAAGGAAAAGGCGACTGGTTCATCGAGGGACATATGCAATCCAGTATCGGCGGTAATGAAGGCAAGTTCCCCTGATGCAAGCTCAACAGAGACAAGAGTATACTCGCCGAGCATCTCAAAAGTATGCACTTTACCGCGAAGCATTCCTGGATTTTGTGCTGAATCAAGAAGAAGATTTTTAGGTCTTATGCCGATCATGAACTTCTCTTGATCTGGAATCCATGGGAGCTCTAACTCCTCTACCGTAATCTCTTGTCCCCCAATGGAGAGAATATCTTGTCCACTGCCACGGTGACGCTCAGCAGAAAAGATGTTCATTGCAGGCTCGCCAACAAAGCCGGCCACAAAGAGATTCTCGGGTGTGTCGTATATCTCTTCGGGCGTACCAATCTGCTGGAGCTCTCCATTGTTCATAACGATGATGCGATCCGACATAGCAAGCGCTTCAAGCTGATCATGAGTAACAAAGAGTGCAGAAAGCTTCATGAGCTTCTGTACCCTCCGAATTTCACCGCGCAGCATGGTGCGCTCAGCAGCATCGAGGTGAGAAAGTACCTCGTCGAGAAGATATACCGATGCAGGGCGCACAAGGGCGCGCGCTAGACCGGTGCGCTGCTGTGCGCCTCCGCTCAGCGAAGAAGGAAGTTGATCCTTGTACTCCGAAATACCAAGCGACTCGCAGACAGCGTCAACCTGCTTTGCTATCTCAGATTGGGGCACCTTTCTTATACGAAGTGGATAGGCAATATTATCAAAAACGCTAAGATGTGGATACAATGCATAGGACTCAAATGCCATAGCAACATTGCGGTCACCTGGATCTAGATCATTGACTCGGATTCCATCTATTAAGCACTCGCCGCGTGAGATCTTCTCCAAACCTGCGATCATCCGAAGAGTGGATGTCTTTCCGCATCCAGATGGACCGAGGAGAGAAATGAACTCGCCATCATTTATGGTGGCTGAAATGCCCTTTACCGCTTCAAATTGATTATCGTAAATCTTCCAGACGTTTTTCAGCTCTACTGTTCCCATTCTATAACCTCGTTGCGATCCGTTCGCCTGTCGTACCATCAAAAAAGTGAAGAGCTTGAGGATCAAGCTTAATGTAAACGTGTTGGTTTATCTCAAGTTGGAGATTGCGAGAAGCAAGAACCTTTACGAGATCATCGCCGACCATGATAGAGAACACGCGCGAATCTTCCACTAACTCTGAGACATACACCGTGCCTTCAAGGAAATTTTCGTCAGCTTCTTGCTGTAATGACGCAGTGAAGTCTCGGAACCCAAGTATTACTTTACCACTGACAGGATTCACGCCCTTAATGATGGTTCGAGTTTCCTTGCGTATGAGAGCAATTCCTCCATTCACCGGATTGGAGTCCTCGAACTCCAAAAGATTCATCGGTGGCTCCCCAAGGAGTGTGGCAACAAAGATTGTCTTGGGATGAGAAAAAAGCTCATCGGGCGAACCGATCTGAACAATCTTGCCCTTGTTGAGAACCACGATATTATCTGCGAGGGCTAACGCTTCACGATAATCATGAGTGACATAGATCATCGTCTTGCCAAGCTCTTTATGAATACGCTTGAACTCTCCTCTCATACGGTGACGAAGCTTGGCATCTAAGTGAGCAATGGGTTCGTCGAGCAGATAAATATCGGCATCATGAATAAGGCAACGAGCGAGCGCTGTTCTCTGTTTCTGGCCGCCACTTATCTGTGATGGGAGCTTATCAAGGTGGCCTTCAATGCCAAGAAGGTTCGCCATATGCTTCACCCTCTCATCTATCTCGGCCTGTGATAGCTTGCGAGCCCTCAATGGTGATGCGATATTTTCGTAGACAGAGAATGTCGGATAAAGTGCATAGTCCTCAAAGACCATCGAGATCTTTCTATCCTGTGGAGGTATGCCGCGAAGACTTGCTCCACGACACAGGATGTCGCCTGATGTTTCCTGGAGAATGCCAGCAATGATGTTAACGGTCGTTGTTTTACCAGCGCCTGAAGGACCAAGGAGCACCGTGAAACTCCCTTCAGCGCAAGAAAAGCTGATATCATCGAGTCCTTTTACTTTTGGATATTTTTTCACCAGATTCCGAATCTCAAGATATTTAGACATTGTTGCCATCCTTAATAATAATCTCCGAGAAGCAACTACCTCCCCAATTATCTATTATGAGCCTACTTATGTTCAAAGTCAGACGAGATCTTTTCTGCTTCGATTTCTCTTGTCAACTTATGCTCAAAAGATAAATAAATGCTCAAAAAACATTATACTAGGTTTCCCAGACCTGTCAAGAAAAATTTGTCGTGTATCTATCGTATGTCTCTGCCAATTTGCTTCAGAATCGTTTGAGGGCGGTTTTAAATAAGACTTCAATAAATTGAGATTCTATCAGATGATATTTCTTAGACTTCATAACATGGACTATAGGGCGCGGAACTTTACTTACTTTTATGAGCCTCCAAGCATGGTTTGCAAGTATCTTCTTCGCGTGGCTACAAGTTCGATCAATTCGGCAAGCATTCGCTCATCTGCCCGCTTGGCAATGGGAAAAATATATTGTTCTGTTTCATCGGTATATCGCCTTACGAATACATCATCCGTTACATAACCAAGACTGATCATGTTGGAAATACGATCCGCGCTCTTCAGCACTCTTGCGTGCGGCGTTCCGTAATCGCGAATTCTAATAAGAAACTCGGCCTTGTTCTCGACAGGCCGCCTTGTAACTTCAAGAACCAATTTATATACATCTATGGACTCGTCATCGATCGAAAGAATGGAATCCGGATTTGTTTCCGGAGCGTCTTCTAGTAGATCGTGGATTAGAGAAGCCTTCAAGAGCACAGAATCGATATAGCCATAGTCGATGAGGATGGCCATCGTGTCCAGCTGATGCCTGAACATGTTGCCCCCGCTTCTCCTGGGTTTTCCAATTAGAGATGTCGCAAGCTGAATATACGGCGCCAGATGCATGCGTTTGAGACGTAACATCGCCGTCTTGTTCATTGTCAGGCGCTCGGCACGAAGCGCTGGATTCAGCCTTATAATAGGTATATCTACTTGAGGGCTACTCTCTTCCGGACTCATGAGAGCTCCTCTATATACAACTCGAGCTTTTCAGCCTTTGCCATGGATAGCGCTAGCTTTTCCTTTTCTTTTTCTATGATATTGCTAGGCGCAGAGGAAAGGAATGTCTTATTGCCAAGTTTCGCCTTGAGCTTTTCGATGTATAACCTTTCTTTTTCGGCCTCTTTGGAGAGGCGATCAATCAGTCTTGCGATATCGAGAAGACCTCGAACCTGTACGTGGACAGTAAATCCATTGCCTACCAAGGAAATGCTCCCCTTCTCTGGCCCCTTAGCGATCGAAACCGAGGAAGCACCCGCCAATAGGCTTATGAGCTCGATATGACTCTGAATGAATCGGCCATGCGAGAAATTGCCATCAAACTCAAGAGATAGAGGGATCGAGATCTCGGGTGCAATTTGAAACTCGCTTCTAAGTGTTCGCACTAATGTTACAATCTCTTGAAGCGCCTTGAATTGTAATTCTATTTCGGGCGATTCTAGACCCTTTGTCCATTCAGGATAGGATGCAACGATTAGGCGTCCTATGGCATTTGGCAGCATGCCATAAATTTCTTCGGTTACAAAGGGAAGAAATGGATGCAAAAGCCTGAGCGATTCTTCCAGCACCCTGAGGAGCATTGTAGTAGAGCGATCTTTCTCTGATTCGCTTCCCGATTTAGTCGACAGCTTCGAAGCTTCGATATACCAATCGCAGAAGTCATTCCAAAAATAGGAATAGACTGCCTGGGCGGCGTCATTGAAGCGCCAGGATTCGAAAGCCTGACTGGCTGCTTTCGCAGCTTCATTCAGTCTATGCAAAATCCATCGATCGGTGTCGCTATACGTGAGAGCATGATCCTCAAGAAGATTACGGCCCTCGAGATTCATAAGGATATAGCGCGAGGCATTCCATACCTTATTTGCGAATTTGCTGCCTAATTTGAAGCTTTCTTTATCGAGGAGAATATCCTGGCCAGCAGCGCAATTATAAGCTAGGGTAAATTTTAGGGCATCTGCGCCATATTCTTCGACTATATCGAGTGGATCGATGCCATTCCCGAGGCTTTTGGACATCTTGCGGCCATGCTTATCTCGGATTAGACCATGAATGTAGACTTCCTTGAAGGGGCTCTGCCCTGTAAATTCCATGCCAGCCATGATCATCCTAGCCACCCAGAAAAATATAATGTCGTATCCAGTTACCAAGGCGCTTGTAGGGTAGAAATATCTAAGGTCTTCTGTATCCTCAGGCCAGCCAAGCGTACTGAAGGGCCAAAGCCAACTTGAAAACCATGTGTCTAGGACATCTTCATCCTGATAGATGTTGCTGGAACCACAGTGCGTGCAAACCGCTGGATCTTCGCGGCAGACCATCATAGCGCCGCAATCGATGCAATAGAATACTGGAATGCGGTGCCCCCACCAAAGCTGGCGAGAAATACACCAGTCGCGAATATTTTCGAGCCAATGGCGATAGGTGTGCTCCCACTTTTTCGGGAAAAAGACAACTTCCCCATCCTGCCAAGCCTTTAGGGCTTTATTGGCGAGGGGTTTCATTCTAACAAACCACTGCCTCGATAGATATGGTTCAATAGCGCTATGGCATCTGTAGCAGTGACCGATCGCATGCACGATTTTTTCTTCGCTTTTTAGAAGACCTTGTGCTTCGAGGTCTTCAAGCACTGCTTTGCGGGCATCGAGTACATTTAGGCCGCGATATTTCTCGGGCACGGCCTCCGATAGTGTCGCATCCGGATTGAGAATATTGATTCTCTCGAGTCCATGTCGCTGGCCTACAAGAAAATCGTTCGGATCATGGGCTGGTGTTATTTTAACGAGACCTGTGCCGAATTCTGGGTCCACATAGCTGTCTTCGATTATGGGGATTATGCGCTCCGCAAGGGGCAAATGAACTTTCTTGCCAATGATAGCATGATAGCGCTTGTCGTCTGGATGAGCTGCAACGGCGGTATCGCCTAGCAGTGTCTCTGGACGAGAAGTCGCAATTTCGATCTTGCCATTCGGGCACTCTGGACAAGGGCCATCTACAAGTTCGTACCAGATATGCCATAGAGAACCTGGTTCATCCTCGTGTTCAACCTCGTCATCCGAAAGAGCAGTACCGCAGGATGGACACCAGTTTACAAGGTATTCGCCGCGATATATCAGATCTCTTTCGTAGAGCGTCACAAAGACTTCTCGGACAGCTTTCGACAATCCTTCATCCAGAGTAAATCTTTCCCTGCTCCAGTCGAGACTGGATCCAATTCTAGCAAGTTGATTATCGATGAAGGCGCGATGCTCTCTCGCAACTTTCCATGTCTCTTCGATGAAGGCTTCACGTCCCATTGTCTCGCGGTCTCGTCCTTCTTTGCGAAGTTTGCGTTCCACTACGTTCTGGGTTGCTATGCCTGCATGATCTGTACCAGGCAGCCAGAGTGTCGGAATTCCTTTCATGCGACGATACCTAATCTGGATATCCTGGAGGCAGTTATCTAGTGCATAC
>Ga0255346_1004585_pt1 | contig 14969 bp, 13 predicted proteins | sample wastewater_treat_FD_194410 | JGI IMG/M metagenome (GOLD analysis project Ga0255346, IMG submission 194410) | Wastewater microbial communities from Lulu Island WWTP, Vancouver, Canada - plant22 | ecosystem: Engineered > WWTP > Wastewater > Unclassified | place: Canada: Vancouver, British Columbia... | reverse complement strand
CGCGGGAAGGTGGCGATAGCCAACTACTTTCTATACTCGGTAATCGTTGCAATTGTTGATACCAGCCTGGTCTGGGGATTTGTGCGCTTCACTGTATTTGGTTTGATAACTGCAAATACCATCGGTGTTATAACCGGATTTCTGCTTCACTACATTCTGTCATCCAAGTCTGTCTTCAAGACTGATTACGGTACTGCGGGATTTGCGATTTACCTTGGGACTTTTCTTTTCGGTCTGGTGTTTGCCAACTGGCTCATTTATATAAGCTATGAATACATCTTTACTCTATTTTCAATAGATTTAAGGATATTGCTTAGTAAAGGTGTTTCCATTGCGGGCCCGTTCTTTGCAATGTACTATATGAGGAAGCATTTATTTTTAATGCTGAACAGGAAAAGAAAAGAGAGGTGAGGATGCCTTGCGGCACGATCAATACCGTTTCAGATTTTACTTTAACGCCAGCCATGCCATCTACCATTCAGGCGACATGGGGGAAATTCATCCTCATACATGGGAAGTGATTCTTAATGTACTTAAGATTACCGGCAATTTCGTGCTCTTTAACGAGATTGAGAAAATGTGTGAAGGATTTCTATCACAATATCAGGATGTAATAATAAATGAGATCCCGCCATTCACAACGGTAAACCCCACGCTTGAGAACATCTGCGGCTTTTTTAAGGAGGAGCTCCAAAAAATGCTTCAGGAAAAGGGATGGCTTTTACTTTCAATAGAGTTGAGCGAAACCCCGGCAAGAGCTTATGTCATCAGCACCATCGATGAGCTTGTGACGGAAAAACCAACCTTTGATATGGAGAGCGAAGAAAGATTACAGGACATCGTTGAAAGGCTGGCTGATGCTAAAATAACCTCAATGTCCAAGAAGGCGAGCCCTCTTTATGATGACGAAATCGAACGCGAAAAAATCCTTAAAGAGGTCGAGAAAAAAATAACAGGGAGAGGCCGGTTATTAGGTATGTTCAGCAGGCCTGTAAACAGAAAGAAGCATTAGTAATACTGTTTCTTAACGGATCCTTTTCAGTGTCTTAAACATTGAACAAGAAATGCATCACGTCCCCGTCTTTCACCTCGTAATCCTTGCCTTCTGAGCGTACAAGGCCTTTTTCCCTGGCGGCGGCGAGGCTGCCGCAGGCTATCAGCTTATCATAGGCAATGGTTTCTGCTCTTATGAAGCCCCTCTCAAAATCGGTGTGGATCTTACCGGCAGCTTGAGGGGCCTTGGTCCCACGGGTAATGGTCCAGGCGCGGACCTCAGGAGCTCCCGCAGTTAAAAATGATATTAGATTAAGCAGTTTATATGAGGCCTTGATGAGTTTATCCAAACCAGATTCCGAAATGCCCAGATCTTCAAGGAAAAGAGTCCTTTCATCATCATCGAGTTCGGCGATCTCCGCTTCCAGCTTCGCGCATAAAACTACGGTCTCCGAACCTTCTTTCCCGGCATATTCACGGACTTGGCGAACATGATCATTGTCGGCATCTTCACTCAGCATATCCTCGGAAACATTTGCGGCATAGATGACAGGTTTATAGGTCAAAAGATCCAGGGATCTTACATATTCGGCTTCCTCATTGTCAAAATCCAAAGATCTTGCGGTGGCCCCGATTTCCAAAGCGGCTTTGATTCGCTCCAAAACAGCGATTTCCGTTAGATAACCTTTATCTCCTTTAAGACTCTTTTCGGCTTTCTGCAGGCGGCGCTCAATGATCTCAAGGTCGGAGAAAATCAATTCCAGATTAATGGTTTCAATGTCGGAAAGCGGAGAAATTTTGCCGTCGACATGGACCACGTTGGGATCTTCGAAGCAGCGGACCACATGTACGATGGCGGCCACCTCCCGGATATGGCCCAGGAACTTGTTACCAAGCCCTTCGCCTTTAGAGGCGCCTTTGACCAAACCGGCAATATCATAGAATTCAATGGCAGTATAAATCGTTTTTTTTGAGTTGTACATTTCATGAAGGATTTGGAGGCGCTCATCGGGGACGGTAACTACTCCGATATTAGGTTCGATGGTACAGAAAGGATAGTTGGCAGCCTCTGCCCCTGCCTTTGTAATTGCATTGAAAAGCGTGCTTTTGCCGACATTGGGCAAGCCTACGATACCAAGTTTCATTTATATCTCCTCATCAGTAAAATAGTCGGTTCCTTCGGCTGTGCTTTCGTTCCATAGATATCAGAATAATCAGGAAGACTATAAACACAGTTACGCTGAAAAGTTGTGCCACTCGAAAAGAACCGAGCATGAGGCTGTCTGTTCGAAGCTGCTCGACAAAAAAGCGCTCAAAAGAATAAAAAACGCCATATGCTAAAAAGGTTCTGCCGTTATATAAGCTTCGGTTATCAATAACTATCAGCAAGAAGAATAAAAGCAGACACCACAAAGACTCATAAAGGAACGTAGGGTGGACTTTTTCACCGTTCACTAAAATTGCCCAAGGGAGATCCGTCGGCCCGCCGTGTGCTTCTTGGTTGAAGAAATTCCCCCAGCGGCCAAAGGCTTGAGCGAGAGCAACGGAAGGCGCCATCAAATCCAAAAGGTTTAAAGATGATATGCGCCAGAATCTGCAAAAGAACGCCGCAGCAATGAATCCAAACAACAATCCGCCATGGATAGCTAAACCGCCTGAACGTATATTGATTATCTTAAAAAAATCGCCGCCGTAGAATTCCCAATTAAAAATCACGTAATACAGCCTGGCCCCCAAAATACCGAGAGGGATGGCAATCAATGCCAGATCTATTACATGTTCGCTTTTGATATCATGGCGTGGTGCTCTGTAATATGCGATCAACAGACCAATCAGCATACCGACAGAAATGCAGATACCATACCATCGGATATCCTGGCCTAATATTGTGAATGCAACCGGATCCGGCTCAAACAAGAACATGTGACTCCTCCGCACTTCTTGGCTCGTTCATAGTCCGCTATAATTATACATAATGTTTAGATATATTGCAATCATGATCCCTCCAACTATGGCTATTCCAACTTGTTAATTTAACTCCACTTCAGCTCCAGTATTTCTCTTTTTTCTTTTGTCCATCTCAGCAGTAAATATCTTTAATATCAGCACAGGGAAGGCCTTATGCGGAAAGTCGAAACAAATCCAACTAACAGTATATGGTAAAAAGCAACGGATTTTACTATATAAACGAATATCCGTTGCTTTTACCATCAAAAAGGTGGGTAAATCCCATAGAAAGCAACGGGATTTCGCGAAAAGACTGTATTCCGTTGCCTTTTTCGTTGAAAAGGCAACAGAAATCGAAGAATTCTTAAAAATCCGTTGCTTTTACTGCAAAGAAGGGCATGGAAACCCTTAAAAAGCAACGAAATTCGAACAAATTCTCTTTTTGCGTTGCTTTTTGCTCAAGTCCTTTGGGAGTGATTTTATTTTAGTGTAAATGGTATAATAACCCATATTATTGTTAAAGCTATTATTACAGCATAAATAGGGCTCCGCTGGGGAACGTCCCAACGCTTGCTGTGGCTTATACGGTGAAACAGCTGACCATCGGTTGGCTGTTTTGCGTTTCACCGGTAAGTCTATGCGGATAAACCCCGGGAGTTTGAGGGTAGAACCCTCAAGGTCATTTCAAGCGACAAACCTGTCCTCGAAATATATCATTAGCTGCCCATAAACGAATCCCCATTCCCGCAAAGGGGCCCATTTCTTACTTATCTCTTTCACTGAAAGGTAGACTACCTTCCTGATGGAATCGTCTGTGGGAAAGATTGCTTTGGTTTTCGTAAATTTCCTTAGCATCCTATGATATCCCTCCACCGGATTCGTTGTGTAAATTAGTTTGCGGATTTCCTCAGGGTATTGGAAAAATGTCGACAATTCCGGCCAATTCGCATCCCATGAACGCATTATCGATGGGTACTTCTTATCCCATTTTACCCTGAATTCTTCCATCGCATACCCGGCATCATCAGCATTTACTGCAGTGTAGATTTTCTTCAAATCCTCGCATACCGTCTTTTTATCCTTGTATGCTACGAATTTGGCTGAATTACGCACCTGGTGTACAATACACAGTTGCTGTTGTGTTTTCGGGAACACAGCATTTATCGCATCCCCAAGCCCCTTAAGATTGTCATGGCAAGCAATGAAAATGTCCGTCACACCCCGCATTTTCAGCTCTGAACAAATCGCTGCATAAAAGGATGCACTTTCGTTTTCACTTATCCATGCACCTAAAATATCTTTATATCCCTCCATATCGATGCCCAATACTGTGTATACGCATTTGTTTATGATACGATTATCCATGCGGCTTTTGAACATGATCCCATCGAAATAAATGATCGGATAAACGCTTTCAAGTGGCCGGTTTTGCCATTCATTTACATCCGGTAATATCCTGTCCGTTATCTTTGACACCAAAGTCTGGGAGATCTCCGCACCGTATAGTTCACGAATATGATCCTCGATATCTCTTTGGCTCATTCCCTTGGCATACATCGCCATAATCTTTTGCTCGATTTCATCGGTTCGGGTTTGCCATTTTTCGAGCAACTTAGGCACAAATTTACCATTCCTATCCCGAGGGACGGCTATCTCAGACTCGCCATAGTCGCTGATTATATTTTTATAATTGTAGCCATTCCTTGAATTCCCACTGTTATTGCCGATAACGCTATGCTTCTCATAACCAAGATGCTCTTCCATCTCAGCATCTAGCATATTCTCTATCGTTCCGGCGAACAGTCTCTTCAACTTAGCTTGGATGTCGCCGGTGCTTTGACAATCTTGCATCAACATGTTTACCAATTCCATTTCTTTATCCGTGAGAATGTTTTTTGTTTTTTTCATCACATTAACCCTCCGTTTCTTATTGGGGATTATTAACATTTACACGGATTTTTATTCAGCCTCAGTCCTTTATAGAGTTCACTCTCAAAATTGATGCCACATATTAATCCATAAAGATAAAACGGATTATGAATGGAACATTGTTATGAGTTATTGGCATCATGATCATTTTGACTCGCTCGACTTAATTCTTTAAAGCAATGGATCCCTGCTATAGTATTTTTCCCGCTGCTATGATAAAATACCCAGTATTAAAGGTTGGAACGGCGGAGACGATCCGCAGGAAAAAAGGAGGAGCCTGATGGCAAATGAGAATAGATTTGCAGTTCTTATCGATGCCGATAATATATCCGATAAATATATAAAATTCATACTGGACGAGATATCCAACGAAGGAGTGGCTACTTATAAAAGGATATACGGAGATTGGACCAAGCCCGCATTAGGCAACTGGAAGAACTTGCTGCTTGAGTATTCCATCACGCCGATACAGCAATACGGGTATACCACCGGTAAGAATGCAACGGATTCCGCAATGATAATCGACGCGATGGATATCCTGTATTCGGGCAATGTTGACGGATTTTGCCTTGTCACAAGCGACAGCGACTTTACGAGGCTGGCATCGAGGCTCCGAGAATCGGGTATGGATGTGGTCGGAATGGGTGAGAGAAAAACCCCCAAGGCATTTATAGTCGCATGCAACAAGTTCAAATACCTCGATATCCTTGCCAAAGAAGAGACCCCGGTAAAAGAGAAAGAAAAGGAAGAAAGCATAAAAGGAAGATTGATAAAAGCTAAATCCGATCAGGTAAAAAAAGAGAAGATAGTGATTTCGTTACCGGAGGGATTCGAGGAAACGGAAGAAGATGTGCTTAAACCGCAAATGACGCCATTTGAGACTATTAAGGATGCTGTGCTGACCATCATAAGGGAAAACTCAGATGAAGATGATTGGGTTTTTATAGGCGATATCGGGAACATGCTATTAAAGCGATATCCGGATTTTGATGTCAGAAATTTCGGCTTCAAAAAACTCACACCTTTCATACGGTCCATAGACTGCATACAGATCAAGTCTGTAAAACACGGAAACAGCATGCTCATGTATGTTAAGGAAAAGGAAAACGGCGAGGCCAAACCTCCCAAGAAAAAATAACAGTATAGTTTTTTTGATCTCCTGCGGGAGATTTTTTTATTATTCTACTATATTTTGTAGAGCAATGGGAAGACTCCACAAAGTATTGACTATCCTCCCATGTTTGCTAAGGATATGTAAAAAAACCGCGAAAAAAGTGCGAACCTGTCCACATTTTGCCCACGGAGTGGTTGCAAAGTGGTTTAAAGTGGAGTATAGTGGAGGCATAATATTTAAATGGAGTCGGAATATGTTCATCGGGGAATATCAGCACTCTATAGACGCAAAAGGCAGGATCATAGTCCCGTCAAAGTTCAGGGATGAGTTGGGATATAGATTCATCCTTACTAAAGGTTTGGATAACTGCCTTTTTATTTATTCCCAGGAAGAATGGAAGAAATTTGAGGACAAGCTTATGCATTTGCCTGTAGCAAGCAAGGACGCAAGAGCCTTTGTCCGCTATTTTTTTTCAAGCGCCGTGGAATGTGAAATCGATAAGCAGGGGAGACTTACGATCCCTCAGCATTTGCGGGAGCATGCGAAGATAGACAAGGAATTGGTTACCATAGGCGTAATGAGCCGAGTGGAGGTTTGGAGCAAACAGGAATGGAAAAGCTATGGCAGTGACAGCCTGAGCTATGATGAGATTGCCGAGAAGATGGCGGAGCTCGGGATATGATCAGGGGAGAGGCCCCAGCAGAATACAGGCATACTTCCGTGCTGTATGACGCGATCATTGAAAGCCTCATGATAAAACCGAACGGCGTCTATGTTGACGGGACATTGGGCGGAGGCGGCCACTCGGCCGGCATATGTCAAAGGCTGGATAAAGACGGCGCCCTGATAGGCATAGACAGAGATAAGGATGCTTTGAGGGCGGCGGAGCAAAACCTCGGTAAATACGATTGTAAAAAATACTTTGTACAGCAAAACTATGAAAACATCAACATCGTGCTCAATGAACTGGGCATAGAAAAAATAGACGGCGCAGTGTTGGATCTGGGAGTATCCTCTTTCCAGCTGGACAATCCCGAACGAGGCTTTTCTTACATGCGGGACGGGAATCTGGATATGAGAATGAATGCCGATGACAGCCTTACTGCCTGGCAAATCATCAATGAGTGGGGATCAGATGAACTGACAGGCATCATAAAAGAATATGGAGAAGAACGATGGGCTTCCCGTATTGCTCAGTTCATCGTCAAATACCGGTCGGAAAAACCTGTTTCTACTACCTTTCAGCTGGTAGAAATAATTAAGGCAGCCATACCGGCTTCCGCCAGAAGGGAAGGCCACCATCCGGCAAAGAGAACTTTTCAAGCAATAAGGATCGCTGTTAATGATGAATTGGGGCAATTGGAACGAGCGGTAGACCGCTTTATCGATGCTCTTGACAGCGGAGGCAGGCTCTGTATCATAACCTTTCACTCTCTTGAAGATCGCATCGTCAAAGAGGCTTACCGCAGAAGGCTGGAACCCTGTGCATGCCCGAAGGAATTCCCGGTCTGCGTATGCGGAAAGAAAGCAGATGTCGTAAAAGTGTCAGGAAAGCCGATTTTACCGGAAGAGCAGGAAATAGAAAACAATCCGAGGGCAAGAAGCGCAAAGCTGAGAATCATTCAAAAGAGGTAGAAGCATGCTGGCAGCAGAAAAATGGTATGAGTACCAGAAAAGCTATAAAAAGTACGGCTTGGAGATGAAGCCGGCTTGTACAGAAAAAAAAGCAGAGCAGAGCAGATCTAAAGTCTCGGGCTTAAGTGCCAAAGATAAATTCAGACTGGTGGTTTTTACAGTTTTTATGGGATTGCTCTGTGTATGTCTGATAGTCACAACGGCTTTCGCAGCACAGATCAAGCTGAATACAAATTCGATCCTTGCCGAGACAAACATTGTGCGGGGTGAGATAGAGAACCTCAATGTGGCTATAAAAAGCGCGAACAATATCTCTGTTATCGAGGAAAAAGCTATGAAGGAGTTGGGCATGATATATCCGGAAATAGACCAAATCGCATTTATTGATACAGACGCCGGTGAAATCCCCGACTTTGCCCTTACGTTGAAGCAGTTGGCATTTAAAATGTAAGTCATAGAGAAAAGCAGGCTCAAAGTAAAATAATAGAAAATATCAAGGAGCAAGAGCATATGATGTTATATCCGCATCAACCGATACAGCGGATAAAATACGTTTTGTGCCATACAAGATCCTGTCTTTTGGAAGAACGTCCGGATAACAAAATGAAATATCAAAAGGTTTATCCGGTTTTATAATTTAAGGAGAGAATATGTCAAACAGTCTGAACAGAAACAGAAAAAGAATGATTTTCATATTCTTTACCATCTGTTTTATTTGTACCTTATTGATTTTCAGAGTCGGGTGAATTCAGGTGGTGGCCAGCGATCGTTATGCAAAACTTGCGATAGAACAGCAGACGAGAGATACGCCAATCCCAGCAAAACGAGGCGTTATTTATGATCGAAACGGGAAGGAAATGGCAATAAGTGCGGTCACCAATACTATCTGGGCAAGACCCGGTGATGTAAAGTCGGCGCGCAGTGAGGAAGAGGGCATCGCAAAGCAGCAAAAAACAGCAAAAGCGCTTGCGGAGATCCTAGAGATGGATGAGGCTAAGGTTCTTGAAATCGTTTCTGCCCGGAAATCCCTTGTAAAAGTGGCAAAGTACGTAGAAAAAGAAAAATCGGACAGGATACGGGAGGCCCAGCTACGCGGCATCTCCGTGGCAGAAGATGTCAAGCGATACTATCCCATAGGCGCTTTTGCCTCCCATGTTTTAGGCAGCACCACAGACGACAATCGAGGACTTGCGGGGATCGAGCTTAAATATGACAAATACCTTTCCGGCATACCCGGAAGGTGGATTAAAAACACCGATGTGGCAGGAGACAGTCTTTCTTACGGAGTTGAGAAATACTTTAAGGCTGAGGACGGCCTGAGCGTGATGCTGACTATCGATGAGGTCATCCAGCATTATGTAGAGAAAAGCATCAAGCAGGTACAGGAGAATACCCAGGCAAAGAGAGTGTTCTGCCTTATGATGGATCCGCGAAGCGGTGATGTGCTGGCTATGGCAATGACGCCGGAATTTGATCCCAACAACCCAAGAATACCGCTGGATCCCGCCGCCGCAAGCTATGTGGAGAGCCTTTCCGACGAGGATAAGGTCGCGTATTGGAATGAGATGTGGAGAAATCCCGTAGTATGCGATACCTATGAACCGGGCTCTACATTTAAACTAATAACAACATCTATAGCTCTGGAAGAAAGGGTGACAAACCCGGGAGAACTGTTCACATGCACCGGCAGTATTGTTGTGGCAGGGACAAAACTGTCATGCTGGAGATCATATAGACCTCACGGAACGCAAACTCTCACTAAAGCTGTCCAAAACTCCTGCAATCCTGTTTTCGTTCAATTGTCTCAGAGATTGGGCCTCGAAACATATTATGAGTATTTAGAGAAGTTCGGGCTCATGGAGAAAACGGGGATAGACTTCCCCGGTGAAGGCGGGAATATCCTTCAAAATATTCAGACAGCAGGCCCTGTAGGGCTTGCCACTATGTCTTACGGCCAGGGGATCGCCGTCACTCCCATCAGCCTTCTTACGGCTATTTGTGCCCTGGGCAACGAAGGCAAGCTTATGGAACCCAGAATGGTCAAAGCCTTGCTCGATGGCAGCGGAACCGTTATCGAAAGCTTTGAACCCCGCATAGTAAGGCAGGTAGTATCCAAGCAGACTGCGGATGAAATGTGCCTGATCATGGAATCCGTGGTGTCCGAAGGCGGAGGGGGAACGGCGAGAGTAGACGGTTATCGCATCGGCGGAAAGACTGGCACCGCCAATAAGGTTGTAAACGGAGTTTATGTCGACGACACTTATTCCTCTTTCATAGGCATGGTGCCGATGGATGACCCTAAGCTGGCCATACTTCTCGTGGTGGATTCTCCTAAGGGGGTCAAGTTTGGAAGCCAGACCGCAGCGCCAGGTGTAAAAGCTATTCTTGCGGAGACCCTTCGCTACCTTAACGTCGAAACAAGCTATACGGACGAAGAACTTGCGAAGATGAGAAGTGAAATGACAGCAGTCCCGGAAGTGGCAGGGGAAAGCTTCAGCGAGGCAATAGGTATCCTTGGAGGAGCAAACCTCATCTATCAGGTATCACCGGCAAGGTCGGGCGACGAAGATTTTATTATCGTCGATCAGTATCCGAAGCCCGGGGAGAATGTGAAAAAAGGAACAAACGTCTATCTGTATTGGAAGTAGCGAGGGCAAGCAACGTGAAACTGAGATACTTACTTCAGAATACCGATATAAAATGCCCCGAAGGGCTGAACGAAACGAATATTACGGGAATTAGCTATGACTCCCGCAAGATACAGAAAGGCAATCTATTCATATGCCTTAAAGGGCGATTTACAGACGGCCATATCTATGCCGGAGATGCGGCATTCCGAGGGGCGGCGGCAGTTATCGCAGAAAAAGAATTGCCTCTGCCGGGGACACCGCTGTTCATTGTGGAGGATTCGCGGAAAGCTCTGGCTCAAATCGCTGCAAACTATTACGGCTATTCCAACCGCTATATTTCCCTGTTCGGGGTAACGGGAACAAATGGGAAGACTACTGTGTCGTATTTGATAAAAAGCGGGCTTGAAGCCTGGGGAAAGTCCTGCGGACTTACGGGTACTATATCCTATAAAGTCGGCGCCAAAGAATATGAGGCTGAGCGTACGACTCCGGAATCCCTGGATCTTCAAAAAATCTTTTTTGAATTGAAAGCACAGGGAATAGGATACTGCGTGATGGAAGTATCCTCTCATGCATTAAAGCTTGGCAGGGTCCGGGATCTTCAGTTTGATTACAGCGTTTTTACCAACTTGTCAATTGACCATATGGATTTTCACAAAGATAGCGAGGAATATTATCAGACCAAGAAAAAACTATTCCTGCAAACGAAGAGAGCGGGGATAATAAATATAGACGACAGCTCGGGGCGCCGGCTTTTTGAAGAGCTGAGAACGGAGAAAATACATGCACGGTCTTTTTCTCTCATCAGCAGTGAAGCCGACTATTTCGGGGAAGTGAAGGAGATGGATGAAAAAGGCGCTCGTCTGGCATTCCGTTTCAGAGGCAGAGACGTGACGGAAATAGAATCCTCACTCCCCGGGAGATTCTCCCTGTATAATATCTTGGCTGCGGCGGCCTGCCTTCATTCTGCAGGTGTGCCGGCGGAGGCTGTCTCTGCAGGAATCGCCCTTATAAAAGGAGTGCCGGGGCGTTTCGAGTCTGTAAAAAACAACCGGGACATTCCTGTGATTGTAGATTTTGCCCATACCCCGGACGCTCTGGAAAGTGTACTGATAACAGCTGCGGAAATGATCAAGGGAAGGCTGATTTGCGTCTTCGGCTGCGGCGGCGACCGAGACCGCAGCAAAAGAGCCATCATGGGCAAGGTGGCCGGTAGATATTCGGATTATTGTATAGTGACAAGCGATAATCCGAGAACGGAAAGCCAGCAGCAGATAGCCGCCGACATCGAGGAAGGACTCTATGAGACGGGCTGCAACTATGAGGTGATAGAAGACAGGAGAAAGGCTATAAAACGTGCCTTGTCACTATATAAAAAGGGCGACCTTATCCTCATTGCAGGTAAAGGTCATGAAAATTACCAGATCATCGGCGGCGCAAAAAATTACTTCAGTGATAAAGACACAGTATTAGAATTAATAAAAGAGGAGGAAGGGGCTCGTGGAGAAAATTAAAGCAGAGGAAATCGTTAAAGCCACCGGAGGGAAACTGCTGAAGGGTGATCCTCAAACGGCGGTAACGGGTATTTCTATCGACACCAGGACTCTTTCCGAGGGCATGGCATTTTTCGCATTAAAAGGGGAAAAAACTGACGGGCATGCCTTCCTGAATGATGCGGCAAGAGCCGGCAGCGCTGCGCTGATTATAGAAAAAGAAGATATTTTGCTTTCAGATTTCTCATGTCCCGATTCGACAGCCATTATAAAGGTTGATAATACGGAACAGGCTTTGCAAGAACTTGCCGCCTGGTATCTTTCCTTATTCGATATCAGGAAAATAGGAATAACCGGAAGTACCGGAAAGACATCAACGAAAGAAATGCTTTTTTACATTCTTTCGGAGAAATATAAAACCATTCGAAATCAAGGCAATTACAACAATCTTATAGGCCTGCCCCTGTCGGTGTTTCAAGTGGACAAAAATACGGAGGCCGCAATATTTGAAATGGGGATGGACCGGCTGGGGGAGATCCATAGACTTGCAGAGATAGTCCGCCCTAATGCCGCAATCATCACAAACATCGGGGTATCTCACCTTGAGCGTCTTGGCAGCAGGGAAAACATCCTGAAGGCCAAGACAGAGATTTGCGATTTTTTTAAAAAAGATAATACGCTGATTGTTAATGGAGATGATGATCTGCTTTCAAAGAATCACTCAAATGGCAATTACAATTTTATATCCGTAGGAAAAAAAGAAGGCTCAGAATTGCGGATAGCCGAGTTAAAAGATTTGAGCGAAAAAGGGATAGAATTCTGCCTAATCACCGGAAACAAAAGAGTGAAATATTGTATAAACAGCCCAGGAGTGCACAATAGTACAAACGGGGCTCTGGCTGTTGCCGCCGCTTTGCTCTTTGATGTAAGCATGGAGCAGGCGGCATTGGGTCTTGCGAGGTTTTTTTCTTCGGATAAGAGGCTGAATATCATTTCAGGTAACGGAATAAAAATAATAGACGATACCTACAATGCAAGCCCGGATTCGATGAAAGCGGCCTTGGAGGTTTTATCTTCCGCCGCCGGCATTCGGAAGATAGCCATTCTGGGGGATATGTTTGAGCTTGGGGATGAGGAAGAAGAATTCCACCGCAGCATCGGTGAATATGCTTCTCAAAAGGGGATTAATGTGTTACTATCAGTTGGAAAAAATGCAAAGCAGATTTCATTGGGTGCTCAGGGCGGCAAGGTCAAAACCTTCCATTTTGAAAACAAGGATATGCTTATAGCTGCGTTGCCTCAATGGATCATCGAAGGGGATACTATTCTTGTGAAAGGCTCCAGAGGCATGGAAATGGATGAAATAGTGAAATACTTGAAAGATACTGGAGAGTAAGGATATACCAATGGACTATATAAAAATCGCAATACCATTTGCAATCGCACTTATATTAACAGCCATAGCGACCCCTGCATTCATTTCTTTTATGGAAAGGCGGAACGGAGGTCAGTGCATACGTGAAGAAGGGCCTGCTTCCCATCAGAAAAAGTCCGGAACGCCGACTATGGGCGGATTGGTACTGATCGCAGCGGTGATTGTGACCTGTTTGGCGACAAGTGAGATCAATACCGGAATGCTGATAATACTGGGGGCTTTTATTGGTTACGGGCTTCTGGGGTTCCTGGATGATTTTGTAAAGGTCAGCAAAAAACGCAACTTGGGGCTTACTACAAGGCAAAAGCTGGTATTTCAGATTTTTTTAGCTGCAGGGCTGGCAGTTTATCAAGCTAAGGTATCCGTTTACGGTACAGTTGTGGTATTGCCGTTTACTGGAAAATTAATAGACTTCGGGATTTTTTATGTCCCATTCGTTGCATTTGTGGTAGTTTCGATGGTCAATAGCGTCAATCTGACCGACGGGCTTGACGGGCTTGCCGCCGGAGTGACGATGTTTGTCGCTTTGTTTCTCGCATTGGTGGGCAGCGCTTTCAATTTCACCGCATCCTCAACCTTCTGCAGTGCGATCACAGGGGCCTGCCTGGGCTTTCTGCTCTATAACAGACATCCCGCTAAGGTCTTTATGGGGGACACGGGTTCCATGGCCTTAGGGGGCGGGATTGCCGCGGCTGCGATCATAATGAACATTGAGCTTGTCATACCTATTGCGGGAGGCGTATATGTTGCGGAAGCCTTGTCTGTGATCCTGCAGGTGCTGTATTTTAAGCTGACGGGGGGGAAGAGGCTTTTTAGAATGTCCCCGCTCCATCATCATTTTGAACTGAAAGGCTGGAAGGAGACAAAGGTCGTAGCCGTTTTCTGGGCAGTGACGCTGGTGCTTTGTGCAGTCAGCCTGACGGCAGTATAAAGAGAGTGTGACAAAAATGGACGTAAAAAACAAAGATATTCTGATCATAGGAATGGGAAGATCCGGCATAGCCGCTGCAGAAGTGCTCTTGTCCCTCGGAGCCCGGGTATCGGTATATGACGGTAAGACTTCCGGTGATATGGAACCTCAATTGATAAAGTATTTTATCAGCAGGAATGCAGTCTGCTATTTCGGGGAAGAACCCGGATATATCGCCAGTTTTGATTTAGCGGTGGTGAGCCCCGGAGTGCCTTTGACCAACAATCTCGTTAAAAGGATCCTCGATCAAAAAATAGAGCTTATCGGTGAAGTCGAACTGGCTTTCAGGCTGGGAAAGGGGAAATATGCGGCCATAACCGGAACTAACGGCAAGACTACCACTACAGTGCTTACCGGTGAAATATTTAAGCAGGCCGGCAGGCCGACGGAAGTAGTGGGAAATGTCGGTCTGGCTGTTGTGAAAAAAGCGGTAAAGGCTACGGATGACACCTGGCTTATTACTGAGCTCAGCAGTTTTCAGCTTGAAACCACCGTGGACTTTCACCCTCAGATATCTGCAATTTTAAATATTACTCCGGACCATCTGGATCGTCACAATACCGTTGATAACTATGCGGATGCAAAGGCTTTGATATACCGGAACCAGAACGAGAAGGACTTCTTTGTAGTAAACCGTGATGATGCTCAGTGCTGGAAATTGGCGGAGAAAAGCTCTGCCAGGGTCATCCCTTTCAGCAGAACCACAGAGCTATGCCTCGGAGCTTTTATTAAAGACGGCAGTATCGTTATCAGCGATGAGGAAGGGATAGTCCATCAGGTCTGTAGGGTGTCGGAAATACAGATCCCGGGCAGCCACAACCTT
>Ga0255346_1004580_pt1 | contig 14981 bp, 15 predicted proteins | sample wastewater_treat_FD_194410 | JGI IMG/M metagenome (GOLD analysis project Ga0255346, IMG submission 194410) | Wastewater microbial communities from Lulu Island WWTP, Vancouver, Canada - plant22 | ecosystem: Engineered > WWTP > Wastewater > Unclassified | place: Canada: Vancouver, British Columbia... | reverse complement strand
AAGGGTTGGATAACTACGATATGCAAAGATTGCTGGCAAAGTAATTCTCAGACAAATAATATGAAATGGGAACCTGTGAATGAAAACGAGTAATTTTAGAAGATACACGGGAGATAAGGGCGTAGCGATTTGTATTTATCCGCCCGTAGATTGGACGGGTTTGCAATATCCTGCATTAGCGCCTGATAGACAAACATTTTATGCTATTAAGGAAGGTGCCATAACTAAGGAACAATATGAAAAATTGTATCGAGAAAATGTGTTAGCAAAACTTGATCCTAAGGCTATATATGAAATGTTTAAGCATAATGTATTATTATGTTGGGAGGAACCTGGAAAATTTTGTCATCGTCGTATTGTAGCAGCATGGATCCAAGAAAATCTTGGAATTGAAGTTCCTGAATGGGATCATTCAGATGAATTAAAAAAGAAAAGTAATACTAACCCTTTATTTTAAGTACTATGGACACACAAGACATTTATGTAAAAGAAATTGTTAGAGGCCCATATTATTATGCGGGTAATGATAGATGCGGCTGGGAAATTATCATAGAGGTTTATTGTGATGGAAATTTCACGTTTCGTACAATGACTGCTGATACAAAAGAAGAATTGGAAAAATATGTCCCGGGATATTCTTGGGTTGAATAAAAACTAAAATAAGAATTATGCCACACCCAGAGAGAACATATCGAATGTACTTTTTTGTGCCTTATAATTTATCCCCTATTCAGCAAGGAATACAAGCAGGACATGCTGCGATTGAATATGCATATAAGTATAGTAAAAATCAGGAATTTAAAGACTTTGCATTTTGGGATAAAACGTGGATCATTTTAAACGGTGGAACATCTAATGATGGACATCTTGGAAATCCTAAAGGTTCGATGGAAGAGACTTATAGATCTCTTTATCATAGTGGAATTCCTTGTGCTAATTTCTATGAACCCGACATCAATAATGCTATGACAGCCATTTGTTTCTTGGCAGATGACAGGGTTTGGGATAAAGAACAGTATCCTGATTTTATAGATTATATCATAAATATTAAAATGCGGGATGATGCCAAAGAATCTATACCCTTAGAAAATTATTTTGCTCTTAAGATTAAAGAGTTAGATGAACTTAAAAAAATGTTTCCTGAATACTATAAAGAATGGGTTGAATTTATTGGTGGTGAAAAAAACGTATTTTTGCGTGAACTTATATCTGATAAAAAATTAGCGTAATTATGAAAAATCTTTCGGGAAACGCAGATTATGCAACTCCACAAGAATTATCTCGTAAGAAAAAAATATCAAAAAATGAAAATAGCATTGAAACACCTGTAGCGTTAAATAAAGAAGCTATTAAGGATTTTATAGATAAATTTAACGACCTATATTCTCAATGTGAAAAACTTTATGAAATTCATTCCTTAAAACAATTGAATGATATTTTAGCAAGTTTTTATTCAGTGAAAAATGACATTAAAAAATTAACAGATTTTGTGAACAATTAGGATGTCTAAGAAAAGAGCAAAAGATCTAACAAAGCCAAGACGCAAGGAAAAAATCATAAGACTCCCAATTTCAAAGTTCATTGATACGAAATTTCGAGATTATGCGGTGTATGTCCTTGAACAAAGAGGCATACCTAATTTTTATGATGCATTAACACCTGTTCAACGCTTTATTCTCAAAAACACACCAACGTCATTTGTTAAAACTTTAACGGTTGTCGGCAAGGCAATTCAGGACGGTTATCATCATGGGAATAGTTCACTTGAAAGCGCAATAAATAAACTTGCTCGTCCTTTTGGAAATGCAACACAAATTCTTGAAGGTGATGGCTTCTTTGGAACAGAAGTATCTCCTTCTCCTGCGGCTGCTAGATACACTGGAGTTAAACTTTCTTCTTTAGCTAATGGTATCCTAAACAAATACAATCACCTCACTACAAGAGACCCTGAGGGCCCCTATGATCCTTTGTGGATGGATGCACCTCTTGGTCTTGTTGTCCCTATCGTAGGAATAGCAGTAGGATACAAATCAACAGTTCTTCCTCGTAAATTAAAAGATATACAAGACTTTTTAGATGGAAAGCGTAAAAGTGTTAAACCTTATTTTGAAGGATTTAATGGAACTATTGAAAAATACAAAGGTTTTGATAAGACGTGGTTAATTTCATCCAATATTATTGTTGAAGGCCAAAAAATAATGGTTAGAGAAATTCCTCCAATCGTTAAATTTAATTCTGTTTTAAAGAAGCTTGATTATCTTATCAATAAATATGAAAGCAACATACGAATAATTAATAACTCGAACATTAAAGTAAATATTGACATTATATACTCTGGTAAAAATGCTGAAGAATGGCAAGATATTCAGAATTTTGTCAAAAAAACATTTTCAGTTCTTGTTACTGAGACTCTTATTTTTGTAAAAGATGGGACAGTACTTTCATATGATTCTGTAGAAGATTATCTTGAAGATTATAAGTGGCAAATTTGTCGCCTTAGACTTAAGAATACTTTATTTGAAAGAGATAAACTTTCATTTGAATTAAAATTTAATATTGCAAAAGAAAAATTTATAGTATTTATGCTTCAAAAGCAAAGAACTATAGATGAAGTTGATACATGGCTTAAACCCCATGAAAAGGAAATATCTTCTCGTCTTGAAAATATGACAGCTAAAAAATTCACAAAAGATGAATTAACAGCAACACGAGAAAAAATAAAAGTTCTTACTCAAGAATTAAAAGATAAAGAAAAAGAATTGAAAGAAGCCCAGAAAGCATTTGATAATTATCCTGACCCAACAATTGCAAGAGGAGTAGTATCGCAAAAACATTCAGTTAACCTTTTTGATACTGATGATGTTGAGATAATTAATGACATAGCAGTATGGAGCGGAGAGGACGTATATGATGAAAATGAAACTGTTAAAAAATTTTTAAATGATGATGAATAAATAGATAAAGATGAACTCTTTGATCTAATAATGTGTAGAATAACTAAAACAGAATTTGAAAAAGCTTATAAGAAATTTAAACCATGTAAACTCGAAAAATTTTTCTTAAAATACATTTCACTACGTGGTGTCTATGATTCATATAGGTATGTCATTTTTGTGATCTCTTTGCTTTTATTACCTTTAGCATTTGAAATTTTTGCAATAAGTACAGGACTTTCTCAGTTTTGTCAAATGATACCCAGCTTAATATATGCAATTATAAGTAGCGTAGTAGGAGTTTTATGGTCAACAGTTTTAATACAAAAGAGAAGAAGATTTATAAAAATACAAAAATATTTAGATGTTACAGATGAAGAATTTAAACAATTAACAGAAATATATTTTTATAATCGATACAATTCGTGCAATGATTTTATAGGATATAATTCAACATATAAGAAAGATGAGCAAAGATAACTAAGTGTTAAAAAACAATTAAAGATAGGAACAAACAAAACTTTGTTCCTTTTTGTTTTTATAAATCTTGATAAATCATATAAAAAGTTTCTTAATTATGGCTATATCTAAAAAAACACTTGAATTTACTGCTAAAAATGCCAAAGCTTTTACAGCTTGGATTAAAAGATTTTCATCAATCGATAACACTCTTTTATTAGAGGTTGATCGTTCAAATTCTATTTTCATAGCAAAAACTTATAATGAAGAACATTCAGTTGTCAAAATGAGTTCTATTAAGTTTGATGAAGCCGGCTTTACCGTTAAAGATGGAACAGAATCAAAACGAGTTAAAGTTGGAATTTTTAACATTCCTCGTTTAATTAAAATTATTGATCAGTTCCAAGATGCTGAGTTCACGTTAACTATAGAATATCAGGAACTCGTGGGTGAAGGCGAAACTCAATTTGCAGCTGAAAAGATTTTGTTGAAAAGTAAAATGCTAAAAATGAGTGTTGATTGTACATCGTTAAATATATTCAAATATATTTCAGACGATGTATTTAAAAATAACATAGCAAACGTTGATAGCCTAGGCAAGTTCGAGTTATCAAAGACTATGCTTGAGAAAATTAACACTCTTAACGCATTGGACGTTGATCATAAGCTTATAGAATTCAAGCTTTCTGATAAGAAGACATTTGTATCCGGAAAAGCATTTGAACTTCTTATACATGAGGGTAAAGAAAAAGCAAATGTAACTTTATCCATATTTAAAGATCAATATGCAACAATAGACGTTGAGAATTATAATGTTGAAATGGGTGAAGATAGACTTGTTTTTACTTCAACAGATAGCGATACTGTAACAGTAATTTCAAAAGCGGAAGATGAAATGTAGAAATTTCTTGTGTTTTTTGAGAAAGCCCAGATTTTAATATCTGGCTTTTTTTATTTTTAAATCATAAATATATAAAATAAAATATAGCTATGAAATTTTATCCACGTCTTTTTGAAAATCCCAATGCTTTATATATGCCAGATATTGAAAAAATCGTCGAGTGGAGTGAATCAAAAACATTTCCTTTTTCTTATTATAATGGCGAGTTATATTTAGGTAAATGGGGTGATACACACCTTAATATAAAAACTCCTCAGGATTATAAAGGAGATACACGAGGGCAATATAGCGGAAGAATATTTGCTGATTATAAAATAATTGCATTTTGGCATTTTCCCGAAGATCAAAAAACTCTTAAAAAAGTTTTAGATGATTTACGTAAAAAAATTTATGCGGATGAAAATGATTCCTATGAAAAAGATCATTATAAATATGATTTTTATGATGGCGAATGGATGATAGAAGTGCCATCAGAAGTTGAAGAGTATAAAAAATATCCTACAACTAAAGAATATGATTTTTTTCCGTATCCTATGCCTAACTGGGGCACATGGCGTCCTGAAGAAGAAAACCAAGAATATGTTAAAGTTAAAGATTATGAAAAGGGTACTGAAAGATCAGCAGAAGAATTGGCACAACAACACGTTGTATCACCTTTATTAAAACCTAAGAGAAAAGTATTACCGGGTTGGGGCTCAAACAGTGAAAGATATAAAAGAAAAAGAGCGTGGCAAATGGCTTCCATGACCGATGAAAGTAAAAAAGAAGAAATTTATCCTCGACTATTTGAAAGTCCTGATTGGATAGAAGTTGAAGGAACGGACGAAGAAATACCTTGGATGCGTAAAGGTGCGCGGGCATTTGGTTATTATAGAGACAAATTATATGTTGGCAAAACACGTCAAACCCACGGAGACATGATAGTAGGTAGAGGGCAGTATCGTGACAGACCTGGTAGAGAGTTAAAATACGCAGGAAGAATATGGCCCAAAAATAAATATATTTCATTTTGGTATTATCCGCCGAAGAAAGAACTTGTAAAAGTTCTTAAAGATCTTGAAAATAAACTTAAGATTACTATAATAAATGATCCAGAATGGAAAATTGACGTTCCAGTCGATATGAAAAATAGTACAGAAGGTGGATATGCCGATGAACGTAATTATACACAAATCCCTATTAAAGATTATGCTGGCAAATATATAACATCTGAAGAAGATTTGGCACGACAACATGTTTTATCGCCTTTGTTAAAGCCAAAAAAGAAAGTAGAACCAGGCTGGGGCTCAAACAGTGAAAGATATAAAAGAAAAAGACAATGGCAAATGGCCACAGTAGGCGATGAAAGCAAACAAGAAATGCCATATCCAAGATTATTTGAACACCCTGATTGGGTTAATCCTCAAGGAACAGACGAAGAAATTCTTTGGATGAGAAGAGGGACCCGAGCGTTCGGATACCATAAAGGAAAACTTTATATAAGTAAACCTAGTAAAACACACGAAGACATTGGAATAGGACGAGGTTATAATCGTATTCATCCCGGAAGAGACTTAGAATATGCAGGAAGAATATGGCTAAAAGAAAAATATATTTCGTTCTGGTATTATCCCCCAAAAGAAAAGTTAATTCAAATTATTAAAGATCTCGAAGATAAACTCAAGATTTCAATATTAAATGACCCTCAATGGAAAATTGATATTCCTGCAGACATGAAAGATGATAAACAAGGAGGCATGGGTGGATATGGTTCTCATTATTTACAAATTCCTATTAAAGATTATGCAGGTGAATATATAACCTCTGAGGATGATCTTGCAAGGCAACATGTTTTATCTCCTCTTCTTAAGCCTAAGAAAAAAGTAGAACCAGGCTGGGGCTCAAACAGTGAGCGCTATAGAAGAAAAAGACAATGGCAAATGGCAATTGTAGGTGATGAAAGTGTTCAAGAACCTCATTATCCAAGATTATTTGAAGGATTCAACAAAAGACAAGAATTATGGAAAAATTTGTATGTTAAAGACATGAATTCAGATGACATTGTTGCTCCTTCTGGACGAGAAACTATTCGTGCAAACTTTGGAGAAAATGATGGCACTGCAGAAAAAAACATAATAAATTTTTTAAAAAATTCTATTAAAATAGAACCACGTACATATCAAATGGAAATTGTCCCTAAAGGCAAAAATGATAAACATGCAGGAAAAGAAATATCTGGGAAATTTGATGCATATAAAATTGTATTCTCTGAACCTACGACCGACGTCTTTGGTCAACAATACAAAAAGGACGATTTTATTATAATAACTAATAGATTTGAGTTTGATAAAAAAGCAGGAGAAGAAAGTGTTATAAAGGGTAAAGAGTTAACTCCTGATAAATTAGGGTTAACAACTGAATCATATTTAAATTCAAAACAAATTTTAGATAAAATTATAAAAGTTATTAATGAAACTAAATACCCTGAACATTATAAAAAATTTATCATAGAATCTTCAAAGATTATAATTAATGACCCAAATAATAAAAATAAATTTGAAGACTTTTCAGCATATGCTAAAGTAACAACGCCTATTGTCTATAATGTGCCGATTGAATGGTTTAACGGGATAGATCCAAAATCAATAAATAATATCGCAAATGATTATGGGGAAGTAATGGGTGCTTTAATGTTCTTTAATATACTTAAGAAAACTGGAAAAGGGCTAAGATATCCTACTGCATCTAATCAAAGGTTAATTGATTTTTATTTTGATGATTATAAAATTTCATCAAAAGCTGGAACAGGAGCAACTCCTAGTGGAGATGTTATTATTCGTGCAATTTATAACAATTACAAGAATGGCGAGATTACAGCAACAGATGAAAATGAAATCGATTTTATTGAAAACGTTGTTAAGCCCTGGGTAAATCCTGAACAAATAGATCCCAGAAGTGTTATTTATAATACTGTTATGACATTAGCAAAGATACATTTATCAAATAATCCTGATTCTGCTTATTCATATTTACTAAGAAATTTGCAAATTTCTTCAGATGAATATCTTAAAAAAGAATCAATGCTAAAATTTCTTGATGCATTAATACATAATAAAGAAAAATATGAGTTATTTATTAATGAATACATTAGAAGATCACAAATGTCAAGAACACAGTTTAATCCTGAGAAATATAGACAGCAATATATCAAAAAACTAGAAATTGGAAATGACAGTCGTTTTGGATTAATCTTTTATCCTATTATGGTTGAAATTGTAAAAACTCTTAATGGTAAATACGCTGATATATTAACTACGTATACTCAAAAAGTAATCAACATAAAACAAGTGTACTTAAAGGTATATGTTAAACGTGGACAATTTGCCTTTGAAACACATTCCTTTCAAAACTCAAATTTTATGTTTGAACAAAAAGGTTCTATAAATGTGCCATTTATTGCAAATATTGGGATTAAAATGGTGAAACGATAAGACAATTAAATAACTGTTAAACAGAAAACTCTATATAGTTATAAACATATAAAAACAAAAACTATATGGAATTTAAACTAACTAACATTGATCCATATAATTGCTCTATAGAAGAACTTAAGGCCGAGATTGATCGACTTAAGTCTATTAAAGAAGAATATTATAATCTTGAGCAATCAATTAAAATTTTTATAAACTCTGTTTATGGAGCCACGGCTTCTGTCTTTTTTGTTGGATATAACGTTAATGTTGCAGAAGCAGTTACACTTCAAGGCCAAGATATCGCAAAATTTGCAAGTAGATGTATTGATGACTATTTCATGGATTACTGGCATAATGATGCTGAACTTCATAAGGCTTTAGGGTTAACGTATGCAAACAAGATTAATGAACAAACGGTAACTGTCTATATGGATACTGATTCTGTTCATTCTGACTCTATTGTTCATACGGATAAAGGTTCGATTAAAATTGAAGATTGGTACAATAAAAACAAAACAAACGGCGGAACAACTCTTGAAGGACATGAATCAGTATTAACTAATGATAAAATATTGAACTGGGATAACGAGTTATATTTTGCGCCAGTTAAACGTATTATACGTCATAAAGTTACAAAACCAAAATGGAAAATTAAAACTAAATCTGGAAAGGAAATAATTATAACAAATGATCATTCATTAATTGTTTTTCGTAATAATGAAAAACTTGAAATAAAACCGCAAGGTGTAATTTATCAAGATAAAGTGTTATGTTTAGGAACAAAATTTTATTTTGATGAAATAGAATCTTGCGAAGAAATGGGAACATTTGATAATGAATACGTTTATGATGTTGAAGTAGATGATGATACGCATACATTTATAGCAAATGATATTTTAGTTCATAATAGCTGTTATGTCACTTTTGATCCAATGCTTAAGTCTTGTGATTATCAAGGTAATCCTGTTGATTTTATTCTTAAAGTTAAAGAGCTTCGTCTAACATCATTTATTAAAAAGAAATACGAAGAATACGCAAAACGACATAACACTAAAAATATTCAGGATTTGGAATTGGAAAAAATTTCTTATTCAGCAATTATGGTCGCAAAAAAGAAATATGTTCTTGATTTAGCGTGGAAAGATCCTGGAGTTCATATTGAACCTCAAGAAAATATCAAGTTTGTGGGCATTGAAATTGTTCAAGGTTCAACGCCAAAGTATGCAAGACAAGTTCTTAAAGAATTAATCAAAATGACTTGTTCTAAAGGAAAAAAGACACAATACGCAGATGTTGTTAACCGACTAAAAGAGTATAAAAAAGAGTATGTTTTACAAAATCCTGAAGACATTGCAAAAACACAAGCATTAGGAAATTATGAAAAATATTGCTTAGAGGATAAAAGAGAAGTGGTGTTAGCAGAAAAATGTCCCCAGAACGTAAGAGCCTCAGCAATGTATAATCATCAGGTTCTTAACAGTAAAAAATGGAAGACTAAATATAACATTATTAAAACTGGAGATAAGGTTAAATTCTATTATTCAAAAGATGGCAATGAAGTCTTTGGGTTTTTGCCCGGTAATTTTCCTTACGAATTTGCACCCGAAGTAGATTATGATCTTCAGTTTGAAAAAACAATCATTGAACCATTTAATCGAATTCTAACAACTATAGGATTTAATCCTGTGCCTGGAAATTTAATATACGCTAAAGCACTATTTTAAGATACATAATGTAACTATTTTTCTCATAATACTTTAGATATATAAAAATAAAAAAATAATCTAAAGTATTATGAGAAAGCTATTTATGATTATGATAACATTTGCGATAATGTTATTTACTTCTTGCGAACCAATCGATGTTCCTGAACCAGACCCAGATCCTGTGGAACCTAAAAGTCTTATTATAGACAATACGTGCACAAAATTGGATTCGATTCCTGTGATTTGGATAGATTCTGCAAAATTAAAGTTACGTATAGCGTATGAGCATACATCCCATGGAAGTCAGATAGTGGATGGAATGAACGGTTTGTCAAAATGGAAAGGCGATATGTATAAGGGTCTAAATCTAAATGATCATGCAATAACTGGATGGTCTGATTTAGGAAGTGGATCATGGGATACAGATACTCGAAATTATTTGAGTGCACATCCTGAAATTAACGTTGTCATGTGGTCATGGTGCGGTCAAGTGAGCAATGCATCACAGGAGTACATTAATACGTATTTACAGAAAATGACAACTCTTGAGTCAGAATTTCCTAATGTAATATTCGTATATATGACCGGGCATTTAGATGGAACTGGAGAATCAGGTAACTTGAATATTCGAAATGAACAAATAAGAGATTATTGTAAGTTAAATAAGAAAGTACTCTATGATTTTGCAGCAATTGAATCATATGACCCAGATGGCAATTATTTTTTAAACAGAGGGGCAAACGATAATTGCGACTATAATGGCGGAAATTGGGCTATCGAGTGGCAAAATTCTCATGAACAAAATGTACATTGGTATCATTGCAATTCAGCACATAGCCAACCATTAAACGCAAATTTAAAAGCTTATGCGGCTTGGAATATGTGGGCAAGGTTAGCTGGATGGAACGGAAGATAAAATATCTTTTGTTCTCAGAAAATAAAGACCGAAATAATTTTTTTATTTCGGTTTTTTTGTTTATATTTATAATTTAAGTATAATCTGTTATAAAATATGAGCAAGTTTATAGAATTTTTCAATGACAAGTATCACAACGAATATGAGTCATGTTTCATTTTGTCTGCCGAAATGATACATTTTTTATATATGTATGTGAAAAACAATAAAGAAACATTTCTTGAAGATATCCCAGAAGAAATGCGTAAAATTGTTTTAAATCAAGATTATAGGTTGGGATTTGACAATTTTGAAAACCCTAGAAATAACGATTGGGTAGATCTTTTTACGGTGTTTTTGTGGCATCCCGATTTAAACTGGGAATTAATAGAAAAAGATTTTAAAGAAATGTTAGATGAACATTCAGAAAGACATAGTAGATAAGCTTGATAGCCAACTTATTGCTGAAATGCAAAAAATATGGTTTACTGCAGATCTTCATCATTCTCACTTGAAAATTATCGATATCTGTAATCGCCCAGTCTCAAAAGAAGAACATGATGAATGGCTTCTCAAAGAAGTGTTCAATAAATATGTCCAAAAGAAAGATGAGGTCTACATACTTGGGGACGTATCATTTGCTAAGAGAAAAGATGCTGAAAAATGGGTTGCTAGATTGAACGGAAATAAGCATTTAATCGTTGGCAATCATGATAAAAGTGTTGTTAATCTTGGGAATTGGTTAGAGGTGAAACAGCTTAAAGATTTCACGTTCTCTCGAGAAAATTTGAATATCCATATTGTGTTGTGTCATTATCCTATTGCAAGTTGGAATAGAAAAATTCATGGGTCATGGCATCTGTACGGCCATACACATGGGAGATTTCAAAATACTGGGTTATCATGGGACTGTGGTATTGATAATCGTGAAAATTATGCAGGAATTTTTGGCTGGTGTCGTCCAATAAATTTGTATGAAGTCGTTTTAATTATGAACCAACGACAAAAAGATGGATTTGAAAAAGATGGTGCAGAAATATCAATTTAGAGGAGCAATAATAATGCTCCTCTTCTTTTTTAAATATATAAAATAAAAAATAAATAAATGCCCCTAGCAATTTATCAGGGAAAATACGCCCAATTAAATAACAAGTACGGATGGATGCCGGCTTCTAATTTAATATTAACTTTCGATGATATATCCAATGTTCCTGTTACAAACGCAATGAGTGTCAATGAATGGAACACATTTTTTGATCTGCCAACCTACGGAACACCTTTTACGTCAGTTTCAGTTGAAGGAAATGAAGTAACATTAAAAGGTGGTAAAAATATAACATTAAGGGGAGGTTTATTCGCTAATTCGATATGTGAAACAAGTCTCATACATCTTAAAGACATGGGATGTATAGTTGATATGATATGTATCAATGAGCCAGAAAATTATTTAACAATTACGCCATTTGTTTATATAATACCACCAGAAGATTCAAAGATCTGCAGAAATCTTGAAAGTGCTAGCTTCACATCATTATTAAGTATTGGAAATAGTGCATTTACAAGTTGTATAATCCTTACTTCTATAACTTTGTCAAACAGTGTTACAAGTATTGAAAACGAAGCATTTCATTATTGTTTTTCTCTTTCCGCAGTAACATTAGGCAATAATGTTACAAGTATTGGAAATAGTGCATTTGCTAGTTGTGAGTCCCTTACTTCTATAACTTTGCCAAATAGTGTTACAAGTATTGGAAATAGTGCATTTGCAGCCTGTAAAGTCCTTACTTCTATAATTATACCTGACGATGTTACAACGATTGGATCCTATACATTTGCCTGGTGTCAGGCCCTTACTTCTATAGTTATGCCCAATAATATCATAAGTATCGGAAATAATGCGTTTGAAGGGTGCACTGCCCTTACTTCTATAACTATACCTATTAATGTTACAAGTATTGGAACTGATGCGTTTGCAAATTGTTCTTCCCTTAATACAGTAAACATGTATCCTGCAATTGCCCCAACAGTTAATGCGGATAATACTTTTGGCGATTATGCTGCTACTCTTCATATCTCTTACGATGCTTCGGGATATGATGTTGCACCTTGGACAAATGCTGCTAAGTTTGTACAGATAATTCCTGACCTTATGCAATTAACATTGACATTTGACAATATTTCTAATGCACCAGTTGCCGATGCTACCTCAATAAGTAACTGGAACACGTTCTTTGATTTGCCAACTTATGGAACGCCGTTTACATCAGTTTTAGTCAATGGAAACGAAGTAACATTAAGAGGTGGCAAAGATATAACATTAAGGGGAGGCTTATTTGCTGATTCAACGTGTGCAACGAGTTTGATACACTTTAAAGATACTGGATGCGTAATTGATATGGTATGTTTAGATGATATGGAAAATGGTATAGAAATTTCACCATTTGCTCATTTTAGCATGCCAGAAGCAATAATGAATTTCTGTAGAAATCTTGAAAGTGCTAGCTTTACATCATTATTAAGTATTAGGGATGTTGCGTTCATTGGCTGTGAATCTTTAGCCTTGATAGATATTCCTTTCGCTGTTACAAGTATCGGAAATGCTGCGTTTGCAGATTGTCCTTCTCTTAACACAATAAATATGTATCCCCCAATTGCACCAACAGTTGCAGCTGATTCATTTGATGATAATCCAACAGCTGTTTTACATACACCTCCAATCACATCAGGGTATGATATAGAGCCATGGACAAATACTGCTAAATTTTCAACGATACTAACTGATGTATACGGAGATATTATAATTTAAAAATATGTTTTTATTTCTTAAAAATTTTGTTTATGTTTAACTAAAATGATTATATAGAATGACTATTTCAGCTGGTCTTGTTCTTATTGCAGACAACAAAATTCTTTTATGCCACCCAACTGGTCAAAAATGGTGGAACTCTTATTCCTTTCCAAAGGGACATGTCGAAAAAGACGGCATAGAAATATCAATTTAGAGGAGCAATATTGCTCCTCTTCTTTTTTAAATATATAAAATAAAAATGATATATAACGATTATTCTGAAGCTTATCGTCTTAATAAATTTGACATAAGTAATGTTAACTTCTTGGCACACATGGTTTTAGATACTTATGAATTTGATGCTTCTCATAAACCAGAAGACATAAGAAATCATGTGATTATCTCTGCAGAGTACTTAGGAGAAAATGCTATGGTTACTAAGGGGATGGGAGAGATTACGCAAATGATAAAAGAAAAGATAAAAGAAGAAATAGGAAAAAATTCTGGTGAGGTTTTTGAAAAAATAGAAAAAATGTTTGGCGATGATCCTGATAAAATTCAAAGAATTCAGGAAGCATTAATGACTCCAGATAATCCTGATTCAGAAAACAGAGAATTCTGGGAAAAACTAAAAGAAGAAGGTATAAAGTACTTTGTGGTGGAATATTTGCCATTAAGTATTTTATGTTTTTGTGAAGAAATAGATGTAATGTGAAATGGCTAACAGATATTGGGTAGGCGGAAGCGGAAATTGGGGTGATGCAGCTAATCATTGGGCAGCATCAAGCGGCGGAAGTGCAAATGCAAGCAATCTTCCGACAATAGAAGACAATGTGTACTTTGATGCAAACAGTTTTGACGCAAGTGGAACAATAACATTAGACATAAGTGCAAACTGTAAAAACTTTGATTGGACAGGGTTAGACAACAGTGTTTGGTTCACAAGTGCTGTTCAGAGTGCATACATATATGGAGATGTAAGCTTAAATCAGAACTTAACATATACGTTTACAGGAACCGCTTATACATATTTGAAAAGCGCTATTACTACAAATATAAGAACTAATAATACAATTTTTTCTCCAAATTATTTGTATTTTGATAATAATTCTGGCGTATGGAATTTACAAGATAATTTTAAAACCGGAACATGGGGCACACGTCTTTATGTAACAGCAGGAACTATTAATACAAATGATAATACTTTAGGATCTGGGAGCCCCACCGGCACCGGGTTTTTTTATTTTTTTATTACCGGATCTTCTACGAATATTAATTTAGGTAATTCTGTAATTGGACAATGTAATTGGAGATGTCAAAATACAAACGCATCAATAAATTGCGGAACATCTACTATATATAGCTATAATTATTTTGAAGGTTCAAATAAAACATATTATAATGTATATGTAACATACGTATTTGATAATTATATTATAGGGAATAATACATTTAATAATCTTGTATGCATTCCATCGGGAGGTGATTATCGTATAGGGCTAGTTTTATCTGGCGATCAAATAATTAATAATATTTTTGAATTAAGAGGCTTCAATGACCCCCGATATAGAATATTAGCATATTCTTCGGCGCTAAATACTCCAAGAAAAATTATTGCTAATGATATATCAATAGCATATTCTGATTTTCGAGATATCTCTGTCGGAGGTTCTGCAAACTGGGATTTATCTAATATCCCTGGTGGTGCTGGAGATTGTGGTGGAAACACTGGAATTACTTTTACGCCATCCACGTCATGTTATTTTGTTCATACGTCAGGGACATGTTATTGGAGTGATGCATCAAAGTGGATGACAACCAGCGGAGGAAATATTCCTGCTCGAGTT
>Ga0255346_1004575_pt1 | contig 14996 bp, 13 predicted proteins | sample wastewater_treat_FD_194410 | JGI IMG/M metagenome (GOLD analysis project Ga0255346, IMG submission 194410) | Wastewater microbial communities from Lulu Island WWTP, Vancouver, Canada - plant22 | ecosystem: Engineered > WWTP > Wastewater > Unclassified | place: Canada: Vancouver, British Columbia... | reverse complement strand
TGATATATCCACTGCTCCCGGTTAGCGATAACCTGAGCGAAAACGTTTCTTGCAGCGATGCCTTCCCGTTTGATCTTGGCTTGGATCATGTGAGCGATCTGATCCACAGTGAGCAGCTTTCCACTCTGCTTATCAGTCCACGAGAGACCTTTCCGCTCCACCCATGACTTCAGAGGTGTTATGGGAGTCCAGGAAGGCACTTTACCGCCTAAGACAAAAGGCTCGTGACGTACATTGGAGCCCACTCGAAGCGTCATGCCAGAGTCATTGGTTTCCACTATGTAGCCTGTGTTTCCGTAGAAATCACCTTTATCGTAGATCTGCTGAGTGAGAATCTCCTTGCGGGAGTCGGCATCGATAACACTCCCGATCAGATGTAAACGACTCTCAAGAGCCGAAAAGATAGCTCTGTATATCTCGACCATCAACTCTTCCGGACTGTTAAAGTCACTCTGCGGCATCAGATCACCCCTGCTCTCAGCACTTTAGGGAGTCTCGGTTTCAACTCTGTGAGTCGATCCATGCCACTTTGATTGAGATAGTTCCGCAAAAGAGTGAGTGCCCTCAGCTCAAGATTGGCTTTAAATGCGTCTATTTCGCTCCCTGTGAGCAGTTCGGTAGCAGACTGGTCTAATCCTACTGTCTTGACTATTCCTTCGCCCAGAGTCTTCAAATTGAGGAACTCGCAAGTACTCTGCAGCATCAGGAAACAGAACCCAAAACGAAAAGAGATCAGGAAGGGATCGTCATCGGGGTAGTCAATACGAGTAGCATCTTGGTAATAGTTTTCCAAAACAAGGCTTCTGATCGTCTCTAGGACAAGCCCTTTATGCTCTTTGAAGATGATGTTATCCGCCATCTCTTTGGGCAGGTTAAGCACTGCCAGTACTTCATTCGTCTCGACTGGTATAGGGATCACTTACCCTTCCTCATTAGCTCTGATAGCTCAATCGCTCTGCGTCCGACCTGCTTCGCCCACTTTGAGACAAGCATGTTATTAGCAGCCCGTTCCCAATCTCCGGCTTTGACAAACGCCAGCGTATTCTTGAAGCCAAGCAGACCATTGATGCCAAGATTGAAGCACATGTTGAGCAGAACCGACTTTCGAACTTCATCAAGACCATTGTAGATATCAGGTATCTTTGCCTGAAGCTGCTTCTCGCAGTTCATGATGTCATTGATTAGCATGACGTAGGCTTCAGATTGGGAAATTCCACAATCATCGAGATTGCGGCCAATGCCGATAGTCAGCTTGCCTGCAGTGCAGCGGTAGGGCTTCAACCGCAGACCTTCATGTCTGACTAACTGCTCCTTGATTCTATCCATCAGTTTCGCTTCCATTTATGCTCCTTGATCTAACTGGATCATCGATCCGGAGCAATGAAAGCAGTCCCCTGTATTCTCACAAATTACGATGCATAAGGATGCGACAGATTTTAGGGTTGACAAATATCTCGTGCTGTAGCTCTTGTAAATTCAGGAACAAGTGAAAACAGCGATCTATTCGTTTTGAAGATTGAAAGCTGCTCTCTACTAACAAAAGTGTGAGGAGAATTGAACTATGAACCAGAATTTATGGGGTCCCAGCAACCCCCACCCATTATCAGAAACAAAAACGGAATTGATCTGGGAGGGGAAATACGATGAATATGGCAATAGAAGAGAAATAAAACTACCATCAACACCCTATCCACTCCAGAAAATTGAAACTATTGATGAACCTCATGATAGGGAAAAAGTCCAAGCAGATCAATTGGAAGTTGAGTTTAGTGATGCTGAATTTTCAAAACACCATCATAGAGATGACTTTCGCAACATGCTAATTTGGGGTGATAATAAGCTGATCTTACACTCATTGTTGGAGAAGTATCGAGGACAGATTGATCTCGTTTACATTGATCCACCCTTTGATGTGGGGGCAGATTTTACAATGGATGTACAATTAGGTGGCGGGAAAAATTCTATACTAAAAGAACAGTCGATAATGGAGGCAGTTGCATACAGAGATACATGGGGAAAAGGAACAGACTCTTACTTACACATGATGTATGAGAGATTATCTTTGATTAGGGAACTGCTAAGTGAGAAAGGGTCAATATATGTTCATTGTGATTGGAGAATAAACAATCTTATCAAGAGTCTGATGGATAATGTGTTTGGAGTTGAATGCTTTAGAAACGAAATTATTTGGTGTTATAGCACGATGCAAACGACTAAAACAACATGGTCAAAAAAGCATGACAATATTTACTATTATTCCAGAAATAGCAATCCAATATTCAATGTTCACGCCGTATTTGAAGAATATACAGATGATTATAGAAATAGGTTTAAATACGAAGATGAAAATGGATTCTTTATGATAAGAAGTAAGTCTGGACAAGGGGATTTGTCTTTAGAGGATGAAGCTAACAACCCTAATGGAACGTATAGGCAATACATGAAGGAAGGTAGCCTTCCAAAAGACTGGTGGGTAATTAACATGCTTAACAGCAACTCATCTGAAAGGGTTGACTATCCTACTCAAAAACCAGAAGCGTTATTGGAGCGAATCATATTAGCATCATCTGATAAGAACTCAATCGTCGCTGATTTCTTCTGCGGCTCAGGCACAACATTAGCAGTGGCTGAAAAACTGGGGAGAAGATGGATTGGGGCTGATTTAGGTAGATTTAGCATACATACTACAAGAAAAAGAATGCTGCAGGTTCAAAGAGAGCTTCACTTATCCGGAAAGCCCTATCGATCTTTTGATGTCTACAATCTCGGTAGATATGAAAGGCAATGGTGGCAAAAAGAAAGACTGCACGGAGCGGATACTGAACACCGAGCTACTGTGATGAAGTTCTATAAAGCTTCAGAGCTCGTCAATCCCCCAAGCTCGCTACTTCATGGGAAGAAGGGCGGAGCATTGATTCATATAGATGAAATCGATGGCATGTTCACTGGTGAAGAGTTAGTCAATGTCGCCAAGGCAGCAAGCATGGCGGGAGCCAAAGAAGTTCACATACTTGCCTGGGAGTTTGAGATGGAGCTTACCACGCGCAAGCAAGCTATTGAAGCTGAACATAACGTTCAGATCAAACTTTTTTATATCCCTCGGGAAATCATGGAAAGCAACCGCACAGAATGCCAGTTTTTTGAAGCCGGATACTTGAAAGCAAATGTTCTAAAAGGTAAAGACGGGAAAGTTGATGTTGCATTGGAAAGCTTTATCCCCTCTCTGGCAGAAGCACCTGAAAAAGAAATAAGTGCCCTTAGAGAACGCTCAGTCAAGTCCCCGTTTGATTTCATTGATTTCTGGGCTGTGGATTTCGAATATAGCAAAGATAAGCCATTTGAACACCACTGGCAGGATTTCAGGATTAAAAAGAAAAGAACGCTTGCCACGAAAACAGATCTTGGCTGGAAGTATCACGACAGTGGAAAGCATGAGATTTGTGTCAAAGTAATAGATGTATTTGGAGTAGACACTACGATTGTAATGCCTGTGGAGGTGTGATTTGGCTACAATCTTAAACGACCGGAATCTTGACGCTCTGAAACCGATTTTTAAGCCTTGGGAGGAGCCCTCAGGGTACCGGGTTCCGGGAGCAGATGATAACAGCCCGGCACGAGTAGAGCCGGGGCGCAGACCAAGCCGTTGCCCATTAGTAAGAGCTATTCGTTCTGAAGTCGATATGTGGAGACGTGGAGGCTATGCCGGAGTAAGTGATACGAGCAGATACTTGCTCAACTACTGGTTCAATACCGACCACATGTTAAAAGACAATTCAACCGGGGAATCCTATCCCTTTCGCTACCATTGGGCACAAAGAGAAGCAATCGAATCGATCATTTACTTACATGAGCTAAGAAGAGTAAGAAACACAGCATCTCTTTTAACTGAGTTTGGAGGCGGAGTATTTGATGACATTGCCTTGGGCATTATGCCGAATGAAGACCAATGGCTGAAGTGCTGCTGTAAAATTGCCACTGGAGGCGGAAAAACAAAGGTCATGAGTTTAGCTATTGTCTGGAGTTACTTCAATAGTTTAAGAGAGCAGAACTCCAGTTTAGTTAAGCATTTTGTGGTTATCGCTCCCAACCTGACAGTTTATGAGAGACTCAAAGATGATTTTAATAACAGGAAGATCTTTGATACTGATCCTCTCATACCTGAGGAATGGAAAGGTGATTTTCAGTTAAAGACCATTCTCCAGGATGAGCCCGGTGGAGAAGTTTCCTCTGGAGCTATATATCTTACGAACATCCACCGATTGTATGAGTCCCGGGATAACAACGTAAATGATGAAGGCTCGATTTGGGGTCCCGAAGTAAAGCGTAATAAAGCCCTTGATACATCCATAGCTTTGCGAGAGCGGATAGCGTCCCACAAGGGGATAATGATCCTGAATGATGAAGCACACCATTTACATGATCCTGAGCTTGCATGGAATAAAGCCATTGATTCACTTCACCTTATGAACCTCAACAAAGGTCGTGGAGGTGTGTGCCTTCAACTTGATTTTACGGCGACTCCCAAGCACAATAATGGTGATTTCTTCAGGCACATAGTATGTGACTTTCCTTTGGGAGAAGCTGTAGATGCGGGTATTGTAAAGGTGCCTGTTCTTGGAGAATCAGATCGCTTGAATATTCAAGGGGATAAAAATGCTCCTGCCCCCGAAAAGTATCGTAATCATCTTCAAGTAGGTTATCAGAGATACGAGGAATCATATAAACAATGGGAAAAGGTACGTAAACCGATTCTTTTTGTAATGACTGAGGATTCTGCATCTGCTAACGAGATAGCAAGATATCTTGATAGTGATGCTTTTCCACTGCTAAAAGGGAGAGTTTTAAATATCCATACAAACCTCAAAGGCAGGATCAAAAAAACCACCAGGTATGGCAAAGAGATCAAAGAGTTCATCGAGAATGAAAAGGATATGAAACCTGATGACCTCAAAGCTTTGAGAGAAATGTCCAGAGAGTTGGATAGCCCAAACAGTAAGTACCGGTGTATCGTCTCAGTGATGATGCTCAGAGAAGGATGGGACATTAAAAATGTATCTACGATTGTGCCTTTGAGGGCATATTCTGCTGCATCAGGTATTTTGCCAGAACAGACTTTGGGGAGAGGACTTAGAAGGATGATCCCCTCTGGAGATATACCTGAGATGGTAACTGTCATCCATCATCCCGCTTTTCGTAAGCTTTACGAAGAGGAACTCCAACTGGAAGGATTCAATATTCTTATCTTGCCTGAAAGAGATAGCCTGAAGCAGACAGTAACGATCTACGTAGATGCAGAGAACAAGGATTCCGAGAAACTGGATATCTCTATACCCTACATTAGCGACTCCATCGAAACAAGCTCAAAGCTTGAAGATCTTAGCTTTGACGAAGTAGCCAGTGAGTTTAGAAAGTATAAGAAACTACCGATTGGAAAGGCAAAATCGACAGAACTGGAGTTTAAAGAGAGGCATCTATTCACCAAAGAAGTGATAGGGACTTGGAAGCTTGACCTTGGTTTATTAAACTCTGCATGGTCTGCACCCCACTATTTCTCGCTGATGCTTGCCAGAGCTTGTAAACTGACAGACTATCAAACTGTACTATTGCCTTTGATACAGGACTTTATCGCTAAGCTTCTTTTTGAAAGAGAAGTGGATTTATTCTCTGGTGAAGTGGATCACCGCATGCAGGATACTGATGTCAAAGAACACATAATTGCGGTTTTTACACCACTGATCATGGCTAAAAAAACCACTATACAGGATCGCAAACGGAACAGCTCTGAGACAAGACTATCAAGCTGGAAACCTTACCAAGCTACAAGCACAGAGAAACGTCCGGCTGTTACTGCAAGAAGAACCATGTTCAATCTTGTGCCCTGTGATAGCAGCTTTGAGCAGGAATTTGCATTTGAGTGTGATAGATTAAATGATGTGGAGGCTTTTGCCAAGAATGCAGGTCCTCAAAAACTGACGATTGATTATCTGAAGCCAGATAAGCATAGAGCTCTATATGTACCCGATTTCTTTGTAAGAGTAAAGTCTGGCGACATATACCTGTGCGAACTGAAAGGCAGAGAAGATAATCTGGTAGCCCTAAAAGCAAAAGCCGCTATTGAATGGTGTAAATCTGCTTCAAAAGGGAAAGTCAAGTGGCATTACATGTATTTACCTTATCATCTATTCCAGCAAAGCACTGCAAACTCCCTGGAAGAACTTGCCCGTGCTTGTGAACCGTCTTTACAAAACTTGATTAAAGAGGGAGTCTCAGAGCAGATTTATATTGATTTTGATGCTGCCCCAGATACTGATATCGCTGATCCCCTCTTTGATAAGATTCTGAAGATTGGCTCGATTGAGTGCATCCCAGAAGATATTCATGAAAGCGTTAGGCAGGCTTTACTCATTCTTGATCATGCGGAAAAGACAAAAATGAATGACTATGCTCATGCATTCCAACCGCTTCTATTCAACCTTGATGATTATGCTATGCGTTTATTAGTAAATGGATTACAAGGTAAGATTCCGACAGATATATCATGGAGGGATGCATACTTTATGCCTGATCTTTCGAATGTCTATGATAGGAAAAGAAATGTACTGGAGAAGTTTGGAAGATACCTTAGAGATAACTTAGTCTTTGCGCGTTCGATAATGAAGCTTGGGACATTACTGTTTTGCTTAGAATACGCTCAAAAAGGTGGTTTTGGAGCTAATGGAGTGTGGAAAGATGTGGAAAAAGCATATTCTGGATCGAAGATGGGAGAGTTGTACACTCTGCTTACTGAAGTGAATGAGTTTAGAAACACTCGTGTAGCTCATGTTGAAGTCAAACTTTCAGATGTTAATGAAGCGTGGGAGAATATGGGGAAGTGGGTAAAGTGCCTAGTGAAGATATCAGGACTGCAACATCGGCACTGGAAACAGAGTTATCATTAATCAACACGGTAGAACTAAACCATCTAACAATAAACACAATAATCAATAGGAGGAAATCATGACAAAAATATTCTTCATGATCGTTATTGCTCTTCTGAATGTACTTATATCGCTCATTTGCAGCAAGAAAACCACCGAGCCGGAGGTTAAAAAAGTAGCCACACCCTCTTTTACACCTCCCGGGGGTAGATACACGAGTTCTCAAACTGTTACGATGCAAAGCACGACTTTGGGAGTTACAATTGTATACACAACTGACGGAACAGAACCGAATTCAAGCTCACAAGTTTATAGCAATCCGATTAATGTAAACAGATCCACAACTATCAAGGCAAAAGCATTTAGAGATGGATTGTATGACAGCGCTACGGCAAGTGCAACATATAGAATCGAAACAACACCACCGCCGCCTGCGAACTTCGTTTTTGTGCAGGGTGGTACTTTCCACAACGGCACTTCCAATGTAACCTTGTACTCTTTCTATATCGACAAATACGAGGTAACTCAAGCCAGCTATCAAGCCGTGATGGGGACGAATCCATCTTACTTTGGTAGCAATCCCAATCATCCCGTAGAGAGGGTATCCTGGTTCAATGCGATCGAGTATTGCAACCGCCGGAGTATTCAGGAAGGGCTTACACCTTGTTACACATATAACGATGGCACAGACCATGGCACCAATCCCGATAACTGGCCAGCGGGCTGGAATACCAAAGACAACAACCACACCAATGTAAGCTGCAATTGGTCTGCCAATGGCTATCGTTTACCCACGGAGATGGAATGGATGTTTGCGGCCAAGGGTGGTAATCAGAGCCAGGGCTATTACTATAGTGGGAGCAACACCATTCGCCATGTGGCATGGTATGGTGATAACTCCCTCGGGACTTGGGATGTAGGACTCACAGACCCCAACGAACTTGGTATTTTCGACATGAGCGGTAACGTCTGGGAATGGTGTTGGGATATCTGGGGCACTTATCCCAGTGGCAACCAGAGCAATCCGACAGGCCCAGCGAGCGGATCCTACCGTGTGATACGCGGTGGTGGCTGGTACAACGATGCCGTCAGCTGCCTTGTTTCGTATCGTGACTACAACAATGCGACGGGCACGTACAGCTTCATAGGCTTCCGCGTCATCAGGGTATCCCTTTGATTTTTGTTTTTTGTCCTTTTTGCCTTTTGCAAATTTCAGGACGAAGGAATAAGGTTATGAGCTTACGACAAGGTGGGGGTGCAGGGGGATTTTTCCCCCTGCCCGCCGCGATTTTTGGAGATATATGTATCGCTTGATCTTAGTGCGTTTCGACCGCGATACCGGTCGCTTTGAGGACGAAGAATTCAATAAGTTTTGGGATATATCTGAATCCCAATCTTAAAAATCTAAACAATCAGAATGGTGTTCGAAACTGTCGCAGTGCAAATCTTATCTCGGCTATATGAAAGGGCAAGATGAGAAACTCCTTGATTGATTTGCCAGCCAGATAATGTTGGTTTATTGAAGAAAACTACTGATAAGGAATATCATGAGGACTGAACACAAACTCTATAATGCTTCGGCTACCATGATGCAAGAGATACAAAATGAATCTGTTGCATTGGTGGTTACATCACCTCCATATCCCATGATCGATATGTGGGATGATAGTTTTAGTACCCAACGAGTTAGAATCGATGTTGAAGATGAATCCAGAATTGATCATACTTTCAATGAGATGCATAAGATTCTATCTGATGTTTGGACAGAAAGTTTCAGGGTTTTGAGCCCGGGTGGTTTCCTGTGTGTAAATATCGGTGATGCCACTCGAACTATAAATGGAACCTTTAGATTGTTCTCGAATCACTCAAGGATTTTACAGGATTGCCTGTCTATTGGTTTTCATAATCTTCCGAATATCATCTGGCGGAAGCAAACAAATGCTCCTAACAAGTTCATGGGGTCTGGTATGCTCCCTGGAGGAGCTTATGTAACTCTGGAGCATGAGTATATCTTGATTTTCAGAAAAGCCGGGAAAAGACAGTTCAAAACTGAGAAAGATAAAAAAATGAGAAAAGAAAGCGCATTCTTCTGGGAAGAGAGAAACACATGGTTTTCAGATGTTTGGGATTTCAAGGGTACCAATCAAGGGCTTAACGGTAGTGCGAGCAGAGAACGTAGCGGAGCCTATCCAATTGAGCTACCACATAGATTAATAAACATGTATTCTCTACGAGGTGACACAGTTCTTGATCCTTTCCTCGGCACCGGAACGACAACACTTGCTGCCATGATGAATGGGAGGAACAGCGTTGGCTACGATATTGATTCATCGTTCTTGGATGTCTTGGATTCAAGGGTAAATAACACTTTCATATCTGAAGCTAACAACATAATCTATAATCGCCTTAAAAATCACAAGAAGTTCGTAGAGGATTATATAAATAAGGGCAAACAGCCAAAACACATTAATGCTAATTACAGCTTCCCAGTGATTACGAGCCAGGAAACAGACCTCAAACTATACGGTATATCCGATATTCAACGTGAACCAAACAATGAATACTTAGTTGCTTATACTGACCCTGATGTTAACCAACAATATCTTGTATTTTAGCGACAATCTCCGGTAAGTTTGTAAACTCCTCTCTCTCATTGTAAATCAAGTAGTAGACTGGTTTACCCCAGGATGTGTTAGCTACATAGTTGAATGTAACTACATTCTGTCTCATGTAATAAAAGGTGTGGGGTTTGATCTGGATGCCACAAACTTCTATCCCCATCTTCTTTATTACGAGATCAATGCGATACTCGGAATCAAGCTCTGCAGAGGCATCAATCACTTCGAGTGAGGGTAATTGTATGCTGATGATTTTCTTTGCTTTATCTTCAATGAGATTCCCTTTCAGAGACTGGGTAATAAACAGATCGTATTCCCACCTTTTACATTCCTCGAGCGAGTACTTGTATTTGCCCCACTGCCTGATCTGCGACTCATAAAGATTCCGTCCAAAGTCTTCCACAGTGCCTTGGCTAACGATGCCACAACTACACTTGTTTTTGTAATGATATTCAATGAGTTCGACAAGCTCATTCTTTGTCCTTGGCTTATGCTCCCTGATCAGCTTCATGACAGGTACTGATCTAAAAGGAGCTGATATTCCTTGGTTCCCGTTTAACAGATTTAACTCTCCGCCTGTGAGTGACATAAATTCTCCTCAAATTCTTTTTCATTATATGAATACGAAATGATGCCCTTCTTATAACTGTACAATATAACTACAGCATGCTCTATAACTACTTTTGTATTCTGTTTGCTTTTGTATGAAAGCGGTTTTATAGTAAGTGGAACCTCTGCTATGTACGCATCAATGTTCCTTGATTCCTCTTCGGCAGTTGAAATCCTATAATGTTTATCATATTTGTTCGCAATATCACTACAAATCCAATCTTGGATTCTTAAACCATTGTAGGTCTTGGTTATAACGAGGTCTTCTACCCATGACCTAACCAATTCAGGGGTAATCTGGCTGTAAGCAAGCATCTGTTTTTCTATTTGGCCTAAGATTTTTGTAACTGCTTTATCAATCTTCTCAGGATTATGTGACTCATACCATTTCTTCCATTTATCAACGCTCTTAAACTCATCTTTTCTAAATAATTCAGAGAGTTGACCCACATGTTTCGGCCGCGTAGCTTGTGAAACCTGGTTAGTATTGTTAATGAAAGAAGCTGTGTACGTAGGAAACTTAGGACTCGGTGAAAGTGATTGTTCTTGCTCGATGGACAATACTATCTCTTCTGTTTTCATATCGATTATCCCATTAGCACCTATGTTTACCAGTCATAGGTAATCTTAAGCCCGTCTTTCGTCTTTTCGTAGTAAATCATATCAATCTTGATATCAATAGGCGATGTGAGCATTCCAGACCAAGTTGTTGGCTTTATACTCACGAATCTACTACCTATCATACCATCGATATTTTGGGACTCTTCCTGTGCTGTTGCCGTTCTGTAGGTGGTAAACTCCATCTCCGCTATATGTTTTAGAATAGCTTCTTGAACCTTCAGGCCTGCAAATGTCTTCGTGATCACAAGATCTTTAACCCAATCTCTAACCATATCTTTCGTGATTTTGTCGATTGCAGCTCTAAACTGCTCGATCATGCCGTACACACGATTAGTAGCGTCCAAAATTGCTGTAGGATGGGATTGTAGATACCATTCTTCCCACCCGCTAAGATCTTTTCCAGGAAACTCTTGGATAAGATCGCTCATTTTCCCAACAACAGCCGGCCTTGTCCCTTTTGCGTTTTGATTAGCAAGATTCATCAATTGTGTGGTATACTTAGGAAATGCTGGAATGTCTGCATTGAGTAAACGGAACAATTCATCGTTCTTGATTTTGAAGCTTGTTACCATGACCTTTTCTTCTCCTTTTTGGATAATTGGTGTAAAAACTGGAAAAGGTCACGATCGGAGAGGGTTCCTTATTGTCAATAAGTAAGTATAGATGCAATTACAATGAATTGCATCGCAACGCATTACAAAATTTGAGTGGTTGTCCTGCACTTCCAATGAAACGGCGGAAATGGAGTATGTGCCCCGGAGACACCTACCGGTTTCATCTCTGAGTCGTATTCGATCTGATCGTCTTTGATCCATGGCGCAAGGGCTTTGATATAGTCTCTGGCATCATCTAGGCTGCTGGACTTTGTATCCAGTGCCATCAGATTATCCATCACTTCAAGGGCATCGTTCAGGGGATAGACCTTGTCTTGGGCAGCCAGAGCCCGGCAGATGTCACTGGTGCGGTCATCCAGGATAACCACGAGCTTGTAATATCTGGCTTTGGCTTTCTTGTAACCCTGAAGCCTTCCAAACTCTCGGATTCTGAGTGCAGTATGCTCTGCCAGTCCCTGCCAGTAATGGGATGATCGATTGGCGATGTCATTGAATTGGTCTTTGAGAGTATCGGCAAGCATCTCTTTGGTATAGCCCTGCTCGATTGCTTTGGAGATGGTGTCTGCGAAGTTCTGTCTGACATCAGCTTCGAAGTGGTTCCCGATCCAGAACAACTGCTGCTTCTGTATGGTGGATGAGAGATGCTGATCTTCAATACCCCAGAGCCCGATGCTGGTCTTGGTTGGGGCTTGCACCTGGGTGTCCTTGAGTCCGAGCCGCACACAGCGGTCTATTATCGCTTTGGTGGGCTCATTGACCAGTGCTGCGAAGTCATCTCCCAACTGGGTATTAATGATGCTCATAAGCTTATCTATTGAGCCCTTGTTGATCTTCTCGGCTCTTGGCATATCACTCAGCATCTGAATGGCAAGGCGTGTAGCATCTCTGATCTCAGTCTTCCAAGCATTATTGAGGACCCGGTAATACTCAAGCATGAGCTTATCATAGTAGTTCATCAGAAAGAAAACCTCCGGACTTTCACTCTATTCCTGCCGATGTCATACTCAGAGAAGCGTTCCAGACAGCCAGCCAGAGCATCACAGCCATCGATATAACCATCAGGATAGGTAAGGAACTGACTGATAAGGGTGGGTGTATCCTGTCCCTCCGGAAAGAGTATCTTTGCGGTCTCAATGATGGTCTCGGTTCTCTCGATACGCAGATTCTTGTTATCCTTATTATCGATGCGCTTGATTCTGTGACTGATGGGTGGCAGATGATTGTCATATGCCCACCGATCAAAGTCTGCCAGTATTCTGCCTTGTCCGTAGGTGGTCTCACAAGCTGCTCTGGCTTTTACTCTATAGGTTCTATCAAGCTCCTGATAGGCATCATAGTAGTATCTGAAGAACTTAGTATTCTCAGTCTGCCTTATCCAGACATGGATCACGTAGAAACGATTACCATCATAGCCAATTGAGATAACAGCTTTGAAACAGCCCTTCTCTCCCCAGGCAGGATCGGCATAGAGCCAGACCCGCTTCATCTGGGATGGTTCCGGTAAGGTGCGATACTTGGTGAACCAGTGGTTCTTGAAGATGTTCCCTTCGATTACAGGCTGTCCCAGCATCTCTCTTTGATATCCGGTTTGCCCGAACTTGGCACGTAAGTTTGGCAGAGTGGCAGTGGGGTATTGAGCCTCCCAGGTGGACTTGCCATGCATATCTTCGAGAGAGAAGCGCAAAATCGCTTTTTGGTGCGTTTTCAGTACCGATTGGTATCTTGTGTCCAGATCGGGATTATCTGCCAGCATTTCGCTTAATATGAGCTCCTGAAACTGGCAGATGGCATAGTTGGGGTGCACCAGGTTACCGAGCCAGACGATCTTGCCATTACTCTCCGGTGAGAGTGCTCCGGCAAGCTCCTGGGAGATCTTCTCCATGCGTCTCTTACCGATGGACTGATTACCCATGTTCTCTTCTTTATCGATATCATCACAGACAATGAGCCCGGGTCGCTTGGCAGTCTTGGGATTGATAGTACCCCTATGAGACTGCTTGATTGAACGTGCTCGTATTCTCGCTTTGTTCTTGAGATAGAAGTCCAGATCAAAGGCATCCACAGGCTGTAACTCAGGATAGTCCATAGTGAGCCGCTTGTTGTTCTGCAGCTCGTGCAAAGTGAAAGCTGTGCGCTCCTGTGCCAGATCTACGTCTGCCGCAGTATGGATCACATAACGTTCGCCTTTGATGATCCTCCAGATAGGATAGACCACTCCCATGAGTACCGTTTTGCCCAGCCCACGAAAACCTGTGATTCCGATGATGCCTGAGCCCTTATCAGTCTCATCGAACATAGTCTCATGTGCTGGGCAAAAAGGTAGTGGGAAGATGTGCGGGAAATAGGTATGACAGAAGAACGAGAAAGCATCCCAACCTTCTCCGGTGGTTCTTCTGATGCGCTCAGTCTTGGCTTCAGGATTATCGTCTATAAAAGGCAAGACGGAGATCGTTTTGGATGCGATCTCCGCCAATGCCTTGTTATGCCGCTGGAGGAACTTCTTAGACATAACTTAAATACCCCGACGCCTGTTTGGGGCAGGTGTCGGAGTCTGCGGGCATGGAGAGACCCGCAGTTTTGGCACAAGTGCGCAGAGCAGGAGGCAACAGCTCCGCGCAGGATGTCAGGCTTGGAGGGTCTATGTAGGCTGTAGGTATGTGTTTAAGCATTTCTGACTCTCAGATACTCAGCCAGATCGATTACGATGCCGTTGAACTGCTTGAGCAGGGTCTCATGCCCTTTCTCAATCATGAAGTCGGTCACCTGATCCAAGAAGCGTACGATATAGTCGTTCAATTCCTTGGATGGCTCGGAGTCCTTCTGGTTCTGTTTAATGAGAGAGACCAAGCTCTGCAGAGCGGTATCTGCCGGGTTCTTGGCATATTCTCTGAGTGCTTGGATCAGCGCTCTCTTGCGGGCTAAGCTGATCTCATGGTCAAGCTTGCGCTCTTCTTTGAACAGCTCTGCCCACTTGCCGGACTTGATCCACTTGCGGACGGTGATTACGGAGACACCGAAGATCACCGCCAGCTCAGTGGGATCGGTTTTACCATTCAGGTAAGCTTCTTTGCAGTTGTCCCGCTTGATGCGGAACTCAAGAGCGTTACTCATACTCAGGGCGTACCTTATGCTTGAGCAGATACTCGTTCAAGTCCTTGCCGGAGCAGCGAAGCTGACCGTTGTCTTTGGTTCTGAAAGCAGGCAGAGGATCGAGTATATCCTTGATCCAGCGATACACCGTAGTACGGTTGACCCGGAGTGTTGATGCCACTTCGTCGGGTCTATAGTTTCGATCATCTTTGAATATACTCATGGTCTCCTCTGCTGCATTACTGTTTACGAATGCCATAATTCTCTCTCCCTTGCTTTGATCAAATCAGGATGTACAAGGATGCAACTCAATCACAAGGAGCTGAAGTTCAGTACGACCTTGTGGTAGTTGCCTTCATCATCCCTTACTGCAAAAGAGATGTACTGTTTAGTAGAGGTAACAGTGATCGCTTTATCGATCAGTTCCATCGCTTCCTTCCAGATCGGGTCTTTGATCTTGTAGCGGCGCAGGGCGAAGATACGATAACGGGCAAGCTGACCACGCTTATCGACTTGGAAAGCTTCAT
>Ga0255346_1004566_pt1 | contig 15021 bp, 10 predicted proteins | sample wastewater_treat_FD_194410 | JGI IMG/M metagenome (GOLD analysis project Ga0255346, IMG submission 194410) | Wastewater microbial communities from Lulu Island WWTP, Vancouver, Canada - plant22 | ecosystem: Engineered > WWTP > Wastewater > Unclassified | place: Canada: Vancouver, British Columbia... | reverse complement strand
GCTGGGAGCAGCGAACGGCTGGGCCCAGGGCGTGGAGGACTACAGTGTTGAGGCGATGGCTGGAAACGGGATTCTGGCTCAGGGATTCCAGCTTTCCATCTATGAGGGAGCCACGCTGGGTTCGAAGAAGGATGGCGGCCAGCTCCGGACGGAACTTGACGGGTCCGCTGCGGAACAGGCCTACTACCGAGCGGACAAGGGATATGTGCTCCGTCTGGACATCGATCCCGCCGACGCCGATGCAGGTGATGGCATCAAGGATGCCAACAACGAGTGGAAGATAGAGCTCATAGACCGGACCAATGCCATAGTAACGGGCAAGTTCGAGGTATACGAGACTGCAGATTGTCTTCCAGACACCCTAAATGGCGGGCGCATTGTAGGCGGCTGGTGGAACAGCGACAACGGAGAAATCACAATCGAGCTGATCCGTACGCCGAATGCGTGGAAGATGATCGCCATGACGATTGTCTTCTACTATCCTGACGCTGGCGCGGGAGCCGCAGCCCTGTCGTCCCCTGTGGGGCTTGGACTAGGGAAGCTTTCGTTGGAGTTCGGGTGGTAGATCAGGCAGGCAACTGGGCTTAGGCCTGAGTAGAAAGCAAATGGTGGTTTCCGATAGAGGGGCGGGCGCGTGGGCGCCCGTTTCTCTTGTGTACATGGCATACCTATGGAAAAGAGCTGCATTACTGGCAGGAATAAGCGTATATGCGCCGAACAGCAATACATGGGGCACTGTGGAATAGTGCCATGAGTATGGCATTGTGCCGGTGTCGAATCAACTTCATCAACTGCCCGGTACGTTCGGTTGAGTCCTCTGTACACTGTTGTGAGCCGACTTACTCTGGCGGACTGTCAATAGACTAGCCGGGCTGAAGGGAGTGGACCTTGTGAGAGATACCCGGCTCAGGTTGGTGGGTCTTACTGCATTGTTCACCCTAGTTGTATTGCTGTATCTTCTCGGAATAGCCGCCACATCATTTGCCCAGGGCGGGGCAGGCGAGGACAAGACCGCGCCTACCATTACGGGCTGGTCGCCTGCCGGCTCGATCGAGAACACCACGCTCCAGACGTTTTTCGTGCACGTGAGCGATGAAGAGAGCGGTGTAGACTGGGGTGGGATCACCAAGGCATCGGCGCAGGTTGCAGGCGGAGACCTGCATAGCGTCAATGCTATCTCGACTATGGGTGGAGTACAGATCACGATAAAGGCCATGTATGAGCCTGGACCCAAGTCGGTGACGCTGTGGGTGAAAGATAATGCGGGAAACATCGCCGAAAGCACACACTGCTTCGAGCTTATCGACTCGGCGCCGCCGGTTTTCGGGGATTGGTATGTGGATGGAGAGACCGCGGCCGATGACGTGTGGATCGTAGCCGACTCGGCCACGTTCAGGGTGAGGATCAGCGACAAAGCGCCTACACTGGGAATGGATTCGGTCACAGCCAGCTTCGACCATGGTCTGGGAGTCGCGATTTCCCCTGGCCTGAACAGCTACTATGAGATGTCCATCGAGGACCTTGCAGACGGGCCTCATTCCATTTCATTCATAGCCGCTGACAAATCAGGCAACGCAAGCACGTCTACCCTGATATTTAACGTCACCCTCAGCGGCATGAAGTTCCTGGTTCCATTCCCAGCGGACGGATCCGAAATACGCAATCGGGACATAGCGCCAAGCATCAGGATTGAGGAGATACCCCCGAATGTCCTTGATGAGGGGAGCGTTGGCTGGACCATGACCGCGCCCGGAGGAAGCCGTGTGACAGGTGAGGCGACGTGGGCGAACTCCGTCTCTACATATACGCCTTCGCCGCCTCTGGCGGGCGAGGGAACGTACGCACTCTCGGTTGCCGCCCGGAACGCGGAAGGACTGTCGGCCAGATATCCGTTTGCCAGCGCCACGTGGACATTTCTGCTGGATGCAACTCCTCCGGGCAGGGCCGAGTGCGCAGTAGTCGCGGATTCAGACGGTATGGACCCTGCGGAAGTTGGCGGGTTGCAGTTCACCGCCGATCCAACGCCCAGTATCAGTGTGATGGTGTGGGATAGCGACGGCGGGTCGGGGTTTGACAATGCCGCGTCTGGAAGCGACATCACAGTGGTTGTCTACAGTGATGAGGACCTCACCGTGAGCGTACCGGGCACTATCGTTCGCGGAGGTCGACCCGGTGATAATGCGGACGCCTGGGCGGCCACGTGGACCGCTGAAGGGCCCCTGGGCAGCGGCACGTATTACTATCAGGTGGTGGCCGTGGACGACGCGGGCAACCGCGGCGTCATCGCCGAGCCGGCATTCACGTTCGTAGTGGACCGCACAGCACCATCAGTCGACGTCGGCGCCAAGGTAGGCTCCAAGAACACTAGCAACCTCCGGCATTTCACCAATGCTCCCGAGGTCACTGTCATGTGGGCCCGATCGACCGACGGCGGCGACCCCGCAGTCGGGCTGCTCGGATATGAGCTTGAGATACGGTCTCAGGCGGGGGACCAGACCCGCGATATGGGCATTCTGATCCACACCTCAGGCGGGCTGCTTAGTCCTTCAGGCGATGACACCGAGCAGTACATCTCGGAGGCGCTGCCGTTGTCATCCGGAACTCCATACACCGCGTGGATCCGCGCCATCGACCTGTTGGGCAATGAATCGGATTGGTTCGGCGCTCCCTTCATATTCGATCCCGGGAGGCCCGGGGACCCCGGTAAGCCTGCCCTGGAGCCATGGCCGAACGCTGGAAACACCCTGTCGTTTGGGTGGACGCATGCGACAGATGCCAGAGCAGGGGTTCCCGAGTCAGGCGTCGATCTATACGAGTTCCAGATCAAAGGGATTGACCACCCTCTCTGGGACGTCTTGGATGCCGCGATCACTGTGGACATTGTTGAGGATGAAGATGTCGACCTGGTTGATCCCGACGCTCCGCTGACCGGCAACTGCGTATTCACACTGCCCACCCGGCTGGTTGACGGGAACTACGTGGCCCGGGTCAGGGCGAAGGACGTGGCGGGCAACTATTCCAACTGGGTGGAGTCCGATCCCTTCTCGGTCACACTCGATCGTGAGGGCCCGACCGTAGTCATAATGACTCCAGCTGACACGACTACGACTAACCTATCCACATTCACCTGGACATGGGTAGTCGAAGACGACGAAGACAGCCCGGGGATCAGGGGCTACTGGGCGAAGCTGAACGATGAAGCCTGGTCCTGGACGATAGAGCCTGTCTTTACGTCGTCGCGCCTGCACCGTGGGGCAAACGTGCTTCGCGTGAAGGGCGTGGACAACCAGGGCAATGAAGGCCCTGAAGCCGAAGCGCCCGCGGTTATGCTTGTCGACGCCGTGATCTTCGACGTTCACCCAGAGCCGGGCGCGCATCGGATCAATGAGGTGTCGACGATAGCCTTCAGCGTGACAGGGCTCCATGACGGCACGGTCGAGGTGCTCCTCGGCAACGGACCTTTCGAAGATGCATGGCGACTTGTGTCCGTCTTCAGAACACCGGAATTGGCCCAGTTCTACATCCTGCTGGACGCAGACGTAATGCAGCCCGGAATGCTCACCGTGACCATCAGAATCGGAGATGCCACTAGGACCTGCGACTACAGGGTGTTGAGTGAGCGGACAGGCTTTGGCTTTGGCCGCCTTCGACCAGGCGACCGGAGTCCCCCGATGGAGAAGCGATAGCGGGGAGGTCCTGATCGATCTGGTGAAGGCAGCCGCCGGATCTGTTGAATCCCCAGAATGCTTCGGATTCGGGAGACTTCCCATCAGGGAAGGCTGGTAGAAGACCAAAGGACCAGACTAAGGGAGGGCGCGCACCGCGAGTGCGCGCCCTTCGGTTTGGGGACGTTGAGGGCCCGTCCAGATGACGGCCACAAAGTGAAGACAATATGATACACTGATAGGCAAGTAATAACACTTAATGCCTACAGGTGGGAACAAATCGGAATATCGCAGTAGGAGGTGCGTAAGAACAGAATGAACACTCGAAACAAGTCACATCTGCTACTATTATCGCTTCTAGTCCTAGTCATGTCGTTCGCGGCCCCTGCACTGGCGACGGACTCCACCGCTGATTCTGCTCTGGCAGCGCTGGCACAACAGAAGGCCTCGACGCTCGTGAACGATCTAGGGGTGACAAGCGTCCAGTACGCAGTGATATCCAACGGGGAGATGATCCTTTCAGGCCATGCCGGCGTGTACAGCAGAACCGACGATAGGCCGATCACTGCCGACACCATGTACGGAATCGGGTCTACCAGCAAGGTGTTCACCACAGCAGCGATCATGATCCTAGTCGATAGCGGCAAGGTCGCGCTCGACGCTCCCGTAACCGAGTACATACCTGAGTTCACCATGGCCGACTCGCGCTACCGGCAGATCACCGTGCGCATGCTGCTTAACCATTCATCGGGCCTGATGGGCTCAACCTTCCGCAATGCGTTCCTTTGTAACGACCCCGACCAAGCCGCCCGCGACATGCTCCTCGCCGATCTGGCGAGCCAGCGGCTGAAGGCGGCGCCCGGGGAGTTCTCTGTGTACTGCAATGACGGCTTCACCCTGGCTGAGCTTGTGGTTGAGCGGGTGAGCGGAGAGAGCCTCACCGATTTCATCAGGCACAACATCACCGTCCCTCTGGGGATGGCCAACACGGCCACACCGCAGGATGCGTTCGACCGCAGCCGACTGGCGCGAACGTATGTCGATGCACTGCATGGTTACGCCGTCGTTGATACCATAGGCGTGATAGGAACAGGCGGCATCTACTCCACAGCTGAAGATCTATGTAGATTCGCCCGCATTTTCATGAACGACCCGGGCGCCGATGGAGCCGATGGCATACTGTCGGTACCGTCCCGCTCGGCCATGGCCGCCTCCGAATATGCCAAAGGCATCTGGCCGGTGCAGCGCTGCAGTTTCGTAGGGTATGGCCTCGGGTGGGATGCGGTAAGCTCATATCCCTTCGACTACTACGGCATGACGGCTCCTGCCAAAGGCGGCGACACCCAGCTCTACCATTCGACCCTGCTGGTGCTCCCGACGGCCAATGTCGCAGCCGCGATAGTGTCGTCCGGCGGGTCGAGCGCCCTCAACCTGATGGTGGCGAGCGAACTTCTGCAGCAACTGCTGGAATCCAGGGGCATTCTCACTGCAGCCAGGCCCGAGGTGCCGAACGGCAAACCTGTCGCTGCCGTCATGCCGCCGACGCTCCTTGGCCATTCGGGGCTATACGGCGGCGAAGAAGGCCTTCTAACGGTGGATATCTCCGCCGACGGCAGGCTGACCGTAACAGCCCTGGGCGAAGGCGCCTCGCGGGCAGCGACTTATACGTATACTGCAGAGGGCGTGTTCGTGAGCGAGGATGGCAGCGCACAAATGAGCTTCGTGACGGAGGCGAATGGACATACGTACAGCAAACGCGTGGCGTTCATTAACATCCCCAGCCTGGGGCACACAGTCATCACCGACTATTTCGCGCAGAGGCTACAGCCTCTTGCGCTTGAAGAGGACGTGCTCAACGCCTGGCGCGCGAGGGACGGAGTGTCATACTACGTCGTGAGCGACAAGTTCACCTCGCAGGTGTACATCGCTGGACCGTCGCTCAGGGTGAGTGTCTCGAAGGAAGAGCCCGGTTATGTTGGCACGCTTCAGATCGTCGATGCACACACGGCGGCATCACCTCTCCAGATCCCGGGGTTCGCCGGGCGCGATCTGGCCGATCTGGTCTTCTACGAGCACGACGGCAAGGAATACCTGAGGATGAGCAACTCCATATCGATAAGCGAGAAGAACATGGACTATCTCAGGTGCGAAGGCGTTTCTGTGTACACAATAGCGCCGGACGGATATGCGGTGTGGTATCGTATCGCTCCGGCCGACGCGGGCAGAACGATTTCGGTCAAGCTGCCCGAACATGGTTCCTTCGCGCTCTATGAAGACGGCGAGTGCAGGGAGTTCTCGTGGGTCACCGGAAACAACACGGCGACGCTGCCCCAAAGCGGCATGATCGTGTTCGCCGGCGATCCCGGAGCCACATTCGAGATCAGCTTCGGCGAACAGCATTAGCGCAGCAAGCGCCGAGCCGGGCTGAGCCCGGGTGATCTTCGGGTCATCGGGAAGGATTTCGACGGCTCATGTGGCATTATTAACATGTTGCATGACTGGCGAAACCGAGGAGGCGCTCGCCGTGACGACCAGGTGCTGTTCTGTGCTATCGCTGCTTGTTGTGATGAGCATCCTCTTGCCGGGCTGCTTCGCTCCTCCGCCTTTCAGTGAGCCCGTCGAGAGGGTGCGCATCACGAACGCCCTAGATGCTTGGGTAGCCGGCGTTGAGCACTACGACATCGATGCCATGTCGGGCAATGCTGTTCTCGCGCCTCACTTCATTCTCATCATGTCAGAGGCGGGGCATACCTATACCAAGGATGTCGGGCGGCTCCGCGCTGAACTTGAGGCCGATCGGGCCCGGCAGGAGGCCCTTCGCAAGCTCCAAGGCTACGAAATCCGGCTGGATATGGACGGAGCGCTTGGGATCCCCGGTGATCTTGCTCACACGTGCGACAGTGTCAATGCATGGGAGATCCGTCTATCGAGCATAAACAGAGCATCAGTGGCCGGCTTTTTCGAGGCTTTCGAAAAGTCGATCTTCGCACCGCTATGCCGCTTCGATAGCGGGTCCATCTGCATCGAGTTCACCAAGACCGGCGCGAGATGGAGGATGTCCGAAATGCATATCAGATTCGGTCCGTCCTTCTACGGGCTGGCGCCAACCAGTGACGCTGCGACCTCGACAGGACCTGCCGATGAGTCTGCCCTGCCTGGGCCGCGCGGTGCGGGTTTCGGCATGGGCATGTCGAGTATCGAATCCTGGATATTACATCAATCTGACTAGGGGTGTATCTATTGAGGCCGAGGGAGTCTTACGCAGAACCTTACCGCATCAAGGTTGTCGAACCCATCAAGATGACCACGGTAGAAGAGCGTGTCGACCGCATCCGCGAAGCAGGCTACAACGTGTTCAACATCAGGTCCGAAGACGTGTACATCGACTTGCTCACCGACTCGGGGACATCTGCCATGAGCGATGCCCAGTGGTCGGCCATGATGCTGGGCGACGAGGCCTACGCAGGCAGCAAGAGCTTCTTCAAGTTCCGTGACGCGGTCACGCGAGTTACCGGCTACAAGCACGTAGTCCCTGCACACCAAGGCCGGGGCGCGGAGCACATCCTGATGATGATGATGGTGAAACCAGGTGACCGAGTGCTGGGCAACATGCACTTCGACACCACCCAGGGGCACATACTGCTGCGTGGGGCGGAGTCGGTGAACCTGCTGAAGCCTGAAGGCTATGTAGTGCACAGCGAGGAGCCGTTCAAGGGGGACATGGATCTCGCAGCCCTAGAGCGGGAATTGGCACAGCATGGTCGCGACAAAGTCCCGTTCGTGATCATGACCGTGACGTGCAATTCCAACGGAGGGCAGCCTGTGTCGATGGCCAACATCCGTGAGGCCAGCGCTATCGCGCACAGGCACGGGGTGCCGTTCTTCTTCGACTGTGCCAGGTTCGCCGAGAACGCGTATTTCATCAAGACCCGCGAGCCGGGCTATGCCGACAAGAGCGTGCTGGAGATAGCCCAGGAGATGTTCGCCCTGGGCGACGGGTGCGTGATGAGCTCGAAGAAAGACGCCCTGGTCAACATAGGCGGCTTCGCGGCCTTCCGAGACGAAGACATGTACCGGCGCGCACTGGAGTGGGTCATCCCGTTCGAAGGGTTCGCGACGTATGGCGGGATGGCTGGGCATGACATGGAAGCGCTGGCTGTGGGGCTGGGCGAGGTCGTGAACGCCGATTACTTGGAAGACAGGATCGGGCAGGTGGCGTACTTGGCTGAACTGCTGCAGGCGGTAGGAGTGCCGGTAATCACCCCGGCGGGCGGACACGGTGTGTACGTAGACGCCAAGTCCATGCTGCCCCACATACCGCAACCCGAGTTCCCGGCGCAGGCGCTCACAGTAGAGCTTTACGCGGAGGGTGGCGTGCGCGGAGTGGAGCTCGGCACATGCGCCTTCGGCCGGACCGACCCCGAGACCGGCAGAGAGATCTATCCCCAGCTCGAGCTGGTCAGGCTGGCCGTGCCCAGGCGGGTGTACACCGATAGGCACATGAAGTGTGTGGCCCGCGCTTTTGAGGGCGTGATGGCCAGACGCGATTCCATTCGCGGGCTGCGCATCACTTACCAGGCACCGGTGCTGCGACACTTCACCGCCAGGTTTGAACGGTTGTAGGCAGTGTAGACAGTGCAGGCAGTGTGGACAGTGTAGGCAGTGTAGGCTGGCAGGATATTCGGGGGCAATTGTCGAAGACTTGCGATACTGCTGGGCCTTGTGGGTCCCACTCGGCCTATTCGGTATCGATCCCTTGCGGCGCCTATCTGACTGGAGGCGAATGCGGCATGAAACGGGTTATCCTCATATTCCTTCTGCTCCTTGTGTGTCTGGCTGCGACTGGATGCACACTCTACTTTGGCGGCTGGGGTACTTCCAGCGGGCAAGTGTTGAAGGTGGTCCCGGGCGAAGCCGCTATACCGCTTCCGGGCGTGAAAGTCACTTATACCTCGATCTCGGATCCGGATCTCGTTTGGCGCGGCCAAACCGACGAGGCCGGGCGCTGGATGACTTACTGGCTTAAGATCGACAGGTACACGGCGAAGTTCGATCATATCGATTGTGAGAGTCTTGAAATGACTGTTGACGTTCGCGACAAAGGGGCAGATACCCCGGTGGGCCCAGTGCTTCTGCTCCCCAAGGGAAGCGGCGGTAACGATAAGTAAGATATCCAAGCAAGTAGAGCAAGTCGAGCAAGCGGAGTAAGCGGATGGCCGGCCACGGGGCCGGCCTTCCTTTTGGTCTTCTGGGCAGTGGCCGATGCCTGCTTACTACATCGGCGAACCCCACCCGTGACGCCTCATCTTGCCAGCGAGCCACACTCTGCTAGCCACACTACGGGCGCGAACCAGTCCACGGGAGCGCTCCAACCGAAGGGAATTATTGACTCTATAGCCTATACATGTTATCATCGTGTTGGCGAAGCATTCCTGCTCCTTGTGCTTTGGCCGCATCGCAAACCAGCGACCGCCAACCGTCAAGGCCACATGCCATCCCCGCCCGGAGGCGTGTGACCCAGTTGCTCCCTTCTGAGGGCGGGCAACCTGATCTACCACTACCCAACGGAGGGACCATCATGTCGACGACGTACCGCCTGACCGATCTCGCTCTACCATATCTGCTAGATAGCACCGGCATATCCTTCTGCGCCAAAGGCCTTTACATCCTCATATGTCACGTCCAACCAGAGTCCATTGCCCACCTCGCATTGGTATCGGGGGTGAGCGGACCCGTCGTCAAACGTGAGTGCAAGGCCCTAAAAGAGGAAGGCTGGCTCAGTTTTGATATCACGAAATCGCAGCGCACAATCATCACCCCCACAGCCCCGGATGAGGTACAGCAAGAACTGGTCAAGTGGCTTGACGGTGTAAGGGCCACCTGGTTTCCCGCGGGAGAGAACATCATGAGATCGATGCTCGACAACACGGTGGCCGTGTCCGGATGCCTCGACAACTGCCGACCGACTCATATCGCTAATCCGACATCGGGATACCGCCTCGAATTCGATCGTTTCTACTATAGCCAGGGCGTGGCTTTCGAGTTCCAGGGCATTCAGCATCGCAGGCGTACGTCTCTTCACAAGAGCGATGAAGAATTCGAAGACGCACAGATTCGAGATCTGGTGAAGATAGGTCTGTCTGTGAAGCATGACATCGAAGTCGTGGAGATCACCGAAGCCGACTTAAGGATCGATAGGATAGTCACGAAGATCCCTGATAGACTGCCCCTCTTGCGCGTCGACCGGGCTAGCGAGTACGTGCGCCGCCTCGACCGAATCGGGCAGGAGTACATGTATTGGTGCAAGCGCAACAGAGGGCAAAACACGAAACCCGGCGGAGGCAGCGCCTAAGCCCGCGCCCAAGGAGACGCCACGACGCCTTCCTCAGAGAATGACGCGAGCGCCCGATTTCCGGCTTCTGCTTGTTTGGCCGAACGGGGCTTTGAGTTGTCCTATTCGTTTTCGACTAGGTTTTTCGCGTGTCCTGTTCGGATTCTACGTGGTTTGGTAGGTACGAGTTGTCTGAATTCGCGCGGGCAACGGCGCATCCTTTTTATGGAGCCAAGCGCTTGGCAAATCCGCAGGCAGAGGCGGGTTACATAATATGGTGACCCGCACACGTCTCCCGAGTCTCCCCGAGAAGGCCCCCAGACGGCCTCCGATTCCCCAGCAAATCCCAGATTCGCCCAATTCCCGCCATCGCTCGTCAAAACCTAGTACTTTCTGACTAGGCTCATCGGAGAACCATACTCTTTTCTCATAGGTTCGTTAACGCCCTGCTAAAGGCGATTTCATCGAAAGGCCTGCTTACCGCCGGTTGCGCCCAAAGCCGGTGCGCCCGAGCGTTCGCCGTCGGGTTTATTTGACTGGCGCGTTGATCTGAACACCGCAGCAGTACCTCCGGATACTGCCCCCAGGGGTTTCTACACGTGGATTCGCAACGCCGGCGGCGACATCTTCTGCCGTCTGAACGACTCCCCGATTCACCGAAACCAGCACGAGAGCAAACAGGTCGGATTTCGAATGATCTCTCTGATTAGGCAACAAGCCCATCCGAGGCAAGCTATCTGACCCCCGCGCGAAGGATCCTGCGAGATCTGGAATACTACGTACCAGGCCGGGTGCAGGGCGGAACAGTGGGCTGGATCCCGAGCCAGACGCCGGGCTGGATCCCAGGCCGGACGCCGCGGCTGGATCCCGGGCCGGACGCCGGGCTGGATCCCGGGCTGGACGCCGGGGCGCGCGCTGTCCCAACTATGGGCCCACAGCGAATTACGGCCGACCGTGACAGAGTGCAAGGAAGGATGAACTGCTTCATGGCGCACCGGAAGCTGAGGATACGTCGGACTCGGGTATCGGTTGTAGGCACTGGCTTGGTGGGCTCGACTTTCGCGTATACGTTGGCCATGAGCGGGTTGGCGGCCGAGATTGTCCTCGTGGACGCGCGCCCCGGTCGCGCGGAGGGCGAGGCCATGGATATCTCCCACGGGGCGCCGTTTATCCCGCCGGTACAGATCAAAAGCGGCGAATGGGACGCAACGTCCCACTCGGACCTGGTGGTGATCTCGGCCGGCGCTGCGCAGCAGCCTGGGGAGAGCCGTCTTGACCTGGTACGGAGGAACGTGGATGTGTTTCGCGAAATCATCCCGCGCATTGCCCAGGCTAGCCCGGATGCTGTCTTGCTCATCGTCACTAATCCCGTTGACATCATGACATACGCAGCCATTCGCTTCTCGGGCTTTGCTCCCGGCAGGGTGATCGGCTCCGGCACTCTGCTCGACAGTGCCCGCCTGCGTCACCTGATCAGCCGCCACTGCCATGTGGCCCCGGCCAACGTGCACGCGTACATAATAGGAGAGCATGGCGACTCGGAGGTGCCGGTGTGGAGCACGGCCAATGTTGCGGGGCTGCGTCTCGATGAGTACTGCCCGGTCTGCGGTCGCGGTTGCGGTCGGGAGGTGCGCGACCGCATCTTCCGCCAGGTGCGCGATGCCGCCTACCACGTGATCGAGCGCAAGGGCGCCACCTACTACGCGGTTTCGCTGGCCATGACGGCCATCGCGCGCGCGGTGCTGCGCGATGAGAACGCCATCATGACAGTCTCGACCCTGATGGAGGGCGTGGTGGGTGAGGGCGAGGCCGATCGAGATGGCGAGGACCGGGCTGACCAAAACGGCCATTCCGGCCCGGTCGAGATCTGTCTTTCCTTGCCCGCAGTGGTCGATAGATCGGGTGTCAGCCGTGTGCTCAGGATCCCGCTGGCCGAGGATGAACGGCGCGGGCTCGGCAGGTCGGCGTCCATACTTCGCACAGTCGCCCGGGACGCTGGTCTTGTATGAACCTCCAAGCGTTCAAGAGGTTTTCGGCAACGGATGTCGTAGATTATTGTATGGCATACGAGTAAGCGCCGGCATGTTGGGACCCACTACACAAGTCTACGAGGAGGCGTTGCCATGCGGCTTGCTGCGAAGGATGAGCTTTGCTCAGGGTGTAGGGTATGTCAGGTAGCGTGCTCTCTATCAATCCTGCGCGAAAACAACCCCAAGAAGGGCCTGCTCAGGATCGACCCGCATTTTCCCGTTCCGGGGAACTACAGCATCAGGTATTGCACGCAATGTGGAGAGTGCGCCGAGGTTTGCCCTGTCGAAGCCATCACTCTGGTCGAAGGTGTGTACGTGATCGACAAGGAGACTTGCATCGGATGTATGGCTTGTGTTGAGGCATGCCCGCACGGCGTGATGGTCGTGCACAGGGGCGAGGATACTCCTTCCAAGTGCACACTGTGCGGCGCGTGTATGGAGATGTGCCCGCGCGGCGCGGTCTACGACGCCGATACCGGGGAAGGGGGCAGGTAGAATGGGCGGCGGATACATGGGCAAGATCCTCAGAGTCAATCTCACCGATAAGTCGGCGAAGGCCGAACCCCTTGATCCCAAGATGGCGCATGACTTCATCGGCGGTCGGGGTTTTGTGCAGAAGATTCTGTATGATGAAGTGCCGATCGGCGCCGACCCCCTGGGCCCCGACAACAAGGTCGTCATGGCTCCCGGGCCCTTGTCCGGCGTATTCATGCCTGCGAGCGGCAAGATTCAGTTTGGAGCCCTGTCGCCTGCCACCGGCATTATGGGTGACGCCAACATGGGCGGTCACTTCTCCGCAGAGATCAAGTACGCGGGGTATGACGCAATAATCATCGAGGGGATGTCGGATCATCCGTGCATCGTTGTTATCGATGACGACAAGGTAGAGATACGCGATGCTGCGCGATACTGGGGCAAGGGTTCAGCCGCCGCGGAGAAGATGATCAAGGACGATCTGGGCGAGGACTATCAGATCGCTCTTATCGGCCCGGCAGGCGAGAACATGGTCAGGATAGCATGCGTTTCGCACGACTTCGGTCGGCAGGCCGGGCGCACCGGCATAGGGGCTGTGATGGGGTCGAAGAAGCTCAAAGCCATCGCAGTTCGCGGCAGCAATTCTATCCCGCTGGCCGACCCCGACCGCGTGTACGAGCAGGGCAGGAAGATGTTCCACGGCTGCTTCGCCAAGCCTGGATTCAAGGAGTGGACTCCCCTGGGCACCTCGGGCGTGACCCCGTGGGTGAATGAAGTGGGAGCGTTCCCCACCAAGAACTTCTGGACCACTTTCTTCGAAGACCATGAGGGGATCGGCGGCGAGGCGCTCAAAGAGCGGATCTGGCTCACCGACAAGGGCTGTTTCGGCTGTCCGACGCCGTGCGGCAAGTACTCGCACACCAGGGTGGGCAAGAAGGCCGCTTATGTCGAGGGCCCGGAGTACGAAACCGTAGCTCTGCTGGGCGGGAACTGCATGCTCAAGACCATCGAGAAAGTCGCCTACGCCAACTACCTCTGCGATGAACTCGGGCTCGACACCATTTCCGGCGGCGCTGTAGTTGCGTTCGCTCTCGAGTGCGCGGAGCGCGGCATCATCACCGAAGAGCAAATTGGTCGCAAAGTGCAGTGGAGCGATATCGACTCCTTTGAGTACCTCATAACCGCCATCGCAAAGCGCGAAGGTATCGGCGACATCCTGGCCGACGGAGTGCGCGCGGCGGCAGCCAAGTTCGGGCAGGGGTCCGAGAAGTTCGCGATTCACGTCAAGGGCTTGGAGTGGAGCGGATACGAGGCGCGGTGGGCGCCCGCCATGATGCTGGCCTACATGACGTGCGATATCGGCGCCCATCATAACAGGGCATGGGCCATCACATACGACGTGGCCAAGGGGCGCGAGGAAGTCGAAGGGAAAGCGGCCAAAGTCATCGAGCTTCAGCGGATACGCCCGTCTTTCGACCTTCTGGGCGCGTGCCGCCTGCAATGGGTGGAGATCGGCTTCGAGTTCGAGCATTACCCCGACATGTTCGAGGCCGTGACCGGGCGGAAGATGACTGTGGAGGAGCTGTACGAGGCCACGGATAGGGTGTGGAACCTCACCCGAACCCGCGCGTTCCTGGAAGTGCCGGGGTTCGGTCGCGACTTCGATTACCCGCCGCCGCGGTTCTACGAAGAGCCCATACCCACCGGCCCAGGCAAGGGCAAGATGCTCACCCTGGTGCAGCTGGATTTCATGCTAGATGACTACTATGCCCAGAGAGGCTGGGACGCGAAGGGCAAGCCCACCCGGGCCACCCTAGAACGGCTGGGCCTCGGGAAATGCGTGCAGGATCTGGAGGGCAAGGGCCTGTTGTAGGGTATGCTGTGGGGCCTGCCGCGTGTTGCCTAGCAAGCAAGCGGGGGCGACCGGTGTCACGGTCGTCCTCTACTGAACAAGGCTATCAGTTGCACAAGGCTGTCAGTTGCACAAGGTCATCAGTTGCGCAAGGTTATCAGTTGCACAAGGCTATCAGTTCCATGAGAGGACTGGTGCGGGTTTGAACGTCAGGGTGATAGTCCACGGGCACGCGCTGGAGTACTTCCCCGATCCGCGCGAGGAGTTCGACTTCGAGTTCGAGCCGGGCGATACCGTTGCCGACATGCTTGCCAAACTCGGCATCCAGACCGAGCTGGTGATGCGGGTCGTGGTCGCCGGCAGACCGGCCACAAAGTCGCACGTCCTCATCGACGGTGAGACTATCATCCTGTTCACGCCTGTTGCAGGGGGATAGGCGGTTTGCACTTGTGAATCCTCCATTGTCACTGTGTCGGAAACGAGCGAATCTCCTCACGCGTGTGGGGGTGAACCGGCGGTGTTCGAGATGTTGGGCCAGTCGTACCTCTCAGAAGCGGCCGCGGTGATCGGAAGAATTGCCGCCACTCAAGCCACGGCCATACAGAAGGCTGCTGACGTGATTGCATGCTCTCTGGCACGCGGGGGCTTGCTGTACCTGTTCGGAACAGG
>Ga0255346_1004545_pt1 | contig 15051 bp, 15 predicted proteins | sample wastewater_treat_FD_194410 | JGI IMG/M metagenome (GOLD analysis project Ga0255346, IMG submission 194410) | Wastewater microbial communities from Lulu Island WWTP, Vancouver, Canada - plant22 | ecosystem: Engineered > WWTP > Wastewater > Unclassified | place: Canada: Vancouver, British Columbia... | reverse complement strand
CGAAAACCAAGGGTCTCTTTTTCGTTCTGGCGCGTCGCTGCCGACCCTCGCGGACATGAGTCCAGCGAGGGTCGGCTTCAACGCGCCATCTTCGAAAAATAGCCGCCTTATTTTCGCGTGGGAACCCCGCCCCAATGCAAAAGAAATCCTCTGCACCACGTCCTGCGGACGGCGGGCACGAGACCGATGATAAAACTGGTGCCTTGCTGGCAACCGTGAGGGGATGGCAGGGGCGCACGTAAGGCACCAAAGGGGAGGCGATGGGGGTGAATTTTTCCATGGTGTGGAAAATAATTTTCCATAGCATGGAAAAATCAGGTATTTGTTTTCCATGGCGTGGAAAAGTTGGAGCGTAGCATGAATCGAAGTTGGAAATGGGTCGCGGCGGGTTTGGCCGTTTTGCTGGCGGCGTCGCCGGGGTGGGGTGTGCCGGTGATTGGACACGATGCGATTGCGGTGGCGGCGAAGAGTCAGCCGCTGGGGGTGCGGGCGACGGTGCGTGACGCGGCGGCGCGGGTGGAGTCGGTGTCGCTCTTTTATGCGGCTTCGCGCGGGATGACGCCTTTCCGGGTGTCCATGAGCCGTTCGGGGGCGGGGATGTGGTATGGGACGATTCCGGGGCATATGATTGGGCCGGGGGCGCAACTGTTTTATTATATTCAGGCGGAGAATGCCGACGGCGAAACGAAGGAGACCGATTGGCATACGGTCAAGGTGGTGGATAGCACGGTTGCGCCGGAGGCGATTCCTTCGGCGAGCGCGGTGGCGCAAAAGGCGCAGCAGCAGGCGGCGGCTTCCGCGGCGGCGGCGGCGTCGCCCGCGCCGGCGCGTCCGAGCAAGGCGCGTTATCTGCTGCCGGGGGCGATTATCGTGGGCGGGGCGGTGGCGGTGGGCAGCGCGCTGGCGGTGGCGATTGATAATTCCAGCGGCGGGGGGGGCGGTGGCGGCGGCGGGGGTGTGGTCACGAACGCGAATTTCGGGGGCAACTTCAATTTGTGTTTCACGAGCACGGATGAGATGACGCCGGGGACGGTGTGCGACAACGGGCTGGTGAATGTGTATGTGCGCAATGGCGTGGTGGAGATTGTCGGCCTTTGGGGGGCGGAGGTGATGAGCGGGACGCTGAATGGGCATGTGTTTTCCATTGTGAAGGATATGGGGGCCACGGCGAAGTTCCCGGCTTCGCGGTTGATTGTGGCGGGTGAAATTCAAGACACCAAGTGTACGGCGCAGGTGGAAGGGTTTTCCGCCGATGCCGCCCGGCCGGGGAATCTGAACGGGCGCTTGGATACAACGAAGAGGTAAGGCGATGAAGAAATCAGATTTTTTGGAATTGGCGCTCAAGCGGCGCAGTGTTCGCGCATACAAGCCGGACCCGGTTCCGCCGGAAATGTTGCAGACGTTGTTGGAGGCGGGGCGGTGGGCGCCTTCGGCGGCGAACAAGCAGCCGGTGCGGTATATTATCGTGACGGAGGAGGACCGGCGGCGCGCGCTGGGGACGGCTTATGCCCGCACGTGGTTCTGGCAGGCGCCGGTGATTCTGGCGGTTTGTATTTTGCCGAATGAGGCCTGGGTGCGGTCGTTCGACGGGCAGAATTACGCGGCGGTGGATGGCGCGCTGGCGATGGGGAACATCCAGTTGGCCGCGGCGGAGCTGGGGCTGGGGACGTGCTGGATTGGCGCGTTTGACCCGGCGGCGGTTAAGCAAATTCTCAATCTGCCGGATGGCGTGGAGGTGGTGGGGTTGACGCCGCTTGGCTTCCCGGATGTGGAGACCCATCCGCGTCCGCGTTCGCGCCTGCCGTTGAATGATTTGGTGATGCGCGAACGGTGGCAGTAGGGGCTGCTGCGGAGAGCCGCCTTGAGCGCGTTTGAACTGGTGTCCGACTTTCAGCCGACGGGGGATCAGCCGGAGGCGATTGCCGCGCTGGTGGCCGGGTTCGAGGCGGGGAAGCGATACCAGACGCTGGAGGGCGTGACCGGCTCCGGCAAGACGTTCACGATGGCGAATGTGATTGCGCGGCTGAATCGGCCGACGCTGGTGATTTCCCACAACAAAACGCTGGCGGCGCAGCTTTATTCGGAGCTGAAGGAGTTTTTCCCGAACAACGCGGTGGAGTATTTCATCAGCTATTACGATTATTATCAGCCGGAAGCCTACATTCCCCAAACGGACACCTATATCGAGAAAGACGCGAGCATCAACGAGGAGATTGAGCGGCTGCGGCTGGCGGCGACGGATTCGCTCATCAATCGGGAGGATGTCATCATCGTTGCTTCGGTGTCGTGCATTTATGGCCTGGGGTCGCCGGAAGATTATCGGGACATGCTGATTAACTTGCGCGTGGGCGATGAATTTCCGCGCGAGGAGATTATGGAGCGGCTGGTGGCGGTGCAGTACAGCCGCAATGATTTGGCCACGCTGCCGGGCACGTTTCGCGCGCGCGGCGACACGCTGGATATTTTCCCGGGCTACAGCCAGCAGGGGGTTCGCGTGGGGTTTTTCGGCGACGAAATCGAGAGCTTGCGGCGGATTGAGCCGCTGACCGGCCATGTGTTGCAATCGCTGCCGTATGTGGGCATTTCGCCGGCGAAACATTTTGTGATGCCGGCGGAAAAAATTCAGCCGGCGATTCAGCGCATTCTGGCCGAAATGGAAGCGCGCGTGGCGGAGCTGGAGGCCCAGAACAAGTTGCTGGAGGCGCAGCGTCTCCGCATGCGCACGACCTTCGACATGGAGATGCTTCAGGAGGTGGGCTATTGCAGCGGCATTGAAAATTACTCCGGCCCGCTGGCGAACCGTCCGCGCGGCTCGCGGCCTTATACGCTGATGGATTTCTTCCCCAAGGATTTTTTAACGGTGGTGGATGAATCGCACGTGACGCTACCGCAGGTGCGGGGGATGTTCAATGGAGATCAGGCGCGCAAACGCACGCTGGTGGAGCACGGATTCCGGCTGCCCTCGGCGCTGGATAACCGCCCGTTGAGCTATGACGAATTCGAGGGCATGACGCAGCGCACGCTGTTCACGTCGGCGACGCCGGGGCCGCTGGAGCGGGAGTTGGCGGGCGCGCCGGTGCGGCAGATTATTCGACCGACCGGCATCCTGGACCCGCTGGTCGAGGTGCGTCCGCTGGCCCGGCAAGTGGATGATTTGATTGAGGAGGTGCGCCAATGCGCCGAGCGTCAGGAGCGCGTGCTGGTGACGACGCTGACGAAAAAAACGGCGGAGGATTTGTCCGCTTATTTGCAGGAGATTGGGATTCGCTGCAAATATCTGCATTCCGATATTACGGCGCTGGATAGGGTGGCTATTCTGCGGGGATTGCGGCAGGCGGATTTTGACTGCTTGATTGGCATTAACTTGCTGCGGGAGGGGCTGGACTTGCCGGAAGTGGCGCTGGTGGCGGTGCTGGACGCGGACAAGGAAGGTTTTTTGCGCAGCGAAACGTCGCTGGTGCAAACGGCGGGCCGCGCCGCGCGTCATTTGCAGGGGCGCGTGATTTTGTATGCCGACCAAGTGACCGATTCCATGCGGCGCATGATTGAATTGACGGGGGAGCGCCGCCGGATTCAAGAGGCCTATAATTTGGCGAACGGGATTACTCCGCGCAAAATTGAAAAAGCCATTCGCGACAGTCTGCGGCAGGAGGAAAAAGCCCGCGAGACGGAGGAATATGTCGTCCGGGAGGCGGGTGGCGACTACGATGTGGTGCGGGCGATTGCGGAGATGGAGCGCGAAATGGCGGAGGCCGCCGAGTCAATGGAGTTTGAACGCGCCGCTCTGTTGCGCGATCAGATTTATGAGCTTAAAAATGAGGAAAACCCATTCAAGGGCCTGGTGCAGGAAGGGCGGCGCAAGTCGGTGGTTTATCACCCCGGACGCAAGTTGCGAACGCGCAAAAAGAAGCCGTAAGCGGGAGAGGATGCCATGAGCAAAAGCATGTTGCCGTTGGAGCAGGAACCGGACCTGCGCGAGTTGATTGCGCGGGCGCTGGAGGAGGATGTTGGCAGCGGCGATGCCACTTCGCTGGCGCTGGTGCCGGATGACGCCACGGCCAGCGCCGCTCTGGTGACGCGTCAGGACGTGATTGTGGCCGGGATGAGGGTTGCGGCGGAAGTGTTTCGCGCGGTGGATGCGAATGTGAAGGTGGACATTCTTGTTCCCGATGGCGAAGGGGCCGCGGCGGGCGCAACTTTGCTGCGGGTGAGCGGGTCGGCGCGGGCGTTGCTGACGGCGGAACGGACCGCCTTGAACTTTGCGCAACGCATGACGGCCATTGCCACGGCCACGAAAGCCCTCACGCGGATGGCGGGGGATGATGGCCCGCTTATTTTGGACACGCGCAAAACCGCGCCGGGTTTGCGGCGGCTGGATAAATATGCGGTGGCGTGCGGCGGCGGCGCCAATCATCGCATGGGGTTGCACGATGCGATTTTAATCAAAGACAACCATCTGGCATTCTGGAGTCAGAAAGAAAAAGGCACGCTGGCGGAGGCGGTTGCGCAGGCGCGGAAGGCGTATCCACATCTGAAAATTGAAATTGAGGTGGATACGCTGGAGCAATTGCGGGATGCGCTGGCCGGCAAGCCCGACTGGGTTTTGCTGGATAATATGAGTCCGGCGACGGTGGCCGAGGCGGTGCGGCTTTGCGACGGGATTTGCAAAACCGAGGTGTCCGGCGGAATCACCGAGAAAAATTTGCGCGACTATGCGCGCACCGGCGTGACGGCGATTTCCGTGGGCGCTTTGACACATTCGGTTCAGGCGGCGGATTTGGCGCTGGAATTTGAGTAGGGCGCGGGCGATGAACGCGGGTGTGCCAGTTCGGTGGTTCGCGGAAGTGGAATCCACCAATGACATCGCGCGGGAGTGGGCGTTGGCTGGCGCGCCGGCGGGCGCTTTGGTGGTGGCGGCGCGGCAAACACGGGGGCGGGGGCGTCGTGAGCGGCGGTGGCTTTCGCCGGCGGGCGGCTTGTATGCGTCGTTTGTTTTGCGTCCGGATTGGCCGGCGAGTGAAGCGCCGTCCCTGTCCATGGTCGGGGCGTTGGCGGTGTATCGCGCGCTGGGCGATGCCGGGATGAAGGAGTTGCGCATCAAGTGGCCCAACGATGTGCTGTGTCGCGGGCGCAAAATTTCCGGTGTGTTGATTGAGCCGCGAATCGGCGGCGAGCGGATTGAATTTGCCGTTATGGGCATCGGCGTGAATGTGGCGCGGTTGCCGGCGGATACCCCTGAGGAGCTGCTTGCCGCATCCACATCTTGCGCGGATGAAGGCGTGGATATTTGCGTGGATGAGTTGCAACAACTTTTGGTGGCATCTTTGCGCGAACTTTTGGTAGAGTCACTGACGGCGATCCGTGCTGCGTGGGTTGCGGCCGGGGGCCAGGATGCAAGGCCGGAGTTATGAAAGTCTTCACACTCAATCTGGGGAATTCACGCGCGGCGGCGGGTTGGTTCGCGCGGGGTAAAATTCAGCGCGCGGCGCGGAGCGCTTCCATCAGCCCGGTCATTTTGGAAACCGTGGCGAACGGGGAGATGCCGGATTGTATTTGCGTGGGTTCGGTTGTTCCGAAGACCAATGCGACGTGGCGTCGCTTGCTGCGACAGACGTTTCCGCGCGTGCCGGTGCTGTGGATGGATCACCGGTTGGATTTGGGAATCCCTCTGGATTTGAAGCGGCCGGATCAAACCGGGCATGACCGTTTGGCTGATGCGGTGGCGGCGGCGGATTTGTGCGGGACGCCGTGTATTGCGTGCGATTTTGGAACGGCGACCACGTTCAATCTGGTGTTGCCCCGGCGCGGTTTCGTGGGCGGCGTCATCGCTCCCGGCTATGGCATGTGGTTTGAATCGCTGGCGAGCGCGGCGCAGTTGCCGGAGCTGAAGCCGGGCGGCATCAAAGTGAAGACGGGGCGGAATACGGAAGAGGCCATTCGTTTGAGCGGTCGCTGGGGCTATCGGGGCATGATTACCGAAATTCTCCGGCATCTGAGCAAATCCTGCGGGAGGCGCGAGCCTGAACTATGCGCCACCGGCGGTTATGCGCGGAAAGTTTTGCATCATACGGGGCTGAAAATGAAAATCATCCGCGACTTGACCTTGGAAGGGCTGGGGCGGATTGCCCTGCGCAATTTTGAGGAATAAGGGCGGCCGCTTTTCGGGCGGCTACGGCAGGGTGGGGGTAACCGGATATTCCACCGGGGGAGGCGTGGCGGGTTCGTGGGGAAAAAATTTGTTCCACAAAAACCAGCCATAGCCGAAGAAGCCCAGCAACGCAATCAGCGCCAGCAGATACCAAACGATTCGTTTGGACCTGCGCGGCTGAAAGTGTCCCTTGTGCCAAGCGATGGGCACAATGGCAATGATGACGCCGGCGGCCAGGGCCAGGCCGATGCGGGTCAGGATGTCAATGACTTGATAGGTGGGCATGTCGCGGAAACACTACTGCCAAAAGGGGCGTCAATGCAAGGCGATTAGTACTCGAAATCGGAGCCGCCGATGAATTCGCGGATGATGGATGTGGGCGGCGGTATTTCGGTGGACAGCGGATGGAAGTGGGATAAAAACTCCAGCATCCGGCGGGCTTCCGCATAGACGGTTTGATGCGGCTTGATTTCGGAGAGCAAGGGGCGCGCCAGCACGGAAAGAATGGCCAGTTCGTAGTCGAGGGCGGAATTGAAGACGGCGTCGGCTCTTTCCTGGAAGGGGAAAATCCATGTGCGTTCGCCGCGGCCGACGTTGGGCCACATTTCCAGGGTGCGGGTGGCGGAATGTCCGCGATAGCGATGGTCGCGGACCAGACGGCGAATCAGGCGGTTGTCGGTGGTGGGGATGCGGTTGTTGTTGTCCAGGTTGAGCTGGGTCAGCGCCGAAATATAGATGTGGAATTTCCGGTTTCCGGGGAGGCCGGGCGTTAATTCGGGATTGAGCGAGTGGATGCCTTCGAGGATGACGACCTGATCTTCCTGCAAGCGCAGTTTGCGGCCTTTGTAGAGGCGGGAGCCGGTGTAAAAGTCGAAGGTGGGCAGGTCAATTTCCTCGCCAGCGTCCAGCGCGGCCAAGTCGCGGTTGAGAACTTCGACGTCCACGGCGTGGAGGTGTTCAAAGTCGTATTCCCCGGCGGGGGTGCGCGGGGTATGGGCGCGGTCCACGAAATAATTGTCGGTTCCGAGGGTGACGGGGCGGAGGCCGCTGACCCGTAGTTGGATGGCGAGGCGTTCCGCAAATGTGGTTTTGCCGGAGGACGAGGGGCCGGCAATGAGAATCCATTTGATGTTCCGATTGGATGCGATTTGGTCGGCGATGGCCGCGATTTTCTTTTCGTGCAGAGCTTCGGCCACCTTGACGAAGTCGCGGATTTCATTGGCGGCGATAATTTCGTTGAGCCGGCCCACGGTGTTGACGCCGAGAATGCGGCCCCAGCGGTTGTATTCCTTGAAGGTGTCGCTGAGGAGTTGGATGGGCTTGAATTCGGGGATGTTCGGGGCGCTTTCGGTTGTGGGCATTTGCAGGACAAAGCCCGTTTGATAGGGGATGATTTGGAAGAATTGCAGGGGGCCGCAGGAACGGGTCATGGGGCCGGTGGCCAAGTCGCTGAAGTTTTCGCAGACGTAGGTGACAATTTTGGGCGTGTTGGTGAAGCGCAGCAGAGAGACTTTGTCGAATTGTTCGTTGCGCGTGAACTGGTCTATGGCGGCGGTATAGGATATCCGCTGCCGGTGGATGGGCTTGTCGCTGGCTACGAGGTCGCGCATGTGGGCTTCCAGCGCGGCGGCTTGTTCTTCGGTCATGCCGGGCTTGCCGTCGAGGGAGAATTCGCAGTAGAGGCCGGGGCCGAGCGCGTGCTCAACGGAAAAGTGCGCGTTGGGATACAAATCCTTGACGGATTTGGCCAGCAGGAATGAAAGCGAGCGAACATAAATCTGCATGCCGCCGGGAGAAGCCATCGTGACAAAGCGCACCGTGGAATCAATGTCGAGCGTGTAGGCGAAGGTGACGAGTTCATTGTTCACCAAGGCGCCGATGTAGGGCAATCCGTGGATGGGATCGCGCAGGTCGGTCAGGAGTTCGCCCGTCATGGTTTGGGCGGGGCAGGTGATTTTTTGGCCGGATTCGAGGGTGATAACGACTGCTTTTTTCATGGTGGGTTTACCTTGGCATGGACGCGTGATTTTCTAAAGCTAAAAAGCGCCTTTTCGGGCCGCCAGCGGGGGGTGCCAGAAAGGGCTGTTTTGTCAAAAAGTTCCTCTGTGGAGAAGGCCGTGGACCTGAATGTTCCGGGAGAGGGGAATCAGCCAGTTCCGGTAAATGGCGACCAACCGCGGGGGGATGTCGGGCGAATGGGCTTGGGCGGCGGCCAGAGTTTGAACGCGGGTCAGGACTTCTCCTTCAACGGCTTCGTGGGTGATGGCGATTTCGACCTGTTGCGGGTCGCCCGTTGAGAGGGCGCGCTGGAGCGCGGGCGGCAGGGCTTCGCGTTTGCGGGTGGCGATGTGGACGGACTGAGCGAGACGGCGCGCGATTGCGTCCAGACAAGCGCTGTCGGCGGAAATGCAGACGGCGGGGTCCGGGTCGGCCCCCGGTTCGCAAAGTTCGGGGAGCAGCAGTCGCAGGTACAACGGGCGCAACAAATGGATGCGCCCGGCCTGTGTGGCGGATTGGTTAAAGGCGCGCGCCAGCTCGGGGAGGGAGGCGAGCGGGTTGCCATTCAGCGTATAGAGCGAGTCGTTTCGCCGGAACCGGGCCCGGGCGCACAGGGCGGTGACGACGCTCTCGTCGAGAGCGGCAATGACTTGTCGAAGATGGGCCAGCGCAGTCACCTTATTTGAGGGGATAGACGCCGATGATGCGGCTGGATTCGGCGAGCACTCGGACGACTTGCCAGGCGGCCTTGGCGGGCTCGGAGCGCCAATCGGTGGCGGCTTCAATGAAGAAGCCATATTCCCACGGGCGGCCGGGCAGCGGGCGACTTTGAATGAACGTCAGGTTGATGTCAAACGCGTCAAACGGGGCCAGCACATGCAGGAGCGCGCCGGGGCGATTGCTCACGACCAGATAAATCAGCGAGCGCAACTGTTTGGCGTTGGGCGGCAGCGGAGGCTTTTTCCGGGCCGTGGACAGGGTGAAAAAGCGTGTCACGTTGACCGCGCTGTCCTGGATATTTTTTTGCAGGATGACCAGCTTGTTCAGGCGCGCGGCGGCGGCGGAGGCGATGGCCGCCAGCGGTCCGCCTTGGGCGGCGCGCGCGGCTGCGGCGGCTGTGCTGGATTCCGGAATCAATTCCGCCTGCGGCAGGAGGCGGGCGAGGTTGGCGCGGCATTGGCCCAAAACCTGGGGATGGCTGACAACTTGGCGAATATCCTCCAGGCGGACGCCGCGCCGTGCCATCAGATGCTGCGAAACCGGCAGGGAAAAGCTGTCGAGGATTTCAATGCCGGAATGTTGGGCCAGTTGGTCAAGGGTTTGGGTGACGGGGCCTTCGCTGGAGTTTTCGACGGGCACGACGGCCAAGGGGCGGGGCTTTTGGCGTGGCGCGACCAGTCGGGCGAAGACATCATGATGGGACCAGCAGGGCACCCGTTTGGCTTTGGCGCCAAATCGGCGCATGGCCGCTTCGTGGGAGTGGGTGCCTTCGGGGCCGAGATATAAAACGGGATGGTTCATGTTTGCTCCTTTGCATCCGACGGAGTTTCGCGGCGATTGGCTTGGCGCGCCAACTCCACCCACGGGGCGAGGTCGTCCAAGAATGCCTTGAATTTGCCGGATTCGAGTTGTTGCGCGGCGTCGCTGAACGCGTTGAAGGGGTCGGCGTGTGCCTCCACGATGAGGCCGTCCGCCCCCACGGCCAGCGCCGCACGAGCGAGCGGCGGCACCAGCCGCCGTGCGCCGGCCGCGTGGCTGGGGTCCACGATAATCGGCAGGTGGGTCAATTGCTTGGCGACGGCGACCGCGCCCAGGTCCAGCAGGTTGCGGGTGTTGGGGTCGAACGAGCGCAAGCCGCGTTCGCAGAGCATCAACTGGGTGCAGTTATTCACCAGCAAGTATTCCGCGGCGGTGAGCCATTCTTCGACGGTGCTGGCGAGGCCGCGCTTGAGGATGACCGGGCGGCCGGTTTGCGCGATTTGTTCCAGCAAGTCGTAGTTTTGCGCGTTGCGGGCGCCGATTTGGAAAATGTCGGCGACGGTCAGCAGCGGTTCGATTTTATCCGGGCCGGTCACTTCGGATATCATGGCCACGCCGAATTCTTCTTTGACGGCGCGCATGATGTCGAGGCCGTCTTGTTTCAGGCCCTGGAAATCGTATGGCGATGTGCGCGGCTTGAAGGGCATGGCACGGATGACGCGGATGCCGCAATTGACCAAGTCGCGGACCGTCGTGTGAAACTGGTCATAGCTTTCAATGGCGCAGGGGCCGGCCAGAATGCCGATATGGCCGCCGCCTATTTTGACGCCGTTCACTTCGACCACGGTGTTGGCCGGGTGGTACTCGCGGCTGACGAGCTTGAATTTCTTTTGCACCGGCAACACATTTTCCACGGCGGGAAGGTTGCGGAGGACTTCCAGGGACTGGTTGGACAATTCGTCGCCGATGCAGGCCACCACGGTTTGCTCCACGCCGCGAATGACGCGGGGTTGATAGCGCAGGGTGCGCACCATGTCAGTGACGCTGGCGACATCGGTTTCGCTGGAATTTCTTTTTAATACGATAATCATGTTTTTTACCTTGGGTTTGATGGGGAACGGGGGAGGGGGGGGCCAGCGCGGCTTGCGGGTCATCGGGACAAACAAAAACCGCGCGTCCGTTGCGCCGGACACGCGGTTTGCGGAAAGAATTCCGGCATGGGTCACCGGATCGTTCCGGACCGTGCGTCCGGCGATCTAAAGGTGAAGCCGAAATAAACCCGCTTAACTTTCATGGCTTTTATGGAACCACAGGGGCGGGATGGCGTCAAGGGCGCGGTTGATTTTTTTGTTATTTTGTTTTTGGGCGGGCGCGGGGTGATTGTCTTGCGTGAAAAGCGCCGGAAGCGTACAGTTGCAACGTTTCACCCCCGGATGTGCATCGTGAAAGGACTAGCATGAAAAAGGTATTGATTCCGACCCAATTGGATGCGGTGGCCCAAGAGATTCTTGAGGCCCACGGCGGGTATGCGGTCGTCCAAATGCCGAAGGCGGACATCGCGCAGTTGCTTCGCGACAACCCGGACACTCATGCGCTCATCGTGCGCAGCGAGAAAATTACGGCGGAACTGATTGATTTGGCGCCGGCCTTGAAAGTTATTGTTCGCGCCGGCGCGGGCTACAACACCATAGACATCCGCTACGCGCGCAAAAAGGGCATTGATGTGATGAACACGCCGGGGGCCAACTCCAACGCCGTGGCCGAAGAAGTGGTGGCCATGATGCTGGCGGATGCGCGGCATCTGGTTGCGGCTGACATTTCCACGCGCGCCGGCGATTGGAAGAAGTCGGAGTATATGGGTTCCGAGCTGGCGGGCAAAACCGTGGGCATTGTGGGCCTGGGCTACATCGGCCAACTGGTGGCGCGGCGTCTTTCCGGCTTTGAGGTGAAACTCATCGGCTACGACCCTTTCACTTCCAATGAAAAAACGGCGGAGCTGGGCATTGAGCGCGTCAGTTTGCCGGAGTTGTTTGAGCAGGCCGATTACGTCACGCTGCACATTCCGGAAAATGACAGCACGCGCGGCATGATAAATCGCGCGCTGCTGGGCCGCATGAAGCCGGGGGCGACGCTGGTCAACTGCGCCCGCGCCGGCATTCTTGATGAAGACAGCTTGCGGGCCGTCAAGGCCGAGAAAAACATTCGTTTTTTGAACGACGTTTATTTCAAGGATGCGGCCGGTCTCAAGAGCGTGGCGGACATTGCCGATTTGATGCTTCCGCATCTGGGCGCGAACACCCATGAGGCGAATCGCAAGGCGGCGGAGCTGGCGGCCCGTCAGTTGATTGATTTGGACGACCGCGGAATCACGAGCGCGGTGGTGAACCGCGATGTTCCCGTGGGGCTGGACCCGGCGTTTGGGCGTCTGGCCAACGTGCTGGCCCGGATTTGCCGGTGCGTGCTGGGGAAGGACACGCAGCTCAAGCTGGTCGAAAGCAGTTTCTACGGCTCGCTCAAACCTTATGCCAAGTGGCTGCTTTCGCCGGTCACGGCCGGGTTGAGCGCCGATTATGACACTTCGCTGGACCACGCTTCGACTCGCGCTTTTCTGGCGGACATGGGCGTGGATTATGTGGACCGTCCGACCGACGACAGCAAGGCCTACACCAACTCCATTACGCTGGATTTAATCGGGCATCTGGACGCGGAACGGCTCGTGCGCGCCAGCGTGCGCGGCACGGTTGAAGAGGGCAACATGCTCGTTGCCCGCATCAACGATTTTGACAAGCTCTACTTCGAGCCTGTCGGCAATTGGGTGGTATTCACGTATGAAGACCGTCCGGGTGTTCTCGGGCAAATCGGCGCTTCGCTCGCGGCTGCCGGCATTAACATCAACGACGTGCGCAATCCCCACGACTCGAAGGGAAAGTGCTCGCTGGCCATCCTGAAAATCAGTCCGGCGGCAGATGACGCGGTTGTGCAAAAAATTGCCGCTGACATTCAGGCGAATATCGCTTTTCATATTGAGCTGTAGCAGGCGGGCGCATGGATTGGTTCATCACAGGATTGCAAGCGGCCCTGATGGGCGTGGTGGAGGGCATCACCGAATATCTGCCTATTTCTTCCACGGGGCATCTCATTTTGCTGAATCGGTGGCTGGGGGAGCCATTCAATCACAACTTTGAAGTGGTGATTCAGTCCGGGGCGGTGCTGGCGGTGGTGGTCGAATACTGGCGTCGGTTCGTCCGGCTGGCGGATTGGAAGCGTCCGGTTGGTTTCGCCGGTCTGCGCGGCTTGAGCTGGCTGTTTCTGACGACCTTGCCGGCGATGATTTTGGGGTTGCTGTTTCACGACCAGATTAAGGGCCATCTTTTTTCGCCGAGCGTGGTTATGTGGGCGCTGGGGGTGGGCGGAATCATCATGATTGCGCTGGAGCGCTGGCTGCCGGCGCATGAGGATGGCGGCGTGGATGGGCTGGGCTGGAAGCGCGCGCTGGGCATTGGTTGCTTTCAGTGTTTCGCGATGATTCCGGGCACTTCGCGTTCGATGGCGACCATTTTGGGCGGGCGGTTGCTGGGGTTGAGCCGAAAAACGGCGGCCGAATATTCTTTTTTTGCGGCGGTGCCTGTTTTGCTTTTGGCGGGGGCGTATTCGCTGTGGGCCGATTGGCGGCAGTTGAGCCGCGCCGACATTTTTCCGTATGTGATTGGGTTGGTAGTTTCTTATGTGGTGGCGCGGCTGGCGATTCGTTTTCTCATGCGGTTGATTAGCCGTCACACGCTGGCGGCGTTTGGCTGGTATCGCATCGCGCTCAGCCTGGTGCTGTGGGTTGTCGTTTTTCGCGGGTAGCGTGTAGGCTATCTTTTTGATTCGAGCGGCAGGAGGCCGTCGTTCAGTCCGAAGAGCAGGCCGCAGAGGAGGTCGGCGCCGGAGCTGTGGCCCATGGCGCAGACGGCTTTCACGCGGGCGGGGGTGGGGGTGGTCAGGAGGTTTTTCAAGGCGCGCGCGACGCGTCCGCGCGCGGCTTGTTCGAGGAATGCGTTTACCACGGGATTTTCGCCGCGCGCGAGGTTGGCGATGAGTCGCGCGGTTTGTGTTTGCCGGCGGAGGCGAAGGGCGAGCATCCAGCCGCAGAGGAAGTCATCGCCCGATGGCGTCAGGCCGATGCCGCAGCCTTTGATGGCGTTGACGGCTTGCGGCAACTGCCCGCGCGCGGCGCGGGCGAGGGCTTGGCGAAAGAGTTTGTCGCGGTTGGTTTGGAATGTGGAGAGCGGCGGCCGGGTGGGCAGCCAGAGGCTGATGAGGCTGTCCGGCGGGGCGAAGCGCGGCAGATGGCGCGCGAGGATGGCGGCGAGTTGGGCGCGCTGGGGGGCGGTTGGGCGGGGCATTTGGGAGTCGTAGCGGGGGGCGGTCAGCGGGCGGGGGAGGCGCAGTTCTTCGATGTTTTGCAGGGCTTGCGCGGGGCGGGGGTGTACGGCGTTGAGCGGGCCGTCGCCGAGGGCGGGGGCGACGATAAACAGGGCGCGGCGGGTGGTTGAAAATAGAATGACGCTGTTTTGAAAGCGGGTCCAGACGGTGTAGCGGCCGGGGCGCACTTGGTCGCCGATGGAGAGAAATTTCATGGGTCAGGCGGCGGGGTGGCGGGGGGGGCGCGGGGAAAAAAGTTTTCCACGGTGTGGAAAACTTTTTTCCATGGTGTGGAAAATTTTGGGCGGGGAGGGGCGCGGCGAGCTTAATTTTTCCACGGTGTGGAAAACTTTTTTCCACGGTGTGGAAAATTTTGGGCGGGGCGGGCGGCGGTTGCTTGTTTTTTTCCACGGTGTGGAAATTATTTTTCCATGGCGTGGAAAAATGGCGAAAAACTTTTCCATGGCGTGGAAAAATCAGGGGAGGCCCAGGTTGAGGGCGGCTACGGCGCGGTAGGCGCGGCGGGCTTTGTCGCCGCAGGCGGGTTCGGCGCCTTCGCAGGTGAGGGCTTTCAGGCGGGCGGGGATGGCGCGGAATAGGCGCTCGATTTCGGCGGGGGTGGCGCCGCGGGCGTAGGCGAGGCCGGCGGCGAGGGCGGGGGCGGCTTTGGTGGCGAGGCCGCAGGTGGAGGAGAGGCGCTGGTGGCGGGCGCTGAGATGGATTTGGGCGAGTAGGGAGAAGACGACGGCGGGGAGAATGCGGTCGCCGTGGCGGGCGTGGAGGCGCTGGTAGGGGAGGCCAATGAAGATGCCTTGGTTGCCGGAGCCGGTGATGGTCATGACGGGGTGGGTGTAGCCGGTCATGCGGCCGGTGACGCGGCGGGCAATTTGCGTTTCGAGGGAGTAGCCTTTTTCGGCGGGGACCTGGCGGGTGATGAAGTCGCGCGCGAGGGCTTCGAGGGTGCGGCGGCGGGCGCGGACGAGTTGGAAGATGTCGGGGAGGGTAGGGGGCGGGGGGAG
>Ga0255346_1004542_pt1 | contig 15066 bp, 13 predicted proteins | sample wastewater_treat_FD_194410 | JGI IMG/M metagenome (GOLD analysis project Ga0255346, IMG submission 194410) | Wastewater microbial communities from Lulu Island WWTP, Vancouver, Canada - plant22 | ecosystem: Engineered > WWTP > Wastewater > Unclassified | place: Canada: Vancouver, British Columbia... | reverse complement strand
ATTGCACGCGAAACGCCGCCTGGAAATAGGTTTCCGGCGATTTCAGATTCCGCAGCATCAGGATGGACGACCATTGCGGCACGGTCACGCCGGTGGTGAGCTTGCCGCAACTCAGCGTGATGGTCTTTGTGTCGAAACCACCGCCGATGGCCGCGCGCACGGGCGGCAGCGCGGCCAGGCCGATGCCCGCGTCCGCGCCCGCCGCGACCACGACTTGGTAGTCGTGCCAGAAGACGTTTTGGTTCTCGGCCAACAGATTCGCCATCGCATGGCAGGCGGCCACGTTGGGCAGAAACCAGAACGAGTGCTGGAGATACGGCAGCAGGCGCACATCCGAATACGGAAACGGCGGGCGCGTGCCGGTCTTCAAATACTCCGTCGCCTTGGGCGTGTAACCGCCGCGGATGATGTCCAGCCACTTCTGCACGTCGCCCTTGTGTTTGAATTGCGCCAGCACACCGGTGCCCGTGGCGTGAAAGAATTCATTTAGATCAAACTCATCGAACTCCCCGGTGCTGGCGATGGACACCAACTCGTCCAGCATCTGATAGGTGAGCAACCGCATCTGCGGCAGCGCGCCGTAGGGATTCCACTGGCCGGGATTCTTCTGCGTAAACTCTTCCTTGGCGCGCTGCTCGTCCGTATAGGTCCAGTTGAAAATCTGTTCCTCGATGAATTCGCCGGTGGCCAGCGCCTTGAACGGCGTGCCGGAGAGATACAGGTAAGCCTTGGTCGTGATGGGCAGGAACTCGGTCTCCTTCTCGGAGAGCACCGTGAGGTCTTCGTTCACGTCCTCCAAATCAGCGGCGTATTTCAGTTCCTTCTTGGCGACCGCCTCTTCTTCGCCCTCAAACAATTCCTTGGCCGTCTCGCGCCAGGCGCCGAAGTGGTATTCGTCGAACACGACCAAATCCCATTTCACCTGGTGCAGCCATTCGTTCTTGGCCTTGATGTTGCCGGCATCGTCGCGGCCCAGCAAATCCTGGAATGAACCGAAATAGACGAGCGGCTTGCTGGCCGAGATTCTTCTCGGATCGCAACCCGACCACTCATCTCCCTGCCCTCTCCTCTCCTTCCGAAGGAGAGGAGAGGGTGGCCGCAGGCCGGGAGAGGAGTGGTCGCTGCCTGAGTTTCGGGACATGTATTGCCAGCCCTCGAAATCCACGTGCGATTCGAGGTCCGTTTGCCACGCATCTTCCACGGCGGGCTTGAAGGTGACCACGAGCACGCGCTTCGCGCCGAGTCTCTTTGCCAGTTGATAGGTGGTGAAGGTCTTTCCGAAACGCATCTTGGCGTTCCACAGGAAACGCGGGACGGCGTGCATGTCCTCCGCCCAACGCGAGTGGTAGTAGGCGTGCGTCATTTTCACCGCCTCGGCCTGTTCGCGACGCATCGGAAAATTCTGGTCACGCGTGCCGGCGATTGGCTGGCCGGCGCGAAGGGCGATCAGCACGGCCTTCACGTCCTTGACCGTGCAACGCATCCATTCCAATTCGGGATTTGCGCAACCCTTCTTGACGAGCGCGGCGCGTACCTCATGATCGGTGAACGTCGTGCCGTCGTCGCGCTCGGCCAACTCATCCAGTACGATGGTGTAGTTCTTGATGTTGGCGGTCTTGAGCTGCTCGGCGACGCGCTGCTTCACGTCGCGCGTGGTCTGCCCCACCTTGAGCAATCCCGCGTGCGCCTTATCCGCAATCGCGTAGGCGTAGATGCGCGGACGCGCCGCCGGCTTCGGCGCGAGGATTTCTTCGATGGTCTTGCTCATGGTCGCGGTCCTTCTTCCGACTCCTCTCCCTGCCAGGCACGAGCGGAGAGAGGGGAAACCGGAGCGCCTCCTCTCCCCAACCCTCTCCTCCATTCCGAATGGAGGAGAGGGTGGCCGCAGGCCGGGAGAGGAGGCTGCTCGGCAATCGCGTAGGCGTAGATGCGCGGACGCGCCGCCGGCTTCGGCGCGAGGATTTCTTCGATGGTCTTGCTCATCCTCGTGCTCCTTTTGTTTTTGCTCCCTCTCCTCCATCCGATGGAGGAGAGGGCCGGGCAGAGGAGGTTTGTCTTCTGGGCAACGGTTTCGGCTCGCCGATCAACTGCTCTGGCGGCGGCGGCACAAACCGATGATTCTGTTCTTTTCGCATCACCTTCACGCAACCCGTCCGCCGGTGCAGCGCGCGCCAGATTTCCAGCAATACGCCTTCGCGATTCTTGTTCCACTGATGATTCCAAAATCGCAACACTTCAATGTCTTGCTCCGCCAGAAATGCTTCCCGCTCCTCATCGCGTTTGATTCCTTCCGGCAACCCGTGTTGAAAACCATCCAACTCGACCGCCAGCCGCGCCAGCGGGCAATAGCAGTCGAGAAAGTATTTGCCCGCCGGATGCTGACGACGGAACTTGAAGCCCGCGAACCGGCCCGCCTTGACGGCTCGCCAAAGTTCCTTTTCCTCGTTCGTTTGATGGCGGCGAAGTTGCCGGGCGCGCGCGGTGGAATTCATGCGAAAATGATAAATGCGGCGCGGATCATCTCAAGCCGCGACGCGCTCCGTTTGATTCCCTCTCCCCGCGACGCAGGAGTGGGGAGAGGGTCAGGGAGAGGGGTTGCCTGAAAGTAAAACGCCTCCTCTCCCCAACCCTCTCCTCCATTCCGAATGGAGGAGAGGGAGTGAAGACCCGTGGTCTGGCTCATCGGCACGCTCCTTCTGCTTCCGACTCCCTCTCCCTGCAAGGCACGAGCGGGGAGAGGGGAAACCGGAGCGCCTCCTCTCCCCAACCCTCTCCTCCATTCCGAATGGAGGAGAGGGTGGCCGCAGGCCGGGAGAGGAGGTTGCTCGGCAATCGCGTAGGCGTAAATGCGCGGATGCGCCGCCGGCTTCGGCACGAGGATTTCTTCGATGATCTTCCTCATGGTCGCGGTCCTTCTTCCGACCCTCTCTCTGCGAGGCATGAGCGGGGAGAGGGGAAACCGGAGCGCCTCCTCTCCCCAACCCTCTCCTCCATTCCGAATGGAGGAGAGGGTGGCCGCAGGCCGGCAGAGGAGGCTGCTCGGCAATCGCGTAGGCGTAAATGCGCGGACGCGCCGCCGGCTTCGGCACGAGGATTTCTTCGATGGTCTTGCTCATGCGCGCGAATAATGGCGTTTGTCGTTCTGGAGCGCCCCTTCCGGGCTTTGTCATACCCAGGGCGTTGCCCTGAGTTTTTGCGGCACGCCCCTCTAGGACTGGATTTGAGCGCCACCGGCGGACCTGCCTCGGTCCAGGGCGACGCATTAAAAACAACGCCCCCGAACAAGTTTTGAGCGTCGTTGGCGTGGATTGCGACAGCCCCAACGGGGCGCATCATGCCAGCCCAGGGCAACGCCCTGGGAATAACGCCCCCAAACAATACCCAGCCCTGAAAGGGCGGCCCAACCCGGTGGTTAATCCCACACATACCGTTCATCGAACGTGATCCGATGGCGTTCGAGGAATTGCCGGTATTCCTCCTGAAACGATTTGACCCGATGATGCTCGCGTTGTCCGGCGATGTAATGGCGAACGGTTTCGATGTTGGATTCTGAAACGGCAAAGGCCCCATAACCCGCCTGCCAGGCGAACTCCGCGAACTCTTGTCCCTGCGTCTTGATCCATCTGGAGGAGGACTTTTTGACATCCTCCACCGCCTGGCTGACCGATACGGTGCGGGCAAGTTCAAAGAGGATGTGAACATGGTCCTCGACCGAATTGATGAGCACGGGAGCGCAACCGAGATTTTGCAGCACTGTGGCCATGTAGGCATGCAGCGAACCGCGCACGGCGTCGGTGAGAAAGCGTTTGCGGTTTTTGGTGCTGAAGACGAGGTGAATGTGGAGACGGGCGAGGGATTGCGGCATATGTTGGGCCGCCCTTTCAGGGCTGGATGGGTTTTGTGGTTCGGATACCCAGGGCGTTGCCCTGGGCTGGTGTTGGGTCGCGCCGTTGGCGCTGGCGGAGTCCCGAGGCGTTGTCCCGGGCTGACGCAGGATGCGCCTTTGGTGCGGCGAAGATGGTGATTAGCCCCAAAGGGGCAAACCACGATAGCCCAGGGCAACGCCCTGGAATTTGTGTCGAAAATCCATGCAAGCCCTGAAAGGACGTTCCAGAAGCGCTGCTTCACGCCGCGGGGGGTCTGGCCCGCCTCGAGCAATCCCGTGTGCGCCTTATCCGCAATCGCGTAGGCGTAAATGCCCGGACGTGCCGCCGGCTTCGGCAAAAGGATTTCTTCGATGGTTTTACTCATGGTCGCGGTCCTTCTTCCGACTCCCTCTCCCTGCGAGGCACGAGCGGGGAGAGGGGAAACCGGAGCGCCTCCTCTCCCCAACCCTCTCCTCCATTCCGAATGGAGGAGAGGGTGGCCGAAGGCCGGGAGAGGAGGCTGTTCGGCAATCGCGTAGGCGTAAATGCGCGGACGCGCCGCCGGCTTCGGCACGAGGATTTCTTCGATGATCTTCCTCATGGTCGCGGTCCTTCTTCTGACCCCTCTCTCCGCAAGGCACGAGCGGGGAGAGGGGAAACCGGAGCGCCTCCTCTCCCCAACCCTCTCCTCCATTCCGAATGGAGGAGAGGGTGGCCGCAGGCCGGGAGAGGAGGCTGCTCGGCAATCGCATAGGCGTAAATGCGCGGATGCGCCGCCGGCTTCGGCACGAGGATTTCTTCGATGATCTTCCTCATGGTCGCGGTCCTTCTTCCGACCCTCTCTCTGCGAGGCATGAGCGGGGAGAGGGGAAACCGGAGCGCCTCCTCTCCCCAACCCTCTCCTCCATTCCGAATGGAGGAGAGGGTGGCCGCAGGCCGGGAGAGGAGGCTGCTCGGCAATCGCATAGGCGTAAATGCGCGGATGCGCCGCCGGCTTCGGCACGAGGATTTCTTCGATGATCTTCCTCATGGTCGCGGTCCTTCTTCCGACCCTCTCTCTGCGAGGCATGAGCGGGGAGAGGGGAAACCGGAGCGCCTCCTCTCCCCGCCCCTCTCCTCCATTCCGAATGGAGGAGAGGGTGGCCGCAGGCCGGGAGAGGAGGCTGCTCGGCAATCGCGTAGGCGTAAATGCGCGGACGCGCCGCCGGCTTCGGCACGAGGATTTCTTCGATGGGCTTACTCGTCGCTATCCGTTTCCTCGACCTCCTCACTCAAGGGGCGAACCATTTTTTCGATGAATGCGATTTCTGGCGTTGTCAGTTTATATTTCTGGTAAAGTTTTTCATCAGTCCACTTTTGTTGGAAGTCTTGACTCGGCACAAATGAATAAACTCTTTTCATCCCGTTCTGTGTATTCTTAATCAAGAGCACTAAAAATCGGAAGAATCTGGTTTCGATGTAGGAGATAACATTCTGTGCCACCTCCTTGTTCGCGAATGGTCCAATCAGCAGGTAAGTTGTCTGCCTTCGGTAGACGTGCGGAAGGTCGAGAATCCTGAAAATTCCGCGAGATCGGCCGGCCGGGCGGCGATATTTGAGGAACGGCGAGTGGGAATGGGATTCGAGGATCAGCCGGTGTCGGCAGGTGCCAGCGCCTGGGTGTGATTCCAGGGCAACCAGCGGGAGGGGTCCTTGGCGACTTGCTGGCTGTGCTCCTGCAGGGCGACGAGATACTCGAAGGGATTGACCTGGTTGAGCTCGCAGGTGTGGATCAGGCTCATGTAGATGTCGCCGACCCGGGCGCCGTGAAGACGGAGCCGCAGAGGGCGCAGCGCAGCCGCTCCAGTTCGTGAACGGTGGCCTGGAAGAGCGGTTGCGCCACGATGCGAACCAGGCGGGCCGGAGTCTTGAGCAGGTAAAGCTTGGCGCGCAGACATTTGGGGCAGAGTTGACCGACCTTGAGTGTGGGATGGGCTACCTTGACCCGCTTGGCTGCCGGGTAATCTTGGGCCCCATTGCGACCATGACCTTTGCGCTTGGCTTTGGGTTGGCCGGAGGCTTTCTGGAAAGCATTGACATTCAACGGTTTAATGCGCACTGACCCCATGAACCGGGGAACGTTCAACGCCCAACTTCCAACGCTCAACGTTCAACGAAGCGGTTCGTTAAAAGTTGGATGTTGAACGTTGCGCGTTGGACGTTCGGGTTACCCCTTTTGTTGATTATCAACGGCTTGCGCAGGCGGTTTATGGGAAGTCGGGTTGGTTGCAGGCTGAGGCGGAAACAGAGCTCAATGCGGCACAGGGTGGCGGCTTGGGCCATCCACTGGCGTGGCTGCACTTCCACAAACGACACTGGCGCCAGGGGCAGTGCCCCAGCGCGAGCAGCCACCTGGCGCTTGAGTTTGTTGTAGTCCAATCGCAGGGTCCGCGTCACCGGCCCCACACCGTGGGTGAGGGCTAAAGTCGCGGCGGATGTCCAGAGGGCCTGCGGCAGTCGAATGGTCCCAGATTGGCACTGGCGCCAACGGTCCAACTGGTGGCGGAGCTGCTTGAGGTCGGTTGTTGAGAATTGCGTTCGTGGCATAGTCGGTTCGTATCTATTGTCTGCCACGAACCGTAGCCACCGCCGATTTGCCGCTCACGCACTACTGCCGAAGCAACACGATGTATCGCCACCGTTCGCTGCGGGCGCCGTGGTTTCCCTGGTTGTGGCTGGTCAGGGCGGGGCGCTAGCGTTTGGCCGAGGCGTCGCGCAGTTGGGACCCGAGGCTGATGCCATCGGGATGCCGATCCTCGATGGCAATGAAGAGGACGTTGGGCTTGCCCGAGGCGAGGACAGGGCCGGTGTCCGGCGGCATCGTTCGATTCCACCCGAGCAGCTTGCGGGTGAGTTGGGCGACCAGCTCGGGTTGTTCCGGGGCGCGGTTGACCGATTCACCCGGGTCCGCGCCGAGGTCATAGAGCTGCGGTCGCGTGCCGTCATACTCGCAGAGCAGCTTCCAATTGCCCTCGCGCATCGAGAGGTCGGGCAGCCGACCGGATCCATAGGCCCTCTTGCGGTCGGGCGGACGGCGCCAGAACAACGGGGCGGTGCGCGAGGCGGCGCTTTGGCCCAGCAGGACCGGCACGACATTCTCGCCATCGAAGGCGACATCGGCGGGCGCGGCGACTCCGGCGACGGCCAGCAGAGAAGGCGGCAGATCGAAGGCGGCAAAGACCGAGGTTTCGTTGCGCGTGCCGGCCTTGTCCTGCGCCACCAGACCCGGCCCCCAAACCACAAGCGGCGATCGCGTCCCGCCCTCGTAAAGCGTGGCCTTGCCGCCGCGAAACGGACCCGCGCTTCCGGCGCCCGCCTCAGGGCCGTTGTCGGAGCAAAGGAGGATGAGCGTGTTGTCGCGCAGGGCCGGCGTGTTGCGGATGTGGTCGAAGAGCCGTCCGAATTGCCGGTCCATTTCCTCGAGCACGGCAAGATAGAGGCCGCGCTTGCTGCCGTCGCCCCATTTCGCCACGGGCGGCCAGTACGGCGAATGGACATCGTCGGGCCAGAGATTGATGTAGAACGGTTTTCCGTCCGCCACCGCTCGGTTGATGAAATCGAGGGCGGCCTTGACGAAGCCGCCGGTGATCTCCGAACGCTGCATCCAGGTCACAGGGCCGCCGAGGCGTTCGGCGTCGGCCCAGATGCGACCGGGCTGCGCGTCGCCGGGCTTGAGGGTGAGCGGCAGGAGTTTCGCGCCCATGCCCTCGAAGTTGGTGAGTGTTTCGTCGAAACCATACTCGCCGATTGGCGGGGCATCGTCCACGTCGCGCTGACCGCCCAGATGCCATTTGCCGAAGTGACCGGTGGCGTAGCCGTGTTGTCGGAGGATGCGCGCGAGGACCGGCGCCTTCGGATCGAGCCATTGGGCCATGCCGCGGCGGTCATTGTCGGCCCGGTTGCTCAGGTACGACGTGATGCGCCAGCGCTGCGGGTACTGGCCTGTGGCGACTGCGCAGCGCGACGGCGAGCAGATGGGGGCGTTGACGTAGAACTGGGTGAAGCGGATTCCCTCGGCGGCCAACCGGTCCACTTGTGGCGTGCTCGCGTCCCGGTTGCCGAAGCACGAGAAGTCGCCCCAGCCCATGTCGTCAACGTAGATGAGAACGATGTTCGGCCTCGACGCGGCCAAGGCCTTGACGCACAGGAGCGCAAGGAAGCAGAAGCAGCAGAGCCGCAGCCAGGCAGCCGCGGATGAACGCGGATGGGCATCGAGCGGAGAACTGGCAGCGGACAACCTAGCGCGAGGACCTAACCCGGAAATCTCACCAGTGGGGCGATCGCGGCATTCCGGACGATCCGCGGGTAAGATTTCCGGGTTTGAGCGCCTGGCCCGACATGACACGACCGGGCTCGAGGCTGGGTTGGAGCGGAGGATTCCGGACCATGGCACTGCAAGGCGGGTGAGGAGGGTTCTCATGGGGATGATTGGTCCTTCAGATGGTCATCGCGTGCCGGCGCGCGCCCGGTTTGGGCAAATGGGCATCGAATCGCATCGCAATGATGCGGACCACGAGGCGGCCCAGGTCGGTCACAACGATCCGGGAGGGGGTGCGCACAATCAGCCCGTCCGCTTCGAGATCGTCGAGGGACGCCAACTCGGCGGCGAAGTAGTCTGGGAAGTCGATGCCCAGGCGGTGCGACAGGACGGTGTAGTCGACGCCCAGGTTACACATGATCTGCATGATCGTCTCGCGGCGGATGTGGTCATCCTTGTTCAGGAGATAGCCGCGGGCATAGGGCAGTTCGCCACTGTCAACCTTGGCGCGATAGGCGTCGAGGTCCTTGAGATTCTGCCAGTAAGCGTCCCGAGTCTGCGAGATCGAGGACATGCCGAACCCGCAGATGTCGGCGCCGCCGCGGGTGCTGTAGCCCTGGAAATTGCGCTGGAGTGTGCCGGCCCGCTGCGCCACGGCCAACTCGTCGTCCGGGCAGGCAAAGTGGTCCATGCCGATATAGACGTAGCCCGATGCGGTCAGCTTCTCGATGGTCAGCTTGAGCAGTTCGAGTTTTGTCTCGGGCGTGGGCAGGTGCCTGGCTTCGACGATCTTCTGCGCCGGCTTCATCCAGGGCACATGCGCGTAGCTGAACACGGCGAACCGCTCGGGCGCCAACTCGAGCATATCATCGAGTGTCCGGTCGAAGCTCGCCACGGTCTGGAAAGGGAGGCCGTAGATCAGGTCGATGTTCAGCGAACTGAACCCGGTCTCCCGCACCCAGCCGGCCGCCTGGGCGGTGAGTTCGGGCGGCTGCATCCGGTGCACCGCCTTCTGGACTTCGGGATGGTTGTCCTGAACTCCGATCGATGCCCGGTTGAACCCGATCTCGCGCAAGGCGACCAAGTGATCGCGCGTGAGCCGGCGGGGGTCGATCTCGACCCCAGCCTCGATCCCTTCCGCGAAAGGAAAATGCCGGTGGATCAGGACGCCCAGGCGACTGAGTTGCTCGGGACGGCAGAACGTGGGCGATCCGCCGCCAAAGTGCACCTGAACCACCCGACGGCCGCGGTCCAGAAGCGGGCGCATCCGCTCCATCTCGCGTCCGAGGGTTTCGACGTACGCGGCGCTCTTGCGCGGGTCGGTGGTGATGACGGTCGTGCAGCCGCAAAACCAGCAGAGCGTCTCGCAGAATGGGATATGGAAATAGAGCGACAGATCGCTGGACGCCGCGTTGTTGCGCGCGATGTTGTCCAGCACCTCACCCGCCGGCACGCGGTCGGTGAAAAGCGTCGCGGGCGGGTACGACGTGTAGCGCGGACCCGGCACGTTGTACTTCTTCACCAGATCGAGATCGACGCGCAACGGTCGGGTGCTCATGCGAAACCCCGCACGGTCTGGGCCAGCGCATCGAGGTGCTCGAGCGCCGCATCCGGCGGCACGCCGTGGCCCAAGTTGAAGATATATCCCCGGCAGCCGCGCATCTCTTCGAGCATCTGGCGCGTCGCGGCACGCACCTGAGCGGGAGTTGTGCGCAGCCACGCCGGGTCCAGGTTTCCCTGTATGGCGATTCGGGGCGGGAGTTGCGCGCGCAGGCTGCTCAGGCGCACCGAGGCATCCACGCTCAGGACATCGGCGCCCGTTTGCGCCAGGACGGACCAGGACTGGTTGATGCCCTTGGCAAAGAGAATGACCGGCACGCGTCCGCCGATGCGCTCGATGATCTCCCCCAGCCACCGGGCCGAGGCCTCGACGAACCGCGCGTCGCCCAGAGACCCGGCCAGCGTGTCGAAAATCTGAACTGCCTCCGCCCCGGCATCGATCTGCATCAGGAGGCAGTCCGCGATCGCTGCGCTGAGCTTTTCGGCAAGGTGGTGGTAGAGCTTGGGCTCGTTTTCGAGCAGCGCTCGGGCGCGCGTGAACTCGGGTGCGCTGCCCCCCTCGAGCATGAAATTCGAGAGCGTCCATGGCGCCCCCGCGAACCCGATGAGGGCAGTCTGGCCGCCGAGCTGCCGTTTGACCAGGCGCAGGGCCTCGGCCATGTAGGCCAGGCGCTCGCGCACCGCGGACACCTCCAACCGATCGATCTCCGCGGTCGATCGGATGGCAAAGGCCATTTCAATACCGCCCGTGTCCCGAAATCCATAGGGCTGGCCCAGCGCCTCCGCAATCACGAGAATGTCGCTGAACAGGATCGCGGCATCGTATTGGAAACGGCGGATCGGCTGGAGGGTGATTTCCGCGGCAAGATCAGGCGTCCGCACCAACTCGAGGAACGAATGCCTCTGCTTCAACTGCCGGTACTCGGGAAGTGCGCGGCCCGCCTGCCGCATCAGCCAGAAGGGCGGGCGATCCACCGTCCGGCAGCGGCAGGCATCGAGGAAGCGTTGGCGATTCGTTCCCGGCAATTCAGTAAGGCGCGTTGCGAGCCGGCAAGGCGGGTCACTCGGTTCACGATCCTGGCCCGTCTCCGCGAGCGAGTCAGGCATCGCCTAGTCGACGACGACTCTGGGCGCCGAATGCAAGGCCTCAGTCGATCAGAGCATCCAGATCGCCGACCGGGCGCGTGAACGTCGCCTTCGCCGGTTTGATCACCAGCGCCTCGGCTGTCTTCTTGGTGCTCTTCGAAATCGCGGCGAACGGCAAGGTGACCACGAAGAAGGCGCTGCCCACCGCGGTCACCGCCAGGCAGGCCGGTCGTGCGACCAGGACATCGGCCACGACCGCTTCGGGCGATGGACCGGCAAGCGCGGAGGCCGGCGTGAAACCGATCAGAGCCAGTGCGGCAGCGCAAGCGATGGCAACAGACTTGGTTCTCATGAGGATGCAACACTAGCCCATCGCAAGGCGGACTGTCGAACAGATTGTTTACGACTTCACCTCCGGCCAGGGCCAATGCATGAAGTGGAGCGGCAGGCAGGGCCCCGTCGCCGGCAAATACCGTCTTCACTCGCGTTGGCCGGGGACGAGCCGTCCCCGCTCCGGCCTTTGCGGCTTCATGAATTGGCTCTGGTCTCGGGCGAGGGAATTACAGGGGGCGCATTCGTCGAGCCGGGATCCGGCGTCTCGGCGGGCGGCGGAGGCGACAAAGGCGCAGGCGGCGTGGCATCCGAACCGACCAACTCGTCGGACAAGACCACGATGGCGATGCGGCGATTCTTGGCTCGGCCTTCGGGCGTGGCGTTATCGGCCAGAGGACGGAACTCGCCGTAGCCGACAGCGCCCAACCTTTGCGGGTCGACCCCCGCCTCATCGATCAGAAAGCGCACCGCCGCCAATGCCCGCGCGGTCGACAGTTCCCAATTGCTCGGGTAGCGGGCGCGAGCCGATGCCCGGATGGGGACGTTGTCGGTGTGTCCGATGACGTGAATCCGGCGTTTGGGATGCTGGGCCAGGACTGCGGCGACCTTGCGCAGGATTTCCTGCCCTTCGGTCTTTAGCTCCGCCTCGCCCGAATCGAACAGGATGCGGTCGAGAATATCCACCGTCAGCTTGCCCTGAAGCTCGGAGATCGTGATTTCCTTCGATTCGAGGGCGCGCCGGAACTCAGCTTCGAGCGACTGCTGGTTCTGACGATGCTGTTCGGTTTGCCGACGAAGATCATCGAGAGTCTGTTGGGCCTGCGCGAGTGCTGTTTCGAGTTCGGCTACGCGGGTCCGATTCGTCGCGGCGGCCATCTCGGCCTCGGCCGCGCCGGCGTGGGCCTCGATGGCTTCGGATCGGGCCCGGGTCGCTTCGGATCGGGCCTGAGTGGCCCGGTTGCGCTCCTCGGCCAGTTCGAGGCCCCGATGCCAATACGCCAGACCCCCCAGGCCCAGAGCCACCAGAGCCGTCAGGACCATCGCCACTGCCCAAGCTTGTTTCGGCATACGCAGCTCCAAGAATTGGCCGGACGCGCCCGGGCGTAAACAAGAATTCTAACGGAGGCGCGACGAAGGAGCATAGCCTTGACCTCTGTGATTGAGGAGCAACGAAGCCATCGAGCCAAAGCCCCCCAGCCCTCCGGGGCGGGGCGCCACCGGGCCATCTGCGTCGTTCCTCGGTCGGGCAAGTGTCATCGGTCAAGGATTCCACACCCCCCTCTTTCGGAGTTCCCGCGGCGGTGACCGCGCGGTGCTGACGATCGCACGGTTGATTGCGGGGTTGACTTGCGCTCGATGCACTCGGCTACTCTTGTTCGAGAGATCTCTTATGAATGTCGTCATCGCCCCCGACAAGTTCAAAGGCACGCTCACAGCCACCGAGGCCGCCGAAGCCATCGCCGCCGGCTGGCGGCTCGAGCGCCCTCAGGACACCGTGCGCGCGTTCCCGATCAGCGACGGCGGCGACGGTTTCGGCGACCTGCTCGCGCGACATCTCAACGCCGAGGAACGAACGGTCGACACCGTCAACGCCGCACACGAACCGATCCGCGCGCCGTGGTGGTGGGAACCGCGCAGCCGCATGGCAATCATCGAATCGGCCCGAATCATCGGTTTGGCGATGCTGCCTCGAGGGCGGTTTCATCCGTTCAATCTCGATGCCTTCGGCCTGGGAGCCGTGTTGCGGGCCGCCGCCGCCGCGCATCCCCGGATGTGCCTGATGGGCATCGGCGGCAGTGCCACCAACGATGCCGGATTCGGCCTCGCCCGCGCGATCGGATGGCAGTTCCACGACAGGCGGGGAAAGCCGATCGAGGATTGGACGCGCCTGCCCGAGCTGGAGCGCATCGAACGGCCTGAACGCGCGCTGCGTTTGAGGCAAGTCCTGGTGGCCGTGGACGTCACGAACCGCCTGATGGGTGTGCGCGGGGCGACCCGGGTCTATGGACCGCAAAAGGGGATTCGCCCCGAAGACGTCAAACCGGCGGAACGCTGTCTGCGGCGGCTGGTGCGAGTCCTCACACGGCAGTTCCACTTCGGCGTTCCTCCGCACCATCTGCCGGGCTCAGGCGCGGCGGGCGGCTTGGGATTCGGCCTCCGCTGCTTCGCCTCGGCCCGCCTCGAACCCGGCTTTCGCCTGTTCGCCCGACTGAGCGGGCTGTTGGATGAAATCCGCAAGGCAGACCTGGTCATCACGGGCGAGGGCGCGATCGACCTGACTACCGTGGCGATGGGCAAAGGCGTGGGACAACTGATGCGCATCTGCGGGCGGCTGCGGCGTCCCTGCATTGCCCTCGCCGGCCAGGTGCACGTCTCCCGGTTCAGGCAACCGGGCCTGGTCGGCTTGTACGGCATGGCCCCGACCCTGACCACGGCTGAAGAGGCCATGTCGCGTCCGGCGCATTGGCTGGCGGAACTGGGCCGATTCAGCGCCCGCGCCTGGCCCGCTCAGACCAAGCCCTGAGACGTGGGTTCAGGCAGAAGTTCGGTGCGGCTCAGTTGGCCCCCGCAAGAGGCGGTCCGCCGAGCTTTGCGGCGTCCGCCTCGATCTCGAAGAGCAGGTCGTCCCGGCAGATGTCGTTCTTGGCGATAATGACCGGGATTTTCGGGAGTTTGTGGTCACGGCAATACCGGTCGAACTCGGATGCGTCTTCCCCATGTTTGAAGTAGCCGATCATGCGCGTGACGTCTCCCCATCCCATCCGCCGCGACTCGAGAATCGCGGCCACGACGTCCATGGTCAGTGCGACCTGCTTGCGCAAATCGCCCACGTGACACGTCTCGCCCCCCGGAGCGATGCTGGCCGTGCCGGAAACGTAGAGGCGGCGTTGGCCGGGCAGCTCGAGTTCCACCGCCCGGCTGAAGCTGCTGCCATACTCGACGGCCGGACACTGGAGCGGGGAAGGGATGGCCTGAAGCCTGACGGTCGGGCCCTTCGGTTGGATGGCAAGGAGGCCGGCAATCACGGCCGTGCCGGCGGAATTGCCGCCCCCAATCCCCGTGCTCGCCGGCACCAGACCATCGCATACCTTGCGCTCGAGGAAGAACTGGTTGCGCACCCCGTTGAACTCGTCGTACCAATCCAGAATGTCATCCAGATAAAACCAGGTCCGAAAGACGTTCGAAAAAGTCATCCCCGCTAACTCGAGCGCCGACTCCATGATCTCGAATGTTTCCCAGGCCTGCTCCTCGCGCGTCTCCTCGATCGACTCCGGATGCAGCCCGCCCATGACGCAGTAGCGCGCATGCTGGTCTTCGAAAAGCGTGCCGACGGTATGTCCTTCGAGGTTGATGGGGTGAACGTCGATCCCCGACACGGCGTGCACTTGAACTCCGGCGATCGGGCCGCCTCCGCCGTTGCCCTCCTCGACCCACGTCATCGGCCACTCGATGCCCGCGACACGATAGCCCCTGGCATGCCGAATCTTGAACGGATCGATGTCCAGCCCAAACACATCCTCCCGCACGATCCGGAGTTGGGCGTTGTCGGCCAGAAAATCGTACAGGCGTTGAAAGAGCGACGCAGGTTCTTCGGAACCGATTGCCGGCACGGTGATGAACGTTTCCTGAAATCCACCGTTCGGCAGGCGGATCACCTGCATGCCATCCACCGCTTTTCTGGTCGACCGCTTCTTGTCCATCGTGTCTCGGGTTCCAACAAGCCGCCTCGTGTGTCGAGCGCGGCAGAACACCCCGATTGCCCGATATTTGACCAGGGAAGTCAACTGAACAATGCCGCCCCTGATCCTCGCCTAATTTTCTGAAAGTGTGAAAAAAGTGTGTGTACATGCAGGTTTTTTGTTGACAATGAGCTATAGATATTCTATAGATCATCCCGCATGGCCGCACGCTTGCCCCTCCAAG
>Ga0255346_1004537_pt1 | contig 15081 bp, 12 predicted proteins | sample wastewater_treat_FD_194410 | JGI IMG/M metagenome (GOLD analysis project Ga0255346, IMG submission 194410) | Wastewater microbial communities from Lulu Island WWTP, Vancouver, Canada - plant22 | ecosystem: Engineered > WWTP > Wastewater > Unclassified | place: Canada: Vancouver, British Columbia... | reverse complement strand
GCACACAAGCGAGTTCTGGAAAAGACAGCCACTCGAATCTGTATCGCTAATACGTCCTGCGACATCAGTCCTACACACGACACTGTTATGTCTCCCTTCCGCCGTTACGTCCATCCCCCCGGCGTCACTCCTGCGCAGGCAGGAATCTTAACGCGAGATGCTATTTATAAGGGTCATGCTGTTGCCGTCAACTATGCGGGAAAGTCTTTTATAGTAAGGATTATTTTGTGTTTGTACGTCCTGAAGCCTTTGGTGTGGATCAGGGCGGTGTGTAAGTCAAGACGTCCATATCCGGATTAAGATTCCTGCCTTCGCAGGAATGACGGGGAAGGGAACAGGAATGACGGGAAAAGGCAATTCTCCCCCTGGGAACGCCAATCTCCGCATTGGCACACAAGCGAGTTCAGGAAAAGACAGCCACTCGAATCTGTATCGGTAATACGTCCTGCGACATATCTCCGCCATCAGTCTGACACACGGCGCTGTCATTTCTCCCTTCCGCCGTCACGTCCATCCCCCCGGCGTCATTCCTGCGCAGGCAGGAATCTTAACGCGAGGTGCTATTTATAAGGGTCATGCTGTTGCCGTCAACTACGCAGGAAAGTCTTTTATAGTAAGGATTATTTTGTGTTTGTACGTCCTGAAGCCTTTGGTGTGGATCAGGGCGGTGTGTAAGTCAAGACGTCCATATCCGGATTAAGATTCCTGCCTTCGCAGGAATGACGGGAAAAGGCAATTCTCCCCCTGGGAACGCCAATCTCCGCATTGGCACACAAGCGAGTTCAGGAAAAGACAGCCACTCGAATCTGTATCGGTAATACGTCCTGCGACATCAGTCCTACACACGACACTGTTATGTCTCCCTTCCGCCGTTATGTCCACCCCCGGCGTCATTGCTGCTTTCTCCCGTCATACCTGCCTCCCCCCGGCGTCATTCCTGCTTTTTCCCGTCATACCTGCCTCCCCCCAGCGTCATTCCTGCGCAGGCAGGAATCTTAACGCGAGATGCTATTTATAAGGGTCATGCTGTTGCCGTCAACTACGCGGGAAAGTCTTTTATAGTAAGGATAATTTTGTGTTTGTACGTCCTGAAGCCTTTGGTGTGGATCAGGGCGGTGTGTAAGTCAAGACGTCCATATCCTTATTAAGATTCCTGCCTTCGCAGGAATGGCGGGAAAAGGAGCAGGAACGACGGGGAGAGGCAGGGATGACAGGGCGTCAAGAGGGCTCTGGGAGGAATGAACGATGTTGAGGGACACGGGGAGGAACGGCGGGAAAAGAAAAATAATTTGGCTGCGGCCGTGGTGTGGTGTGTAAAATACCCGAAAGAGGAGCTTCTTATGTCTTTACTGATTTCTGAAATTTTTGCGAGCATTCAGGGTGAGTCTTCCCGGGCGGGCCTTCCCTGTATTTTTATCCGTCTGGCAGGATGCAATCTGAAGTGCAGGTGGTGCGATACAACCTATGCGAAAGAAGGCGGTTCGGAAAAAAGCATCAACACCATTTTGGAGGCTGTCGGTTCCTGGAAAATCAGGCTGGTGGAAATAACAGGCGGAGAACCTTTATACCAGCCTGAATGCAGCACACTGGCACAGCAGCTGCTTCAGGCGGGATATACGGTGCTCGTTGAAACAAACGGTTCGCAGCCAATAGCACAGCTTCCGGACGGTGTTATACGCATTATGGACATCAAGTGTCCGGACAGCGGTATGGCAGACCACTTTTACTCAGCAAACGTGGAAGCTTTGACCGAAGAAGACGAAATAAAATTTGTCCTGGCAAGCCGCCGTGATTATGAATACGGCGTGGCAATGATTCGACAGTACCGGCTGGATCAGCGCTGCCGTCACCTCTTTTTTTCGCCTGTTCTACGCGATCTTCCTGCCGCTCAGCTGGCAGAATGGATGCTTGCGGATCTACCGCCCGCCCGCCTGCATCTGCAGCTGCATACAGTAATCTGGCCGGGTGTTGAACGGGGCGTCTGAAAGCCGTTTTTATTCCGGCAGCTGTGCGGTGAGTTCCTGGATCTGCGCTGCAGGAACAATAATCACCATCATGTCGTCGGGTGAACGGTCTCCATCACCCCGCAGAAGACGCATGACACCCACACCTACAATCTTATTCTCCAACGTAAAAACAGGAGAACAGACGACCTGTCTTGACCGATGGTCACCGAGCGCATAAAATAGGCGGGGCTTGGTTACGATCAGTTCCACCCGGTCGAGAAAGGCGGCATGCGAGCGCCTTGCTACCCTGCCGTACTGCATCAGACAGACGACATTATCGAGCAAGGCAGGTTCTCCGGCATCGTGCAGGTCAACGAAGGGGAGCGGGCTTTCCGGCTTTTCCGTCAGGCGGACAAAAGCGAGATCAAGATCCTTGTCGCGAAGCACGACCTCCGCCGGTTTTTCAGATCCGTCCGTCAAAATCATGCGCATGGATATGATTCGGGAAGTCATTTCATCGCCGCCTAAATTCATTCCTGAAATCATCTGTGCCGGATCAACGGCGGACAGAGCAAGCACAGCAAGCCCATCCGGGGCAATCATGGTGGCATTCGCTTCCTGCTCATTTTCCATTTCGCCCGTGCCGAAATTAATACCGACCACAGTATGCAGGGTAACAACACTGGTTTGGCGGGCTTCGAACACCTGACGACCCAGTGCGCCGTCCTCATCCGCATAAAGGAGCGAGGCAATCCCTGAGATCAGAACAAACAGAACAACAAAACCGCTGCATTTAAAACACTTCATCGCGGAAACTCCTTGCCGGGGGCGATTATCTGGGCTGAGAGCACGGGTGGGGCGAACAGGATGCCGTCTGACAGTTGAAACAAATTTATGATACAGAAAAGTCCGCTTGTGATTCCATTCATGCAAATGATGAAGTACCTCATGTCTTTATTCCCTTTCGGTACTGCCCTATGACGTTGAATTCACAGGGGACACCGGGCAGAAAGGATACGGTCAAAACCGGCCAGATCGGAAAAACTTCTGATTTCGACAAAGCCCGATTTCGACAGCAGAGCTTTAAGCGGCGGATGCTGATCTTCGCCCGTCTCCAGAACCAATGCGCCGCCGGGGAGAAGCAGCGTTTTCGCCTGTGGAATAAGACGACGGTAAATGTCGAGACCGTCCCGACCTGCAAGAAGCGCGCCGGGATCTTCATGCCGGGTAATCACAGGCGACAGACGACTCCATTCGTCCTCGGGCACATAGGGCGGATTGGACACGATAAGATCAAACAAAGGTGTATTACCGGGAAAAGCGGCAAGAAGATCGCTCCGCAGTACGGAGATTTCGGCACGATGCTGCCGGGCATTCATTTTAGTCAGCGCTGCGGCATCGGGGCGAATATCTAGAGCAAAGACCTCATGGCGGGGTGCCTCACATGCCAGCGTCACAGCGATGCAGCCGGTACCGCATCCTACATCAATTATGCGGCAAGGCATTTCTTTCTCCGACAGAAAAGCCAGTCCCACCTCAATCAGATGTTCTGTTTCGGGACGGGGCGTAAGCAGCGGAGGCCGCACAAGAAAGGAGCGTCCGTAAAACTCCCATTCCCCGAAAATATACGCCAGAGGCTCAAAAGCAAGGCGACGTGCCAGAAGCGTATCAAAAAAAGCCGTGTCCTCCACGACTTCCTGCATTCTTGAAAGCAGCGAGGCACGGGAGATCCGCAATGCCCGGGAAAGGAGCAATTCGGCATCGAGCCGGGGTGTCTCGGAAAAAACAGACAGCCGTTCAGCACTTTGCTGAAGAATTTGTGCTACCGTGAGAGGCATCTCAATCCTGAGCGGCCAGGCGCTCCGCCCTGTCGGCTATCGCCAGCGCCTCGAAAAATTCATCCAGATCGCCCTCCAGCACTTCCCGAAGTCTGTACAGGGAAAGGTGAACACGATGATCGGTAACACGGTTCTCCGGAAAATTATAGGTACGGATCTTTTCGCTCCGATCGCCTGAGCGAACCTGGCTGCGGCGGCTTTCCGACCGGGCGGCGGCTTCCTCCTGCATACGGGCGTCCAGCAGTCGGGCACGCAGCACACGCAATGCCTGCGCTTTGTTTTTATGCTGGGATTTTTCGTCCTGGCAGGTGACAACCATACCCGTGGGCTTGTAGGTGATCCGGACAGCGGAATCGGTTGTATTGACGCTCTGCCCGCCGGGTCCGCTGGATCGGTAGACATCAATGATCAGGTCGTTGGGATCGATGCGTATGTCCACCTCTTCCGCTTCAGGAAGAACAGCGACCGTGACGGCTGAGGTATGAATGCGTCCCTGTGTTTCCGTATCCGGAACACGCTGAACGCGATGCACCCCACCTTCCCATTTCATGCAGCTGTAGACATTGTCGCCGGACAATTGAAAGCTGACCTCTTTGAAACCGCCCAGTGCGGTGGGATTGGAGTTCATCACTTCGACTTTCCAGCGCTTTGTCTCCGCAAGCCTCGTATACATGCGAAAAAGATCCGCGGCAAACAATGCGGCTTCCTCGCCCCCGGTTCCCGCGCGAATCTCCACGATGGTATTTTTCTCATCCAGCGGATCCTTGGGAACCAAGAGAAGACGCAACTGCTCTTCAAGCGCTGTCAGGGACGCCTGGAGCTGCGCTGCCTCCTCTTCGGCCATGGCGAGCATCTCTGCATCTGCCTCCGCTGCCAACAGCTGCTGTGCACCGTACAGACCTTTTTCATCCTCTTTATAGCGGGTAAAGACCTGCACCAGATCAGACAATTCGGCATATTTTCGGGCATGCTGCTGGTAGCGCTGAGGATCCGTAGCTACTTCAGGCTTTGCCATCGCTTCTGCCAGCTGACCATGTTCCTGAACGAGGATCTCAAGCTTTTCCCGGAGCTGCCCGTCCATAGGCACTTATTGACCGCTTTTTGCTGCGCCGAATTTTTTCTGGAAACGTTCCACCCTGCCTTCACTGTCAACAAACTTCTGCTTGCCGGTGAAGAAAGGATGGGAATGGCTGGAAAGATCCAGTGTAAAGAGAGGATATTCTTTGCCGTCCATCTCAATCGTACGGTTGGTGTGCACGGTGGAACGGGTAATCCATTTAATATCAGCACCTACGTCCATGAAGACGACTTCACGATAATTTTCGGGATGAATGCCCTTTTTCAACGTACTATTCTCCTGATCATCGGGTTAATTTTAAAAAAGCACACTTCTATCCGTGAATGATCATAGATAAATTAAGTGTGCTCTCTCAAAGGGTAGGATTGAAGTATAGCAAAAAGAGACGGAATAGAGCAAATTATTACACAGCCCTGTGCGCCCTGATTCCAAACTCTTCTGCCGGACTGTGAAGCCGCGCGCGAAGCAGATCACTTCACGCGCGGCAAAACACAACCACAAAATACAAACGTTTCAGACAAAAGATGAACGTTTATTTACGACGGAAACGACGGGCGGCAACCAGAGTCAGTGCACCGGCAAGAGCACCGATTCCGGCAATTCCGGCTACAGGAAGAGGACTGTCGCTCACATTGATAACAGTAGTGGCAGAAATTTCTGTATCGGCTTTTCCGCCGTCTTCAACTGTTATGCCGACAGCAACCTGATAGTTACCGCTGTCGCTAATCTGAGCATTGAGCAGCTCAAAATCGAGACCTGTTGCACCGTCAATCAGCACACCGTCTTTGTACCACCGCACATAATTGGGCAGATCATAATAAAATTTCAGTTTGGCTTCCAGCGTGACATTATCTCCGACTTTAACAAATCCCGTCTTGCGCGAGAGAGTCACTACAGGGTCATAGCTGGGCGGCGTCTGATTAGGATCAAAGACAGCAGCCAGGTAGCTGTCGAGGCTCACGCCTTCCTGATCGACAAAATAGAGGTACTCTTCCATGTTGGTATAGCCGTCGCCATCTACATCGCCATGAGGACCGAGCGCAGGAATTCCTGTCGTAATGGCAGCAATACCGCCTTCAGGAGGCTCAAGACCGATGTCTTCAAGCAGTCCGAGCAGCTCACCGAGAGCAATGTTGGTCATTTCGTCACCCAGCGTTGCAAAACCCGCAATCACACCCGTCAGACTAGGAGTCAATGCAGGAGCAAGCATTTGGACGATTGCAGTAATGTCCTTATCCTGCACGCCATCCGATTTCAGTTTGGCAGCTTTCAGTGCCGCAACAATCAGTTCTTTCAGTTCCCAGAAGTTTTCTTCCCATGCTGTTTTGACTTCTTCATAGTAAGGGAGGGAAGGTGTATTGAGAACATAAGCAAGCACAGCGAGCTCATAACGATCCAGAACACCGTTGGGCTGAACAGGAATTTTAAGATCCAGGTTCAGCGGGCCGTTGATGTCCATCGATATGCACTGCACCAGATTGGCAAAGTTCGCAATGTCGGCACTGAGGCTGACTACAAGAGCAAGAGAGCAATAGATGTTGTCCATCATTTTACAGAAGTCATACTGACCGGGATCAAGAAATTTAACAGGGTCCTGATCTTTCGTAATATCGAATCGGGGAAAACCCTTAAATTTCTGCGCATCTTCCGGGCACCCGGCAAAGTCGGGCCCGGGCACAGGCGGGTGCTGCTCTGCCAATGCAGGCAGTGCGGCAAAACAGAGCGCTGCTACAAGCAGCACTGTCAAAGCACTTGTCTTTCTCATAGTTTCTTTCACTCCTTGTTTGGTTATTTAGTAAGACATAATAAAGCAACAACGCATACCACAGGTGCTTAACATACAATTGCATCAAGTGATACAACCACATGTTATATAAAGTATACCTCAGCTGATTTGAAAAAGCAAGAAGAATAGACCGTGATAAAAAAAGGCACAGCACTACTGAAAGAAATTGAGAGAAAAAAGGTGAGGGGTGGGAGAAAAAAATGGCGTCCCCAAGGGGATTTGAACCCCTGTCGCCGCCGTGAAAGGGCGGTGTCCTAGACCAGACTAGACGATGGGGACGCACGAAATGACACAGGAACCGTGTCATGATGGAGCGTAGTGTAGCAGAAGCGAAAAGAGGAAATCAAATTTTTACCTCAGCGGGCAGAAAAGAAGCGCTATATACCGGTACAAAGGCTGCACGGAGGTACTTTTGTTTACCTGTGCGAATTCAAAATGCTGTCTACGAGGTTTTTCAACGCCTCCGTTGCCACGTCCAGGTCATCATTCACCAGCACATAATCAAACTCCTGCTGTCGCTCCATTTCCCGGGCAGCCGTCTGAAGGCGCACGGCAACAACAGCAGCGTCATCTGTTCCCCGCCGGGTCAGGCGCTCCTTGAGCACTTCCATGTCGGGCGGAACAATAAAAATACTGGTCAGTGCCGGATATTGCGCTTTCATGCTGAGCATGCCCTGCACATCCAGTTCCAGCAGCACATGTCTGCCTTTCAGAAGAAGCCGGTCAATTTCTGTCTTAAAAGTTCCGTATAAATTACCGTGCACCTCCGCCCACTCGGCAAAGGCGCCCTTTTCGATGCCCGCCTCGAAATCCTGTCGTGATAGAAAATAGTATTCTCTGCCGTTCTCTTCGCCCGTCCGGGAGGGTCTAGTGGTGGCGGAGACCGTCAGAGCCAGCTCCGGGTAAAAGGGCAGTATCCGGGCTACCAACGTGCCCTTGCCAGCCCCGGACGGTGCAGAAATGACAATAATTCCGGACTCAGACATGAAACTACTCCAGATTCTGCAACTGCTCACGCAGTTTTTCTATCTCTGTTTTGATTTCTATAACATCGCGGCTGACTTCCACGTCACGCAATTTGCTGCCAAGCGTGTTCGCCTCCCGCAGCAGTTCCTGCACCAGAAAATTCAGATCCCTTCCGACTGAACCCTCAGCATCGAGCAGCTCACGGCAATGCAGCACATGGGCCCGGAACCGTACCAGCTCTTCGGTTACATCCATGCGATCGGCCATAAGTGCCACTTCCATGGCAAGCCGTTCCTCTTTTACGCCTACTTCCAAGTTAATCTCGGCAATACGCTGGCGGAGTTTTTCCTCATAGGCAAGAACCAGACGGGGCGCACGCTCTTCGATGCGGGCGAGGTTTTTCTCAAGATCATTCAAGTGACCGTGCAACGCCTCCACGAGAAGAGCCCCTTCCCTGCTGCGCATGGCGCTCAACTGATTCAATGCCTCCTCAAGCCCAACAGAAAGCTGTTCCAGCACCGTCTCCAGATCCGAACTTTCTTCATCGGAGACTACCACTCCATCCAATGTAACCAACTTATCCAGCGTAAGGGAATCGGTGGAAGACATAAGATGCATCAGTGTACGGGAGGCGTCTATGTACTGCCGGGCGCGGTCCGTATCAACATAGATCGGTGCAGAGGAGGAAAGTGTTTTTCCTAAACGAATGGAGACGTTGATTTTACCCCGGACAATACGACCTCGCATCAGCTCCCGCAATGAAGACTCTAAAGCTGACCATTGCCCGGGCAGGCGAATAGAGATTTCAAGAAAACGATGATTGACACTGCTTATTTCAATGGTGGTCTGTCCGCCATTGACCATTACTTCGGTGCGGGCAAAGCCCGTCATGCTGCATGGCATCGGTCTGCTCCTATAAAATATAAAAAGTTCAAAACTCAAGTATACCATCCTGAAAGCGAAAAATTGCACATGGAAAACACTTCATCTTCTTCTGAGCCGGTGAAATGGTAATCTTCCGGATTAATGCGGTATGCTATATTTCAGGCGTTTTTTCGAGATCCCATATGCACTGCAGCGGGAAAGCCGGCGACATTGAAGGAATTCCATGGCAAAAGAACTGAAGCAAAGCGACGGGTACAGGTACTTCCCCTTTGGTATGCTGCTGCGTGATCAGGCGTGGCAGGATTACAAAACGGAACAGATCCTGGAAAAGACCGGCGTAGACTGGCCCGACGACCCCTTCCTTTTTGCGCAAATGCTTGCAGCGCGTGTCAATGTGCGGCGCAGCGCTCCGCCCTGGGTCCGTGCCGGCGAACTTCACGCCATGATTCTGCTCCATGAAATCTTTAGAACGCTCATGGATCTTTATGCACGGGACGTAAAGCCTCAGGTCTTTACTGACGGATTGAAGCATGTCCGCCAGGAACAGGATGCGGGCATTGCAGAAAGCACTTTTCCCGCTTTCATCTCCTATTTTCCGCCGCTCCAGCTGAAGCAGTCACCGGATATACCGCCTGTCCTTTTTCTTCAAGGGAGCAGTCGCGGCAAAGCCCATACTGTACTGACACTGCAGGAAATGATACTGGTACAGCTCGCGCACGAAAATAATGCACTGCAACCCTGCAAATCGCTTTTCGACTACAGTGATCTGTGCCGCCGGGTGCCGCTGCTTAAAGTCATTCAAGCGCTGGATGTCTGGTTTTCCGGGCAGCCCGCTCTGCCAGGTACCGGTAAGAGTCTGCTGGAGCTGCTGCGTGAACCCCTTCGCGCCAGCCCTGATTCGCTGGAAGGACAGCTGGATTTTATTCTGCAGCACTGGCGTGTTTTCCTGCCGGAACAGCTGATTCAGCGTCTGCTGCTTGTGCAGGGCATCCTGAGAGAGGAAACGATGTTCCGGGGGCATGGTCCCGGTGACCCGGCCCCGCTCCGTTTTTCAGCCGGCGCCTATGATGAGCCAGAAGCCTTCACCGCCGATGTGGAATGGATGCCCCGGGTCGTACTTCTTGCCAAGCTTGCCTTTGTCTGGCTGCACCAGCTCTCACTGCAGTACAACCGCCCTATCACCCGGCTGAGCGATATCCCCGACGAAGAACTTGATCGCATCGCAGGCTGGGGCTTCAATGCCTTATGGCTCATCGGTGTATGGGAGCGGGCATCGGCATCCCGGGTTATCAAGCAGCGCATGGGCAACCCCGAAGCGGCGGCATCGGCATACAGCCTTCATGACTATGTAATTGCAGGAGATTTGGGTGGCGAAGAGGCGTATCAGGATCTTGCGCACCGGGCAGGGCAGCGCGGTATCCGCCTGGCGGGCGATATGGTGCCCAATCACATGGGGCTGAATTCCAAATGGGTAACAGATCATCCGGACCGCTTTCTTTCCCTTCCCGAGCCACCCTACCCGGGATACCGTTTTGACGGTCCCGATCTTTCCGAAGACAGACGTGTCGGTCTTTACATAGAAAACGGCTACTGGAATCACAGCGACGCCGCCGTAGTTTTCAAACGGGTGGACAGACATTCCGGTGAGGTGCGCTACATCTATCACGGCAACGACGGCACCAGCATGCCCTGGAACGATACGGCACAACTGAATTTTCTTAACGCGGAAACGAGGGAGGCTGTTATTCAGACCATTCTCGAAGTTGCACGTCGCTTCCCTATTATCCGCTTCGATGCCGCCATGACCCTTGCCAAACGGCACTACCAGCGTCTGTGGTTTCCGCTGCCCGGTGACGGCGGCGCCATTCCTTCCCGGGCTGCCCACGGTCTGGACAAGTCCGCCTTCGATGCAGCCTTTCCCGTGGAATTCTGGCGGGAAGTGGTGGACAGGGTTATGGCAGAAGTGCCGGACACGCTGCTTCTGGCGGAAGCCTTCTGGCTCATGGAGGGCTATTTTGTCCGGACGCTGGGGATGCACCGGGTGTATAACAGTGCATTCATGAACATGCTCAAGATGGAAGACAACGCCAAGTACCGGGAAACGATCAAAAACATTCTGGAGTTCAGCCCGGAGATTCTGCAGCGTTTCGTCAATTTCATGAACAACCCCGATGAAGATACGGCAGAAGCACAGTTCGGCAAAGGCGACAAATATTTTGGTGTTGCCACACTGCTCGTCACCATGCCGGGGCTGCCCATGTTCGGTCACGGGCAGATCGAAGGTTTTACGGAAAAATACGGCATGGAATACCGGCGTGCCTATCGGGATGAAATACCGGAAGGCTGGCTGATCGAACGGCATGAACGGGAAATCTTTCCGCTCATGCGCCTGCGTCATCTCTTCAGCGGTGCCGCCTGTTTCGCACTTTTTGATCTCACAACGCCCGACGGATGGGTGGACGAAAATGTGTTTGCCTATACGAATCGCCTCGATCAGGAGCGGGCGCTGGTTGTGTATAACAACAGAGGCACCGATACAAAAGGCGTGCTGCACACCTCCACCGCCATAAATACAGCCCGCGGCGATGACGTGAATCTGGTGCGTCTTTCCATCGTGGAAGCGCTGGCACTGGATACGGACTCCCGGTTATATACGATCTGGCGGGATATACGCAGCGGTGTGGATTCACTGCAGCACAATGCATCGCTGGCGCAGAAAGGACTTCACCTGTCCCTGCACGGTTACGAGCACCGCGTCTTCCTTTTCGTGAGGCAGATCTGTGATCTGGACGGCTCCTGGGGCAGACTTCACGCACAGTTGGACGGGCGGTGCGTGCCGAATATGGACGAGGCCTATAGAGAGTTGCAGCTCGCCCCTGTATTGACACCTTTCAGGCAGTTTTTCACCGCTGATCTGCTCCGGCACATTCTCCATGAAAAGGACAGTACGCCCCTGCCGTTATCAAGCCGGGAAGCCCTGCATGCATTTCTGGAGGCGGCGTGCAGCCTGACAGGCGCTGCCGTATCGTCTGATGAACCATTCGACCAGATCAACGAAATGCTGGAAACGCTGCGAGATTTTATGAGCGAGCCGCCGCTGAAGCTGCTGCCTTCAGCGATACAGAAATTCTGCATGAACCTGCTGGACAAAGAGGGCGAAAAGGAGCACATCCCCGCCCGCTTCTCCCCCATTGCCGCCGCCTGGGCATTGCTCCGGGCACTCGGCCGTTCGATTACACCGGTGGAAGACAGCACTGCCCTTCAGAATGAGGTGCAGCAGGGTGAGCATACTGCCGCTGCCTGGATGCATGACTGGCTGCTGATCAAAGTTGCTGCACAGGTTTTTGCTGAAATGGGCGGTAACCGCTGGCAGGCCTGGCAGGATGCGCACACCCTCGCTCTCTGTCTGAGGAACCGTAAAACAGTGGAAGAACTTGAGCACGAGGTATGGGCACCTGTGCTGCACCGCCTTTTCGACAATGAGGATATGCACGGCGCTCTGGCACTGCACTGGCACAACATGCGCCAGTGGATTAATCGGGAGCAGCTGGAATTTGTAATGGAAAGTCTTTTCCTGATCAATCTGCTGGATCAGGATTTGAAAGAAAAAGAAGTGGTCCGGACGCTGGTCGGCTGCTATGAAAACATGCAGGAAATCCTGCATGCCGCCGCCGACACCGGGTACGACTATCGCTGGATGCTGGAAACACTGAAATAAAAAACTGAAGACTCACGGAGCAGTATTCATGATTACCATTTGTATGGCAGGGGCCTGCGGAAGAATGGGCAGGCGGATTCTGGAACTGACATCGGGCATTGAAAACATGGCGGCAGGGAGTGCGCTCGACCTTCCCGCGCTGGCAGGTACGGAAATTGCCGTGACGCTAAGCAACGGAAAAGAAGAGCGCCTTGTCGTCGGTGCAGACAGCAGGGCGGAAATCGGCAAAGCACAGGTGCTTATCGATTTTACAGCACCTGCCGCCTGTCTGGAACACGTGGCGGTGGCGGAAGCAATGAAGAAACCGGCTGTCGTGGGAACGACAGGTCTGTCTGCGGAACAGGTGGAAGCATTGAAGCGTTTTGCGCAGAACATCCCGGTGGTCTATGCACCCAACATGAGTGTCGGTGTGAATCTTCTCTTTAAACTTACGGAAGAAGTGGCGCGCAGACTGGGACTTGCCTACAATGTGGAAATCGTGGAAGCCCATCACAATCTGAAAAAAGACAGTCCGAGCGGCACAGCGGTACGGCTTGCGGAACAGGCGGCGCGCGGCCTCGGGTTGTCCTACCCTGAAGAGGCTGTCTTCGGGCGTGAAGGCATCATCGGGGCACGGCCGGAACGTCAGATCGGCGTGCATGCCATCCGCGGCGGTGATATCGTCGGTGAGCACACCGTGTCTTTCATCGGCTGTGGCGAAAGGATCGAACTGACCCATAAGGCGCATAACCGGGACAACTTCGCTCGGGGCGCATTAATTGCGGCAAAGTTTGTCGCAACGGCGGCACCGGGGCTTTACGACATGCAGGCTGTGCTGGGACTGGACTGAGCGCCCGCCCGCAATACCCTTATTTTCCGCAGATCGAGCGCAGCGTTCCCGGCATTTCTGTCCATAGCCGCCAGAGGTGCTCCAGGGTTGGGGTCAGCCGGTCGAAGGTTCTAAGCTGTGCCGGAGCCAACCGGCTCGCCCATTCTTTCTGCTGTGCACCGCTGTCGCATCCGGCGAGATAGACAAAGCGCAGCTGTTCACCTGCGGGGCGGATTCGCGCATTGGGAGGATAAAGCCCATCCTGCAGCAACAGCCCTTCAGCGACACCATGGGTGCCTGCGAAAACAAAAAGCCCCTGATCCAGCGCAAGATCCATATTTTCCCTGTCTGCTGGCAGAAGGCACAATTTTTCCCCCTTCAGGCACTGGCTTGCCGTCAGGCTGAGCCGCCAGACGGCAAGTGAAAAAATCCAGCGGGGAAAACGACCCTGATCATCATACAGGACAAAAACCCCACCTTCCCGGGGCTCTTCAGAAATATGTGCCCCGGCAGAAAAAATGGCGCCCGGCAGGAAAAGCAGCATGCAGAAAAAAAGAAAAACTGAAAAGCCTCCCGTATAATGGAAAAACCTTTGTCTGGAAAGTCGTCCGAGAAGAGGAACTGGATTGGCACACCCGCGCAGGCAGCGCCAGACAGCGTAGAGCCAGAAAACAAGCCAGACAAGAAGACATTTCCGGAAAAAGCTGAACAGCCAGTGCTCGACCGGATGGCTGCTGAACCAGTCGCGGTTCTCAACCATCAAAAAAGAGGCAATAGCGGCAAGCGCAAGAAAGAGGAGAAAAAAGAGACCCAACCAGGCCCACAGGAGCAATGCCTGATTGCGGTGTGCCTTCCAGTATGCGCTTACTGTGCCACTGTGGCGCGACAAAAATAAAGGAGCACACCCCAGATAAAGCGCCAGTACTCCCATCCGCTTCCCGATAGAGGGCACAGGCTTCGGGGCGGAATTCTCAACATCTCCCTCTTTTTCTGCAGAAATTTGTGACACGTTAAAACCACTTCATTGCTGTGTCTGTAATCAGTCGGACCTGTTCCGCCGATAGATCATAATTTGTCACTCAGGGCGGAATAAGACGCCATCCGCTTCAGCATATCATAATCAGTCATGTCCCGTCTGAGCGGCGTCACACTGATTCTGCCTGCTTCCAGCGCTTCAAAGTCCGTGCCTGTTTCTATCTTCTGCTCCGGTATTTCACCGCCTATCCAGTAATAGGTGCCGCCTCTCGGGTCACGTCGCATGTCCATGCGGTCATTATAGTTTCTGCGACCCATGGCAGTCACGGAAATTCCGGAAATCTGATCGGCGGGCAGATCCGGCACATTAATATTCAGCATTACGTCTTCCGGCAGTCCCTCGGCAAGCAGTTTCTCCGCTGTAAGCCGTGCCATGCGCTGCGCCCCTGCGAAATGCGTGACGAAGTGACTGGTCACGCTGATGGCAAAGGAAGGTATTTTCTGCAACATGCCTTCGAACGCACCGGCAACGGTACCGGAATACGTGACATCATCCCCGAGGTTCGCCCCCGAGTTAATGCCGGAAACAATAAGTGCCGGCAAGGTTTCGAGCACGCCGCGTACCGCCAGAATAATGCAGTCGGTCGGCGTTCCGTCCACCATATGCCAGCCCGGCCGGATTTCGGTTCTGCGCAAAGGATGATTGAGGCTGACGCCATGCCCCACAGCACTTCGCTGCCTGTCCGGAGCAAAAACAAGCACTTCTCCCAGATCGGCAAGCGCTTCATGGAGCGCAGCCAGACCGGGAGCGTGAATTCCGTCATCATTGGTCAGGAGGATCAGGGGCGTAGTCATGAATATCCTTTTATCTTGGGTGGCTTACGGCGGGTCGGGCGGGAAAAGCCCCGCTGCTTCAGTGTATATAAAGGCAGGGAAAGGAATCAAAAAGGAAAGAAGCCTGTCAAGCCATTTGCTAATCTTACCGTAGCGGCTTTCGTCACGCCATTTGCTTTCTTACTTTGATGAGTCTTTTTCTGTGTCATAATTGCCCTTTCTTTTACTGCCTTTGGAGTCCATGAAT
>Ga0255346_1004534_pt1 | contig 15086 bp, 13 predicted proteins | sample wastewater_treat_FD_194410 | JGI IMG/M metagenome (GOLD analysis project Ga0255346, IMG submission 194410) | Wastewater microbial communities from Lulu Island WWTP, Vancouver, Canada - plant22 | ecosystem: Engineered > WWTP > Wastewater > Unclassified | place: Canada: Vancouver, British Columbia... | reverse complement strand
CCTGTAACCGGCACCCCCATCATCTTTTCCTGACAAATAAATAGTATGAATGATGAAACTATCCCCTTTGCAGTGCAGTCAGAACTGGTTGATAAGATACTCGAAGACTGTGACGAGGATGTTGTCTGCACCCGGATGCGCCTTTTAAATCTTGAACCGGCTGTGAGAGATGCAATCATCATATCTGATCTCCTGAACGCCTGGCAGGTGTTTTATTACTACTTTACCGAACAGCCCTTTGTTGATGCATACGAGATACTTGCATTCACCCCTGCCTCTGTCCTTCCATATGGCATTGCAATTGGTGAATACAGGGCCTGCACTCTTACTTTCATGGTAAAAAACGGCCGCCCGTTCATCATCGTCTCTGATGACCTGCAGGAGATAAACCGGTTTTCAGGACCGCGTGCTTTCAGGGAAGCGATCCTGTTTATCGAAACCGGATAGTTCAGAAAGAAAATGCACTGATGATATTGTCCGGGCTTCCAAGGACCATCACCAGGTCACCGCTTATTAGTTGCTCTTCGCCTCCAGGGCTTATTATCATCTGCTGATCTCTCCTGATGGCAACTATGGAGACCTGGTATCCTGACCTTATCATGGTATCTTTCAGCAATTTTCCTGCATATGGTGAGTCGTCGTTTATCCTTATCGTCCTTATCTCCACGTCAGGAACCAGGACCCGCAGGTTGTCAAAAGAGTAGGACGGTGTGTTAACGCTTCTCAGCATCTGGTATCCTCCGGCCCGGATCTCGCTTACAAGGTGATCAATCTCACTGGTCGGAATAAGATAGGTGTATAGAATCCTGGTAAAGATCTCAACAGCTGTCTCAAACTCCTCAGGGATGACTTCGTCGGCTCCAAGTTCCATCAGTGTTGAGACTTCGCCCATATACCGTGTCCTCACAATGATGTGAATTGCAGGATTCAGCATCCTTGCCGTCTGAACGATCTGCTGTGTCCCGAAAGGATCATTGACGACTATAACAAGGACACGTGCCTTTGCGATCCCGGCTTTTTTAAGTACTTCACCCTGCGCAGCGTCACCAAACATAATAGGTTTTCCTTTTGCCTTCTCGTCCCTTACAGTGTCAGGGTTCATCTCAATAATCCTGTACGGAACTCCGGCAATGTCTGCGGATCTTGCAACATTTCTCCCGTTAAGTCCGTAACCCACTATGATGATATGATCTTCAGGCCCTGGTTCTATAGTCTCCTGCACCAGGTTCCGGTCAGGGACAATCCGGTGGAGCGGCGTTGAGAGAGGGACCGCAATCTTTCCTGAAAGGCCCATGAGAAGCGGGGCAATTCCCATTGTAACTATTGAGACATCAAGGAAGAGCTGAAATGAGTCCTGGGCAAGAAATCCAAGAGATGCCCCTGTTGTAGCAAGGACAAAAGAGAACTCTCCGACCTGGGCAAGGGAGATGCCGGTCATAACGCAGGCCCGCGGAGGAAGACCTGCAAGAAGGGAGGCCAGGGTCCCTGTAGCATACTTTACTCCTACAACAAGCAGCACAAGCTCTCCTATCACGAGCGGGTTTTGCATGAAGAACTGGAAGTTAAAGATCATCCCGATGGAGATGAAGAAGAAACTGGTGAAGAGATCCCTGAACGGGAGGATGCTGGACATGGCATGGGTGCTGTATTCCGACTCAGAGATGATGATGCCTGCCAGGAATGCACCAAGAGCCATGGACAGCCCGAACTCGCTTGTAATATATGCAACAATCAGGCAGGTTCCGATGACAATGAAGAGGAACATTTCGCGGTTTTTGAGCCTGGCAGCATGAAGGAGCAGGGCTGGGACAACATATTTTGATGCAATATACACAACCGCTATGATGACAAAGCTCCCGATGAGAAGCTTTGCCAGGGAAATATCGGTATCAGTTGTTCCGGCAAGCACAGGAGTTATCATGACCATGGGGATGACAATCAGGTCCTGGAAGATAAGGATTCCAAGTGTTGCCCGCCCATGTGGACTGTCGACTTCCATCCGGTCTGCAAGCACCTTCATCACGATGGCAGTTGATGACAGGGATATGAGCATTCCCCAGAAAAAAGCATGAAGAAAGTCCATACCCGTGATATGCATCAGGGCAGTCCAGACGATGATGGTAGATACTACCTGCACCAGCCCTCCAACAAGGACATAACGCCTGCTTTTTATTATTCGTGAGACCGAAAACTCAAGACCTATTGTGAAAAGCAGAAAGATGACACCCAGTTCTGCAAAAAAACTGATCGACTCTTCATTAGTGATAAGACCAAGGCCTGAAGGCCCTGCAAGAAATCCGGCGATTAAAAAGGCAACAACCGAAGGGATCCTTACTCTGTACAGAATTATCAGGAGGAGGACCGCGATGAGAAAGACCACCACGACCCCGGTAAATAAAGTTGCTAACTGTCCTTCCATGACCTGAGCTATAATGCCACCTGAAACCACTACTTTCTTTTCATCAAAAGGCAGACGATCAGAGTAATATGCAGTCTGGGGAAGGGAAGATCGCAGGTGCTGCCGATGTCGGAGGAACAAATACCCGTGTAGGCCTGGTTCGGGAAGATGGCAAAATCATAAGGATAGAAAAGTTTCCAACGCCGGTGCAGGGAAAACCGGGGGACATCCCCCTGGCCATCGCCAGTACTCTCCTTGAGATTGCAGATGGTATCCCCCTTGCAGGGCTTGGTGTTGCAGCAGCAGGACCGATCAATGCCAGGGAAGGATATCTTGACCACCCGCCAAACATCCCTTTTAACATCGTCCCAATTACGGCCCCACTCAAAGAGGCAATCAGGCTGCCTGTGACATTTCGCAATGACTGCCGGGCAGCGGTCCTGGGTGAGATCTGTGCCGGGGGGGCCAGGAGGTATGATAATGTCGTCTACATCACCATCTCAACCGGTATAGGTGGCGGGGTATTTACGAATGGAAGAGTCATCACCGGCCGGGGGGGAAATGCAGGAGAGATCGGTCATTTTCCAGTTGATACCACTTACAACCTGCCATGCACCTGCGGGCTTTACGGCCACTGGGAAGGGTATGCATCAGGCAGAGGAATCCCGATCTTTTTCAGGGAGTGGTGCACCGTCCATGATCTTCCCTGTGCAGAGATGACGACTCCTGGCATTCTCCGGCTTACAGCAGAAGACATAAGGTACTCAGGGTTTCGCGATGCCCTTGCAAAGGTAAATGGCCGCGGACTTTCCACGGTGATAGCCGCCTATGATCCTGAGTGCATCATACTTGACGGAACGGTCATCCAGAGTAATCCTGACCTGCTTGATCAGGCACTTATGTGCACAGACCGGTACCTTGACCTTCCGGTATGTTTACTCAGCCCGCTGAACGGGGATGCACCACTCATCGGTGCTGCAATGACCGTTTTTCATCCGGAGATGATATGACGGGTATTATTAAGGATTGACAGACTATCGAAAATGCGGATAACCATGAAATTATTTCAAATACTGGTCCTATTCCTGTTGTTACTGAACTTACCGGCAGGGATGGGGGAAGAATTACTGGTTAGTGAACCAGTAGCACAGGCACAAAACCTGCTGGTAATTTACATGATTGCCGGAGATCTGGAGAGCAACGGAAGAGCTGCAACCATGAACATCGCTGAACTGCTTGACGGATACGGTGAGACCAGTGAGCAAAATCTTCAGATAGTCATTGGTTATGGTGGCTCCAAAGCACCTGGTTTTGAAGGGATTACCTATGTCACTGCAAGGGAACTGATGGAAGATGCTTCTGACGGTATAATCGGCAACTCTGATAATGCACAGTATCATAACCCTGATGCCGACATGGGTGACAAAGAAACACTGGAAAATTTCCTCTTATGGACAGGAGAAAATTTTAATGCTGACCGGAAGATTCTGCTATTCTGGGATCATGGTGGAGGATATAACGGGTTTGGCGTGGATGAAGCAACTGATGGCCAGCTCTCACTTACTGATATATCAGAGGCACTTAGGGTATCAGGCTGGTCGTTTGACCTTATCGGGTATGATGCCTGCCTTATGGGAGCTCTTGAAGTAGCCAGGGCCATGGAACCTTACGGGATGCTTCTGGTTGGATCAGAAGAGACCGAACCTGGAACTGGATGGGAGTATGAAACATGGGTTAAAGCTCTTGGCCAGGACCCGGAGATTGCGTATGAAGAACTTGGTCAAATCATCGTTGATGCATACATGAACAGGGGTGATACGGGAAAAACTCTCTCGGTCATTGACCTTACAAAAATTCCAGCCCTGGTTCAGGCATTGGACAAGCTGGGAATCAGAATGATGCCATACTCAGAGTCACTTGACGGGTACAGGGTGGTGGGAAAAGCCTACCAGGTGCCGGCCAGGTTTGGATCAGACAATCGCCAGGGGGGAGAGGCATCAGTAGATCTTAAATCTTTCCTTAATGCAATAAGGAACCAGACCCCTGATCTCAATGATGAGATTGCAGCAGTTACCATGCTTATTGATGAAGCGATCCTGTACCATAGGAATGATGACTATGTCCCTGATTCCGGCGGTCTTTCTATAATGTCACCAAGCCGTATGAACCCTGACCTTTACGAGGAGCTGGGTGATGGTGCCAGGATTGCTCCAGGATGGGACTTGTTCTTTGAAAATCTCCTTGAAATGTCAGAACAGGACTTAGAAAAACCTGAAATTATCAGGTCTGATTCGGGTTTCTTTATTGAAGACCCGACAAAAACCGCATCCGTTTATGCAGAATATTACATTGCTGATGGAGAAGATCTCATTCTTTTAGGTGACGAACCTCTTGAACCTGATGAGAACGGAGAGTATGTCCTGCCCGAATGGGATGGTCGGTGGTTTTACCTGCAGGACATGAATGATGATACAAACTATGCCCTTCTTGGAATGAATTATGAGTCCATAGTCCCATCCGGATCATTACTGTTCACATCAGAAATAGATCTTATCCGGAAATTCCTGGATGATTCATTGAATGTTACTGCGGTCCTGAACGTGTATATAAACCCACAGACCGGTGACACCAGGCTTGTTGTATGCCCATATTCCATCCGGCCGAATGGTGTGGTTCAGTTTTCCCGTCAGAATCTTGACCTGCAACCTGATGATACATTGTATTCATATGCCTGGAAACTGGATCCGCAGACTGATACCGGGGGAGAATGGGTGGAAATTGGAGTTATGAACATAACAAAAGACATAAAGCTCATCTATGACATTCTTCCGGACGGCACCTATGCACAGGCACTCTATGCAGAATATGGAAACAACCCTGGTGACTATGCAGGTGTACAACTCTTCAGTATTGAAAATGGAGAGGCAATACTTTTTGAAAGCGAAACAAATATTGTAGTGCCGGGTGAACCCGAAAAGGATTATGAGGATTCATCAATAACATGAGAAATCCGGGAAAAATCGGGGCCTCTCATTTATCTTTAGTTTTCCTGATTATTTTACTCATCTCCGCCCATGCCCCTGCGGATGAAAACAGCACCCTGCTTATCGCGTTTTATGCATCTGGGGGAACACTTGAGCAGGAGATGGGGCTTATCACCGATGATTTTGCCCAGGTGGTACGGGGAGCAGAAAACCTGTCAGAGAGAGTCACAATTCTTGCAGCCTATGGTGGTGCAAATAAGCCCGGATGGAATGGAATGACAATTGCAACTCTTGATGAGTTAAGAAAAGACCTGGCTGACGGAGAACTTGGAAACAGCAATGTGTCAGTTCAGAAAATTCAAAATGCCAATATGGGAGACCCTGAGTCACTCTCTTTTTTCCTCTCATATATTGAGAGAAAATACAGTTATGATCGACTTTTTCTCATCTTTATCGGTCATGGACAGGCATATACAGGGATGCTCTTTGACCAGAACCATGGCGATGACGGACTTAGCATTGAAGAGCTTACAAAAGCTGTCGGTTCACGCGACATCTGTCTTATCGGGTTTGACTCATGCATGATGGGTTGCCTTGAGGTATTATCGGCACTCTCCCCTTCTGCGTCGTACATCATTGCAAGCGAAGAGACGGAGCCAGAAGAAGGCTGGCCATATGAACCGTGGATCAGGTATATCGGTGCACATCCTGGCAGATCAGCTGAAGAGTATGCACGAGTTCTCTTTGACGAATACATGAAAAACCCAGGCCCTGGCAAGACTATTGCCCTTTTAAATCCGAAAGAGGCCGGTCATCTTACAAAACGGCTGGACCTGTTTGCCAGGGACCTTCATGCACTTGCCGGAGATCCGGGAGGATGCGAGATTATAAACAGAATACTATCAAAGACACAGCATTTTGGCCTTTTCGGAAGCGGAGAACCTGAGAAGGCGACCATGGATATATATTCACTTGCATATGAGGCCGGGCTCTCTGTTCCCTATCTCTCCGGTTCCGCAGAAGAGTTAATAGAAGGAGTTAACCGTACTGTCATCTTTGCAAAGCACGACGCCATAGTACCAGACGCCCATGGAATTGCCATTCTCTCCCCAGTAATGATAAGCCCGGTCTTTTACGAGTACTACCGGGAGAGCGCCTTTATTACCCCTTCATGGGACCGGTTTCTTACCAGGTACATGAAAGAATGTTACCAGGAGAGCGGGAACTTAACCCCTTCTTCTGGATAAAAGCACATATCCGATGAAAAACCCTGATAGGATAGGAAAAATCCCAAGAGGAGTCTCCTTTTGGACAGACTCAAGTGCTTTTATCTTCAGCACGATCCCGGTGAGATTGGGCTGAATCTCCATTGCTTTCCGGTAAGAATTCTCTGCACCTGCTGTATCTCCAGACAGGGCCAGCACATCCCCATATTGTTCATAAAGGATCCCTGATCCTGGATTTAAAGCCAGGACCTCGCGGAACAATGCAAGTGCTTCATCTTTTTTCCCTGCACGAACCAGGGTGATCGCTTTGCCTCTCCTGGCAAGATCAGGGTCAGACTCATTAATTGCAACCGAATTCCATACATCGAGAGCCTCCTGGTACCGTCCAAGAGTCTCGTATATCTCAGCTTTACGAGTTAAAAGTGCCAGGTTAGTTGGATCTGCGGCAATGGCAAGTTCAAGTGACTGAAGGGCAGTATCAGGATCTCCGGTCGTAATGAGGTTTTTACTCTTTCCAGCCAGTGCCATGCTGTTTCTTGGATCCAGCTGAAGGGCCGCCTCATATGCACTGTCAGCCTCGGAAAACTGGCCAAGACCTGCAAGGCTGTTTCCTTTCCCAACCCATGCTGTTGCATAAAGCGGGCTCATAGAGCAGGCGATCTCGAAGACACCAAGTGCCTCCCTGTACCTTGCAAGGTTATTAAGAGCAGTTCCTTTTCCTATCCACGCCCCTGAACTCATACGGTTTAACGCTATAGCCTGCTCATATGCAGCAAGAGCCTCGTCATACCGTTTCTCCAGCATGAGAACATCTCCAATACTCTTCCAAAGCGATGAATCGGTCTTGTTCAGCCTAAGCGCCATCTGAAAGGCACGGACTGCATTGTCGTACTGTTTTAACTTGGTGTACACCTGTCCAAGCGAAGTCAGTGCCTTCAGATCGGTCGGATCAAGGTTTAGCGCAGCCTTATATGCATCAATTGCATCATCGTACCGCTCCAGGTCAGCAAGAGCCATTCCCTTGTTTGTATATGCAATAGCATCCTTCGGATTGTATGCAAGAGCCATCTCATAGCTTTTCAGTGCACCAGTCAGGTCCCCAAGATTATACTGGGCATTTCCTTTGTTGTACCATGCCTTACTGTCCTTGCTGTCTTTTTGCAGGGCAATTTCATAAGCAGATACTGCCTCCCGGTAATTTTCCTGGTTATAATGTGCATTTCCCTTTGCAAACCAGGTCTCTTCATTGTCAGGATCTATCTGGATGGCTGCATCATATGCCCTGATGGCGTCATCATAATGCTGCTGATCAGACAGGACATTCCCCTTTGCCATCCAGGCCAGGACATCATAAGGGTCAAGCTGGATTGCCACGTCATATGCAGCATATGCTTCATTAAGCAGGTTCTTACTGTAAAGGGCATTTCCTTTGTTGTACCAGTAGTCAGAGTTCCTGGGATCAAGACCAATGGCCACTTCATATGATGCGATGGCTTCATCCACCTGACCAACTTTGAAGAGTGAGACGCCTTTATTATACCATGCCGCTGCATTGGAGGGTTCAAGCTCTATCGCCCGCTCAAAAGACTCGATAGCTTCCCTGAACATACCCTGCCCGTAATAAACATTTCCGTCTGATATCAGGTCATCTGACTGGCTGGCCAAGGCAGGAGCTATGATTAACAGCCCTGTCAGAATAAAGACCATCGCCTGACGTGAAATGATCATGTGTGAGGGATCTCTCCAGTTGTTTCTAATTGGTTTCGTGCAGGATCTTGTAAGGCTCTTGCTTCTGCCCTTCTTATCCTGACAAGAGGGCTGCTTTTCTGCAGGAACTCACTTAAAAATGGTTCAAACCCCTCCTGCCAGCACTCAAGTCCGGAGTGAACGGTAAACTCCTCTTTCATGGAATGCTTTACATGTTTGCCAAGGGCAGTTGCAAAGATCTCCTGGGAGGAGAGCAGATCCAGGGCATGCCTGTACTTTCTTTTAAGTTCAACCCCGTACCTGCCGTCGCGGATATAAGGGCCGGCGAAAATGGCATCAGAACCGATATACTTCTCTATGAACTTTGTTGCATTAACATGGGCTGTTACCGGCGGGCCGGCATGGTACCTGATCACCGGGAGGGTATTTACCAGCAGCTCAAAAAGCAGCATGCATTTATCCTCAAGCATCCAGGTATCTGCCCGCGAGACCACGAACTCATGTCTTTTCAGGAGATCTACCAATGTATTCAGGCTTTTTCTAAGCTGTGGAACAACGATATCCTCGATATAGGGAGGAGTTTTTAAAGTTATCGCCAGGAATGCCGATTCCCTTCCTTTCAGGAGGTCACCAACCTGCCCCTTTGTCAGGATGCATATCGGTGGCCGGTAAAAAAACCATTTGGATGGCGATTTCAGGTAGCCAAGGCAGAGCTCGATAAACTCAAGGAGCTTTGTTTCAGAGACCGATGCAGATACATTGCGGCATGGATCAACCGGATCAATGACCACCAGTGGTTCATCAAACCATTTTGCGGCATGCTGTCCGATATCAATGAACATGCCTGGTTTCCACCGGGCAGCAGCCTCAAGCAGGGGGTGAAAACCGCCATAATGAAGGACCAGGAGTTCACAAAGGTACCCGGCAAAACCTTCGGTCATCTGGTCAGAACCATATATTCCGCCGGCCTTGACAAACTGTTTCAAAAGAAGAACATCATCGGTATATTCCCCGATACAGGCTGATATGTACCGGTTATGAAAAGGCGTACGGTCAACTGCACTCTGTATCCCTCTGGCCTCCTTCACCTTATAGCATGGAACAAGGTCAATATCAAGATCTTCAATCCTGGCATTCAGGTACGGGTGCTCCGCGTACTTCTCCCTGATATCTTCCGTATATTTTTTTGCAATGTTCCATGCAAGGGCAAGACCTTCTCGTTCGAGATCTTCGCGTGGCAGGTCCGGGTCAAAGAGCATGAAGACATCAAGATCCCGGTCACCATGTACGCATGTTTTCCTGGCAACAGATCCGACCATCATCCCTTCGGCCTTGCCTGATGCACGGATATCTGCCATCAGCCGTTCAGCAAGCCTGTACATCCGGTCAAGTTCTTCACTTGTGGGCCTGATCTCTTCTAAAACAGCCTCTTCCAGCCTGGTAAATCTCATGAACTCTCCTTTAAGGGAACACGGAGGATGTCGGTATATATTGGTCCTCCAGGAGTAAGCTCGCTCTTTTTTAATACGAACTCCCTTGCATGTATGGTCCCTGAGCATGATGCAGCAACTTCTGCCAGGGCTTCAAAAAGAGACTGGTGATGCTGCCTTACTCTTGCAATAGTAATATGTGGTCTGAACTTTCTTTTTTCCGGTTCGATCCCAAGTGTGCCCAGGGATGAGTCGATCTCAGCTGCAAGGGCCCTGCATGGACCATGATCATCCACCTCAGCCCAGACCACCCTTGGTGATTTCTGACTGTTTGTTCCTATCAGTCCAACCTCCATGGAGAAAGGCGGGCTATTTATAGCCTGAAGTACGCTGGTGATTTGAGGAAGGAGAGATCCACTCACTTCCCCGATGAACTTTAGTGTGATATGCATCGACTCCTGGTCCACAAGGCTCAGGCGTGCCCTGCTTGACCGCAGAGCCGTTTGAATATCAAAAAACTGCCTGCGAATCTCTTCAGGGAGCTCGATAGCAACAAACAGACGAACCATTCTGCCTTATGATGTCTTTTTCTTATAAGATAAGGGGTTATGGTTCTCTTATAGGTATAAAATGTGAAGTGACCCCTCCGCCATCAGGGAGGCCATACTAAATTAAACAATAAACTAAAATGATTAATGATAACAATGGGGGCAGTCTTTATCGTTTATACTCTTGAATTTTGTCCGAAATGTGAAATTCTCAAGGATTTCCTCACATCTCATCAGATTTCCTTCACCGTTGCAGACATGGCCTCTGCAAAGTCACTGACCGAACTACGCGTGAACGGGATATTTGTCCAGGAGGCCCCGGTGCTTCAGGCAGGCAAAAAGTTCCTGACCTCAAAAGAGCTATTTGACGGTGACAAGGTTAACGAACAACAGATCCTTGATCTAACCTTGAACTAAATTAAGGTGATGAAATGGCAGGGATAACACGTCAGACGACATTAGACGGCATCACCATCCCGTCAATGCCGCCAGTCAGGACCAGTGACGGACATATCCTTGAATGGGACCGTGACCGCATCGTCAGGCAGATTCTTAAAGAGACAAGGCTTGTTGAGATCTTTTACGGGTTTGACGGGGCAGACGAGGAGACGGCACAGGAGATAGCAAGGGAAGTTGAGGAGCGTATAAAGAAGTTAAACCTGCGCACACTTTCAGGCCCCCTGATTAGGGAGATAATGAACACCATCCTTATCGAACGTGGAAGGATACAATGGAGAAATGTCTGCACAAGGGTTGGAACTCCGGTCTTTGATGCCCACCAGATCGACGTTGGCAGGGGATTTGAGGCAAAGGATAATGCAAACCTGCAGGAAAATGCTGAAACCTCCCATAAAAAGAAGGCAGACAAGATAAGCAAGGAACAATACCTGCTTCAGCTTCCTCCCCACCTTGCAGACAGGCACCTGTGCGGGGACATTCATATCCATGACCTTGAATACTTTGGGACAAGGCCATTCTGCCAGGACTGGGACCTGCGGTACTTCTTCTACTATGGTCTCATGCCTGACGGGAACGGGACAAAGGCATCGGTTGCAGGACCGGCAAACCGGGCAGAAGTTGCCGTGCTCCACGCTGTTAAAGCGCTTGGAAGTGCCCAGACCAACTTTGCCGGTGGCCAGGGCTACTATAACTTCCTCACATTCCTTGCGCCTTATTTCACCGGCATGGAGTATTCAGAGATTAAGCAGCTGATGCAGATGTTTGTCTACGAGATGACACAAATGATGGTCGCCCGTGGTGGCCAGCTGGTCTTCTCATCAGTTCAGCTATCTCCAGGTGTCCCGAAACTCTGGAAAGACAAGCCCTGTGTATATAAAGGAAAGGTCTGGAATGGAACCGGGGCTCCGGTTCAGACCTATGGATCATTTGAGAGGGAGGTCCGGCTGCTTTTTAAAGCCCTCATGGAGGTCATGCTTGAAGGGGACTACTGGGGCAAGCCCTTTAACTTTCCAAAGCCGGAGATAAGCATTGAACCTGATTTTATGCGTGAAGATGAGGAGTTTAATGCAGACAATCCTGATCTTCCAACCTATGAAGAACTTTACCTGATGACTTTTGAACTGGCCTCAAAGTTTGGCACTCCCTATTACGACAACCAGCTTCCTGAATACCGCGGGGCCGGTGAAGGGATCTCCTGCTACCAGTGTTGTGCCTACCAGTTCTCGACCGTGGCTGACAAGGACGAAAACTTTGACAGAAAACTTCACTTTGAAGATGGGATGCATTTTTCCATGGGTTCATGGGGCGTTGTCTCTTTGAACTGTCCGCGTGCATCCTACAAGTCTAACGGGGACGAAGAGAGGCTTTTTGCAGAGCTTAGATCGATGATGGATACCGCCGTTGAAGTCTTCAGGATAAAACTCAGGTGGATGGAGCTAATCAAGAAGAGTAACCGGATGCCTTTTGCCATGCAAAGACCTCGTGATCCAAAGACAGGAGAGAGGGGGGCTGTTGCCGTTGACTTTGACGGACTTGTATACACAATCGGAATTGTCGGACTGAATGAACTGGTCCAGCACTTCACCGGCCATCAACTTCACGAGTCAGATGATGCTTTCCGCCTTGGAGTTCTTGCAATGACCGAGATGGAGCTTTACAGCCAGGAACTTACCAGAAAGCATGGGATGACGATAGCCCTTGCAAGGACACCTGCCGAGACGACAGGGCAGCGGTTTGCGGTTGCAGATCTTCTCCGCAGGGAATTTCACGAAGAGGCAAAACGGGTTATCAAAGGTAATCTTGAAGTTGCCTTATCCCGTCTTGGTGATACCCGTGACCTTCCCATATACTATACCAATGGCACCCATGTTGCACCTGGTGCGGATGTCACCCTTGCCCGTCGTGCAGAGATAGAGCATGTCTTCTTCCCGATCGTGGATGGCGGGAATATCTTTCATATCTGGCTTGGGGAAGCAAGGCCTGATCCCCGTGGCCTTATGGACATGGCTATGAAACTCTGCCGAAGTACCCAGATCGGGTATTTTGCTTTCACCAGGGACCTGACCGTATGCCTGCACCAGTTCTCTGAGTGGGATGGCAGACGTGCACATGCCCCGGTAAAAGAACCGGAAAGAACGCAATCAGGAATCCACAGACCTGTACACGTTTAGATTACCAGTTCTCCTTTTTTTCCAACAGCTTTACTTCATGCGAGTAAAAACAGCATGGGGTGAGATTGGGCTGTCAGGTTTAGTTTCTGTGGAGATATTGAGGATATATCCATCGCGGGGAAGTGAATAACAGAATGAAATGCATAAGACAGTTTAAGGATCTGCCACTTGTGATCTGATGCTGCTGTACCATAAAGCAGATATTCAGAATAATGCATGGTTCAAGGACGGAGGTGAGCAGTACCAGCGTCATTCCGGTAGTTATTCAATGTATGCCCTGCGAAATACCAGAACGGTCTCTGTTCCCTGGATGAGAGGAACAATACCATCATGGGTGACAGACGGACTCACTCTCTCGTATTCAGGTTCAAAGCTCTATTACATTGATGGTCAGATTGGTGCTCCTGCACAATTTCCCCGCAGCAGCTCGTATGTGCTTGGGACGGTAACAGATCGCTTTGTTCCACTTGTGGCTACAACAGTCTACCAGGACATGATCACATCCCAGAGTTCAACAACGACGGTCTCCGGCATGGCCCATATTGGGGGAATATTTATTCCTCCCGAGACAACAGGTCTTGGAACCGGAGTATTTGACCTGGATCCGGATACCGGGCTTTCCTGTAGTATCACCAAAAATGATTATGAAGGAATAGTTGTGACCAAGACAAACGGCTATGATTATACCGTAGAGTATGGGTACAATTCGTTTGGAAAACTGGTTCAGTTTGTTACCAGCGTTCTGACAACAACCAGTAGCGGATTTGGCAGCAGGGAACAGACGACTATGACGTTAGTCTAATCCCCAAAAATATTTACCGGTACTGGGTTTTCCGATTGCTCCCGAAACTTCAGTAATAATTTATTTCAGTTCCTCAACCACGGGGCACGAACCAGGTTAGCCTTGAATACCCGGCAATAGCATCCGCTAAACTTATTCTCCTGAGTAATTTGTGATTAATTTTCCATGAAAAATTTGATACATCATACTGTTGAAGTAATAAAGACATGATACAAACTCAGACGGATCAATTAAAGGCTTTCATAATTAACTAATAACAAGGGAACACGGGCATGGGGAATACACTTTACTTTGAGAAAAAATACGGTGTTAATATTAAAGATATCCAAACCACGGATGATATTGATAAAATAATTGAAAATAAAACCGGACATAAAGTAATGATATCAAAACGCACCTGTGACATTGTTGAGCGTTCCGGAAATGTATTCCCAATAGTCAGTTATGACATCAATAAAAAAATCGACAAACTTCTTCATAAGAGATAATGTCTACCCAAATCACAATAGATTCATATAGGGATTTCTATTTTTCAATTTTTTTGCCTGCTTATGCAGATTTAACAGGATATACATTAGAAAAACATAAAGCAGTGTTGTATTCAATTGACTCGGCTAATTCCCACTTGATGCAATACCTTTCCCCAACTCTTGAACAAAAAATTAGAGAAGAAAACATCAGAAAAGCGTTCACTCATTTAGAAAGAGCAACATTGGATTGTTATAAATTAATGTGGCTTCATGTTGAGAGTGACTTAAAATCTCTCATTAGTGATAAAGAAAAACGCGTTTTATGCGTAAATATGGGAGAATCTGATCTTCTTTATAAGTACCACAAAGCTACAAATGCAATATTGGAATCAAGGAAACATGAACTTCAGAATATAGGAATAAACCTCCAGACAACAATCGAAAAATACCGTGATGCCATTGAGATCACAAAAAAAATTATTGAAAATATCGATCCAATTGCTCTTGACATGGTTGATATAAAACGGAGAAGAAGTCGCTGGATTGAAATTATCTTTGCATTTATTATTGGTATTTTATCTACAATTGCATCCCAGCCCATTCTTAAATTTTTATTCCCTTAATCTCAAAATAAGAGGAAATTATCGCTCAGTCTGTGATATAGGTATTTTTAGATCTTCTGGTACTTTCAGCTTTTTTCCGATATTTTTTAAGGTTTGACGCTCGTACACAAATACCATAACGCAATGAACATAATAAAAAAAAAAGAAATCGTACCGAATGTTTTAAGCATTAGGCAGTGATTACATGCCTCAGCCCGGATTTGAACCGGGGACAACCAGATCTTCAGTCTGGCGCTCTCCCAGTCTGAGCTACTGAGGCGCGACTATA
>Ga0255346_1004516_pt1 | contig 15144 bp, 16 predicted proteins | sample wastewater_treat_FD_194410 | JGI IMG/M metagenome (GOLD analysis project Ga0255346, IMG submission 194410) | Wastewater microbial communities from Lulu Island WWTP, Vancouver, Canada - plant22 | ecosystem: Engineered > WWTP > Wastewater > Unclassified | place: Canada: Vancouver, British Columbia... | reverse complement strand
ACAATCAATGTAAGGTAGCAAAGAGAGTATCACATGGTTTTAAATATAAATCAAGTTATAAAAAAAAATTATCTGCTAGATTTATAAACCAACAAATCACGGACTTACTAAAATAGCCATAAAAATGGAGATTTTTTTTTGCCATCTGTTGAAAAGTATTATTTTGGTAGTATGTAGGGAAAGGAAAAAGGGTGGGGACGTTTTGTCACCCCCCTTTGCGAAAAGGGAGACAGTTTTTTTGTTTTCCCCACTTGTGGTTGAAATCCCCATAAACTGTAGCCCCTAATTCTGCGGGGTTATACAATGTAGGCGCGAATTCGAATTCGCGCCTGCAAGAATGTAGGGAAAGGATTTCTCCGTGCGTTCACTTCGTTCACTTAGTCGAAATGACAGGCTGTTCATAAATCCCACTATCCCGATAAATCGGAGAGAGCAGCTCCCTTCATAGAAGGGAGACAATAATGTTGTAAAGAGATTTCTCCGTGTATTCACTTTGTTCACTTAGTCAAAATGACAGGCTGTGGAGTAAAACCCCATACAATGTAGCCCCGCAGAATTGCGGGGCTGCAAAGGATAGGAAGATGTAAATAAATCCCACTACCCCAGCACTACTGCGGGGCACAGCGTTAGAGCAACTCCCTTCATAGAAGGGAGGCAGTTTGTTGTGACAAAAGTTCCTCCCTTGGGGGAGGCTGTTCGTGGAACTAGGTGGGGGTTTTTACTCCCAACTACCCCGCACTACTGCGGGGCGCAACACTAGAACAGCTTCCCCCGAGGGAAGGATTTCTTTGTCTCCGTGCGTTCACTTCGTTCACTTAGTCGAAATGACAGTTTGTGGCTCAAATCCTCTTTTTTCCCCTTTCTTCCCGATAGATCTCGAACAAAGTGAGATCCCGATAGATTAGGAGTGGATTTTGCTTCGTTTTGCAAGGGAAGAACTCCATCGTAACAATCCCTATATCTAGTTGGTAGTATTTTTCATACATCTACATAAAATATGTTTGATTTTTCTATCATAATCAATATTAGTATCTTCGTAGTTATTTTAGTTTTTGGGATTTTTTATTATGATAAAGAAATTTTTTTTATTCATATTATTGCCAGTGTTTGTTTTGTTTTCCTTTGTGTTAGCTCAATATACACAAGAAGTTCAAGTACAGATTTTCTGAAAAGGTTTAGTTATTTGAACTCCATCCAATATTAGTTTAGGTACTGTTACAGCATGAAGTACTGTAGAAAAAACTTTTGATGATTATTTTTGGGTTGAGGACTTAAGATGAGTTAATACTTGATATTATACTACGGTCCAATGTGATGGTTTATATTGACCAGATAATTTCATAATTACAGGAGTACAATTGTCGTGAAATTTAGTAGAGCTTTTGCAATGAAATGGAAATCAAACAGACATTTACTCAAATCTTGATTCGTGGACAGATATCACCACTCCACAATTATATTTTTATAAAAACGATAATGTACCGTTAAATTATCATGGAAATAAGTATTGAAACAAACCATCAATTCGCATATCTATTCCAAATAATGCACCAGCTGGTACTTATAGATGAAAAATTACATATACATTATATGATAGGAGTTTTAATTTCTAATTATTTGCTTGTTTGCTAACCCCGGGACTTGTCCCGGGGTCCCCTATTTTCTAATAATTCTCTAATGCTTTGACTCTATCTTCTATGCTTGGATGAGTAGATAATAAGTTTCTGAAAAAACTAGAAGATTTTGCTTTTGAAAATGGATTTTCAATACACATAGCTGCTACGGTATCTTTTTGGATAGATTCTATTATAGGGTCTTGGCTTATTTTTTGTAGTGCTGAAATCATAGCATATTTATCTTTTGTTAATTCAACGCTACCAGCATCAGCTAAGTATTCCCTTTTACGAGAAAGCGCTAATCTAATTAGTGGATATATCAAATATCATAGAAGCAATAAGCCAAGTCATATTAATATCAATATTCCTCATGATTTATTATCATCACTTGAAGATCTGCCAGAGGATCTGATTAAAATTTGTCCTAATGTCCCGACAATTCATACAAAAACAACTATAATTATCATCATCAAAGAATCTTTGTTCAAAATATGTGTTAATTCATGTCATGCAACTGCTTCTATTTCAGATTTGTTTAATTTGTTCAAAAGTCATCTGGAAAAAACTATTCGTCCATTTTTTACATTCCATCAGGTCGCAAACGCATTTAGGCTATTGTCTTCTATTATTCATATTTTTGGTGTGGCTAGTCATTTGGAGATACATAAATTTTCTACAATATTGTAAATTTCTGGATTTTCTTTTCTTGTGATAGGTTTCGCTCAAGCAAACTTAAATATGATTTGCCTATGAAAAAAGAAAGAAATGACTCACCAAATTATTATGATTGGTCATAGTAACAAGAAGATGTTATTCGTTTCATACAAAGCCATTTTTCGTGATTGAAGAAAATATATTCATTCAGAACTATCCATAAATGAAAAAGTCAAAATTATGTTTGTAATCAAAAACAATAATACAGGGAATAGTATTAATAAACAAAGACTCTTAAATCTATTTTGATGAATAGAACTATAAATTCATTTTGGCATCCCAGTTGTTTATTAAGTTAAAAAGTTGCATTCTAATATTGTATAGTCCTGCAATTCTGTGGGCAAACAGATTAGTAAAGTTTGAAGACAAAATTCCTCCCCTTGGGGAGGTTGTTCTCCCCCGCAGTACTGCGGGGGTAGGTGGGAGTAAGTAGTCTCAACAATCTCCAACAACTTCCCCCGAGGGAAGAACATTTTTGTCGTAAAGTTTATAAAGATTAATTTACAAACTTTCAACTTTATAAACTTGCCGTAGGCTAACTTTCTACTCACTTAAAACTGAACTTTTGGAACTGCTTTTTCTACTTCTGCTGTAGCAAAAAACTCCTCACGCTTAAACCCAAACAATTTGGCAACAATATTTGTAGGGAAAGTTTCTATAGACGAATTGTATTCATTTACAGTAGAATTGAAGAATCTTCTACTTGCGGCGATTTTGTTTTCTATATCAGATAATTCAGTTTGTAGTTGTAAAAAGTTCTGGTTAGCTTTTAGATCTGGGTAGTTTTCAGATACTGCAAATAAGCTCTTCAAAGCTCCACTTAATGCTTGATCAGCAGAAAGCTTTTGGTCCATAGAACTAGCATTCAAAAAATTTGTTCTAGCCTTTGTTAGATTTTCAAGAGTTTCTTTTTCATGTCCAGCATAACCTTTTACGGTATTTACAAGATTATCAACCAAATCAAATCTCATTTTCATTTGTACATCAATATCAGCTAGAGAATTTTTGATGTTGTTTCTAAGTCTTATCAACGAATTATACCTTACAATAAAATATAGAACTAAAAATCCGGCTAAAATAAGTACCATTGTGCTAACACTCATTCCAGCGCGAACAACTTCTCACGCTTCTACCACATTTGTTGTAATTTCTTCTCAAGTCATTTTTTTGTAGATTTAAATAATAAAAGTTTATTTTTTTATTCCTTAATTGATTTGTTTTTTTTACCATATGTTTTAAGATTTTTTGTATTTTTTGTTTTGTATCATTCTGGCAATAGTTGGCTAAGTGTTTTTATCTCATAATTTCATTTAAGATCAGCGCTAATGAGCCAAATATCTTGATCAGAAACTTGAGAAAACAATAAAATATATTGCAAACAAGCTCAGCAAATAGGTACAAGTTGGGTATCTACAGTACATACAGCTCTAAGCTCATAATGTCCATGAGAAACGGCATTGTCTACAGCACAGCGTTCTGCACAAGTACCAAGCCCACTAATAGCACTTTCTACATTGCATCATCAAAAAATTTTTCAATCCATAGTCAAAACACTAGCTCATATTTTGTGCATAGAGCGGTGAGAAAAAGCATTTTTACGAGTTTTTTTGGCTACTTTGATCAATTCTTTGATTTCTTTTTCTGTGAGAGGATTGTTTATTGTCATAAAAAACTAATTTTATATTGTAAATCAATTATTTCCTTTTTTTCAAAAACTCTGTTCTCAAATAAATTCATTTCACTTCAACAAAATCGGGATCATCTGTAAGACGAATTTTCTTGATAGCTTCTCATTTTTTGAATACTTGTGAACTTCATTTTACCTGAAGATCTTTGATAGGTTGAACCGTATCTCCTGTTTGTAAAATGTTTCCATTACAATCTTTTGTTTCCATGTCTTATTTAAAAAAATAAATTACTATTCTTATAATAACTTTATCGTAACGATTTTCAAATCATTTACAGTTGAGATCGTCAAGCCTGCCCAGCCCCGTAGTCCCGCCACATAGTACTATGTGGCGGGGTTCATAAAGTTCCTCCCTTTTAGCTTCGCATCCAAACTTCCCTCTCCCGATACATCTCGAACAAAGTGAGCTCTCTCCCGACTTGTCGGGATCTCACCTTGTTCGAGATCTATCGGGAGAGGACTCCGCTTTGCTTCGCGAGGGAAGAATTTATTTGTCTCCGTGCTTTCACTTCGTTCACTTAGTCGAAATGACAAGCTGTTCATAAATCCCTCTACCCCGCTATTCAGCGGGGAGAACAGCTCCCTTTGCGAAAGGGAGACAATAATGTTGTGACAAAAGTTCCTCCCTAGGGGGAGGTTGCAATCCCCGATTCATCGGGGCCCAGCTTCCCCCGAGGGAAGAATTTATTTGTCTTCGTGCTTTCACTTCGTTCACTTAGTCGAAATGACAAGCTGTTCATAAATCCCTCTACCCTCCCGTAGCCCCGCAATTCTGTGGGGTTATACAATGTAGGCGCGAATTCGAATTCGCGCCTGCAATAGCTGGGGAGGATGTTAAATCCCTCTACCCCCGCTATTCAGAGGGGGAGAACAGCTCCCTTTTTCAAAGGGAGACAATTTCTTTGTTCCATTCATTAATCTAAAATCCCCCTTAGTCCCCCTTATTTATAGAGTTCTCCGTAACAAGTAAGGGGACAACTTTTAATTTTACAAAATTATTCTACAAAGATAGCTTCTGGCTCTAGTAGGACATCAAATCTATCTTGGACACTTGTTTGTATTTCTTTTGCAAAATCCTTGATATCTTGTCCTGTGGCAGGTCATTCGTTTACCAAGATAAGAGCATGATTTTTGTATGTTCCTACTTTCCCATTATTTTTTCATTTGAATCCACATAAATCTATCAACTGTCATGCAGATAGTTTTATACCGCCATCAGCATCAAATCATTTTAGTTCTGGAAATTTTACTTGTAAAGTTTTCCATTTTTCTTTTGTTATTACTGGATTTTTGAAAAAGCTACCTGCTGTTCATATCACTTCCCAATCTGGCAGTTTTTCTTTTCTAATTTGTGTGATGACTTCCACAAAATCAGAGATTTTCATAGTAGATAAATCCAATCACAATTCAGATATTTTGTCGCTAATCCCTGTATAATCACAGTTGAATTTATATCCTTGGTGGAATTTTCTTAATCTAAAAACCACATGAGTGATGATAAATTTATCTTTTAATTCGTTTTTGAAAATACTATCACGATATCCAAAATTACATTCGTCATTTTCTAAGATTTGAGGCTGTTTTGTATCTAAATTTATTCCTGAAACGGTCTGGACAACACTTTTTGCTTCTACTCAATATGCTCAAATATTTTGGACAACAGTAGCTCAGATGCTACTAGGGATATATGCTAAATTTTCTACTCATACAAAATTATTTTCTGCACATCGTAACACAAAATTGTGTCGATTTTCTCAAGCTCATACCTTAATTAAAACCTCATCATCACTTTCTGATAAAACATCTTTTCCTAAAATATTTATTTTTATAACTAAACCATCAAAATCATTTACAAAAATCGTATTTGCACCTGAACCCAAAAAATACTTTTTATTTTGTAAATAAATTGGTTCATCTAATAAAGAAATGATTTCTGATTCATTTTGTATTTGTACAAAATGTTTTGCTATAGATTTTACTTTGAAAGTGTTGTAGCTTGTCAAATCAACATTGTTTTGTATTTGCATAATGACAGTGTTTGAGCATATAAAAATCAAATTTTACCTTTTATTTTATAACAAAAAAACTCTCCTATGCAATAGGAAAGTTTTATATATTCGCTAAATTTATGTTCTAGAAATTTCTGAAAATTCATTTTATTTTACTTTTTTGTTCTTTTTCTTTTTTCTGTTTTTCGATGGTTTTATACTCTTCTGTAACAAGAAATATAAATTTATTTAACTTCTCCAATGTTTGTAACTTTTTAGATTGATCGTTGATTAAATCATCAATTTCATCATATAACAATTCATCGTTTATTAGTACTTGTAGGGATTTATTTTCTAAGAAAAATGTAAGTGTGTTGATTTCATCTCTATCTTCTTCTTTGAAAGATTCGGTTTTATCAATGCTTGCAAAATTATCTCATACAAATATCTTGTACATAGTTTTTTTTCTATCGTCATTTCATCATAAAATATCAAATCATTCTTTTAAATCTTTGTCTACTAACTTGTGAACAGCTTTTGTCTCTTTAATTAATTCAAAAAGTTTTTTCTGTAAATCGCTAACATTCTCATCTAATTCCACACGACTTTCTCTTTCACGAGCTTCTTTTATTTCCTCATCTTCTTCATCTTCTTCAATTCCTTCATCTTCTTCGAACCCTTCTTCTTCGGGTTCCTCTTCAGACCTCTCCTCTTTCTTTTCTTCTTCTTCATCTTTTTCCTCTACTTTTTCTGGTTCTTCTTCAAAATCGTCTTCAATATTGATTTCCTCCTCTTCCTCTTCTTCAATTTTTTTGTCTTCTTCGGGTTCTTCTTCAGAATATTTCTCTTTCTTTTCTTCTTCATCTTCTTCACTCTCTTCTTCAATGCTATCTTCAATATTGGCTTCTTCGTTTTCCAATTCTTCTTCCTCTTCGTTTTCCAACTCTTCATCTTCTTCGTATTCTGTATCCTCCATTAAATCTTTATCTTGATTTACTTCCTTGTAATTCTCCTTTTTATCAAAACTTTCGTCTTCCATATCTTGTTCATTTTCATTATTTTTATTTTCAATGAACTCATTCTCAATTTCATCAATCTCTTGTATCGGTTCTAATTTAGTCTCATCTAAATCTAAGTCTAAAACATCTTCTTTTTCTTCATCTTCTATATTGTTTTCAACCAAATTATCATTTTCAAAAATATCTGATGTATCTTCAACCATATTATCATTTTCAATTCATCCTGTCATTTTGTCTTCTTCAAAATCTTCGTTATCCAAATCTAAAATATTATCCACTTTTTCAACCATTTCATTGTCAAAGTTTTCTACATTTAATTCTGGTTTATTATCGTTTAATACTTCGTTTCATTGATAGTCTAAATCAAGATAATCAATTTCATCTAATGCGTCAATTTCTGGAGTGGTTCCAAAATTTATTTCATCTGACGAGATATTATCTCATTCATTAATGATTTCTCACTCAATATTTTTTCATTCATTCACCTCATTAGTTACTCCAAAATCTTTATCATCTAATTCTAAAACATCTTGTTTTTCTTCTTCCATTCCTTTATTATCTCTATCTTCAAAAGGATCAAATTCTTGAATTTCATCGTTTTTGTTTTCTGTCTGTTCAGCTCCAATGTCAAAATTTTCTCATTCTAAAGTATCTTTGATTGGTTCCAAAACAGCGCTATTTTCAAAAATATCGTTGTCACCACCAAATATGTCAAAACTCTCATTATTTAGGTTTTGATTTGCTGTGTTAGGATTTTGATTTTGGTCTGTCATTTTTATTGGAATAATTTATATAAATATATAACAATACTATTATACACAGAAAAAAAAATAATGCAAATTTTAGCCCATAAAATTTTTTATGTCTGAATATGAAATAATTTATACAAACAACAAGAATTGATATGCTAGGATAAAACAAGGAAAGTTGATAATCAGTATTCCTAAAATTTTGAAATATAATAAAAAATTTGAACAAACTTTAATTGAAAATTGAAAAAAACTTTTGAAAAAACATAATAAATATAATCGCATAAAATCTAAAGATGAAGAAAATGTCCTGCTTTTTGGAGAATTTGTAGAAAAAACAGAATTGAAATGAAATATAGACAAAAATTTAAAGAATATTTTATTAGACTATGTGACTCCAATAGTGGAAAATTATAGCAAAAAACTCTGATACGAGGTCAAAAGCATTTCAGTCAGAAAAGCTAGTAGCAAACGATGATCTTGCTCTCACGATCAAAAAATTATGTTTAGTCAAAACTTGGTGCATTTACCTACCAAATATATCAAATATGTTGTAATTCACGAGGTTTGTCATTTGAAGCACAAAAATCATTCCAAAGATTTCCGAGCAGAAGTAGAATGATTTTTGCCAAATTATAAAGAAATAAGGAAGGAAATGAGAAAAATGATAATAGAGTAACCCCTTGCCACCCGGGTGCAAAACTGTGACCCCGAGATAATCCCCGGGGTCAAAATAGCACCGGGTGGTAAGGGGATTAAAACCTAATGTCTGTAATTTTTCTTTTATAGCCATAATCAGCTAAAGCATCATTTATTTTATCCAAAATTTCTTTTTTATATCTAAATGCTTTTATCTTGATTTCTTGATTTTGAGTTTTGATATGTAGATAGTTGAATTTAATAAATCATTCTAAATTTGGATCATTAAAAAATTCTTGAATTATTTTTAGACCAATAACTCATATCATCCTATCTCCCATAAACTTTTTTGCGAAAGATTTTTTGGCTATATCTTTGAAATTACCCATATATACTCTAAAAATTTTAAATCCATTTTTATTCTAAACACTATTTACAGATTTTCAAGTCAAATAAATTTGAAATGTGAGATGAAATTGATATAAAGAAAAAAACTTATTTTTATTTTAAATTTTTTCTGATGAAAAAAATAATATTATTAGTCATTGCTTTAGTATGATTGTCCGGATTTGGACTTGCTGACACTATATATGAGGGGTGTGTCGGTGGTGTTGTGTTAACCAATTGAACATGTTGTCCATTATGATATTTCCCTTATAACAACAATACTCAATGTTGTGTTTGAGTGCTTTATAACAACAATACTCAATGTTGTCCATCTTGAAGTGAGGTTTATGATAATGAAAAAAAATGTTGTGATTGAATAGTTTACAAAAACAACACAGAATGTTGTCCGTCTTGAAGTGAGGTTTATGATAATGAAAAAAAATGTTGTCCATCTTGAAGTGAGGTTTATGATAATAAAAAAAAATGTTGTAATTGACAGCCGTATAATGGTGGTACAGAATGTTGTGAAAGATCAATATGAGTAAAAACTGGAGATCAGTGTTTAGCTTGTTCTTCAACGGAAGCAAAATCTTTGGATAATTATATAGAGGCTTGTTCTCAAGATGTCAGTGATTGTGATTCAGACAAAATTTATACAGATGATGAATGATTGCAAAAATGTTGTAATTGATGAATGCTTGTCCCAGATTCTCAGGATTCGAGCAAAAAGGTTTGTATAATAAATACTGCATGAAACTTATGAATCAATATGAGTTCTGATTGTTTGATAAACTGACAATGTAGCTATAATATTTACAAAACTCTGTGAATTAGACAATCTGATCAAAATCCAAAAGTGTCTACTTTTGTCCAAGACATAGTTCTTTGAATCACCATGTTCTTATGAACAGTAATCACTATAATACTAATAACTAGCTGAATACTTTATATATTAGCTGCTATTTTATGAAAATCTAATTTAGCTGATATGGCGAAAAAATGAATTTTTAATTCCATATTATGACTACTTTTGGTGACATGATCTTATGCGATAGTTAGACTGATCCAATTTGTTGCTACAGCTGGTTGAGGATAAAATTTATAGTATTGTAAACAAAACAAAATAATGAAATTGTTTTGGTGAATAATATGAATTATAGTCGTTGTTTATATCCGAATCCGGATAATAAACAATGCTTTCAAAAACAAAAACTTCAAACGACATTTGAGTTTCAATATTTTTATATTATCAATATTTCTAGTTGTTTTTCTCTATTTTTACAAAGATTTATTAATTTTTTTCAATTTAGAGCATTTGTATTTTCTAGAAAACAATGACTGGAAAAATATAGCTTCATTTATTTTTTATTGCCTAGCTTTCATTGTTTTATTGACATGATCCTTTTGAAATTTCAAAAAAAAATCCTCTTTTAGATTTGTTTCAACTGCACTAATTTTATTTTTTGGTATTGGTTTGTGATGAAGTATAATGTGAGTAAATGTAATGTTAATGTATCATTTAATATCTAGCTATGCAGAAGAAATATTGAAATTTTCAGTATGACAGAATGTTTTTCTAGAAAAACAAGAAATAAACGAACATGTAGATTTAAAATCCAAAGAAAAAACACTACTAACAAAAGCTGATTTAATCTTTTTTGCTATCGTGGCTTGACTGTGATTTAGTGTGATAGAAAATATCTTTTATTTAGTTGTGTCATATTTTTCAGTATGAACTGGTGTGTTTATGAGCGTGTGAAGATCAATTTTTGCAACACTGTTGCATATAGTAGCAACATGACTGATAGCATTTTTCATCGTTAAAACACATGAAAGAAAATTTAAAAATGTATTAAAATATTTCGTATGAATATTGGCTGGGTTTGGATTGCATGGAATATATAATTTAAGTTTATTTTATAATGTTAAGATAGTTACAATAGTTATTTTAATAGTTTGTTATTTTGTGCTAACTTACCTATTGTTCAATTCGGATCTAATCTACCAAAAAAAATAGTAATAGTTACTACCAAGTTAAAAAGTTAAAAGTTACAAGTTGCAAATTGTCCCCCTTAAAAAAGGGGGCTATAACTTGATAAACTTTAAGAATGAAAAATCTTCCCTTGGGGGAAGTTGTTCTATCTTAGTTGGGGATAGTTGGAGATAAAACCCCCACCTACCTCGATGAATCGGGGAAACAGCCTCCCCAAGGGGAGGAATTTTATATTCAAACCTTACGAACTTTTAACTAATTTGTAACTTTTTTGTCACAAAATCATTTTTCATTCGTATATAGATATAGTAAGATTTATAAAACTTGTCCAAAATGAAATTAAAAGACTATTTTAGTATAAAACAAGAAAATCAAATAAGTGCAAACGACAAGTTTTTTATTTATGAAAAAATTATTTCTCAAAAAAATAGAAAAAGTTTTTTTGATATTAAAATATTTGATTTTTTGAGTGTTAAATCATTCGCATACGGATTTATGATGGTTGTTTTGTTAGTATGAATTTATTGAATTTACTTTTTCAATGGAGATTTTTCTTATGAATGATTTATGGTTCAAAATAATACAAATTTAGTCACAGCTGATTATATAGCACAAGTCGTGGAATTCAATTGAGATTTCTATATCAAACATGACAATAATTACTACAAAACAAATAGAATTTCAAATTGAGACAATGTTATCCTCAAAAAATGATCTGAAATTCTTTTCCATACAAACTCTGGTACTAGTGCAAAGATCAATTGACCAGCTAGATTTAGTTTACACAAAGAATCTACAAACTACAAGTTGATTATTTCTGAATGAGATTTTATCAAAATGGAATCTACTAGCTCTTCTTCTGATTCTATGGAAATAGTTTTAAATGACATCACTATTTCTAGCGAAAAAAACATCAACTTATTAGTCACCAAACAAAAAGATGAGTATCAGATAAATAATCAGTGAGACAAAATTGTAGTCAAAAAAGACAACAAAACTCAAGAATTACAATGACAACAATTACTAGCTATCAAAGAAAATGACATTACTTTAATAAAAGATGTTAAAGATTTTGAACAAGCTATTATCAAGCAAGATATTAGTCAAACTTTTGCTATAGTAGATGATCAAGCCAAAGATATAGACAATATTGACGATGATTTCATAAATGAAATTTCATCTAAAAACAACGATTCTACTAATTTAGATTTGGCTCAAAACTTAGGTCTTGTAGACAAAAAAGAAATTCCTAGTCAATCACAAACAAAGGAACTTTACTCTATATTATATAGGGAATCTATATTATCTGATTTAGAGTGATTATACAAAAATCAACTATTATGAAAACAAGCAGAATATCATCAATACAAGTGATTTTTGGAGAACAAGATCCAAAGTTTATATAGGACATTCAAGCTACAATACAAAGAAATTTCATTAAATTCTAGTATTGTAGATATTAGAGAACAATTGGATAATGCTTATCATATACCATCAAAGTATTTGTCGTATTTGGATACCATATCCAATTGGGTTAAATATATACAATCACTTGAAAATTGATCTCACATCAGTATAGAAGAAGTGGATCAATTATGGGACGATCTCAGAACCAATCCACCAAGCAATTTGGTGTTTAAATAATTGGTTATTTAGTTTAAAACAAATTCCACAATCTGAAAATGTTTAAACTAAAAAACGTAGGTTAAAAAACTCGACACACAGTAATGTCGAGTTTTTTTTAATTATTTAGCTGTTGCACTAGCAACAATAATATTTTATAAACAAAGCTAAGTGTATAGATTATTTTATTTCTTTTATAGTGATATCAAATATTAATGTTTTCCCCGCTAATTCATGGTTTGTGTCTAATGTAATTTCATTTTTTGTAACTTTATGAATTTTTATAGACTGTCCATTTGGTGCATATAAAACATCTCATTCTTTGTACTGGTCTGGCAGTTGAAGTTGAGATTTTTTTACACTTATGAGTAAGGACTCATCTATTTCTCAATAAGCATCAGAAGGACTTATTTCAACGGTTTTAGTTTGTCAAACCTTCATTCATTCTACGGCTCTATCAAAACCAGGAATCATTTGTCCAGCTCAAACTATGAATCATAATCATTGAGAATAATCTCTTGCTTCATTGTACTTGTCGCATCATTTTGCTACTTGCTCAATGCTAGTATCAAATACTTCTCAATCTTTGAGCCTTCATATATAGTCCACCACAATTTCATCTCATTTTTTAATTTGTGCTCATTTTCATTTAAAATCAGCACTTGCTAAATAATCTTTTACAGAATCACAAACCATCACATCGTTTTTACAAAATAAAACACAAAATAATATAATAATGGCTATTCAAACTAGTAATATAAGTAGTTTTTTAATAATACCATTATTTACTTTAAATTTTTTCATTTGAAAAAATAAATAAATAAAATCAGACACTAGAATAACAAAAAACAAAAAAAATTCAATATAAGTTAATTGGCTAGTTTATAAAGTTACAAGTTGCAAGTTATAAAGTTACAAGTTGAAAGTTTATAAAGTTACAAGTTGAAAGTTGCAAGTTATAAAGTTACAAGTTATAAAGTTACAAGTTATAAAGTTATTAATACTTTATGAACTTTACGAACCTGTCTGCCGACAGGCAGGCTTTATAAACTTTATGAACTTTATAAACTTTACGAACTTTATGAACTTAATATTACATACTAAGATAATATTTGCAATAAAGTCAAATCATAATCTAAAAACCACATCAAAAATTTGCAAAAAAATAGAATTGTTCATATAATTGAGTATAGAAAAAATTTTAAAACATCTTTTAAAAAAAATGAAAACAAAATTAATTAAAAAATTAAGTTTACTATTATGTTTCACATGTTTATGATTTGTATTTGCCGCGATACCAAGTAATTATGTCGCGAATTATGATATACAAAACGATCGAGATAGTATATCTAATACATTCATACAGATTGAGGCAAATAATAAGATTTGAGTAGAAACTCCTACTTCTACATTTTCAGATTTACATCAAAATTTTGTAAACATTTTTCCAAAATTTCCACAAGACTATAGTTTTCAAGTGGTATATCAACAATGTTTACAGTTGAGTAATAACTTATCAAACACCTATAATCCAAATACTTTTGCTTCTTTCGTTGATAATTGTTATAAGCCATTATCACAAATTTTGACAAGAATAAACACAAATTTTACAATAAGAGCTAATGCTGTTGCAAGACCAACTAACTGATCTGCTCCTTTAACAGTTACATTTGATGCTAGATCAAGTACTGATCCTTCCAATGAAACCATACCATCAGATAATTTTTTCCGATATTATAGAGATATAAATGGAGAAGATAAGGCAATATGAATTTGACCAGTAATAAACCATACTTTTGAAGAAGCAGGGAATTATATTGTTCATTTGACTGTTAGAAGTTCAAACAAAATTACCAAATGAGTGTTTGACTGAAAAAAAAGATTATCCATAGATGTAAAGCCTAAAGCAGCTGTAATTAGTGTTTTTGCAAACGGTAAAAAATTAAAAACAAATGAGAAAGTAAAGTTTTGAACTCAAGAATGAGCTAAATGAATGCTTTTAGACGGTTCAGCTACAATAGCAATCTGATGAAGACAGATTCTTTCTCATTCACGAGAAGTAACTTCTAAAAATTGATTTAAGTTTAGTAAACCATGAGATTGATCACCAAGTGTTATTAAGGTTATTTTGCCTCATGAATGAGAGTATAAGGTTATACTAAAAACTACTGACAACGAGTGAAATAATATCTCGGAACAATATTCTGTAGTTATTTCTGACCCTATTGCAGTAATAAAGAAAGAACCAGAGCAGTGAACAACCAGTAATTCTTTTAAGTTTGATGCAAGTGCTTCTTATTCTGTAGTTTCAAGTTTAAGATTATTTACTTGGGAAATATTTGACTGAAAGTGAAATAAAATACAATCATTTCAAGGTAAAAATATCAATTATCAGTTTAAAGAACCTTGATCTTATACTGTAAAACTAACTGTAGAAGATGAGTTGTGACAAACTAATATTGAGACGATTCAAGTTTATGTAGATTCTTCTGCTCCTATAGCTCAATTTAATATTCAACCATCAGAGACCCGAAAATTTGCATCGAAATTCATTCTTGATGCGGGGGCTTCCTCTGATATAGATGTCGAGAATTGATTCGATAGTTTGGATTATTCACGAAGTTTTTCTAATCCTAATAGTACAAACATAATTAATACAAAAGAAGGAGATAAGGTTATTGAAGTAAGTTTTGATAGTATTTGAGATCACAAAATAACTTTGACAATAA
>Ga0255346_1004509_pt1 | contig 15153 bp, 10 predicted proteins | sample wastewater_treat_FD_194410 | JGI IMG/M metagenome (GOLD analysis project Ga0255346, IMG submission 194410) | Wastewater microbial communities from Lulu Island WWTP, Vancouver, Canada - plant22 | ecosystem: Engineered > WWTP > Wastewater > Unclassified | place: Canada: Vancouver, British Columbia... | reverse complement strand
AAAATCGTCAAGGATTTTATCGGGAGCGTAGCAATCTGAAAGGTCCGTCGGCAAATCTACTGAAGATTCGGGGAAAGTCATCTGAAAAACCTCAAGCGGCGTCCAATGAAAATCACCGACATATTTTTCCTTGTATTCCCGATAAAGTGGATCGGCGCCGCTCGAAAAACCCACCAGCGGCAAAGCCCAGGCCCGGTCATTGGCCGCATTCATGATAGTGTTCTGATCTGACAGGTTTATGAAATCCCTGATCAGCCCCTCTATCCACATCCCGTCTTTTTTCCGATGATCTTGCGCCATAGGCCGTCCTTCCACTCTCATTAGCGGCTATTTTGCACAACAGTGGCAACCAAAGTCAACCCCTGCTTGTACATTTACCCCCTATCCGGCAGGAAAATGACCATTACCTCCAGCTGCAAAAAGAGGGGATTCAATCAGGGCTGCTGCCTGTAGAACTAACTTATCTTCCCCAACGGTTTTGTGCAGTGCGACTTTTCAAATGCGATAAATATTGAACGTAACGACAGAAGAAGAGGTATATATTCGTAATTATATGTATTTTACCCTTTTATTTTAAAGACGATTCTGTTAAATTGATGTCGGTTTCATGAAAAATAGGGGTGAGTGGCTGACCGACTAGTAAAGTATAAAAGAAGGGTGAAAAATGCCAATAGCCGATCACATTGAAAGGGTGCGTCAAGGTTTACGGGAAGGGAAGTATACGTCAGAAGCGGCCGTGTCGCAGGGGATACTTTTGCCAGCCCTACACGAGCTGGGATGGCCGGTTTTTAATACATCAATCGTAACTCCTGAATTTTCGCTTGAAGGACGGCGTGTCGATTACGCATTATGTCATCCCGAAAACAAACCGTCGGTTTTCATCGAGGTCAAAAAAGTAGGATCGTCCGAAGGAGCTGACCGACAATTGTTTGAATACGCCTTCCATCTTGGTGTACCGATGGCAATCCTGACGGACGGCCGGGAGTGGAGTTTCTATCTTCCCGGTGAACAAGGCCTCTACGATGAACGCCGGGTGTATAAACTCGACCTTTTGGAACGTGATATTGAGGAGGCGAAAAACAGGCTTGACAGATACTTAAGCTATGCCAACGTCTGCTCCGGTGCCGCTCTCGAGGCAGCACGCTCCGATTATAAAAACGTGGCAAAAGTAAGAATTATTGAATCTCATCTCTCCAAAGCATGGGAGGCGCTACTTCGCGAGCAGGATTCATTATTGTTGGAGATGCTTGCTGATAAAGTTGAAGATCTATGCGGCTACAAGCCAGATTTGGACAAGTGTGGAGAGTATCTTGAACTACAGCTACAAAATATCCGGCATCATGGTCAATATGAAACTGAAAGAAGATCTTCAATCGGACAAACACAGAGAATCGCTCCAGTTACACAACATCTTCACACACCCACAGCTAATAATTTTAATTTTGTATTCAAAGGTGAAAAATATGAGGCCCGATCGGCTAGAGAGGCCATGACTAGACTTTTTCAATTGCTGCACCGAGAGGACAACGGGTTTTTTGATAGATTTGCATTGCGCAAACACGGTAAGAAGAGGCGATATCTTTCACAAAACAAAAAAGATTTATATCCCGATCGACCTGATTTGTCAGAACAACACTCTGTTGAGGTTGCGCCAGGATGGTGGCTGGGGACTAATTACAGTCGGCGAAACATACAGGATATAATCGATATGGCACTTGAGGTTGCCGGGCCGCAACTGAGAAATGCCATCAAAATAAATGTAATGCCTAACCAACGTTCCTGAAAGGGAAGCATCGACATCATCCATCCCACAAACCGGGCTTACCCTTTGTGTTTTCCCCGATAAAGGTTTATGATTTGTGGCTCTTATCTGGTCAACGATAACGGAGTAAAATGAGGATTCATTTGGCGTAACATTCCAAGCTGGTTTAATAATTCCTGCCTGTCATTTCCTCAAAAAAAGGTAGGAGTATTCTTTTTCCATTTTCTTTAATTCTTCGGTTTTTTCTTTGAGCATCCATTCCAGGAAGTCTCTGTTTTGTTTCAGCTCCAGATGGGCCTTGACCCGGGCTTTGACTACTGCGGGGTTAAAGGGTTTGTGGATGTAGTCCACTGCTCCCATTTCCAGGCCTTTTGTTTCGTCTTCATCTTTGTTCTTGGAAGTAACGAAGATGATCGGGATCTTTTTAGTATCTTCGTCGGCTTTGAGTCTTTTCAGGACTTCGTATCCGTCCAGTTCCGGCATGACGATATCCAGAAGTATCAAATCCGGCGGCGGGTTCGACTGTGCCACCAGCAGGGCTCTTTTACCGTCTTTGGCGACCATGATTCGGTAATCCGTCTTGAGGACTTCGTTGAGCAGGCTGATGTTGGCAGGTTCATCATCGACTATAAGTACTGTCTGGGGTTTTATTTCGCGATACAACATATCTCACCATCTTTTTAATCACTGTAGCGTCCGGCTGTTTCACGGAACTTGCCGGCAACATTCAAAAATACATCCACCACAGCCGGATCAAAATGTTTTCCGGACTCTTCTTTTATAATCTTCACGGCGTCATCGTGGGGCACGGCAGACTTGTAAACCCGTTTGGTAATCAGTGCGTCATAGACGTCGGCAACCGCCATGATTCTTCCTGACAGCGGGATATGGTCGCCGGATATTTTCATCGGGTATCCCGTGCCGTTCCATTTCTCATGATGGGTGAAGGCCATTTCCCTGGCGTAGAACAAAAACGGCGCCGGCGCCTTGAGGAACTTTTCAGCATTCAATATGGCATTGCGCCCGATGCGCGTATGGCTTTTCATTATTTCAAATTCTTCCGCTGTGAGCTTGCCGGGCTTGAGCAGTATATGATCCGGTATCCCTACCTTGCCGATATCGTGCAGGGGAGCGGTTTTAAAATAAAGGTCGATTATTTTTTCGGTGAGGTGATCCTTCAGGCGGGGATGTTCGCTCAGGCCTTCCGCCAGCAGTCTGACGTAGTGCTGGGTGCGCTTGATGTGTCCGCCTGTTTCGTTGTCACGGGTTTCCGCAAGTGAAGCCAGGGCAAAAATAGTTACATCCTGAATATGCGACAGTTCAGCCGTTCTTTTGGAAACTTCCTTTTCGAGAAATTCATTTTTGTCCAAAAGAAAGTCGCGGACTTTTTTCATCTGCAGCTGGCTGTTGACGCGGGCGTGGACGATCGGGGGGCTGATCGGCTTGGTAATGAAGTCGGAGGCCCCCAGGGTAAAGCATTTTTCCTCATCTTTGCGGTTTGTTTTGGCAGTGAGAAAAATTACCGGTATGTCGTGTGTATCGGGGTTGCTTTTTATTTTTTTGCACACCTCATAGCCGTCCATGCCCGGCATGACGATGTCGAGCAGCACCAGATCCGGCGGTTCACTCGAATTGATGATCTTCAGGGCTTTTTCCCCGTTTTTGGCGGCGCGGATGGCGTATTCTGAAGACAGCAGTTCGGACAATATTTTGATATTGACCGGTTCATCGTCCACAATGAGGATCGTCTGATGATCTATTTTTTCATCCATCGAATTTTATCCCTTCCGGAAAATATCCGCCTTGCCGGGCAATCTTGTCCAGAAGATCCAGGGCGAGTTCAAAGTCGTAATCATCCACATATCGCTGCAGGTCATCCAGCTCATGCCGGAAGCTCATCTCACCGATAGCCTCTTTCAGGCAGGACATCGCGAATTGAGCGTCCGGATCACTTTTTGCCAACAGAGTGGCCAGTTGTTTCATCGTTTGTTCAATCCGGTTCTCATCCGCCGGTTTGGCCTCCGGGCATTGTTGCATCCCCGGTTTTTTTATCCCCCGCTGGATGGCTCTTATTACGGAGTCGAGCACCGGCTCCAGTTCCGCCAGCAGTTTGGCATAAGCTTGTGTCTTTTTTTTCTCCAGGACGGCTTCAAGGTCGCGCGCCAGAGCTTGAACTCCCGTGGCGGAAATATTCCCTGCGACACCTTTGAGTGTATGGGCAAGGCTTCTGGCCTCATCAATTTCTCCTTTTTCAACGGCCGCCTGTATCTCCTGTTTCGCCCCTGCAAACCTGTCGGCAAAATTCAGAAGGAGCCGCGCATAGAGCTCGGCGTTGCCGCTGGCTCTGTGCAAGCCGGAAGGGATGTCGATACCGCTAATTTGTGCCGGCAAATAATCGTTCACAGTTTGAGCGTCGCTGCGGGTGGTCTGTACTCGGGGCATAGTCACAGGTAAGCCCCGGGGCTGCACCCATCTGGCAAGGGTTGTAAAGAGCCTTTCCTGATCAATCGGTTTGCTGATGTAGTCGTTCATTCCCGCCGCAAGACACTGCTCTTTGGCTCCGCTTGTGGCATAGGCGGTCATCGCGATGATCGGCAACTCGCTGAAGCGCCCGTCGGCACGGATGAGAGTTGTCGCCTCATAGCCGCTCATCACCGGCATCTGCACATCCATCAGCACCGCATCATAAGGTGAAGATTTCACGGCCTCGACAGCCTCTTCACCGTTTACAGCTATATCTATTTCGCAGTCGGCGCTTTTGAGCATCTCGACGGCCAATTGCTGGTTGATTTCATTGTCTTCGACAAGAAGAATTTTCAGTCCGGTCACTTCTCTTGTACCGAATATTTCTTCCTGCGCTCCTTTTACAGAATCAGTTAGATGGGTTCCCCTGCCGAAAACCTCAAGGATAGTGTTGATGATCAGTGCTTCATGTGCAGGTTTCATAATAAAGGCGTCTATGATTTTATCTCTTTCGGCCTTTTTTAAAACCTCCTCACGGCCAAATGCCGTGATGAGTATAATCGCTGGTTTATTCTGAATATGCTCGTCAGTTCTGATGCGCCTTGCAGTATCTATGCCGTTTTGGCCTTCCATGAGCCAGTCCATCAAAACCAGCTCATAGGGTCGTTGCCCGGGTGCCTGTGCCTCTCTTAGTTCGTTTATCGCCGCCTCTCCCGATTCAACTCCAGTGGCCGGCAAAGAGAAGGATGCCAATTGTTCAACAAGGACATCACGAACTGCTTTATTGTCATCAACCACAAGTACACGCAAATTGTGAAGGTCGGGCGGCAAGGATAGGTTGTCTTCCTCCCCGAAGTTTTCCGGCAGCATGAATTTCGCTGTAAAGCGGAATGTGGAGCCGCGTCCGACCTCGCTTTCCACGGTAATTTCCCCGTCCATCATCCCGACAAGATGTCTGGAAATGGTCAGCCCCAGACCGGTGCCTCCGTATTTTCGTGTGATTAACGAATCGGCCTGTGAAAAAGTATTGAATATTTTTTTCATGTCTTTCCTGGAAATGCCTATGCCGGTATCGACACAACTGAAAGACACTTCAGCCGTACTGTCCGTTGTTTTCAGTAAATCAGCCCGGAGGACGATATGGCCCGTGTCCGTAAATTTTATGGCATTGCTCAGTATGTTGATGAGGACCTGCTCAAGTCTGAAGGGATCTCCTATCAGTTTGCGTGGCACATCCGGGGCGATCGAAATGACCAGCTCCAGGCCTTTTTGCGCGGATTTTAGTGAAAACAAATCCCCCAATTTTTTAAATATCTCATCTAAATTGAATTCCATCGACTCGAAACGCAGCTGTCCCGCCTCCATTTTGGAAAAGTCGAGAATATCGTCGATTAAAACCAGCAATGAAGCGGCGGAATGAGAAATCTTTTTCAGGTAGTCGCGCACCTTCGTGGAGATATCCTGTTTGAGGGCCAGATCCGTGAAGCCCACAATGGCATTCATCGGCGTGCGTATTTCATGGCTCATGTTGGCCAAAAACTCACTTTTTGCCTTGTCGGCACGCTCGGCAAGCATTTTGGCCATCTTCAGTTCATCAATTTTCCTTTTTTCGGTGATGTCAAAGAGAATCCCCTCGAAATAAAGAATCTTCCCCTCGTCATCGCAGACACTGTGGGCGTTTAACGAAACATCTATGATCTCGCGGTTCTTACGGTAAACTTGCATTTCGAAATTATCGATGTGGCCTTGCTTTTTCAAAATCCGGTACAGTTCCCTCAAGACGGAGGGCTCCACACATGAATCACTGATCAAAGGGGATACGCTCAATAATTCCTCCGGCGAGTCATACCCGAGCATTTTCACCATCGCGTGATTCATGATTGTAAATTCACCTTGGAGATTGTTCTGGAAAATTCCTTCAGCGGCATTGTCGAAGATGCCGCGGTACTTGTTTTCACTTTCCCGAAGCGCCCTCTCCATCGTTTTACGCTCGGTAATATTCCGGCACACAAGTATAATCCCGTTGGGGGACCCGTTTTTGTCCCGTGTGAAAGATGCTGACACTTCCACCCACAAGGTGTGCCCATCCTTGTGATATCTCTCCAGGTCCATGTTGACTGAGTAATGCGGATCGGAGATCACCTGGTCGAGTTTAGTGGAAAATACATCTTCAATGGTCTTTCTCACCAGTTCGCGCGATTCCGGCGCCATCGCCTGTGCCGGCGTTAATTTCATTGCCTCTTCAGGCGTGTAGCCGGTCATGCGGGTCTCAGACGGGCTGACGTAGATCGGATTAAAATCCAGATCCAGCGTGATGATTGAGTCACGCATATTTTCCACGATCATCCTGTATCTCTCTTCGCTTTGGCGAAGCCTTTCCTCCGCTTCCTTGCGATCAGATATGTCGCGGGAAATAACGACCACTGCTTTGGGCTTCCCCTGTTCATCCCAGACGATATCACCCACTGTGTCGAGCCACACATAATGACCTTCGCTATGTCTGGCCCGGTATTCTACCTTAACCTGTTTACCGGTGGTTCTTCCCTCCTCAAACCTCATGATGACTTTTTCCAGATCATCAGGATGAACAACATCAATTGCTGATTGTCCGATACGCTCGCCGGGAAGATAACCCAGGTTTTTTTTATGTGACGGACTGGCATATATATTGACACCGTTAAAATCCATCACGCGGATCATATCGGACATATTTCCTGTAATCACAGCCAGCATTTCTTCGCTTTTTTTGAGCGCGGACTGAGCTTGTAACTGACCGGTGATATCGCGGGCGATACCAATAAATCCGACAGGCAATCCGAAACTGTTTGTGTTAAGAGTGGCCGCGAATTCATAAATAAGCTGCGAACCGCCCTTGTTCCGTAAGGCAGCAACAAATGATTTTACCGGTTTTTTTGTTTTATAGATTTGACGAAAAACCCGATACGTTTGCAAGGCATCCTCGCGGCTTTGCAGCTCGCGATAGCTTCTCCCCAAAAGCTCTTCTCTGGTCATCCCCAGGTGGTCACACATCGCGTTATTTACATAAGTATATCTGCCTTCAAGATCAACTTCGAAGTATGCCTCCTGCAGAGTAGCTATTAAGTTTCTGTACCTGTCTTCAACCTGTTTCAGTGCAACCGTCAGGTCGACATCACTGAATTGGTTTCTTTGCAAAATGTCCTGGGCTCTTTTTTGTTTAACCTCTCTTTCCGCAACAGCCTTCAGACGTGGCAAGTTCTTTTTCAATACGAAATCACCGGCACCCATTCTGATACACTCGGCGGCTGCCTCTTCTCCCACATGGTCGGCGACAACAATCAGGGGAATATTCCACCCGCAATCTTTTAAATAGGATATGGCCGTGTGAGCATGAAATCCCGTCATGGAATAGTCACAGATAACCAGGTCCCACATTTTGTCATTGAGGGCTTTTTTCAATTCATAGAGGTCCGCCACGTGCTTGTATGCCGGAGGCCGGCTTTTCTCTTCCAGATGTGCTGCTATTGCGGCAGCTTCCTTTTCGGAAGAAGAAATCACAAGTACTTTTAAAGGCTTTTTAATGCCATTTTCACGGGGATGTTTCATGACTGGTTGCGGGTTTTTTGACATTGCCTTGCCTTGCATTTTTTGTCTTGTGCAACTTGAAAAAGCCCAGAATATTTATAAGCATCCGAATTTACGAATTATTTACACACCGATGCCAGCGGCAATCGCTGCCGTTTTGCTGACGCGCAACCTTAGTAATCTATTTTAATATCGGCAAGGACAGAGATAAGTTGAATTTTACCGGTAATAATCTTAAAAAAAAGCAAAAAAGCAAACAGACTCCACCCGAATGGTCACAGGTCATCCGGTTTGTGTCTTGAAAAGCAGAACTCTTTTGCTGCGTTTTTTCTGGACATCTCGCCTGCTTCTCCATTAAAGTGCCTTTTGTGGTTAAATACGGGGCAGTATTACTTGCCTGGGATGCAAGATGATTACTAACAACACGCTCAAAACATGACATAAAGACAGACGGGCCGACGGAATCAAAGCAAAAAAAACGCAATCACTATTTTGGCACAAGTTCACTGAGAAAGGAAAGGAGATGGAATGATTTCACGAATCGATCACGTGTCTATCGCGGTCAGAGATCATGAAAAAGCTGTCCATTTTTTTCGCGACATTCTGGGCGCTATAGAGGGAACGGGAGGACCGGATCATACAATGAAATACTTCTGGCAGATTTTCTCCCTGGGAGATTTATCTCGTCTGGAGATAATCTCACCTACAGACAAGGGCAGCTTTCTGGATGGTTTTTTGCAAAGAAAAGCCGCCGGAGTCCATCATATCACCCTTCAGGTTCCTGATCTTGACAAAACAATGGAGCACCTCAAAAAGCATTCCATTCCCTTTTTCGGACACAATGAATACCCGGGAGGTATCTGGAAGGAAATATTCATCCACCCGCGCCATGCCTTCGGCGTCCTGATACAAATTGCGGAATTCAAACCGGATGACTGGATCTCCGATTCGGTAAAATTTCCTGCCGGTAAAAAATGGGAACTGGACCGGACAGATAAGGGCGTGTGTGTGACGTTTGCTCATCCGGGCGGCGGTAAGTTTTCCACGGAACTGGAAAGAGATGAAATCAAACAACTGATGAAAGGGCTCGAGGAGATACTGGAGGGGTAATCACCATCACGTATTCTCAAGAGGGCTTTACCCGCAGTATGCCTTATCCGCCGGCTGGCTTTAGCCATCTGACATCCGGCCTGCGTGTCACCTGTTTGCTATGTAATCAAAAGCCCGTTATTGAAACATTATTTGATTTCCTTATGTGCCCCACAGTGAACGCAATTCGGCAGCATTGCATGCCTGACCTTATGGCAGACCGGACATTCTTCGAACAGTGAGCTACCACAGGAAGGACAGATGTATACTTCTTCCTGATCTGATCCATCAGCATGAGGGGGGAAGACCTTCTTCACTGTCCGACGATTCCAGAACAGGAAACGACGCGGGCCGATCCGTATGGGGTACTCGCATACGGGGCAGAGAAATCGCTCGTATGCCTCCCTGTACTGCCTGACCAGCCATTGCGTTTTCGGAAAGGCGACCGCCCGAATGAAGTAGATCAACAGACGCGCCACCACAATCAAGAGGCCGCCAATCAGGATATACTTGAAGTATCTGCTGGGGAAATACTCATGCACCACAAGGGCAGCTTTGACCAATGTTGCCGCGCCAAGGGCAAGAAACAACGGGAAGTATATGCTGGAACGTTTTTTTACAACAACGACCACCGCGATTATAAGAATGGGCAATAAAACAGTCAGTTGGAGCAAGGCTATCTTCAGGCGGTGTCTCTGACTGAGTTTACTGTATTCATCCCTCGCCTGCTCGCGTTTTCTTTCGATTTCCTGTTGGGCCTGCTCTTTGTCCCAAACGAGTCTTTGTTTGCGTTCCAGCGTTTCCGATATGGTATGGCTCAATTCCTGGTATTGTTTCTGGTTGGCCAAAAACAGCTTCATGCTGCTAGAGAAGTTCGCCTGATCGTTTTCCGAAAAGGCGCCACTCTTTTGCGCGCCGAGTTTTTTGAGTTCGATAAGCTGGTTTACCGTCCGCTCCAGATTGCGTGAACTGTCGGCGACGATTTCCTGTTTTTGTCTCTGATTATCAATCTGCCTGGTAAGATCAGCAACCTGCTTTTCAAGGGCGTCATGCTTTGCCAGGAGATCTTTGTCGATGTGTTTCTGCTCGATGGTGGCATAATCGGGGCCATCAATAGAACGGATGTCATCTACAAGAAACCCAAGAAACCAAAAAATCAGCACTGCCAGAACGAGGGTGAACAACCGTATGGCCAAACGATGGATCCATGTGCCTTTTGACTTTGTCTCATTTCTCACTTTTTTGTCTCCATTATCCGCTGCACAACCCCTTACATGCGGTGTGATTTACCGCAGACACCTAATCTTTATCTTTGACATGGGGAACATCCAAGCCAAACCACGGTGAAAGACTGTCCAGAGGACCGTCTTTTGAGCAATCACTTTTGGTCCTGGCCGAACATGTCGCGCAGGCTGCCTACTGAACCGAGGATAGCCGATGCCTCATACGGCATATAGACAACCTTGTTGTCCTTCCCGCTCACCATTTCTCTGAGTGCATCTATGTACTTAAGGGCGATAAGATATGTTGTGGGGTTACCTCCCGAGTCTCTAACGGCTTTTGTGACCATGGTGACGGCCGCTGCCTCGGCCTGCGCGACGGCAATTCTTGCTTCTGCTTCACCTTTTGCCTTTAAAATAAGCGACTGTCTGAGACCTTCTGCTTTGTTGATTTCTGACTGTCTGATACCCTCAGCTTCCAATATCTTTGCTTGCTTTTTCCCTTCCGCATCCAAGATAGCTGCCCGTCTGTCCCTCTCGGCCCGCATCTGCTTCTCCATAGCCACTTTGATATCTTCAGGCGGATTGATGTCTTGCAGTTCAACCCGGTTCACCTTTACGCCCCATTTGTCCGTGGCCTCTTCAAGAATTGTGCGTAGCTTGTTGTTTATCGTGTCGCGAGATGTTAGCGTGTGATCAAGGTCGAGTTCCCCAATAACATTACGAAGTGTTGTTTGGGTCAACTTCTCAACCGCATCGGGCAAGTTGGCAATTTCATATACGGCTCTCTTTGCATCGGTAATTTGAAAGTAAAGTAAAGCATTAATCTCAATGGCTACGTTGTCTCTTGTTATGACACTCTGCTTTGGAAAATCGTAAACAGTCTCACGTAAGTCGATACGGGTTACCGTGTCTTTCCGTATAATCGTGAGACCACTCACATCAGTCTTCACAAATCTCCACTCTATCGAACGCGGCACATCAAATATGGGCCATATGATGTTTACACCGGAAGAAAGCGTCCGATGATAACGCCCCAGCCTCTCCACGACCATAGTTTCTGCCTGCTGAACAATCTTGATCCCCCGGACGGCAAAAGAAACGATAAAAATAACCAGAACAATTAAAATAACCAATGGAATACTCATGTGTTTCTCCCTTCTTTTTCAGTTACTCTTTCAACAATAACTTTACAGCCCTCCACTCCTCTGATAATCACCTTCTGCCCGATAGCAAGGCGCATCTCATCAGATGTAACGGCACGCCAGTCTTCTCCTCCGATCTTAACCCTTCCTGTTCCCGCCATGTCGTCGATTTCTTCCGTGACCAACCCGTACTTACCGATGAGCGCATCAACGTTTGTTTCAGACTTTATATCGGGTCTGTAAAAATGGCGCATCACAAACGGTCTGATGGCGAGAGCAATAACGCCGGTGGCTGCGGCAAAGACGAATAGCTGAAATTTAAATGACATGCCCATACCGGCAAACGGCGCGGCGATCAGGCAGGCGGTACCAAAGATACCCGTTATAAAGACTCCCGGCATGAAGATTTCCGTTATCCATAGCACCAGGCCTGCTATGACCCATATGTGCCAAACTTCCATTATTCTACCCCCCTTCAGTTTTTATTTATTCCGTCCAACTTGCGGCCAGGCATTTGCTGAAAAACATACGACGGATTGGCCTGTTGTGTCTTTATGATAGTTCCTTCAATATATTTTCTAAAATCATTTTGATTGCCGATACCGTGATATCAGCAAGATGACCATCACTTAGATAATCTGTAATTTTTCTATTCAGATGAGGGTATAAGCTGCCAATATCGCTATGATCCTCAAGCCGGTAAAGAAACTCACTGACCTCTTTATAATTTACCACCCGGTCAGCTGATACATCTGTCAGAATCCCCTTAAATTCCCCTATTACATTATCTGATCCTGCTACCATATAGCCGGCATCAAGCCCCCGGAGCCTCAGAAACACTTGTGCACATGCTAATGTATCTTCTCTTGCGTCATGATGCCTGAAAGCGGGAAGACCGAAATAATTTACCAGCGTCTTTAATTTGGTGTTTTTAAGACAATGAGAGATTTTTGCATAACCTGATGCGCAGGCACTTACCCTCTGAGGATTGCCAGTCTCGAAATCGATTGCCATGAACTCGTTCATATTTATCTCCCGGCTTCAGGACAGAATGAAAAGCTCATGAGCGCAGCTCATGTGTAAGCGATCGGGTCAGTGCCGGATTTTCCTGTTACATAGTCTTGCAACTCTAATATACTCGAGTCTGTCTTCACGTTCACCCTCGTCTCCTGAAAATAATTCACGAAACTCGTTTTCTGCTAAATGTCAAAGGACTTTATCATAGTCATCATTAAAATAAAAGGTAATAAACGCATAATTACAAACAGATACGGATTTACACCACTTATTGAGAACAAAATTGCACACTCCGCCATATTGATGGTTCTCTGTCGGATATCTTTACCTATACAAGAGACTCTAGCGATATTGCCACGGGATGGACGAAACAATGGAGAGGTGGCGCAAAATGGAAAAGGCGGCTTCGAGCAAATCAAAAACCATCAAAAACCACGGTAAACCTAAAACCCCTCCTTATCAAAGAATTATCCAACCCGAACATGCCCTTCAATCCACAAAAATTGCTCTCAAAAAAACAACTTGAAACTCTCAACCATTTCATCTAAGAAAGATCAAAATCAGCGACGCAAAAATCAAAATAAATTACCAGACTGCGGCAACCATTTTTATGACTTGACAGGATAATTACTAACGATCAGCAGAATGATTCATCAAGTGTCTGTAGCGAATAATCCCAAAACACATTCATTTAATTTAATCTGGACAATTATTTTCGTAATCGGCTCTCTTGTGCTCTTCATTGGTATTACCAACAATACGCTCTGGTACGATGAAGCCTTTACCGGTGCCCTGGTACGCCATTCATTCGTCGATGTTGTGGAAATTACGGCCGGAGACAAACACGCGCCCCTCTATTTCATTTTCAGCAAGTTTATCACCCTTATATTGGGAAATAACGAGTTTTCTCTTCGCACCCCCTCGCTGCTTGGCGTTATAGCCCTGGCTGCTCTTGGTTTTGGTCCCGTAAAAAGAATCTTGGGGGGAAAAGCGGCATTACTATATACCCTGCTAGTTTTTGTGACCCCCGCGTTTGTATCGCAGGCGCTCAATGCCAGAATGTACACATGGGCCGCCTTCTTTTGCACGTCCGCGGTACTTTACGCCTATCTTGCAGCAACTGAGGACAAAGTTCGCGACTGGATCATCTTCAGTGCAGCAGTCGTTGCGGGCATGTACACACATGTGTATGTAGTGTTGGAAAGTTTTTGTGTTTACGTGCTTGTTTTCATATGGCTATTGATAAAAGACAGAAAAAAGATCATCAAACTGATCATAAGCGCCGCTGTCGTATCGCTGCTATATCTTCCCTGGTCTTGGGTGGTTATTAGTCAGGCGACCGACGTCGCAGCAAATTTTTGGATACCGCCTCCCACCTCTGCAGAGGTGCTCTTCGGCACGATTTTTATGCCGTTTCAGCATGAGTTCTGGTCAAGCCTGCCCCCGGTTTTGCTGTACCTGGCCTGTGTACTTAGCGTGATTCTGTTGTTTCTAGGAACATTGCATGCTCTGAAAAATAGAAACAATTCAGGCAGGCTGTTTTTCATGTGCCTTGCTGTGTGTATCATGACAATCACGGGTGCTTTTATCCTTTCATTCATAGTCAAGCCCATACTGATACCTCGCTATCTTATAAGTATACTGGGGCTGTATATTCTGGTGTGGGTGTTCGGAATCTTGCAATTTAAAAACAGAATTGCTGTCATCATCGCCGTGTGTCTGCTTTTGGCTGTTTTTGTCCCCCAGATGATCGACAGCAAGAAGGTGCAGCGTAATGGCCCGATTGCCGAGGTTTTGGCTTATCTGGAAGACAAGGTGGGAGCGGACGATGCTTTTGTGCATAGCAATGTACACTCGTTTGGAATATTCTGCTACTATTATCCGCAGTACAAGCACTTACTGCTGCTGGAAAAGGGTTTTATAGGGTGCAGTAATCATGACGCATTCGCCCCATCAGGACAGGCGGGACACGATTATGTAGATTTCGTAAAAGGGCATGGCCGCGTGTGGCTGGTCAATCGGAACTTTGGCAATTATTCGCTGCCTCCACAGATCAATCACGAAGAGTTTGAACGCCACGGCAAACTTAAAAAAGTCGGGATGGAGACGCTCTTCACACAGGATTATTCTTTTCTGGCTCTGAATATAACGGAATTCACACCCGATCCCGCCGGCATCATGAACGAGACGGAACTGTTTAGCAAAGAAGTGAAATAAAAGCTTTGAATAACACCTCCTCCAGTCATTCCGGGCTTGGCCCGGAATCCAGATAGCACTTGATAACACTGGATACCGGCCCCCCCGATTTCGCGAGGGCAGGCCTTCGCCGGTATGACGACATTGCCGGTTGGGCAGGGTTTGGCAAAGCTCTCGAAATAATTTCAGCTTCTAGGTCGAGCGCAGAACTTGTCAAACTCTGAGGCCCCGGCGCTGTCCGGAAACTTCTGACTAACCCCAACATCATAACCGGCTCAGCAGGTCAGCCTGAAACAAAACTCCACACCGTGGAGTGAATCGCTGTTCAGGAGAATTCATCTGAAGAAAATTTCAGTTCTGCAGCCAATTTACCAGCTTCATATCTGCCGAACATCCTGAGTCACGGGAATTCATTTGTAACGATCATCCTGTGCCCTGCAAATGGAGCATGGCACAGTCACATCTGAACTTGCCTTCTAACTGTTGACATGCTTCAACAGCAGCCAAATTCTTTTACGAATATTCGTCACTCTCACCCCCCATCGAAAATTCTTATTATTGCCAACATGAGGGAAACGTATTTTTATTTCCGTGATCTTATCATAGATTGAAACAACTAACTCCTCCGTTGTCTTGCCGCCCCAACTTTCCAGGTCGCTCCCCTTAAGTGACCGGTATTTCGCAATTCTATCCTTAT